>WBZQ01002225.1_pt1 | contig 12606 bp, 10 predicted proteins | sample 5204251 | NCBI WGS metagenome assembly WBZQ01 (sample SAMN12412402, study PRJNA552823) | activated sludge metagenome | isolation source: activated sludge from nitrification reactor of wastewater treatment plant... | place: USA: Virginia | collected 2017-09 | reverse complement strand
AACGTCGCCCCGTGATTCCGTCTCGTCCGCTTCATCGCCTCGCTCCTTTCGTCGGCCACCCCTCACTGGGGTGGGTGAAGCCAGGCACCCACTTACCACACTGTCCGAATTTCCGGAGCCCCCTCTAAGTGGTCGGACGAGTCCTAAGTGCCACGGACGCGAAGCCGATGCCTGGGCTGACTTTGCGCCTCAAGCTCAAGGTCGCTGTCACGGATGCGGAGGGGTATTTTCGGTTTCGCGATGCCCCCCTTGGTTATCAGCTCATCACCTTCGATCACGAATCACTCAAACGATTTAAAAAAGGTGCGCATTTGCACGCCGACCCGGTGCTGATTAATGTGGAGCCGGGACGTGTGAACGAGGTTAAACATCCGGCGTATATCGTGGAGGCGAGTTCTGATTTCCATCTGATTACTCCAGGGAAGGCCACAATCATCAAGCCCTCGCATATCCCCAACCTCACGCTAGCGATTCCCGAAGGGACGGTGATTCGGGCAGATGACGGAGAGCCACAAACTAAAGTCGCCTTTACCGAACTGGCTCCTGATCGTGTACCGCCACTTCCGCCGCAGGCTGCGCCCCGCGTGGTCTATTTGGTCAGTTTTGAGCGCCCCTGGGGTGGCATGGCGAATAAGCGCATCCCAATTACCTTTCCCAACAATCTGCATGCCGAACCTGGGACCAAAGTGCAGTTTTGGTTTTATGAAAAAACAACGACCGCCGATCCCAACTCGCACCAGTGGAAGGTGATGGGTGAGGGACGTGTGAGCCCTGATGGCAAACAGGTCCTTCCTGACATTGGAACCGGGCAGGCTCAATTTTGCTACACGTACATCGCGTTGAAAGACAACACGGATGCCCCGCGTAAGTGTGAAGCCGACGATCCTCATTGTGTCAATCCCGGAGATCCGGTGGACGTTTCCTCAGGCGTCTTCTCCTATCAAAAAACTGACATCGTGCTGCCGGGTGTCATCCCCGTGACTATCACTCGCTACTATCGCACCATCGCCAGCGGAATTGGACCCTTTGGACAGGCCGGAAGTTTCACGTACGATCTGTTTGTGAAAACCGTTGGGACTACGCTCAGCCTGCAGACGCCGGATGTGAATCGATACATCTTTTCTCAAGGCGTCGATGGAAAATATCGCAATAGCACCTTTCCCCGCTGGCAAGGAGCCGTTTTTACCAAGTTTGCTGATGGGCATTATGAGTTGCGTCTGCGGGATGGGATGACCTGGGTGTTCAACAGTGCCGGCTGGCTCACGCAACAGCGCGACCGGTACGGCAATCAGGTGACGATCACCAGAGACGCGGCGAACCTAGTCACCCAGATCCAAAGCCCCGCTGGGAAGACGCTGACATTCACCTACAAGACCGTCAGCCGAGGCGATACGTTCTTTTCGGTGGTCGCATCGATTACGGACCCGCTTGGCCGTGTTTGGAGCTATGACTATAATGTCATCCGCACGGCACGGCTCGCGTCCGTCACGGACCCTATGGGGAATGTGACTACCTACACCTATGGGACGGCAGGCCCTGCGCCCTATGCACCGACCGAAGGACTCCTCACCATTACTGATCCGAAAGGCATCACTTGGTTGAAGAACCAGTATGATAGCTCTGGCCGTGTCATCCGCCAGACATTGGCAAACGGAGCCACGTATACCTACACTTATACCCTGGCTGGAGCGACGATCACCCAAACCACCGTCACTGATCCTCGCGGGTATGCGACCACCTATCGATTCTCCCCAGTGCAGTATGTGTCTCAAATCGATGCGCCAGGACAATCGACGATTAATACCTATGATCCATCCACGAATCAGTTGCTTTCTGTCAAGGATGCCCTGAACCGCACGACCACGTACACATATGACGCCAATGGCAATGTCGCGTCGATTCAAACGCCGGAAGCGAATACGACGCAGTTCCAATATGAGCCGACCTACAGTCGCCTCACCCAAATCACCGATGCCATGACCCCGGCCAATGTCACTCTGTTCGCCTATCCATCTCTCACTCAAACGACGATCACCAATCCATTGGGGAAGGTCACTACCATTGCGTACAACGCGGCCGGTCAGCCCTTATCTGTGACGGACCCACTAACACATCAGACGACTTTTGAATACGACAGTGCAGGAAATTTGGCTGCCACGGTCGATGCACTGGGCAATCGAGTGGAGCGCTATTACGATGCTGCGTCCCGATTGCTCGCGTTGCGAGATCCCCTCAGACGTTTTACACGATTTCAGTATGACCTCCTGAATCGGGTGACAGTCATCCAAGACCCACTCAGTGGGTTCACGCGATTCTCGTATGATGCCAACGGCAATTTGCTTTCGGTTACAGATGCTAAGAATCAGACGACGGCCTATACCTACGATGTGATGGACCGTCTGATAGTGCGTCAGGACGCCCTGAACCGGCAGGAGACGTATCAATACGATCGACTGGGAAACCTGATTCAATTCAAGGATCGCAAAAACCAGGCAACGACGTTCGTCTATGACGCATTGAATCGACGCACTGGGGCGACGTATCCCGACGCCACGGCGACCTTTGGCTATGATGCGATCAATCGCCGCACCAGCGTGAATGATTCCGTGGGAGGATCTATTAACTGGGTTTATGACACCGTGAGCGGCGGGCACCATCCTCGGGTCCTGGAAACGACGTCGGCGGGGACAATGACCGTCGAATATGACGAGATCGGGCGACGCGTGAAACTCTCGGCCACTGGTCAGGGTGATACGACATATACTTACGATGCAGCGAGCCAGTTTAAAACGGTCACCAAGGGCACGCAGACGGTTACGTTGAACTATGACGATGCGGGACGAAGGACCTCACTGACTTATCCCAATGGAGTCGTCACTAGCTATGCGTATGACAACGCGAATCGGCTTCTGACGATCGGGCATGTAAAGACACCGACGACGATTGAAGCGCTCACCTATACGTACGATAAGAACGGAAATCGGATCACGCAGCTACGGCAGAATGCGGTTGCCTCCAACCTTCCTCCAGCCGTGGCCGCTGTCAACATTGCCTACGATGCGGCGAATGAACTCACTCGTTGGAATAGTGTCACGACGAATCTCACGTATGACAACAACGGCAATCTGGCGACCGAGACACAAGCCGGGGTGACCACCACCTATACCTGGGATGCTAGAAACAGACTGACGGGAATCAATCGAACCGGTTTGACGGCAAGCTTCCTGTACGACGGGTTGGGACGACGGCAAAGCAAGACCATCAATGGGACGACCACCGCGTTCTGGTACGACGGGAATGATGTTTATGCGGAACTCACCGGGGTTACGCCCTCAGCGACATACATTCGTGGGCTAAGCATCGACGAGCCCTACATCCGTAAAGGCGTCAGTGATGAATTTTACGAGACCGATGCTCTCGGGAGTTCCATTGCACTCACCAACGCTGCCGGTGCGAACCAAGCCACATACACTTATCAACCCTTTGGTAGCACCACCCAGACGGGCACCGTTAGTAATAACGCCTTTCAGTACACGGGGCGGGAGAACGACGGGACAGCATTGTACTATTATCGAGCCAGATACTATCTTCCAGACGTGCAAAGGTTCCTTAGTCCTGATCCGGTAGAGTTTCGTGCGGGAGACTATAGTCTGTATGCCTATGTTGGTAATGAACCATTAAATTACAAAGATCCAATGGGGCTGGCCGCGCAGGTCTGCAATTCCCAGGAGCTGGTTACTGATAGCTTATCCGGAAGGAAGGATGCTTCAGCTGAATCACTATCCCCGGTAGTTTTAGCTGTAAACGTCGGTCGAGACCTTAATCGATGTTTGGATGCTTGTGCAGCGGGAGGTGTCGCCTGGCAAAGCTACTGCCGTACGCTTCCAGATCCTAGATTAAGGGCAGGCTGTTGGGCTTTACAGTTTGCTGGTCAGGCGGCTTGCAGGGGGTGGTGCTTTTGGAATTTTTCGAAGTGAGGAGTTGTCCCAATGAAGAAGCGTGTTTTCGGCCCCATTGTAGCGGTTCGGGAGCTTCGCGAAGTAACTTCATCCCGAAAAATTATCATTAAAATAGCAAAACCTAGGAAAGAGAAAACTGGGGATTGGGTATGTGCATATTCTCTCGCTGGGTCAGGTAAGCACGAGATTCAATATGCCTATGGCATCGATGCATTTCAGGCCATCTTTATGGCTCTCGAAGGGATAAGAGGAATGTTGGACGATTCAACTATTTGCCTTAAATGGTCTGGTGGCGAGGCAGGTGATACGGGATTTCCTCGTATGATCCCAGGTTTCTTCGGACTGCAGTTTTCTCAAAAGTTAGATCGGATGATTGAAAAGGAAGTGATTCGCTTTTCACGGGCAGCTGAAAAGCGAGCAAACCGATGAACCGTCTTCTTCAGAACGATCGACTGGGAAACTTGACGCATTCAATTGCCGAAAAACCACATGAGGAAGTCTGACGTGGCGCGTGGAATGCTGCACCGGCGTGGGTTTAAGCGATCGGTCCGTAACGGTTCTTTATGACACGGTATACACATAGGAATTGATTATTCAATAGGTCAGTTCTCATAGACAATTGACATACATTGACTGCTTTCCATGGCGATTAGGAGAAATTGTGAAGCCAAGATCAGCCTCCTGTGAAAAAGTCTTCAGGCTTCTCTTTCAGATATGTCTTGGATTCGCCAGCGCATGCCTCGTTTATGCCGACCAGGCTCAATACCTCTACGATGACCAGGGACGTCTCACAAGCGTGAGTGACAGTACTGGCACCACTGCCGTCTACAATTACGATGCGGTAGGCAATCTTCTCTCGATTGACCGGTTTTCCCCTCCGGGGAGCGGAATAGGGATCTATATAGTAAATCCGATCATAGGGCCGGTTGCAGAGCTTTGCCGGCTGCAAGGCTACGGATTTGATCCCATCGCATCGAACAATCTCGTTAAGTTTAATGGGGTGACCGCCACGGTCTCATCCGCCACTGCGTACACCTTGACGGTTATTGTTCCAGCTGGTGCCACGACCGGCACCGTGACAGTCACGAACGCTAACGGTACCGCGAGCAGTCCTGCTTCGTTCACAATCGTCGGGACTGCGACGATTACGAGTCTCAATCCTACAGCCTTCACCCAGGGTACGACGATTCCGGCGACCATTCAGGGGACCAATTTGGCCAACGCGACGGCCGTCACATTCACGCAACCTGGTCTGGTGGCCACCATGGTGACTGGAGTGACTAGCACAGCGTTGCCGATCACGCTCAGTGTCGCCTCAACAGTTCCCCCAGGAACCTATACCTTTTCGGTGACGACTCCAGAAGGAATGACTGCCAGCGGGCCGATTACGGTGACCGTGGCGCAACGAGTTCCAAGCTTCACCCTGTCTCCTGTGCATGTAGGAGTGTCCATGCCAGATCCTCAAGTCTCGACTCCGGCCATCTTATCCGGAAGCTCGTTTACCGCAGCTCCAACCGCGAGCATGTCAATGCCGTATGTCCGATCCGCATCCGGGCAAGCCACGACCATCGGCCCGGCGGCAAGTGAGTCCATGCCTTATATTCCCTCTGCGTCTGGCCAGGCGACAACTATCGGTCCAGCAGTTAGCGAGTCCATGCCGTGACGCGCAGCCAAGGAGATGAGAGTATGCGTAAGTCGGTATTCAGCATTGTGTCCGCCGTGGTCTTGCTCATCGGTAGTGAAGATGTGTGGGCGCAGTCATTTAATAGTGGCAGTACGGGAGCGCTGGGTGCATTTAGTCCGGCGACCAATACCGTCGTGACACTTCCTGCGGACGGAATCTTGAACTATACAACGGTCACGATTCCGACGGGTGTCACCGTCACGTTTCAACGCAATGCGACCAACACACCGGTGACGATGTTGGCGAGCGGAAATGTGACAATCGCCGGAATCATCAACGTCAACGGACAGAATTCGATCACGGCCTCCGGCGCAGGAGCAGGTCCGATCCCCGGCGGTTTGGGAGGCCCAGGAGGCTTTGATGGTGGCCAATCTGGCTCCTTAAGTGCTGGAACAGGGCAGAATGGTTCCGCAGGGCGAGGCTCTGGAGGCGGACAGGCAGGGCTGTTTACCCCAACGTCCACGACCGGCGATGGCCTCTATGGACCGGATACGATGATTGGGTTAATTCCGCTCTTTGGCGGATCAGGTGGTGGGGGTGGTGGACGAATTATTGGAGGCACGATTGACGGAGGTTCAGGTGCTGGTGGGGGAGGTGCTATCGTCATTGCCTCGACCACACAAATTGTTATTTCGTCAGGCGGCCAGATCCTCGCGAATGGCGGGCAGGGCCTTCGTTTCGCTTGCAGTTATCAGTCGGGAGGCGGAGGTAGTGGAGGGGCGATTCGTCTGGTGGCGCCGAGCATCTCGAATCAAGGGCTAATTCAGGCATTGGGGAGCACGGTTGGTTGTCCTGGTCCTGCCGGAGCTGGACGTATTCGTGTGGAAGCCTTCTCGTTTCCTATCTTTAATACGACCAGCCCATCACCCTCACTCGTGACTTCTCCGGGACCGGTGACCGCAGCCAGTACGCCAGCTCTGACCAGTCTTCCGACTCTTAAAATTACGACGGTCGGAGGCATCTCCGTTCCCGCTTCGCCTACAGGAGCATATGCGACGCCTGATGTCTTTCTGCCACCCGGTACAACGAATCCGATCACTGTGACTCTCACGGCAACCAATACGCCTCCAGGCACCATTTTCAGGATACAGGTCATGCCGCAATTTGCGCCGGTGGTTGCACCAGTGAATACTGCCCCAAGTACGGGTACCTGTACCAGCTCCACCGCCTCAGCGACGGTAACGGTACCAGTAGCGCAGGTGGCGTCGATCAAGGCCTATAGCGCCGCGTTCGATTTTTCCTGCCCGTAATGACGGAATGAGGTGAGTATGCGCGAGAATCGTTTGCCATCGAAACGGCGTTGGTCAGTTCGGCCATCGACCCAGTGGAATATGCCAGTGTTGTTTCCGATCGTGTGCCTCACGGGTGCGATTTGGGGGACAGGCACTTCTGCGCTTGCTTTTACAAGTGGCAGTACCGGTGCTCTTGGTGCCTTCTCGCCCGTGTCCAACACCACCGTGGTCCTGCCTCCGGATGGCATTCTGAATTACACGACCGTCACGATCCCATCGGGTGTCACGGTGACCTTCCAGCCGAACAGCGCGAACACGCCTGTGACCCTCTTGGCACAAGGGAATATCACCATCGGGGGACAACTGTATGTAAATGGCGCCAATGGACTCGGAGCCACCCCAGCGGGGAGCGCGGTTCAACTGGGGGGAGTCGGTGGTGCAGGAGGATACCGAGGCGGTCAGGGCGGACAGAAGGGATTGGCTAATAACAGCGGAGCGCCAGGGCAGGGACCGAATGCCGGGAGCAGTGGTCGGTTTGACGCCGTAGTGACGGCCAATGGCACCTACGGGGCTGATGCGTCGTTTGTCAGCCTGATTCCACTCTTCGGCGGATCAGGAGGAGGGGGCGGGACTGGTGATGCCACGCTCTGGGGCACGTCAGGTGGGGGCGGAGGCGGTGCATTGGTGCTCGCCTCCTCGACGCAGATTACCGTGCAGACCACAGGGACCGTGGCCGCGAACGGGGGCAACGGGCCAATCTACACGACAGTCTGCAGCACCTACAGCGGAGGCCCGGGCAGCGGCGGGGCGGTACGTCTTGTCGCGCCAGCCGTCACGGTCCAAGGTGGAGTGGCGGCGACGGGCGGGGGAGGGGGGTGTGTGGCCGGGGTCGGTGGGCCAGGACGTATTCGGATCGAATGCACGACCTGTTCACTGGTCACGACCAATCCCGCTGCCTCGATTTCCAATGCGCTTGGCCCTGTTGCCCCAGCGAGCACCCCGCCTCTGATCAATGTCCCAACGGTGACGATCAGTACGATTGGTGGTCTCTCCGTGCCGGCGAATCCCAGTGGCGTCTATACATCCGCAGATGTGACGTTACCGACAGGAACCGTGAGTCCGGTGCCTGTGACATTGACCGCGAGCAATCTCCCGGTCGGTACGGTTTTTAGCTTGAGGATCATCCCTGCCTCCGGTGCGGATCAGTTGTTCGTCTCATCGCCGACGACGGGTACGTTCGGCAGTTCCACAGCCACGGCGGCCGTCCAGTTTCCTTATAGCCAAATCAGCTTGGTTCAGGCCTATGCAAATGTTCCCCTCAGTGCCAGTTTGGCGCCGCAATTCGACGGAGAATCAGCGGACCGCGTGCTCGTCGTCGCCGTGGCAGGGGAGCCGTCGCGTTCGATGTTTGTCACCCCGTCTGGACGTCTGTTTTCCATAGACCCCCACTCAGGAGACACGACCGCGCTGAATTAAGCCTCCTACTCATCTGCCCTCTCCCCGCTGCGTATGCGAACCTTGGTTCCGAAGGGTACCAGGCAGCCTTTCGTCCCTCTCCACATCCTCTGATCTATTCTCAGGCAGACTGTTGGCTCCTGATCGAGTTTTTGACTCCTTTCTCAACATTTTTTGCTCGCCTCTCGCGCGGCCTCGTTAGCTGTGGCTGGTTGTTACTCGTTAGGCCCTATTTTCTGCGCACGTTGACTCGCATCCGGTTTGCACTAGGCCAGGGCGTTCCACTCTTTCAGAAAGGCGACTGGCATGCTGCAATGGCGGAGATGGGGCCATATGGCCCTAGTCTGCGTATTTCGGCCCTAGTCGCCTGTTCTTGCAAATATCGCATCGAGAACTACGTAGTTACGTAGTTCTGCGCTACAGGAATTCGACAACCTCTTCTCTCGATTCTCTGTGAGTGAGCAGACGCGCTGTTGCGTGTGGGCTCAGGTCTAGCGGGGTTGCTCTGTGTTGGACGTATGGATTGGAGGGGCTGCAATGGTGTCCTCGCGCCCTGATACCTCGTGACTCGCTCCGAGTCTGCCACTTTCTTGCTCAATACTCCTGTCCCTCAGCGTCCCCTCCTGTCCCCCAGTGTCCACGAACGGGCCTCTTTCACCACCACACGCCGATGCGTATGGTTCGGCCATGCATCGTGCGTCGTAACGAAAAGGAGACGTGATGGAACAAACCTGGTTGACCGTCGATGAGTTGGCCGCCGTCCTAAAAGTCAGCTCAAAGTCAATCAGACGGGCGTACCGAAAAGGCGAGATTCCCGTGGACCGATTCTGCCGTTTTGTGCGTTTCGACCTGGAGCGAGTGAAAGAAGCCCTGCAGGCGAAGGGGCATGGTTCGTCCTTGTTTGTGCCTCAGAAGAAGAGGGGACAGCGCAGCGCGACCGGCGGCGATCGCCGGCGGCGCGCGCAGCCGACCCGCCCCCGACTGGGTAAGACGGGGGCGTCTATCGCCCAAACGTCAAGGAGGAAGAAATGACAGGTTCCGGAGGATTCACTCAAACGATTGATTGGCTCGCCTTCACGCTGCCGAAGGCGGAGGTTACGGACGTGATCACGCTGATTGGGGGCGACTGGTTCCAGAGTGAGACCGGCTTTCGCGGCTATCCCGTGGCCCAGCTCATGACGGAAGGCAAGAACGGGGTCGGCAAACTGGGGACGGGTGCGCCTCGCAATCCGAAGGAGGTGCATGTGGATCTCTCGGCCGGGATTGTCTCTCAGTGGGATGAGACGAAGTTAAAGACCATTTTAGCCTGGATCTTCGCGCAGAAAGGCCATGTGACCCGCATCGATGTGGCGCTGGACGACCGGGAGGCCTCTGTCGCAGTCGAGACCGTCCGCCTCGCCGTGGAGGCCGGGCAGCTGGTGAGTCGTTCCAAACAATTCAAAGTCATTCAAGCCTCCAATCATCGCGAGGGCGTTCGAACGGGAGAAACGCTGTACTTCGGCAGTCGGGAAAGTCAAAGCATGCTGCGCGTCTATGACAAACGACTGGAACTGCACGCGAAAGGGCGAGAAGACGCAGGATTGTTCGGCGTTCGATGGGAACTGGAATTTAAGCAGGATCGGGCTCAGGCCTGCGCCAAAGCGCTCCTCACGCTCGATCCTGAAGATTGGCGAGCCTTCTTGGTTGGCGTGCTGCGTTCGTATGTCGATTTCCGAGAGACGACACGTGAGGCGGAATCCTATGAAAAGTATCGGGCGCCGTTGGTGAGCTGGTGGAAAGCCCTCACGGAAGGCTTCATGCGATGCCGGCTCGTCGTCGAACGCATTCAGCAGCGGTTGGATGATGTGGCCGCCTGGCTGGCAAACGCGATCAGTCCGATGCTCGCGGTGGTCGTCGCCTGCCGGGGCGATCAGTTTTTGTTCGAGATGATCTATGCGGGCACCAAGCGATGGACGCAGAAGCACTATGCTTTGTTGAAGCAACGAAGGAAGGGAACGCCCTATGTGCTTCATCTCAAACCTCGGACCTAACGTGGTGTACCTCCGTGCCTGTCCAGATCCGTATTGCCAGGCCGCCGGAGCGTGTGGGGAGTTCCGAAAGGGGAAGTTCTTTGTGATCTGCCAGACATGTGGCTTCGAATTTCAACTGCTACCGAAAGTCCGGCTCGCGGGCCGGGGCGTGTGGGTCAGGCGCAGAGCTGATCCGGGAGTCTTTTCACAACAAGGAGGGGTGAACGATGCAAGTCAAAGCCGAGGGGGCGGTGCAGGGGTATGTGGAACGGAGGAGCCGGGAAGGCAAGGTCTACCGATCGGTGGACTTTTATGTGAAGGGCAAAGATCCGGGTGTACTGCGATTGGGCATTCCGGACGATCAGATGTCGCTGATCGAGGTCTGTAAGCAGGCTGAGGGCAAGCAGGCCAAAGCGTCGATCGAAGTCCGCAAGTTTGAACAGACCGGTCGAACGTTTTTTGATCTCACCGGCCTTGAGGTCGTGAAGTAAGGGCAGAGGGAGGAAGGCTGGTGGATCTCACCATCATTCTCGTGGCGGTCTTGTTACTGGCCTTCCTCACCGGCCTTGGAGTTGGACGATTGTGAAGCTGCTTTCACTCACCAGTTATCTCTCACTGATCTGGGGCCTGTTGGTCTCGTTCTGTCTGGCGCCAGGAGAGTCTCTCGCACAAACCGCGACCCAGTATTCGAGGGTCATCGCGCAAGCCGAACGCATTGCCTACCTGGCGGCGCAGCGCTCGGCCTTGGCGAATCAGGTGGCGACCGCCGCGCTCGCACCCTCGGCGGCTTCGATGGCGGTGCGCATGGTGGCGGGTCCGGTGGGATGGGCGGCGTTGGGTGTCAGTGCCGGTCTGGTCCTCGCTCAGATGTATTACTCCCAGTCTGATCTTTCAGCGATCAAAACGGCCGCCTCCACGCCGGGCGGCTGGCAAGTCGCCAGCACCAATTCGGGCGTACAGACGTTCCCCGGTCTTGGCACGAACACACCCGGCAATCCGGCTTATCCGAATGCGACCATTCAGTTCAGCGCGACGAATGTCCCGCTGTGCGCCGTAGACAGCGAGTATCAGCACGACTGGGTCGTTGGACCGTTTCAGAGCTTGAGCACCGCCGTTTTCTTTCCCGGCAACTTCTTTGTGAATGGCCCAGCCGTGGGTGGATACACCCTCTATGTCTGCCATCGCAAGGGGATTCCCGGTTCCACCTCACCAATTCAAGATGCGTTGATTCCGCCGACTCAACAGCAAGTGACCAACTTTGTTGGAGGTCTTCCGGCCAGTGATCCGAAGTCTGTTGAGGCTCATACAAATCCCGTCGGCACGAATGGCACGACGCAGCCCGCCGATACCACCATTTCCCAGGCGGTCACACCGACCGAGATGCCAACCACGGTTAAGCCGAAGCCGGTCCCGGCCGGCGACATCGTGGTGGTGGACACGGTTCCTCCTCCGGCCAGTACGCCGCAACAGAACACGCAACAGCAGACGACGACTACGACTACTACGACGACGCAGAACCCCGACGGCTCCACGACGCAGCATGAAGAGACCCAGGCGACGACCTCCTGCACGGTCGGTTCACATGAGAGCCGAACCTTTGGGACCGTCCTGCAAGCGCATCAAACGATCTGGGCGAGCAGCGGATTATTGGGCACTTTGAATCTCTTGAAGTCGCTCACCTGGCCCTCGACCTTGCCGGTGATTGCCTTGCCTTCGGCCTTCTTTGGCAGCCAGCAAGTCGATTTCAATCAATGGGCCTGGTTCTTTACGGTCCTCCGAACGCTCGTCATCGCCACGGCCTCCATTGCGGCGTACCGCATCATCTTTGTCGGTGGAGGCCAAACGGCATGACCGCGATTCTCACGCTCATCTATTGCTGGCTGCAGGAGTTCTTCTTCTCGCTGACCGATTGGGGCCTCGGCATCTGGGATTCGCTGCTCTCCGTGGCGGACAGCACGCTCGCCACTATTGGGACGGCAGGGCTCACCCTGCCGGTGATTCCCGATCAATATGCGTGGGTGCTGGGCGCGACGGGCATGAGTCAGGCGCTGGCCATCGTGGCGAGCGCCATGGGGACCCGGTTCATCTTACAAACCATTCCGTTCGTCCGGTGGGGCTCATGAACCAACTCGTGATCGGCTGGGCCTATGCGTGGACGGTGATCTTAGCGCTCTGGATCTGGGTGTATCTGAGGAGTCTTCGATGATCGAACTGTATGAAGGGGTGCCGGGCTCGGGGAAGTCCTATCACGCGATCTGTGAGAAGTT
>WBZQ01002224.1_pt1 | contig 12610 bp, 7 predicted proteins | sample 5204251 | NCBI WGS metagenome assembly WBZQ01 (sample SAMN12412402, study PRJNA552823) | activated sludge metagenome | isolation source: activated sludge from nitrification reactor of wastewater treatment plant... | place: USA: Virginia | collected 2017-09 | reverse complement strand
GCCGCGACGGAGTCGGCGGTGATGCAGGCTCCCGATCGGTTATTGGATGACTGGTATGACCGTGGAACGTTTCGGCGTTGTGAGCCGATTGAATCGTGGCAGATTTCAAGCACGGAGTTCCGGGACACGGCCCGCTCCGCCGGCGGGATCTACCTGCAGGCCAATGCGAACGCATCCGGCAACGACGAGGTGACCACCCTCATCGTCACGACGATCGCTTGAGTGTGACCCGGCGACCTTGTGCCAGCGGCTGGCACAGCTATTGCACCGCTGGGTTCTGTGCCTGGGACATGTCGTGGAAGAAGGCGGCCGTGCCGGTGACCGGGGTGGTTCGTCGCGTGGCCGTGGTCTGTGTGCTGGTGGCGGCATCAGGACAGAGGAGGACCCGGTGTGGATGATGGACACGTCGTGTCCGCCTCATGGTGGTGCCGCGACGGAGTCGGCGGTGATGCAGGCTCCCGATCGGTTATTGGATGACTGGTATGACCGTGGAACGTTTCGGCGTTGTGAGCCGATTGAATCGTGGCGGATCTCAATCACGGAGTTCCGGGATACGGCTCGCTCTGCGGGCGGGATTCACTTGCAGGTCAAGGAGAATGCTTCCCGTGACGATGAGGTGACCGTTCTTATTTCCACAACGATCGCTTGACCGCGCCCCATTGCTGTCACTCGCCCGGTGGATACGGCAGGTCCGTCGACCAATCCGGATGCACCATCACCGGACGGCCCAGATACGGGAACGCCCGCTGCGGGCAGGCCGGCCGGTCGCAGATCTTGCAACCCGCGCCGATCGGCACCATCGCCTCGGCGTCGGACAGGTCGATGCCGGCCGCATACACCAGCCGGTCGGCGTGCGCGAGCTCGCAACCCAGCCCGATGGCGAACCGTTTGCGCGCACCCAGATAGTGGCTGGGCTCCGAGGTGACGGTGCGGGCCAGCCAGAAGTAGCTGCGCTCGTCGGGCATCTGGGCGACCTGGGTGAGGAACTGCCCCGGTTGTGCGAACGCGCGGTGCACCACCCACAGCGGGCAGTTACCGCCCACCCGGGAGAAGTGGAATGCGGTGGCGGACTGGCGTTTCGAGATGTTCCCGGCACTGTCGGTGCGGACGAAGATGAACGGGACCCCGCGGGCGTCGGGACGCTGCAGGGTGGACAGCCGGTGGCAGATGGTTTCGAAGCCGACGTTGAAGCGCCGGGCCAGCGCGTCGATGTCGTAGCGCAGCGCTTCGGCGGTTTCCAGGAACTGCCGGTACGGCAACAGCAGGGCGCCGGCGAAGTAGTTCGCCAGACCGATCCGCGCCACCCCGCGGGCGTCGGCGCTGAGCTGGTCGTCGGCCGCCAGCAGCGCCGTGATCATCGGCGAGTACTCCAGCAGCGCGATCTGGGTGGCCAGCTGGAAGGCTCGCTGCCCCGGGTAGAGCCAGCGGGCCAGCCGCAGCGTCCGGTTCTCCTTGTCGAAGACCCGCTTGGCGTTGGGGGCCAGGGTGTCGTCGAGGATCACCCGGATGCCCAACGTCGACTCGAGCAGCTCGGCGAGCCGGACGTCGAGTTCACCGACGCGCATGTTGTGCTCGGTGACCAGTGCCTCGGCGGCCAGATCCAGCTCGCCGATGTAGTTCTTACGGTCGTAGAAAAAGTCGCGGACCTCCTCGAACGGCATCGGTTGGCCGACCTCGGGAGACCCCGTCGCGCCGGGTGCAACCTGCCCGTGCAGGGCCTCCAGCTCGACGTTCGTGTCGTGCAGCCGCCGATGCAGGTTCACCAGGGTCTGGCCGACCTCGGGCATCCGGGCCACCAGTTCCTCGATCTGGGTCGCGGTGACCCGCTCGTCGACCAGGATCTCGCGCAGGTCCGCGATCAGCCGCGCATCGGAGTCGGCCGCGAAGTACTGTGGCGGCAGGTCGAAGCGTTCGGTGACCGCCAACAGCACCGATACCGTCATCGGCCGCTGGTCGTTCTCCAACTGATTGACGTAGCTGGTGGACAGGCCGAGCGCACGGGCCAGCGCGACCTGGGTCAGGCCGCGTTCCTCGCGCAGACGCCGCAATCGGGCGCCGGCGAAACTCTTCGCCACGTTCGCAGACGATACTCCGCGAGGCTTACACAAAGTTTGCATACCGGTTGGTACAAGGACGCGAAAATACGCAATTACCGGGACTTTCCCGGATTTCTGCGGCTGCGTACCGTGCGAACTTATGCAGATTCATGACGTCCGTACCCACCGCAGCGCCGAAGACTTCCCCCGTCACGAGCACCTTGCCGCCAAGATCGCCAAGGTCGCGGTCGACCCGGTCGCCGTGCCCGCCGGCACCCAGGAAATGGTGCTCAACCGCATCATCGACAACGCGTCGGTGTCGGCCGCCTCGGTGATCCGCCGCCCCGTCACCGTGGCCCGAGTGCAGGCTCAGGCGCATCCGGTGGCCACGGGTTCCGGGGTCTTCGGCATCACCGGCTCGTACTCGCCGGAGTGGGCGGCGTGGGCCAACGGCGTCGCCGTCCGCGAACTCGACTTCCACGACACCTTCCTGGCCGCCGAGTACTCCCACCCCGGTGACAACATCCCGCCGCTGGTCGCCGTCGCGCAGCGCCTCGGTGCCACCGGCGCCGACCTGATCCGCGGCCTGGCCACCGCCTACGAGGTCCAGATCGACCTGGTCAAGGGCATCTGTCTGCACAAGCACAAGATCGACCACGTCGCGCACCTGGGTGCCTCGGCCGCTGCCGGCATCGGCACCATGCTGCACCTGGATGAAGACACCATCTACAACGCCATCGGCCAGGCGCTGCACCTGACAACCTCGACCCGGCAGTCCCGCAAGGGTCTGATCTCCAGCTGGAAGGCCTACGCACCGGCCTATGCCGGCAAGGTGGCCGTCGAGGCCGTCGACCGGGCCATGCGCGGTGAGGGCTCCCCGTCGCCGATCTGGGAGGGCGAGGACGGCGTCATCGCCTGGCTGCTCGAGGGCCCGGAGCACACCTACCAGGTGCCGCTGCCGGGCCCCGGCGAGCCCAAGCGCGCCATCCTGGACAGCTACACCAAGGAGCACTCCGCCGAATACCAGAGCCAGGCCCCGATCGACCTGGCGCGGCGGATGCGGGAGAAGATCTCCAACCTCGACGACATCGATTCGATCGTGCTGCACACCAGCAACCACACCCACGTCGTCATCGGCACCGGCTCGGGCGATCCGCAGAAGTTCGACCCGGACGCCTCGCGGGAGACCCTGGACCACTCGGTGATGTATATCTTCGCCGTCGCCCTGCAGGACGGCACCTGGCACCACGAGCGGTCCTACGCGCCGGAGCGGGCGCACCGGCCCGACACCGTCGAGCTGTGGCGCAAGATCTCCACCGTCGAGGACCCGGAGTGGACCCGGCGCTACCACAGCCTGGACCCGGCCGAGAAGGCCTTCGGCGCCCGCGCCGTCATCACGCTGAAAAACGGTGAGGTCATCACCGACGAACTGGCCGTCGCCGACGCCCACCCGCTCGGCGCCCGGCCGTTCGCCCGCCAGCAGTACATCAACAAGTTCCTCGAGCTGTCCGAGGGCGTCATCGCCCCCGCCGAGCAGCAGCGCTTCCTGGCTGTCGTCGAGGGCCTCGCCGATGCACCGGCCGGCGGCGCCGACGCGCTGAACATCGTCGTCGACCCGATCGTGCTGGGCAAGGCACCCACCATCGGCGCGGGGATCTTCTGATGAGCGGGCTGTTGGGCGCCCCGTCGGCACCGGCGGACAAGCGACGCCGGTTCCGTCAGGGGCTGGAATCCGGCAAGCTGCAACGCTTTCCGGGCGCGTTCTCCCCGCTGGTGGCAAAGCTGATCGCTGAACTCGGCTTCGAGGGCGTGTACGTCTCGGGTGCGGTGCTCTCGGCGGACCTCGGCCTGCCCGACATCGGTCTGACCACCCTGACCGAGGTCACCGGCCGCGGCGCCCAGATCGCCTCGGTCACCGACCTGCCGACGTTCATCGACGCCGACACCGGTTTCGGTGAGACGATGAGCGCGGCCCGCACCGTCACCGTGATGGAGGACGCCGGCCTGGCCGGCCTGCACCTGGAGGACCAGGTCAACCCCAAGCGGTGCGGTCACCTCGACGGCAAGGCCGTGGTGCCGACCTCGGAGATGATCAAGCGGATCCGGGCCGCGGTCGCCGCCCGCCGGGATCCCAACTTCATCATCTGCGCGCGCACCGACGCCGCCGGCATCGAGGGCATTCCGGCGGCGATCGAGCGGGCCAAGGCCTACGCCGACGCGGGTGCGGACCTCATCTTCACCGAGGCGCTGCACACCCCGGCCGACTTTGAGCAGTTCCGGGCCGCGGTGGAGACCCCGCTGCTGGCGAACATGACCGAATTCGGCAAGTCCGAACTTCTCACCGCGGCACAGCTTTCCGACATCGGCTACAACATCGTCATCTACCCGGTGACCACGCTTCGGATCGCGATGGGCGCCGTCGAGCGCGGACTGCGCGAAATCGACTCGACCGGAACGCAAGCCGGCTTTCTGGACCAGATGCAGCACCGCAGTCGGCTCTACGAGCTGCTTCGTTACACCGAGTACAACCAGTTCGATTCCGACATCTACAACTTCGCATTGCAGGGAGTACAACGATGACCGTCACCGACGAACCCCGCAAGATCTTCAAGGGCCTGGCCGGAGTCGTGGTGGACACCACCGCCATCTCCAAGGTGGTGCCGGAGACCAACACCCTGACCTATCGCGGCTACGCGGTCCAGGACCTCGCCGCCAACTGCAGCTTCGAGCAGGTCGCCTGGCTGCTGTGGCATGGCGAGCTGCCGACCGACGGGCAACTGGCGTCGTTCACCGAGCGGGAACGCGCCGCCCGGGCGCTGACCCCCGGGCTCAGCGCGCTGCTGAGCGGTCTGTCGGAGACCTGTCACCCGATGGACGTCGTGCGCACCGCCATCAGCTATCTCGGCGCGCAGGATCCCGCCGAGGACGACCCCAGTGAGCAGGCCAACCTGGCGAAGTCGGAGCGGATGTTCGCGGTGCTGCCGACCATCGTGGCCGCCGACATGCGCCGCCGGCGCGGGCTGGCCCCGATCGAGCCGCGCAGCGACCTCGGCTACTCGGAGAACTTTCTCAACATGTGCTTCGGCGAGGTGCCCGAGCCGGAGATCGTCGCGGCGTTCGGCGCCTCGATGGTGCTCTACGCCGAGCACAGCTTCAACGCCTCGACGTTTGCCGCGCGGGTGGTCACCTCCACCACCTCCGACATCTACAGTGCGGTCACCGCGGGGATCGGTGCGCTCAAGGGCGCGCTGCACGGCGGCGCCAACGAGGCCGTCATGCACGACATGATCGAAATCGGTACCCCCGACAAGGCGGCGGAATGGCTGCACGGCAAGCTGTCTCGCAAGGACAAGGTGATGGGTTTCGGTCACCGCGTCTATCGCAGCGGTGACTCCCGGGTGCCGACCATGAAGGAGTCGCTGTTGGCGGTCGCCGCCGTCCGCGACGGGCAGAACTGGGTGGACATCTACAACGTGCTGGAGAGCGCGATGTACGCTGCCACCAAGATCAAGCCGAACCTTGATTTCCCGACCGGGCCCGCCTATTACCTGATGGGATTCGACATCGGTAGCTTCACCCCGATTTTTGTGATGAGCCGCATCACCGGCTGGACTGCCCACATCATGGAGCAGGCCGCCGCCAATGCCCTCATCCGCCCGCTCAGCGACTACGTCGGCCCGCCGCAACGCACCCTGGGATAGGTACTCATGATTAGCAAGGTCCTCGTTGCCAACCGTGGTGAAATCGCGATCCGGGCCTTCCGTGCGGCCTACGAGCTGGGGTTGTCGACGGTCGCGGTGTTTCCCTACGAGGACCGCAACTCGGTGCACCGGCTCAAGTCCGACGAGTCGTATCAGATCGGCGAGCAGGGCCACCCGGTCCGGGCCTACCTGAGCGTCGACGAGATCGTCTCCACCGCGCTGGCCTCCGGCGCCGACGCCATCTACCCCGGCTACGGATTCCTGTCCGAGAACCCACAACTGGCCGCCGAGTGCGCCCGCAACGGCATCACCTTCGTGGGACCGTCGGCGGACGTGCTGGAGTTGACCGGGAACAAGGCCACCGCGATCGCGGCGGCCCGGGCCGCCGGCTTGCCGGTGCTGCGGTCCTCGGAGCCCTCCTCGGACATCGCCGAGCTGCAGGCTGCGGCGCCCGAGGTGGGCTTCCCGCTGTTCGTCAAGGCCGTTGCCGGCGGCGGTGGCCGCGGTATGCGTCGGGTCACCGAACCCGGCGAGCTGGCCGAGGCGATCGAGGCGGCCAGCCGGGAAGCGGAGTCTGCGTTCGGCGACCCGACGGTGTTCCTCGAGCAGGCGGTCATCAACCCCCGCCACATCGAGGTGCAGATTCTGGCAGACAGCTATGGCAACGTGATGCACCTGTTCGAGCGGGACTGCTCGGTACAGCGCCGGCACCAAAAGGTGATCGAGCTGGCGCCCGCACCGAATCTGGATCCCGCACTGCGGGACCGCATGTGCGCCGACGCGGTGGCATTCGCCCGGCACATCGGCTACTCCTGCGCGGGCACCGTGGAGTTCCTGCTGGACGAACGCGGTGAGTACGTGTTCATCGAGATGAACCCGCGCATCCAGGTCGAGCACACGGTGACCGAGGAGATCACCGATGTGGATCTGGTGTCGTCTCAGCTGCGGATCGCGGCGGGGGAGTCGCTGGCCGATCTCGGGCTCAGCCAGGACGAGATGGCCATCCGCGGCGCAGCTCTGCAGTGCCGGATCACCACCGAGGACCCGGGCAACGGATTCCGCCCGGATACCGGGCGCATCACCGGTTACCGCAGTCCCGGCGGCGCCGGTATCCGCCTCGACGGGGGCGCCACCTTGGGCGCCGAGGTCGGTGCGCACTTCGACTCCATGCTGGTCAAACTCACCTGCCGTGGCCGCGATTTCGCGACGGCGGTGCGCCGGGCCCGTCGTGCCCTGGCGGAGTTCCGCATTCGCGGGGTGTCGACGAACATCGGTTTCCTGCAGGCGGTTCTCGACGATCCGGACTTCCTGGCCGGCCGGGTGACCACGTCGTTCATCGACGAGCGTCCCGCCCTGCTGACCGCCCGTACCAGCGCCGATCGCGGCACCAAGATCCTCAGCTTCCTGGCCGACGTCACGGTGAATCGGCCGCACGGCGAGCGCCCGTCGGCCCTCTACCCGCGCGACAAGCTGCCCGGCGTCGATCTCGACCTCAACCCGCAGCCCGGCTCCAAGCAACTGCTCGACGAACTCGGTCCCGCCGGATTCGCAAAGTGGCTTCGGGATTCGCCGGGGGTGAAGGTCACCGACACCACGTTCCGCGACGCGCATCAGTCGCTGCTGGCGACCCGTCTGCGCACCAGCGGGCTGGCCCGGGTGGCGCCGTACGTATCGCGGCTGATGCCGCAGCTGTTGTCGGTGGAGTGCTGGGGTGGGGCGACCTACGACGTGGCGCTGCGGTTTTTGAAGCAGGACCCGTGGGAGCGGCTGGCCGCGCTGCGCGAAGGGATGCCCAACCTCTGCCTGCAGATGCTGCTGCGCGGCCGCAACACCGTGGGCTACACGCCCTACCCGGTGGCGGTCACCGACGCGTTCGTCGACGAGGCGGCGCGCACCGGCGTGGACATCTTCCGGATCTTCGACGCGCTGAACAACGTGGAGTCCATGCGCCCGGCGATCGACGCGGTGCTGGCCACCGGTAGCACCGTCGCCGAGGTGGCGATGTCCTACACCGGTGACCTGTCGGACCCGAACGAGACGCTCTACACCCTGGACTACTACTTGCGGCTGGCCGAGCAGATCGTCGACGCCGGCGCGCACGTGCTGGCGATCAAGGACATGGCCGGACTGTTGCGGGCGCCGGCGGCGCACACATTGGTCTCGGCGCTGCGCTCCCGGTTCGACCTGCCGGTGCACGTGCACACCCACGACACCCCCGGTGGGCAGTTGGCGACCTATGTGGCGGCGTGGCAGGCCGGCGCGTCGGCGGTCGACGGTGCGGCGGCACCGCTGTCGGGGACCACCAGTCAGCCGTCGCTGTCCTCGATCGTCGCCGCGGCGGCCCACACCGAGTACGACACCGGCCTGTCACTGGACGCGGTGTGCAGCCTGGAACCGTACTGGGAGGGTGTCCGGCGGGTCTACGCACCGTTCGAGGCGGGCCTGCCGTCGCCCACCGGTCGGGTCTACACCCACGAAATCCCCGGCGGCCAGCTGTCGAACCTGCGGACCCAGGCCATTGCGCTCGGCCTGGGCGATCGGTTCGAGGACATCGAGAACGCCTACGCCGGTGCCGACCGGATCCTCGGGCATCTGGTGAAGGTCACCCCGTCGAGCAAGGTGGTGGGGGATCTGGCGCTGGCTCTGGTGGGCGCCGGTGCGACGGCCGCGGAGTTCGCCGCTGACCCGGGACGCTACGACATCCCCGATTCGGTGATCGGCTTCTTCCGCGGTGAGCTCGGTGACCCGCCCGGCGGCTGGCCCGAGCCGTTGCGCACCACGGTGCTCGCCGGCCGCGGACCGGCCCGGGCCGAGACACCGCTGACCGACGACGATCGGGCTGCGCTCCAGCGGCCGGGCGTCGAACGGCAGGCACGGCTCAACGCCCTGTTGTTCCCCGGCCCGACCGCCGAATTCGAGGCGCACCGCGCCGAATTCGGGGACACCAGCCAGCTCTCGGCGAACCAGTTCTTCTACGGGCTGCGCCAGGGTGAGGAGCACCGGGTCAAGATCGACAAGGGCGTGGAACTGCTGATCGCCATCCAGGCCATCTCCGAGCCGGACGAGAAGGGCATGCGTACCGTCATGTGCCTGCTCAACGGCCAGATGCGACCGATCAGGGCCCGGGACCGTTCGATCGCCGCAGATGTGCCGGCCGCCGAAAAGGCCGACAAGGCCAACCCGAACCACGTGGCGGCACCGTTCTCCGGTGCGGTGACGCTGACGGTGGCCGAAGGCGACACGGTCGAGGCAGGCCAGACCATCGCCACCATCGAGGCGATGAAGATGGAGGCCAACATCACCGCACCCAAGGCCGGCGCGATCGCCCGCGCCGCCATCGCGGGCACCACGCACGTCGACGGCGGGGACCTGCTGGTCGTCATCGGTTAGCCCGGGGACGACGATCCTGGTCTAGCATCAGCGGCCGTGAGCAAAACAGCGAGCGGGGCCGGTCCATCGGCGGTGGGTGCGGGCGAGGTGAGCACCGAGGTCCTGGTCGTCGGGTTCGGCGCCGCCGGCGCGTGCGCGGCGCTGGAGGCCCGCGCAGCGGGTGTCGACGTGCTGGTCGTCGATTGATTCAACGGGGGTGGTGCGACGGCGATCTCGGGCGGCATCATTTACGCCGGCGGTGGCACCTCGGTACAACCTGCCGCCGGGGTGCACGACACCGCCGAGGGGATGCTGACCTATCTGCGCGCCGAGGTCGGCGACGCGGTCCGGCTCGAGACACTGGAACGCTTCGTGGCGTCCAGCCCGGAGATGATCGACTGGCTGTCCGGCCACGGTGTGCCGTTCGAGGCGTCGGTGTGCCCGTACAAGACGTCGTATCCGAACAACCGCTACTACCTGTACTACTCGGGCAGTGAATGCTCGGGAGCGTTCCGGGACCTGACCCCGCCGGTGCAGCGGGGCCACCGCGCCAAGGGCCGCGGTGCGTCGGGCAAGAAGGTCTATGACCCGCTGGCGGCATCGGTCGCGCGCTCCGGCGCCCGAATTCAGGTGCACACCAGGGTGACCGGGCTGATCGTCGAGAACGGGCGCGTCGTCGGAGCCGAAGCCGTCACGCTGGCCGGCGCCCCGGCCAACATCCGGCGCCGGTTCGCCCGGATGGCCGCCATCGCCGCCAAACCCGGCATCTACTACCCACCGCTGCGACGTGTCCGCCTGGCGCTTCATCACCCCGCCGAGTGCGTTCTTCGGCGCCATCGTGGTCGGCGCGAACGGCCGGCGGATGATCGAGGAGAGCCGCTACGGCGCCGCGCTGGGACGGGAGCTGGTGCGCGAGAACGAGGGCCGGGGCTGGATCCTCGCCGATGCCGCCACCATGCGCGAGGCCGCCCGGCAGTTGCCGCGCGAATCCCTGTGGTTCCAACTGGTATTGGCCGTCGGCCTGTCGGCCGCCGGCCGGGTGCGGGGCCATACCCTGGCGGAGGTGGCGCGCAAGGCCGGCATTGACCCGGACGGGCTGGCGGCAACCGTCGCCGCCCATAACGATGCGATCGCCGCGGGGCGACCCGACCCGATGGGCAAGCCTGCCGACTTCACCCGGGCCATCGGCGACGGGCCCTACACGCTGCTCGACATCTCGGTGCGCTCCAGCGTGATCTACCCGTGCCCGATGTTCACCCTCGGCGGGGTGCGCGTCGACGAGGAAACCGGCGAAGTCACCGACACCGGTGGCGCGCCGATCCCGGGGCTGTACGCGGCCGGGCGCACCGCCGTCGGGATCTGCGCCAACTCCTATGTCAGCGGCCTGTCGATCGCCGACTGCGTGTTCTCCGGTCGGCGCGCCGGCGCCCACGCGGCGACCGCCTGACCCGACGGCGCCGAGCAGCGGTCAGCGGGTCCCGGGGGACCAGTAGGCGAGCATCTCGGCGAACGTGTCGAAGGCCGGGCCCGAGACTCCGTAGGGCGCCTCGAAGTGCACGCTCAGCGGGAATCCGAGATCGGCGACCCCGTCGATGACCCGCTGGTACAGATCCACCAGCGCCCGGCGTTTGTCCGCGGGTTCATCGCCGGCCAGCCGGCGGACGAACTCCTGCTCGCGGGCCACCGCGTCGTTGCCGGGATCCTGGATCAGCCAATTGATCAGGCCGACATTGGATTCCATCTTCGGGACGAAGCCGAAGGACAGCAGCAGCTCGGGACGGTGATCGCTGCGCCGGGCGAACTCGCGCAGGAATCCGACGATCGCATCCGAGTACAGCAACTGCGTCATGCCGAACGTCGCACCCTGGGCGCACTTGAACTCGAACCGGCCCTGCTCACCGTCACGGGTGGGGATCAGAATGGCCCCGCGGTTGTCGACCTGATCGGCGAACATCGACAGGGCGTCGGTGGGTGCGACCCCGCCGCCCTCGCCGTCGCTCATGGTCCGCGGCACCCCGACGAAGATGATGCCGTCGAAGCCGGCGGCGTTGAGCACGGTGAGCCGCTCACCCAGAGCCGTCTTGTCGGTGAACGACGTCACCTGGGTGCAGATGCCCTTCACCCCGGGCAGCTCCGGGCTCAGGATGGACCAGAAGTCGAGCACGTCGAGCTTCGGTTTCATCGGCAGCGGGCGGTCGTTGTCCTCCGGGATCATCCCCGGGATCATGATGTGGCCGATGCGCCCGGCGATGCCGGACTGAGCGCTGTGGCGCAGCACCTTCTCCGCGTCCTCGCGGGCGCGCTCGGCGCCATGCTCGACGTTGGGCGCCACCAGCTCCAGCGCGACGGTGTTCAACTGCACGGGTTCCTCCAACTCACATCTTCGGTTGAAAACGGTACCGGGTGGTTCGGCGAGGCCCGGCGGCGTGGGCGCGAGCGACCAAACCGGTGCGCCCCGGGGATTGCCCCGGGGCGCAGCCGACCGTCACGCTCGTTCCTCGCGTACCGCCTGCGCCGCGGGGGTTGTCACGCGCTTCGGCGTCACGCTCGTTCCTCGCGTACCGCCTGCGCCGCTAGCACCATGTTTCGCAGCGATTCGGTCACCTCGTCGGTCTTGCGGGTCTTCAGGCCGCAGTCCGGGTTCACCCACAGCCGCTGCGCGGGCACCGCGTCCAGGGCCTCGCGCAGCGATGCGGTCATCTCTTCGGCCGAGGGCACCCGCGGCGAGTGGATGTCGTACACGCCCGGACCGACGCCAGCCGCGAACCCGATCGCGTTGAGGTCCTCGAGCACCTCCATGTGCGAACGCGCCGCCTCGATGGAGGTGACGTCGGCATCCAGGTCGGCGATCGCCCCGATGACCTCGCCGAACTCCGAGTAGCACAGGTGCGTGTGGATCTGGGTGCTGTCGGCAACCCCCGAGGTGGACAGCACGAACGAGCCGACCGCCCAGTCCAGGTACGCGGGCTTGTCGGCGTCGCGCAGCGGCAGCAGCTCGCGCAGCGCGGGCTCGTCGACCTGGATCACCGCGATCCCGGCGGACTCCAGATCCACGGTCTCCTCCCGGATCGCCAGCGCCACCTGGTAGGCGGTGTCGGCCAGCGGCTGGTCGTCGCGGACGAACGACCAGGCCAGGATGGTGACCGGCCCGGTCAGCATGCCCTTGACCGGCTTGTTGGTCAGCGACTGGGCGTAGGCGGCCCAGTCGAGGGTCATCGGCGTCGGCCGGGTCACGTCGCCGAACAGCACCGGCGGGCGCACGCAGCGGCTGCCGTAGGACTGCACCCACCCGCTCTGGGTGGCGAAGAAGCCGTCGAGCTGCTCGGCGAAGTACTGCACCATGTCGTTGCGCTCCGGCTCGCCGTGCACCAGCACGTCCAGGCCGAGGTCTTCCTGCAGCTTGATGACGGCCGAGATCTCGTCGCGCATCCGCTTGGTGTATTCGGCCTCGTCGATCTGGCCGGCCACCAGCGCGGCGCGGGCCTTGCGGATGTCGACGGTCTG
>WBZQ01002223.1_pt1 | contig 12611 bp, 10 predicted proteins | sample 5204251 | NCBI WGS metagenome assembly WBZQ01 (sample SAMN12412402, study PRJNA552823) | activated sludge metagenome | isolation source: activated sludge from nitrification reactor of wastewater treatment plant... | place: USA: Virginia | collected 2017-09 | reverse complement strand
AGGCGGATTATGCCAAGAGCCGGCGCAGGATGAGTGCAGTCAGCGCAACAATCCCCAGCACCGAGCCGACTACCACGTAATCGGAACGCCGCCAAGGTTCGCCCGGTGACTGCGGATCGCGCAGTTCGTCGGGGAACCTGCGCGGGGGCACCGGGATGATCTTCCGCTCGGCAGGGTTCTTCGGCACGCGCGCGTTGTATTCGACACTGGTCTCGACCGGCCAGTCGCCCCAGGCGCGGCTGGACGGAAACTGCGGCACGCGGACGAGCAGGATTTCCTCGATGTCCTCGCTCAGTACGCGCTCGAACTCGCTCAGCCGCCGGTCGGCCTGGCCGTTCGCCAGGCGCAGCAAATCGGCGCCCATTTCCGCGAAGGCCGCCGCCGGGTAGAGCCTGGTCCGGTCCTCGGTCAGGTAGTCGAAAGAGGTCCTTCCCTTGCCCAGACTCCCCGCCCTGAGCGCCACCAGCGGCAGGGCGACGATCCCCCGCAGCCGGCTTTCCGGCCCGCGTACCGGCACCTGCCAGCCAAGCGCACGCGCGGTCGTCACGCTGATGCCGGCGCAGTTAGCAAGCGCATGCCGGTAGGCGAACTGGTGCCGGTAGAACTGGTTGTACACCCGACCCAGCGCCGACTGCAGCCGGGCAGCCGCCCGCTCGTCCCGCAGCGTCGCCACCAGCAGGTACGAGGGCCGGTACCAGGCCTGGCCGCTGTTGAGGTCGCCGAGGTAGTTGTCGAGCGGTACCGGGGCGGCGATGATGCCCTTCTCGCTTTCGGCATCGAGCGTGTAGAAATTGTTGACCAGCCATTCATCGATGCCGCCCCGGGCGCCGATGCGGCCGGTCATCAGCGCGAAGTGGCCGCCGTGCGCCTCGTCGTCATCGCCCTGGGCACCGTTCAGCATCAGGCCGAGCACCGGCTGGCCGGCGCGCGGTACGGTGTTCCCGGTTCGGCGCCAGACCGACTCGACGGCAAACGGGTTGCGCGCCCCGCCCTGCGGCAGCGCCTGCAGCCAGTCGCGCAACGCTGCTGGGTCGGCGGCCAACCTAACGCCTGGCGGCGCTTCCGGCAGATAAAAATCCTGCGGCCAGAATGTCCGCGCAACGAAACGTTCACCCTGCTGATTTCCACGCATTTTCAGCGGTCGACCGCGGAAGAAGGCAACGCTGCTCGCGTCGAACCAGGCGCTGTTCAGCGGCAGCCGCGGCGCCAGTTGCAGGGCCACCTCGCCGCCGCGGCTGCGCAGCGTTTGGCCATCACCGGCCATTTGCGCCCCGGTCAGGATGTCCGGCGCACCCAGCCAGACCAAGGGGGGCAGTGCCGGCACTGCGTCGAACGGGGTCGCCCTGACCCAGGCCGCGAGGTCATCCCATACCGGCAAGGCCCGCTCGAATCCGGCGACCGGCATCCCCGGCCGCGGCACGGCGATGGTTTCATCGGAGAAATACCACAATGCCTGCGGCAGCGCGCCGCAATCGGCGCGACTGCCGCTGGTGGTCACGAACTGTTCGGCAGGAAACAAACCATAGGCGGGCATGGCGGGATTCTGCCCGAAACCGGCGGTAGCTCAAATCACGGCAGCTGGCGCGCGATCAGTTCCTTCATGATCTCGTTCGAGCCGCCGTAGATCCGCGCCACGCGCGAATCGGCCCAGGCCCGGGCGATCGGGTACTCCCACATGTAGCCGTAGCCGCCATGCAACTGCAGGCAGGCATCGAGAACCTTGCTTTGCAGGTCGGTGCACCAGTACTTGGCCATCGACGCCGCCGTCGCATCGAGTTCGCCCTTGATGTGCAGATCGATGCAGCGGTCGATGAAGACCCGGGCAATCTGCACCTCGGTCATCGCCTCGGCCAGCGTGAACTGGGTATTCTGGAACTGCATGATCTCCTTGCCGAACGCCCGGCGCTCGCGGCAGTACAACGAGGTCCAGTCGATCGCCGCCTCCATCTGGGCAACGGCGGTAATCGCGATCTGCAGGCGTTCCCAGGGAAGTTCGGTCATCAGGTAGGCGAAGCCACGGTTTTCCTGGCCAAGCAGGTTGTCAACCGGAACACGCACGTTGTCGAAGAACAACTCGCCGGTATCCTGCGCCTTCATGCCGATCTTCTTCAGGCGCCTGCCCTTCGAGAAGCCGGCCATCGTCGTGTCGACGACGAACAGGCTGGTTCCCTTGGCGCCCTTGCCCGGGTCGGTCTTGGCGACGACGATCACCAGGTCGCAATGGAAGCCATTGGTAATGAAGGTCTTGGAACCGTTCAGGACGTAATGGTCGCCATCGCGCACAGCCGTCGTGCGGATGCCCTGAAGATCCGATCCGGCCGCCGGCTCGGTCATGGCGATGGCGCCGATCAGTTCGCCGGTTGCCATCCTGGGCAGGTATTTCCGCTTGAGAAACTCGCTGCCGTAATGCAGCAGGTAAGGTGCGACGATTTCCGAATGCAGCAGCATCCCGAGGAGGTTCTGCACCGCCCGCCGTGCCGGCTGCTCGAAGAGCACGACGCTGTAAAGCTTGTCGGCGCCGGCGCCGCCGTACTCCTCGGGCATCGAGGTGCACAGGTAACCGGATTCGCCGGCCTTCAGCCACACCTCGCGGTCGATGTAGCCCTGTTCCTCGTAGCGCTCGTAATGCGGGGCGACTTCGACCTCGATGAAGCGGTCGACCGATTCGGCGAACTGCCGGTGTTCGTCGCCGAAGATTGTGCGCGATATGGTCATGGTCTTCCTTTTTACCGGTCAGATGCGGAAGCCGCCGCCGCAGACCAGCAGTTCGCCGGAGATGTAATTGGATTCGGGATAGCAGAGCAAGGCGATGGCGCCGGCGGCCTCTTCCGGCGTGCCGCCGCGACCGAGCGGCACCAGCGCTTCCATCTGCTTGAGCAGTTCGGGATTGACGCCGGCCTTGATCTGCCTGCCCTCGATGTCGAGCGTCGCGCTGCCGTCGGCCGGGGCGCTGGTCAGGCGTGTATTGATCAGGCCGAAGGCAACACAATTGACGTTGACCCGGTAACGCCCCCACTCCTTGGCCAGCGTCCGCGTCATGCCGATGACGCCGGCCTTGGCCGCCGCGTAATTGACCTGGCCGGCGTTGCCGCCGACCCCGGCGATCGACGAGACATTGACCACCTTGCGGAACTTCTCCGCGCCAGCCTCGCTTTCCTTTCTGGCGGCATTGCGCAGGAAATCGGCGGCAGCGCGCAGGATGCGGAACGGCGCCGTCAGATGGACGTCGATCATCGCGTACCACTGCTCGTCGGTCATCTTCTGGACGACGTTGTCCCAGGTGTAGCCGGCGTTATTAACGATGATGTCGAGCCCGCCGAAGTGCGTGATCGCCGTCTGCACGAAGCGCTCGGAAAAATCCGGCGCGGTAACGCTGCCGATGCAGGCAACCGCCTTGCCGCCGCCGGCGACGATCTCGGCCACCGTCTGCTCGGCCGGCGCCGCGTCGAGATCGTTGATGACCACGCTGGCCCCCTCCGCCGCGAGCTTCAAGGCCACCGCCCGGCCGATGCCACGACCCGAACCACTGACGATCGCCACTTTTCCTTCGAGTTTTCCCATTTCGATCTCCGCTTTAGATGAATTCGCTTCAGTCGAGCGCGACCAGCGCCTCGCCCTGTATCTTCAGTTGTCCGTACTGATTGAGCATTTCCACCGCGACACGCGCCAGCGGCCTGCCGTCTTCCTCCAGCAGTTCGACGACCTGCCCACGCAGGACCGGCTGGTTGCCGAGATGGGTGAGCGCCATGAAGCGCACGCTGAACGAGAGCAGGCTGGCCTGCGGGCGCCATCCGGTCAGCAGGCGCCCCAACCACGCCATGCCGAGCATGCCGTGGGCGAAGACGTCGGGCATGCCGGCGCGCCGCGCGAAATCGATATCGACGTGGATCGGGTTGAGGTCTCCCGAAGCCCCGGCGAAGCGGCACAGCAGGGCGCGGTCGATCGCCGGCAGAACCAGCTCCGGCAACCCGTCGCCCACCCTGACCGGGGCGTCGATCTCTTGTTCTCCGACCATGGCGCTCACCCGTTCATGACGACGATGACCGAGCGCATTTCGCCCACTGCCTCGCCGCGCTGGTTGGTCACCTTGGTCACCTTGGTGACGAACTCCATCCTGCCGCCCTTCTTTTCGCTGATGTCGGCGATGCTCGAGCGGAGGGTCAGCACGTCGCCGGCATGTACCAGCCGTTCATAGGTGAAGCTCTGTTCGCCGTGCAGCACCCGGTCGATCGGCACGCCCAAGGTCTCCATCATTGCCTGGATGGTCCCGGCGTCGAGCTCGGCCCCGAAGTACAGCGTCGGCGGCGCCAGCAACGACGGATGGCCGGCGGCCATCGCCGCCGCCTCGTCGGTGTATTCCGGCCGGGTTTCGCCGATCGCCCGGGCGAAGGCGAGTAGCCGGCCTCTCTCCACCGGCCAGTGGACCACCGGCAACTGCAGGCCGACATGGCTTCTGTCGATCATCGCCCCTCCCGCTCAGTCTGCGCGCTGGTAGAGCGTGACGACGCAGGCGCCGCCCAGCCCGAGGTTGTGCTGCAGGCCGAGGCGCGCGCCGGCAACCTGACGCTCGCCCGCTTCGCCGCGCAACTGCTCGACCAACTCGGTGCACTGGGCGAGGCCAGTCGCCCCCAGCGGGTGCCCCTTCGACAGCAACCCCCCCGACGGATTGGTCACGATGCGACCGCCGTAGGTGTTGTCACCATCAGCGACGAACTTCTCGGCGCCGCCGTCCGGACACAGGCCCAGCCCCTCGTAGATGAGCACCTCGTTCTGCGCAAAGCAGTCATGCAATTCGACGACGTCGAGATCCTCGGGACCGATCCCGGCTTGCGCATAGACCTGGGCGGCCGCCTCGCGCGTCATGTCGTCCCCGACCAGCGCCATCATGCTGCGCTTGTCGAAGGTTCCCGGGCGATCGGTCGTCATCGCCTGGGCGGCGATGAAAACCCGGCGGTCGAGGTTCATCCGGTCGGCGAAGCGCCGCGACACGAGAATCGCCGCCGCCGCGCCGCAGGTCGGCGGACAGGCCATCAGCCGCGTCATGCCGGCTTCGGGAAAGACCAGCGGCGCCACCATGACTTCCTCCTCGCTCACCACCTTGCGGAACAGCGCCAGCGGATTGCGGGCAGCATGGCGGCTGGCCTTGGCCCGCACGCTGGCAAAGATGTTCGGCTTGACGCCGTAGCGCTCCATGTACTCCTTGCCGGCGCCGCCGAAGTAACGTAAGGCAATCGGCACATCGTAGGGCGCGATCTCGTCGCACAATTCATTGAAGCGCGAGAACGGCGATGGCCGGTCGGTCCACTGCCCGGACAGCGCGCCTGGCTGCATCTGTTCGAAACCGAGGGCGAGAACGCAGTCGACCGCACCCGACTCAACCAGTTGCCGCGCCAGGAAGAGCGCCGTCGATCCGGTCGAGCAATTGTTGTTGACATTGGCGATCGGGATGCCGGTCATGCCGACCTCGTAAAGCGCGCGTTGCCCCGAGGTCGAGTCGCCGTAGACATAACCGACGATCGCCTGCTGAACCGCCGCGTAGCTCAATCCCGCGTTGTCCAGCGACCTGCGCACCGCCGCCACCGCCATCGCGTCATAGGGGTCGCTACCACCCGGCTTGCCGAAGGGCACCATCCCGACGCCGGCGACAAAAGCCTTTTCCTGCATTTCCTGTCTCCTCCCATGCGCCGGCTGGCGTTCACGAGACAACGCCGCCAGAACTGTTCAAAGTCGATAATTCTCCGCCAATGGCGGCGAGAAGTCCTCCCTTATAACGGGGGATGTTGCTTATACGCATATCCCCCATCGGGGGGAGTGGCTTCTCCTGCCCACGCCGCTAGACTCGCCGGCGGATTTCGATATATAGATAGCATCCATGCGCCAAACGCTTGATCAATGCGTAATTGCAATGCCGGCCGCAGCGACTGACAGTTCAATTCCGGAGGGGGACCCAAGTGAACAAGACCGCAATGCAACGCCTGCCCGTGCGCACCGCACTGGCTTCCGCCGTGCTGCTCGCCTTCAGCGGCAGCACCCTGGCATTCGAGTTCGACCTTGAGGACGGGGTCAAGGGCAGCTGGAACAATACCATTTCCTTCGGCGCCAACTGGCGGATGACGCGGCCGTACGCCGGCCTGTACAGCTATCCGGATGGCGCGCGCATCGGTCTCACCGGCAGCAAGGGCGGGTCTGGCGGCAGCGCCACCGACGCCGGCAACCTGAACTATGAAAAAGGCGACGTGGTCAATGCCCCGCTGCAGATCCTGTCCGACTTCGCGATCAGCAAGGGCGACCTCGGCGCCTTCGTCCGCGTCAAGGCTTGGTACGACGTCGCCATGGAGAACAAGAACCGGCCCTACGGCAACGCCGACAACGGCTATGCCAAGGGCAAGGAGCTTTCCGACAGCAGCCAGCCGGACCTGCTCAAGTACTCGGGCATCGCCCTGCTCGACGCCTACGTCTACAACACCTTCGATGTCGGCACCCCACTGCAGATCCGGCTCGGCAACCAGGTCGTAAACTGGGGTGAAAGTCTCTTCGTCCAGGGCATCAACCAGCTCAACCCGGTCAACCTGCCGGCGCTGCGCAAGCCGGGTACCGAAGTCAAGGAAGCGCTGCTGCCGGTGTGGAGCATCGACGCCAACATCGCTCTCGGCGGCGGCGCATCGCTCGAAGGCTTCTATCAGTTCAAGTGGGAGCAGAGCCTGGTCGACAGTTGCGGCGGCTACTATTCGCCAGTCGAATTCGCGATCACCACCGATGCCAGATTGGGAACTGGGTGTTCCGGGGTAACCACGGCCCTCTACCCCGGCCAGAAGCTTGATACCCCGACCCTGCTGCGGAATGGCTTTTACTTCCCCCTGACCAATGGCAAGGACGGCTCGAATACCGGCCAGTTCGGTGTCGCATTGCGCCTGCCGATCGAAGCGATCGATTCGGAGTGGGGTCTCTACGGCATGCGCATCAATTCGCGGACGCCGATCGTCTCGGCCTACACGGGTGGCTACGGAAGCATACCGGGCAGCTTCCCAAGCGCATTAAAGGCAACCTTCAACCCGATTGCCCGTTCTCTGGCCCTGAATCAATTGTTCCCCGGTGCAGGCGTCATTGCAGCGAACGGCTTCTGGGAATACCCGGACGGCATCAACATTTTCGGCACCACACTGTCGACCAACATCGCCGGCTGGTCGGTCGGCGCCGAGTTGGGATACACGCCCAACCAGCCGGTCCAGATCAACGGCAATGACATCCTGTACAGCGCGCTCACCGCCACCGGCCCCATGGCACAGCGGGCGATACGTGCGACTGTCGCCGGCCCGTACAATTACGTCCAGGGCTACGACCGCTTCCACAAGACCCAGTTGCAGGTCAATACCGTCAAGATCCTGCCGAGCATGCTCGGGGCGACGCAGGGTCAGTTCATCGCCGAAATCGCCGGGCAGTGGGCATCGAATACCAACGATCAGGCCGAGCGCGACGGTGTCCGCTACGGCCGCGCCTTCATTTTCGGCTATGGATCGAACGGAGGGAATGGCGCCTTCAATAATGGCAATACCTGCAACCCGGCAAGTCCGCTCTGGAACCCGCAGCGCGACGGCTGCAACAACGACGGTTACGCCACCAGCACGGCCTGGGGCTATCGCCTGAAGGCGTCGCTCGACTACACGGGCGCCTTCGACACCGGCTTCACGCTGACGCCTTCGGTCTTCTGGTCGCACGACGTCAGCGGCTACTCGGTCGATTCGCAGTTCATCAAGGACCGCATGATCCTCGGCCTCGGCCTCCGGGCGGACTACCAGAAGAAGTACACGATCGACCTCGGCTACACGGCCTTCCTCGACAAGGCGAAGTACGACCCGTTCAAGGATCGCGACTACCTGAGCCTTGCATTCAGCACCACCTTCTGACACCAATAATCGACGGGAGGAGACAACCCCATGAATTTTCAAATGAAGTTGCTGACCGTTGCAGTCGGCTGCGGGTTCCTCGGCGGAGCCGCGCTGGCCGGCACCTCGGCGGCCGACATCGAGCGCCTCGGCAAGGACCTGACGCCGACCGGCGCCATCCGCGCCGGCAACGCCGACAATTCCATCCCCGAATGGAAGGGCGGCCTGACTACGCCCCCGGCCGGCTGGAAGCCGGAACAGGGCTACATCGATCCGTTCGCCAATGAAAAGCCGCTATTCACGATCACCGGCGCCAACGCCGACCAGTACAAGGACAAGCTCAGCCCGGGCCTGACGGCATTGCTCAAGAAGTACCCGAACTTCACGATGCCTGTCTATCCGACGCATCGCACGGCGGCGCTGCCCAAGGCAGCCACCGACCTGATCAGGGCCGAAGCGCCCAAGATCGAAATGACAGATGGCCATATCATCGGCCGCGTGCATTCCAACGTGCCGTTCCCGGTTCCCAAGACCGGCGAGGAAGCAATCCAGAATCACATCCTGCGCTATGCCGGCGGAGGCTACGATCGCACGTACGTCTGGTTCCCGGTGCGCGCCAACGGCGATACCTACAAGGTCACCTTCGTCGACCGCGTGGTAACCGCCGCCAATTTCGACCCGCCGCAGGAAGGCAACATGGGGTTCGCTTACTTCGGCCGTTTCACTTCGCCGGCAACGCTTGACGGCACGATCTATCTCGTCCATGAACCGATCGACCAGCTCAAGGACGCGCGTTCGGCATGGATCTACAACTCGGGGCTGCGTCGCGTGCGTCGCGCGCCGGATCTCGCTTTCGACAACATCGCTGATGGCACCGAGGGCATGCGCACGACCGACCAGTATCTCGCCTACAACGGCTCCATTGAGCGCTACGACTGGAAACTGGTGGGCAAGAAGGAAATGTACGTGCCGTACAACACGTACAAGATCGGCGACAAGAAGCTCAAGTACACCGACATCCTCGACAAGAACACGATCAAGAGCGACCTGATGCGCTATGAACTGCATCGCGTCTGGGTCGTCGAGGCGACGCTCAAGGCCGGCCAGAAACATATCTACGGCAAGCGCACCTTCTATCTCGACGAGGACAGCTGGAACGTTCTCGAAGAGGATTCCTACGACACGCGCGGCCAGCTCTGGCGCGTCGGCATTCATGGCCTGCGCCAGAATTATGATGCCCTGGTGCCCTGGCACAGCGTCCAGGCCTGGCACGACCTGACCAACGGCAATTACCTGGTCACCCATCTTGACAACGAGATCTCGCAGCCCATCGTTTTCGGCAAGAAGGCCAAGTGGTCGGACTTCCAGCCCGACGCCCTGCGACGCGCCGGCGGCACGCGCTGACCGGCAGGTTGAAGCCCTGATGCCGAGGGCAGTGACGACCATCGAGCAGTCGATGGTCGTTTTTTTTCCGCGAACGAGAAGATAACCGATGAAGAAAATACTGATGACGGTGCCGCTGGTGGCCCTCCTCACCAGTGTTCTCGTGACGCCGCTGCCCGCGCAGGCCGAAGAGAAACCCGTGCTCGTGGTGTCGAGAGTCGCGATGAGGCAGGACAGGACCCTGCTGCTCGACGCGTTCCGCGCCGACCAGCGCGCGGTCGCGGTCGGCGCGCGCGGGACGGTCTTCGTATCCACCGATGGCGGCAAGGACTGGACAAGTCAGCGCACCGCATCGACGCGCACCCTGACTGCGGTGACCGCGCTCAACGACAAGACTTGGCTGGCGGTGGGCCACGGCGGAACCATCCTGCGTAGCGAGGACGGTGGCCAGACCTGGGTGTCGGTGCAGGTGCCGGATGCCGGGACCGACGCCCTGCTCGGCGTGACCGCGCTTGATGCCAAGACGCTGCTTGCCTACGGCGCCTTCGGCCTCTTTCTCAAGTCAACCGATGAAGGGCGCACGTGGACCCGTCGTGATGTGATTGAGTAAGGCTTCGACCGGCACATCGCGAAGGTCATCGCGCTCGGCGACGCGCTGGTCCTGGTCGGCGAATCGGGCACCATCGCCCGGTCGACCGACGGCGGCATGACCTGGACCAAAGTTGACTCGCCATATGAAGGCTCCTTCTTCGGCGGTCTGCGGACTGCCGATGGCAGCGCGCTGATCTTCGGCATGCGCGGCAACGTCTTCCGGTCGACCGACGCCGGCCGCACCTGGAAGAAGGTCGAGACCGGCACCAAGGTTGCCTTCAACGGTGGCCGGGCATTCGACGACGGCATGGTCGTGCTCGCGGGCAATTCCGGCAAGCTGGCGCTCAGTCGCAACAACGGCCAGACCTTCGAGACGAAGAATCTGCCGGGCCGGGGATACGCGAGCGTCCTCAAGCGCAGCGACGGGGAACTGCTGGTCGTTGGTGACCGCGGCATCACCCCCGTGCCGGCAGCCCTCCTGGCCAAGTAAGCAATACCCACGACTGAAGCGACGGGAGAGATGGCGTGAATACAGATCCAAGAAAGACAGACGACATCGGCCTGCAAGCCCACGAGTTCAGCAACACCTGGGTAGGCAGGGTGTCGTACTGGATATTTCACCTGCGCAAGCCGCTGCTGCTGCTGTTCATCCTGATAACCATCGCGCTTGCCTATTCGGCCAGCCACTTGCGGGTGGGCGCCGGGTTTACCAAGATGATCCCGCTCAAGCATGAGTACATGCTGACCTTTCTCGAATACCGCAACGACTTCGGCGGCGCCAACAAGATTCTCGTCGCCCTCAGGGCAAGGGCCGGCGATATCTACACCAAGGAGTTCATGGACACCCTGCGCAAGGTCACCGAGGACGTGTTCTACATCAAGGGCGTCGAGCGCAGCTCGGTCACCTCCCTGTTCACGGCAAACGTGCGTTACACCGAGGTCGTCGAGGACGGCTTCCGGGGAGGCAACATCATTGCAGCGGACTTTGCCGGCACGCCCGAACAACTCAAGAACGTGCGCGACAACGTCGCCAAGTCGGACTGGGGCGGCCGCATCGTCGCCATCGACGGCACCGCGGCCATGGTCGTCGCCACCCTGCAGGAAAGGGATCCCGATACCGGCGAACGCCTCAATCTGCAGGAAGTCGCCAGGAAACTCGAGGAAATCCGTCAGGCAACCGAAAACAAGGATGTCACGGTCCACATCATCGGCTTCGCCAAAGCCGTTGGCGACATCGCCACAGGCGCGGCTGGCGTCATCGCCTTCTTCGGCATCGCCTTCGTCATCACCGCCGCCCTCCTGTACTGGTACTCGGGGTCCGGGATGCTCGCCTCGTATGCCCTGATCTGTGCCGTCGTGCCGGTGATCTGGCTGCTCGGCCTGCTGCCCATCTTCAAGCTGACACTGGACCCGATGTCGATCCTGGTGCCCTTCCTGATCTTCTCGATCGCCATCTCGCATGCGGTGCAGATGACCAGTTCCTGGAAACAGGAGACCATGGCCGGCGCCGACGGCATCAAGGCGTCACGGCTTTCATTCGAGAATCTCTTCATTCCCGGCGCCGCCGCCCTGCTGGCCAACGCCATCGGCTTCATGGTGATCGGCATGGTCCAGATCGAAATGGTCCAGGAATTGACCATTACCGCGACGCTGGGCGTCACCGTGATGATCGTCACCAACAAGATGCTGCTGCCGATCCTTCTCTCATACCGGAAGATCGCGCCGGAACAGGCGCAGAAGATGCGTGGCCATGAAGCCAGCGCCGACCGCCTCTGGGAGAAATTTGGTGTCCTCGCCACCCCGAAGGGCGGCGCCGTCGCCATCGCCATCGCCCTCGTCGCGCTCGCCATCGGTCTCCATGTCGCCAAGGACCACAAGGTTGGCGACCTCGGCGACGGCGTGCCGGAACTGCGGCCCAATTCCCGTTACAACGAGGACGTCCGCGTCATCACCTCCAACTTCGCCATTGGCGTCGATGTCCTGCAGGTCATCGCCGAGGCCAAGGGCGCCGAGTCGCCGTGCGTCGATCGCAAGGTGATGGACAAGATGGAGGAGTTCGAACTGGGCATCCGCCAGAATAATGGCGTGGCCGCAGTTCGCGGTCTCGCCGGATTCGTCAATATTGTCACCCAGGCCTACGCGGAAACCAACATGAAGTGGCAGGCCCTGCCCCAGGACAAGGCCCAGATCGCCCAGGGCGTGGGCTTTGCGACCCGCCTCGGCAACGAACTGATGAACTCGACGTGCACCGCGATGCCGATCTCGATTTTCACCCGCGATCATCAGGCCGAGACCATCGCCGGCGTCGTCGATCAAATCAAGGCGTTCAAGAGCGAGTACGACACCGATGAACTCAGGTTCCGCCTCGCCAGCGGCAACGTCGGCGTCATGGCTGCCACCAATGAAACGGTGGCGGCCGCCGACAAGTGGGTCAACCTCGCCCTGTTCGGTTCGGTGGCGCTGTTGTGCATCCTGATGTTGCGCTCGGTTCCCGCCACGCTGTGCATCATCCTGCCGCTTGGGCTGGTGACGGTACTGTGCAATGCGCTGATGACCTGGCTCGACATCGGCCTCAAGGTCAATACCCTGCCGGTTGTGGCGCTCGGCGTCGGCGTCGGCGTCGACTACGGCATCTATCTCTTCGAGCGCATCAAGCACGAAATGGATGTTGGCCTGAATCTGCGCAACGCCTTTGTCCAGGCACTGAAACAGCGTGGTACCGCGTCGGTATTCACGGCGGTGACAATGACCGTG
>WBZQ01001218.1_pt2 | contig 12612 bp, 9 predicted proteins | sample 5204251 | NCBI WGS metagenome assembly WBZQ01 (sample SAMN12412402, study PRJNA552823) | activated sludge metagenome | isolation source: activated sludge from nitrification reactor of wastewater treatment plant... | place: USA: Virginia | collected 2017-09 | reverse complement strand
CGGTAGCGAGCCTGAGGACATGCTTGAGGCACTCTTGCCCTCGCCTGGCAAAGATGCCACATCCGTCTTCCCTCCGTCGGCTCGGTCATTTTCACCTAACTCTTTGACCCACAAGCCAAATGCCCAGCATGTCCAGACGCCTCATCTCTGGCACCCACATTGCGTTATCTGGCGTGGGAGGAATCCTCACGAACGCTCGGCGACGCCACGAGGGCCGGCAAGCCAAACGCAAAGGAAAGAGTCTCTGCGGGAGCTGTTCGGCAACGCTTCAGGCCACAGCCGCCTGCCAAAAGTCCGGAAGAGCTCGCAGGGGCCGCCTGCGCAAGATAGAATGCAATGACCATGCAACACACGGGCAACATACGCCGCCTCCTTACGCGCACGCTCCTCATCGGCCTTCTGTCGTTGAGCACCGGCGGGTGTGTCGAGACCGTGCCTGATGAATTGGTGGAAGCCATCGAGAGCATTGACCGCGACCTCTTCACGCGACGGGCAGCCGATATCACCCCCGAGGCCTATTCCAAATTTTCCCGCCAATGGGTCGCGCTCAAAAACCGCGTCGGAGCAGAGGAAAATATCGTTCGGTGGCCTTGGGAGGACAACGAACTGGAAACGGAGTTGGAGGCCCTGCAAACTGAAGGCACCCAACTCTTAGCCGAGGTCAACAGTCGAATCCAGGCCCAACGCACTGCAGCGGAAACAAAGCTGGCGAAAGTTGAGCAACGCCTGCGCCTCCTGAACACCCGCGTCGGCGACATCGGCAGTCGCGTGGTACTCGGCGAACATCCGCTCGAAACCGAACTGCTCGTGAAGCAAGCCCGCCAATATCTCGAACAGGGACAGTTCGACTTTGCCAATCAGACCTCCGAACGGGCAGGCAAAATCCTCCTGACTCAAACGGCGTTGCTCACGAATGAATTAGGACGTTATGCGGACGACGACCTGATCGCCGCCTGGCGGGAATCGGCCCAGCGGACCATCGACTGGTCGCGCAAAAATCGAACGCATGCCATCGTGATCAGCAAGGCCGATCGCATCCTCACCGTCTACAAGAGCGGTCGGAAAATCCTGACCTACCCGATCCGCCTGGGATCGAGAGGCATCCGCGCAAAACAACATTATGGAGACGGGGCGACCCCCGAAGGCGAATACCGCATTCAGCGCAAACGCGGACTGGGGCAAACGCCGTACTTTCGGGCCTTGACCTTGGACTATCCCAACGCCGATGACCGGCGCCGGTTTGCGGATGCGCAAGAAGCAGGATTGATTCCCAAGAACCGGCAGATGCCCGGACTCATCGAACTGCACGGCATCGCGCAGGGCATCACCGATCAGCCATACGGCAGCATCGTGTTGGACAATCCACAGATTGCGGTGCTGTTCGATCAAGTGGCCGTCGGCACACCGGTCAACATCGTCGGGGCACTGGAATCACACAACTCGATTTCACTCGTATTGGCCGACCTGGGGGATCAAGAAGAAGAAACCTAGGGTCCCGCGCAGCCTCTCCATCTGGTTCTGCCACACCTCCCTGCCCCACTGTGCCCCCGCCTTCTCGCCGAGCATAGAATCCACCGGTTTGCCTTTTTGAATCCTCGAACCTAAGATACGGCTGAGCCGACGTGCATTGTCGTTCCTCCACCTCATGGAAGAGAGCGTGTTATGCCGATCCGCCCCAATCTATCGTCGCCGGCGACCGACGCGACCATCACCCGAACACTTGAGGACCTCGCCGGAAGCCGCACCATCGAGCGTATCTGGACTCGCGACCACACGGTGTGGAAGCCCCAGCCGACAGAAATCGAAAATCGACTCGGTTGGCTGACGGTCCTTGATCAGATGCGTGATGGACTGTCGGATTTACGAACCTTCGCGCAAGCCGCCCATGAGGCTCGTATTACCGACGTGGTCCTGCTCGGCATGGGTGGGAGCAGCCTGGGCCCTGAGGTGTTACGTTGTACGTTTGGGCCATCCAAAGGCGCCCCGCGGCTCTGGGTGCTTGACTCCACCGTGCCCGGGTGGGTCCGGCACGTGACTAAAGCGATCCAGCCGGCGCGAACCCTCTTCCTCGTTGCCAGCAAATCAGGCGGAACCATCGAAGTCATGTCGCTGTTCGCCCACTTCTGGAACCTCGTGCACCGAACCAAAGGCCATCGGGGCGGCGCGCAGTTTGTTGCCATCACGGATCCCGGCACAGGTCTGGAACGCCTGGCGCGTGAACGCGGATTTTGGCGCACCTTCATCAACCAGCCGGACATCGGGGGGCGCTACTCCGTGCTCTCCTATTTCGGCCTGGTTCCTGCGGCACTCCTGGGACTCAATGTCGAAAAACTCCTGAACCGGGCCCTCGCGATGCGCGAAGCCTGTCGGCATACGGCTTCACCACAAGACAATCCTGGCGCCATCCTGGGAAGCATGATGGCCACTATGGCCCGAGCCGGACGCGACAAAGTAACGCTTCTGACCTCGCCCGCACTCAATTCGTTCGGACTCTGGGTGGAGCAGCTCCTGGCGGAAAGTACCGGCAAAGAGGGAACCGGGCTCATCCCTATCGCAGGAGAACCCTTTGCCCCCCCGTCCGCCTATGGCTCCGATCGATACTTTGTCTGCCTTCGACTCAAGGGAGACCGGAATGCCTCGTTGGACCGAAACCTCGCCGCGCTTCACAAGGCAGGCCACCCGATCTTCCGATTGAACCTGACCGATCGGTACGATCTTGGCGCGGAATTCTTCCGCTGGGAATTTGCGACCGCTGTCGCCGGCCATGTCCTCGGCATTCATCCGTTCGATCAGCCGAATGTTCAGGAAAGCAAAGACAACACAGCCCGCGTCCTCAAGGAAGTCGACGCGCACGGACAACTTCCGGCCCTTCCGATGCCACCCCCCCAGCAAGCATTCGTTGAGTTGTTCGCACAGGCTGCGCCTCATCGATATGTGGCGATTCTCGCCTATACAACTCCGAGCTCCAAGATTGACACCGCCCTGCGCGCCTTGCGCAAGGCCATCATGACCCGGCATAAGCTGGCCACGACAGCCGGGTATGGCCCACGCTATCTGCACTCGACGGGCCAACTGCACAAGGGCGGCCCGAATAGCGGCCTCTTTCTAGAGTTGGTTGATGCCATGAAGCCGGATCAGCCGATTCCAGAACAGGCCTATACCTTTGGCACGCTCGCGCAGGCCCAGGCACTCGGCGACATCCAATCCCTGCAGAGTCACCAACGCCCTGCCGTCCGCATCAGCCTTGGCCCGGATCCTGTCCGTACCATACGCCGCCTTGTTGCATGGCTCACCCCAGCCGCGAGCGCCCGTCGGAAGCCCTCCACAGCCAGACGGACACCCGCCGCACGTCGAGCCCGTCGCTGAGATGCCGCCCACGCCCGAGCTGCAGACGTTCGCCGATGCTCAAACATTGGTACAGGCTGCGGCAGACCTGTTTATACAACTGGGGCAGCGCGCGATTGCCGAACGCCATCGGTTCCTGGTCGCACTGTCCGGGGGGTCGACGCCGAAGGCACTCTATGCCACGCTGACGCGTCCAACCATTGCTCAACAATTGGACTGGAGCAAGGTCCATTTCTTCTTTGGAGACGAGCGTAGCGTCCCCCCTGAGCACCCTGACAGCAATTTTGGTCTCGCCCAGGCAATGCTCTTCACGCCTTTGCAGATTCCGTCCTCTTCAATTCACCGCATACACGGCGAGGACTCGCCGGAGTCGGCGGCGACGCACTACGAGACCATTCTGCGCAGTCTGACCGCGACGCAAAACGGGCCATGGCCGGTGCTCGACCTCGTCCTGCTGGGGGTGGGGGATGACGGCCACACCGCCTCGCTGTTCCCCGGCACTCCGGCGGTCATGGAATCAACTCGTTGGGTAGTACCGGGATGTGCTCCGCAGGGAACTCGGTCGCGCATCACCATCACGCTAGGTGTGATCAATCATGCGAGTGTGGTACTGTTTCTCGTCACGGGGCACAATAAGGCAACCGTCGTCCAACGCATCCTGGAGAAACGAGCCGACGAACCCTGCCCCTACCCGGCTGCACTGGTTCAGCCTGAGCACGGACGGCTGTTGTGGTATCTTGACCGCGCCGCAGCATCCAAATTGACCACAACACCACCACATTCGACATCGTAAGAGGATCCATGATTCTGGCAGGTGACATCGGCGGCACGAAAACGAATTTGGCCCTCTACGAGTGGACCAACGGACGTGTCGAGCCGGTCCGCGAAGATAGTTTCCACAGCGCGGACTACAAAACATTGGAAGACATCGTCGAGGAATTCCTGAGCACGCCGCTCGCCAAGCCGGAGACAGAGCGCGACCAGGAACAGGAGCCAGATGATGCGGCTCCGGAGGCGGACACACAGGCTGCTGAGGCGGCGCCCGAACCGATCCGGGTAACCGCCGCCTGCTTCGGCGTCGCGGGGCCAGTCATCGACAATCGCTGCCGCACGACGAACCTGCCTTGGGTCATTGAGGGAACCACCCTCGCCGAGCGATTCTCGATTCCTCAGGTCCGGCTGTTGAATGATCTCGAAGCCACGGCCCATGGGATCCTGCTCCTCACGCCGGAGGAAATCGTCGTCCTGAACGCCGGCGCACCGCCCAAAAAGAAACAAGCTCTGGCCCTGATCGCTGCCGGCACCGGACTTGGTGAATGCATCCTCTTTTGGGATGGCACCCGCTATCGTCCCATGCCCTCCGAAGGCGGACATACGGACTTTGCGCCCAACAGCGACACCGAGATCGAGTTGCTGCGTCATCTCCGGGGCAGTTACCTCCATGTCAGCTACGAACGGATCGTGTCCGGCCCCGGCCTGCACGCCGTATATGAGTATCTCCGCGATACCAAGAAAAATGAGCCGACCTGGCTGGCGGAAAAGATCAAAGTCGGCAACCCGGCCGCCGAGATTGCCGAGGCCGGCCTCAAGGGCCAAGCCGAGATCGCCAAGCAAGCCCTGGATTTATTCGCCACGATTTACGGTGCCGAAGCCGGCAACCTGGCCCTGAAGGCCATGACGCTGGATGGAGTCTACGTGGCCGGAGGCATCGCACCCAAACTACTCAAAAAACTGCAGGACGGCTCGTTCATGCGCGGCTTCACGAATAAAGGTCGTTATAAAAGGATCATGACCCAGATCCCCGTGAAGATCGTCATGAACGACAAAACAGCCCTGCTCGGCGCCGCCTCCATGGCGGCTCAACTCACTTCCTCACACTCATCATGACACCAACATACGATCTCGATGCTGAAAAGCGGCAAGCCGCCCTGAAGGCAACTGAATTTGTACGCGACGGAATGGTCGTGGGACTGGGCACCGGCACCACGTCCAAACACTTGATCCTGGCGCTGGGCGAGCGTGTCCGTGCCGGGCTCAAGATTCAGGCCGTCCCAACCTCCCACGACACCGCCGCCCTGGCGAGACAATCCGGCATCCCGCTCATCGAGTCCGACAATGCCTGGATGATCGATGTCGCCATCGACGGGGCCGACCAGGTCGACCCCAAATTGAACCTTGTGAAAGGTGGCGGAGGCGCGTTGCTCAAGGAAAAAATCGTGGCCGCCGCGGCAAAACAATTCATCGTGATGGTCGACCATACGAAGCGTGTGCCGGGACTGGGCGGAAGCTTCCCGCTGCCGATCGAAGTCGTGCCATTCGGGTGGGGGAGTACCGCTCGCAACATCGAACAGGCCTCCGGGGGAAAAGCCGTGCTGCGCGAACGGGACGGGACCGTGTTCCAAACTGAGGCCGGCCATGTGATCCTCGATCTGCACATGCCAAAAATCGATGATCCGGCCACGCTGGAGATCGAATTGAATCAGATCCCCGGCATCGTCGAAACCGGGCTGTTCATCGGCCGGACCAGTATTCTGATCGTCGGCCATGCGCAGGGTGTCGACGTCACCCATGCCTCAGAGCGATGACTGAAGGATCGGCTGGTCCTCCGGTCACACGCCGACAGACAGCTCGACTAGTCGCTCGCGCCACTGCCAACGCAATCCTGTGGATCGGAACCTGGCAGGGCGCTTCATGGCTGCTCTTCGCTCGCGCCGCGTGGAGTGGTTCGCCCCCATCTCACAACCCACGAGAGTCCACGACTAACTTGGTGACGCCATCCATGACCATACAAGATCCCTATCGGCTTCCACACCACATCCGACCGACACACTACGATCTACGCATCGAGCCTGATCTCACGGCCCATTCCTTCACCGGCCATGAGGTCGTCACCCTAACCATCACCGAACCGGCCTCGGAGATTCTGCTGAACGCCGTGGAATTGGAGATTTCCTCGGCGATGGTGTCGGCGGAGGGACAGGAGCCCAGAGCCGGAACCGTCGAGATGGACAGCGAGCACCAACGATGCCGCATCACCCTTCAGCAGGTGATTACGCCCGGCATCTGGAGATTGCACCTCGCATTTCGCGGCACCTTGAATGACAAACTCCGCGGCTTCTATCGGAGCAGTTACAAGGACAGCCACGGCGTCGCCCACACCCTGGCCGCAACACAGTTTGAGGCCACGGACGCAAGGCGGGCGTTTCCCTGTTGGGATGAACCACACTTCAAGACCGTCTTTTCCGTCACGCTGGTCATCGACCCTGCACTGACGGCAATTTCAAATACGCGCGTGCTGGAGGATAGGCACGAACAGGGCAAGCGTGTGATTCGTTTTGCGGAATCCATCAGGATGTCCACCTACTTGGTGGCCTTCATCGTTGGAGAACTGGTGGCGACTCCGCCGATCATGGCTCAACAGACCCCGGTCAGGCTGTGGTCCGTGCCGGGGAAACAACACCTGACCTCCTTTGGACATGAGATCGCCGTCTATTCGCTCAATTTGTTAGCCGACTACTATGGAATTCCCTATCCGGGAGACAAGTTGGACCTGATCGCGATTCCGGATTTTGCGTCCGGCGCAATGGAAAATCTGGGCGCGATCACCTTTCGAGAGACCGCCTTGCTCCTCGACCAGCGCACCGCCACGCACGCCGAACAGGGGCGTGTGGCCGATGTCGTCGCGCACGAGAACGCGCATATGTGGTTCGGAGACCTGGTCACCATGGCCTGGTGGAACGGTCTCTGGCTCAACGAAGCCTTTGCCACGTTTATGGAAATGCTCGTCGTCGACGCCTGGAAACCGCAATGGGAACGTTGGACGGCATTTGGCATCGCCCGCGCCGCCGCCCTGTCGGTGGATGGGCTCCTCAGCACCAGGCCCATCGAGTTTCCCGTACGCGCCCCCAAGGAAGCCGAGGCCATGTTCGACGTGTTGACCTATGAAAAGGGGGCCTCGGTCTTGCGCATGCTTGAGCAACATCTCGGGCCAACGGTGTTCCGGGACGGGGTCCGTCACTATCTCACGTCGCATGCCTATGGAAATGCCGAGACCACGGATCTCTGGGTGTCACTTGGTCACGCATCGAAGCACGATGTTCCGGCACTCATGAACGAATGGATTTTCTCCCCAGGCTATCCGTTAGTCTCGTTGAGCGTGGACTCACCGTCGACGCTGACCGTTAAGCAGCATCGGTTCACCTATGTCGAGGATGCGTCGACGACCTCGTCGCCCTCGGCCACGCCACACTGGCAGATTCCGATCCAATTGCGCATTGTCACCAAGCAAGGAGCTGAAACACGGCGCGTCCTGCTGCACGAGCGGGAGAGCCGGCTGCCCCTGCCGCAAGACTGGACGTCGATCCTGGCCAATGAGGGTGGGCATGGATTTTACCGCGTCCGCTATAGCGCAGCATTGCTGGCGGCCTTGCAGACGCGTGGGCTGAACACGTTAGACGCCGTCGAGCGATTCAATCTCCTGAACGACACTTGGGCCTCCACCGTTGCCGGCATGGTGCCGCCCGCAGAGTACCTCGCACTCACCGAACATTTTCATGAGGAGCGAGATCCACATGTCTGGGCCGTGATGTTGGGATCTTTTTCCACCCTGCATCAGTTGCTCGCCGAGGAGGATCGCCCGTTGCTGGCCACGTTTGTACGGACGCGCCTCGCCACCACGTTCGCCGACCTGGGATGGGATCCACGTACCGATGAACGTGAACTGGTCAGGGAGCTGCGCGGCGATATCATTCGAGCGCTCGGTACGCTGGGACGCGACCAGACGGTGCACGCGCAGGCCGCCGAGGCCTACCGTGCCCTGCAGGGACAGACCAGCGCCATCGACCCCAATGTCATTCCCGCGCTGGTCTCCATCCTGGCGTTCACAGGTGATGAAGCCCGTTACGAGGAATTCGTGCGTCAATGGCGTAAAGCCGCCACCCCGCAAGAAGAACGCCGTTATCTCTTTTCCCTCGCGGCCTTTCGGAACCCCGCATTGCTGGAGCGAACCCTGGCGAAAACGCTCACCGATGAAGTCCGGACTCAAGACGCGCCCTTCCTCGTCAGTAGCCTGCTCCACAACGTCTACATTCGTGAAAAAGCCTGGGAGTTTGTGAAAGCGAATTGGGAGCGAATGGACCGGCAGTTTCCCAAGAGCGGCCTTCGCCGGATGTGTGGAGGCCTTGTCGGACTCTCCACGCCTGAACTGGAACGAGACGTACGGCAATTTTTTGCCACGCGCAAGATCGACCTGGGCGGGAAAAGCCTGGAGCAGTACCTGGAACAACTGCACATCGCGGTGCGTTTTGGCGAACGTGATCGGGAGGCGATTCGCGCCGTGCTGGCACGCAAGGCCACGTGATCAGGGGAAGTCGGAATACCGTTATTCGTGTCGCAGCACACTCAAGGGAGGCTGCCCGAGAAGACGGTAGGTACTGAGGAATCCAACCAGGAGGGTGAGCACGATAGTGCAGCCCAGGCCAACTCCCAGCAATTCAGGTTCCAGCGTCCAAGGCAATTCCAAAATATACCGCAGGATAGCCCACGAAAACGCACTCGCGAGGACCACGCCAATGGTGCCCGCCACGCAACCCAGCAACGCATACTCGGCCGCAAAGGACCGAGCGAGCAGCCCGCGGGTCGCGCCAAGCGCTTTTAAAATGACCGCGTCGTAGAGTCGCCGATACCGCGTCGCGGCCAATGCCGCCGCCATCACCAGGGCGCCGGCCAACAGGCAAAACACCGCAACGGCGCGAATGGCCAGGGACAAGCGATCGAGGACCCTGGCGAAACTGCCCAACACCTCCCCGATGTTGATCGCGGTGACATTGGGAAACGCCGCCACCACGGCCGACTGAAACGCCGCCTCATCCCGTGGTGCCACGCGAACCGTGGCCACATAGGTCATCGGCGCACCATCCAATGACCCCGGCGACATGATCAGATAAAAATTCGTCGAAAAATTTCCCCACTCGACCTTGCGAATACTACTGACCTCTGCCTGCACGATCGTACCTTGGATGTTGAGATCTAGGACCATGCCGACATCGATCCCGAGACTTTTTGCCGCTTCCTCCTCCATCGACACCTGCGGTCGCACAAACGTCTGGCCCGGCTTCCACCACGCGCCTCGCACGATCCGATTGTCTTTGGGGACTTCCTCCAGAAAGGTCAGCACGTACTCACGGTTCACATACCAGTTCTTGCGCTTGTCCTCACGTGACTGATTCGGCTGCTCCTCCTGTTCGGATTCGCGGTCCACGGTGAGGACCCGACCGTCGATGGCATGCAGCCGTGAACGAACCAGCGGCGTGAGATCAGGTGCGAAATCGCCGGTCCGTTGATGAACCAGTTCGACAAACGGAGCCACTTGATCCGGCTGAATGTCGATAAAGAAAAAGGTCGGCGAATCGGATGGCCGGTTCTCTCCCACCTGACGCACCAGCGCATGCTCCAGCAACCCGATCGCCAGAATCACCATCACGCCAACGCCAATCGCCACCATCACCCCGAGCGTCTGTGCGCCAGGGCGTTGAAGATTGCCGAGCGCCTGCCGGACAGACATGACCCGCGGCAGGGGAATCGTGCGCAATGCCCACAACAACAGATGAGCCGCGACCGTCAACACCAGCAAGGCGACCACTAATCCAGCGATGAACAACCCACCAATGGCCAACGACCCCGCTTGCCAGACCGAAAGCCCCGCCAAGCCCAGTCCAATGCCGACAACTGTGGCCGCACGAACCGGATCCGACGTGACCGTACAAACTACTCGCGCCCACCACGACCTGCCCTCACTCGCAACCAGCCTGGGCGTCCCTTCGACGTCACGCCTGAAAATAGACGCCGGTTTGATTTCACGAATCGTCAGCAACGGCCACAGGCTAAACAACAACGTCGTCAACACCCCCAGCGCCACGCCCTTTGCGAGCGGAGCCCACGCGGCACGTGAGAGCACACCTGAAAATTCGATCTGCTGGAGCACATCGGTCGCCAGGACGGTGGACACAGCCTGCGGCAGGACTGATTGCAACGCGACACCAATCCCGATGCCTGCCACACTGCCCAGCAGACCCAATCCGACCGCCTGCCCCAAATAGGAGGCGATGATGGTTGGCGTATCCGCTCCCACCGTTTTCAGAATCGCAATGGAGTGGAGTTTCTCTCGCAGAAAGGCTTGAATCGACAGGGCCACACCAATCCCGCCGACAAACAACGCCGTCAGGCCGACCAATCCCAAATAACGAGCCAATTGCTCGAGAAACTGCTTGAGCTGAGGCTGCGCATCCCGATAGGAGGACACTCGTGCCGACTCTGCAGCCAGCCGACCCCGCAGTTCATGGAGCAAGGGAGCGGGAGCCAGAGTGCCAGGCAGTTTCAACAGGTGCCGCTCGCGCAACCGGCTGCCTGGTTGAATCAGATTCGCCGCCGCCAGCCCCTCCCAGGAAATCAGTACACGCGGCCCCAAACTGAACATGTTCGCCATACGATCCGGTTCAGTGCCGATGACACCGGTGATGACGAATGACACTTGCCCGATTTTGATCGCGTCACCGACGCTCAGTCCCAGACGAATCAACAGCCCGTCCTGTACCACTGCGCCGTGGCAGACGTCCCGACAGAGACTGCTGGAAGGATGCAGCAGTTCTACGAGTGGACGATCCGGCTGTGTTCGCACCACACCATAGAGCGGATACCCAGGCTCGACCGCTTTTAATTCAACCAGCTGCGTGACGTCGACTCCGCCTGCAGCCCGATCGACCCGGGCCACCATCGCCACGAGCTCGCGCACGCGCGTGGAGAGAATCCCACGTTCCGCGAGCTGCGTGATCACCGCCAAGCCGGACTCTCCCATGGGTCTGGACACTCGAATTTCCAGATCCCCACCCAGCAAGCCACGCGCTTCCTTGAGCACCGCACGTTCAACATTTGCCGAAAAGAGGGACACGCCAACGACCGCGCCGACGCCCAGGGCGATGCAGGCTAAAAAGTAGAGGAAATGGCGCCAGGCAGACCGCAATTCCCGCCATCCCATCATGAGCCAGAATGGCATCATGAGAGAGAATCAGGCCCGGGCTGATGCCTGTCCGTCAGGTGGTCGGATGCAATCCGGCCGTCCCGAATGGTAATGACACGCTCCATCGTGGCAGCCAGCTGCGAATCGTGGGTGACCAAGACCAGTGTCGTTCCCGCATCGCGGTGTAACGCCATGATCAGTTCAATCACCTGCCGGCCGGTGGCCGAATCCAAATTTCCCGTCGGCTCATCGGCCAGCAGAATCGGTGGCCGGCAAGCAAACGCACGCGCGACGGCCACACGCTGCTGCTCCCCTCCCGATAACTGCACCGGGTAGTGCGACATGCGATGCCCCAACCCGACGGCGTCCAACAATTCGCACGCCCGCTCACGACTGCGCGGATCTCCGGCGAGTTCGAGCGGAATCGACACATTCTCCACCGCCGTAAGCGTCGGGATCAGATGGAAGGATTGGAAGATATACCCCACACTCGCGAGACGCAGCCGAGCCATCGCCTTCTCGCCCAGGCCTGTAATTTCAACGCCATTGAGCCGTATCGTTCCGGAGGTCGGACGGTCGAGTCCCGCGATCAACCCCAGCAGCGTCGACTTCCCGCTCCCGGACGGGCCGACAATCGCAACCGTCTGCTTGTCGGGAATATCCAGCGTGACATCATCCAATATTGTGACCAGCTGCCCGCCGGCCTCGAGTTGCATCGTCACATGTTGAGTCGCAATCATGCTGTCATTCATCCATTGATGGCGTCAGGCACCGGCAAATTCATATTATACTGTAGTCATGATCACTCGCTTCGACCATTTCCCAGTCACCTTGCGATATGGCGTAACCTGCCTCGCGGCACTGCTCATCACCCTCGGCCTGACGGGATGTGATCCATCTACGGCCCCCACCTCGTCACCCTCGCCGACTGCCGGGTCGACACAGCAAGCGGTGGCGAACGAGACGCCTTCACAGGCACCCCCAACCTCAACGCCGCGCTTGCACACCGACGCGCGCCCGAAAATTGTGGCGTTCGGTGATAGCCTGACGGCTGGTCTGGGAGTCGCCCCCGATCAGACCTATCCCGCACAATTACAGAGACGGCTTGATGCGTTGGGGCAGCAGTATCTGGTGCTCAACGCCGGGGTCAGCGGCGACACCTCTGCAGGCGGACTCCGCCGTGTCTCCTGGGTCCTCGCAGGCAACCCGCATCTCGTGATCCTTGAGTTGGGGGGGAATGACGGCTTGCGGGG
>WBZQ01002221.1_pt1 | contig 12618 bp, 7 predicted proteins | sample 5204251 | NCBI WGS metagenome assembly WBZQ01 (sample SAMN12412402, study PRJNA552823) | activated sludge metagenome | isolation source: activated sludge from nitrification reactor of wastewater treatment plant... | place: USA: Virginia | collected 2017-09 | reverse complement strand
CCGAGACGGCGACGCCCAGCGCATCGAGCAGCGACTCGACGCGGCTCAGGCGTTCCTGCACGTCGAGCCAGCGCTCGTCGTAGGTCGCCGGGCGCGCCGCCGCGTCGAGGCCGAGCCCGAGCAGCGCGCGCAGCGCCGCCGATCGGCCGCCCGGATGGAGCGCGCGCCAGGCACGCACGAACGCCTCGACGCGCGCGAGGTCGCGCGCCGGCACGCGCACCTGCACGCTCGACCACGGCAGCTCGCGAGATCGCCCGCGTATACGCATGTGTGCTCACAACGCCTTGTGCATCAGCACGGAGCGGACGGCACCCCTGCTTACCCTTGCCAATCGTTACGAACCTGCTCCGGATCAACAACGGCTCCACTCCCACGCTGCTTCTGTGGTGTTGGTGTTGTGGTGGTCGAGCTGTTCGAGTGGCTGTTGGAACGTGGTGATCGAGCGAGTAGAGAGTGGCTCGACCAGGCTTCGAATCGCTCTCGACTGGTGAATGGTCGGGTGTGGACTCGGTGCTGGAGACAGGGTCGGAGCACGTCGTCGAGGCCCCTCGACGCGTGCTCCGAGCGTGTCGTGAAGGTCGCCGGCGCGCCGGCTGGACCGGTGTCGCGACGCGTGCCAACCACGCGCCGCGACACGCACCGGCGTCGTGCGCGCAGCCTCGCCGCGCGGCTGAGAGCATCAAACTCGACCAGCGGAGCATCGTCCAGAACAAGCTGCGGAACCTGCCGCGCCATGCCTCATCTCCCGGACTGAGTGACCGGGAGTCGGCACTGCAACGCCGGTGCCAAGGCTTGGACTGGGGGGCAGGCGCAGGTCATGCCGCTGAAGGCTGCAGGACAGGCCACCGCGGCAGGTCTCGGTGCGCGACCCGGCCCGGGAGCACACGCGCCTCGAGCGGCGGCGGGCGGCGTGTCCCGAACCGCAGCAGGCAGCATGCGCGCAGCTCGGCTGCGAGGCGCGCTGGGGTCACTCGCCGTCTGAGGGTGGCTGTGGTGCCGACTCGCTCGACCGCGCTTCGTGCTGCTCCGACGCGTGCGCCTGCGAGCGCGCCAGGGCCTGAAACTCGTCCAGCGCGGCCTGCACTTCATCGGCCGTACGCCCCCGCTCGTCGAGGGTGAGCAGGAGCGGCGCGAACTCCGCGCGCTCCAGCAGATCGCCCAGTCGCGGCCCGTCGTGACGGCCACCCGCTGCGACGGCTGCGCGCACGCGCAAGGCGAAGTTGGCCATCGCGGCGGCGAGGTACTGGGTGTGTCCGGCCACCAGGGCATAGACCGCCGAAGCCAGGCGGTGTCGATCAGCGTCGTCCTGCGCGCCGAGCGCCGCCAGCTCGTCGCCGAGATGTGCATGCGACAGCGAGCGATAGGCCAACTCCGGCAGACGGCTGTGCAGTGCCAGAGCCTGACGCTCCACGGCTGCGGCGTGCTCATGATCGCCGCGGGCACTCCAGACCTCTGCCAGGGCCGAGAGCGCGCGCGCCTCGTGCATCACGTCTCCCGCGTTCCGGAAAACCGCGAGGCACTCCTCCGCGACCGCCTGAGCGTCATCGATCCGTCCGAGGCGTAGCAGGCCGGCATGCTCTCGGAGACGCGCGTGCGCGAGTTCCAGTTCCCCCGCTCCAGCGATCTGTTGCACGCGCGTGCCTTCCCGCGTGACCGCAAGGGCGAGCTGCCAGTCCCCCAGAGCGGTCTGGGCGAAGCGGGCCACGTCGAGCGCGGCCGCATGAAGCTGGGCCGCGAAGTGATCGCTCGGGGCGTTGGTGGTCGTTCCGACCTGTCGTGAGCGCCGCAGGGCTTGGGCCTGGGCAAGCGCTCTCGCGATTGCGGGCCAGGCCTCACGCGCCCGGCCCTGCATGACGTCGATGCGCAGCACCTCGACTTCGGAGCCGAGTCGTTCGGCGAGCGTAGCGCCTGCGCGGGTCGCCGCCTGTGCGCTTCGCTCGAACGCTCGCCGCGCATCGTCCAGTCGGGCCGCGTTGCGCAACGCGTGCCCGTGGCTCACCTCGATGTCCGCCAACTCCGCCCACTCGTCTGACGCTTCGGCCTCGGCGGCCGCCTGGGCGAAGAGCGCCAAGGCCCGGTCCGGCCGTCCGCGATTGTCTTCGGCTTCGGCGACCGAGGTGCGCAGACGTCGGCGCAGACGGCCCGCGGGTTGGCCCTCCATCGCGGCCGAGAGCAGGGCGACGGTCGCGCTGAGGATCTCGCCGTCGTCGGTCGTGACGACCAGCAGTCGGCCGATCTCGTCCAGCCGTTCGATCTCACCGGCGCGCAGCAGATACGTCAGCGCCCGGCGTCCCTGTTCGGGCGCCTGTGCGCGCCACTCCGGCTCGTCCGACAAGGCGATCTGCTCGAAGGACGACGCGTACCGCTCGCCGTAGGCTCTCCAGACGACGGGCGCGTCGCGGGCGCCGCGCTCCAGCGGCTGCTGTTGCATCCACTCGGCGATGCGCTCGCGCACCAGCTCGTGCAGACCGAGCTGCTCGTCCTCTTCCTCGACGAGCAAGCCGGCGAGCAGCAGCTCACGGACCAAGGGCTGCGTGGGAGCGCGCTCGTCGCCATCCGCCCAGACGGCGCTGGCCAAGGTCGCCGGCACGGACTCGGAAGCCAGCGAGACCAGCCACAACAGGCGCCGCGCGGGGGCCGACGCGCGCTCGAGCGCCAGGTCCACGGCCCGCACGACGACTTCGTCCAAGTAGGCGTGCTCGCGCTCGCGCTCCAGGCGCCCGATGCGGCGCGCGAAGACGTCGGGCAGCCTGTGCAGGCCCTTCGACTCGAGCTGGTCGAGGGCTGCCGCCAGGTCGGCGGGCACAGGCGCGAGCCGCGCCAGGCGATCCAGCACCAAGGGATGGCCGCGACTGACCTGGAGCACGCGCTCGACCAACGCCGCCTCACGTTCGTCGTCGCTCGACGCGAGACGGCGCAGGTCTGGGTGAGCATCGACGATCAGGGCTGCTTCGCCGACGGGCAGGGGCCCGAGCGGCTGCCAGGCGGTCGGAGCGGGATGGGAGAGGCTCTCGGGTACGTCGCGCGACGTGATCAAGAGCCGCGAGCGAGTGCCCTGAAGCGCGCGGGCCAGGAGCGCCAAGAGCGCGTCCCAGCGGCGGTCGATGCAGACGTAGCGACCCTCCTCCGTGAGCCTGAGTTGAGTCTCGAAGTTGTCGAGCACGAGCAGCAGGCCCAGCGAGATCAGCACGTCGGCCAGGTTGTGGAGCGCGCGCTCGTCGCGGCGCTCGGGCTCCGGGACTTCGGCGGACGACAAGGACACGCGAGCCAGGGGCTGCCGCTCGCAGAGCCGTCGATAGGTCGGACTGTGTTGGGCGAGCCGCTGGTCGAGGCGCAGCAGGAAGTCGTCGAAGTCGAGCGCCGCGCCGCGTCCCTGGAACGCCAGCACGCCCTCGAACAGGGAGTGCCACAGATGGATGGCCTCTGCGGCGAGAGCGGTCTTGCCCAGGCCCGCCAGGCCTTGAATCACCGTCACCGCGGGCGCTTGCGCGGTCAGCCACTGCGCGCGCAGTTGCGCCAACTCCTCTGTGCGGCCGACGAAGTGACGGGGCGGATCGAGGTCGCGGCTGCCGAGCAGCAGCGGCTGGGGCCGCGGGTGACGGCTGCGCAGCGACTCGCTCGGTCCCTCCGGTGCCTGGACTGCGAGATCGTCGACGCAGAACAGCACCGGCGTGGCGTGGTCGGCCCAGTCGTGAGCCGGATCGCGCCGCCGCAGCAGCTCGCGCCGCGCGGTAGCCAAGGCGCCGGCCACTGTTCGCGGTCGACTGCCCGCGAGCAGCCGCCGATAGAGCAGGCAGGCCAGATCGCGGGCGTAGGCATCGCCCACTTCATAGCGCATCGCGATCACGGCCGGCACCCCGACGCGCAGCAGCCCCAGCGCGCTGCCAGCGTAGCCGGGAGGCGGCTCGTCGAAGAGCGACCACACGTCGCGGAGCCCTCGTCTGCGGCGTGCCGAGCCGGTCCACGTGGCGCGCAAGTCTGGCCAGTCGCGAGCGCCCACCAGCGTGCCCGACAGGCAGCAGTTGAGAAAGACGAGCTCGGGGACGCAGCCGCCCGCGCGCGTGAGCATCTGCACGAGATCCTCGCCAGTGAACGGGTCGGGCTCGCCCCCCGGCGTCCAGAGCGCCAACGTGTTCTGATGGCCGTGGCCGCTCCAGTGCACCAGGTGATAGCCCTGCGCGCGCCGGACGCGCTCCTCCAACTCCGCGCGCGTCACGCCATGGCACAGCACGTCGACATGCACCCGGCGCCGCGGCATGAGGTCGTCTTCGAACAGGCGTCGCAGCGTCTCGCGTTCTTGGCGCATGGCCAGCGGTCGCGACCCGGGTGGCTCGGCGAAGACCTGCAGCACGCGCAGGGTCTCGTGCGTCGCCGTCGCGCGCGGCAAGCCCAATGCGGCGCCACGCACGGCCGTGGACAGCGCCAGCCGCACGCTCACGTTGCGCTCGGCCAGTGAGGCCTGGCCCGACTCAGGTCGGGCGATCTCCCACGGCACGCGAGCGAAGGCCGCTGCCAGCGGGTGCTCGTGGCTCTGGGGCAGACGCACGAGCAACTGGCGTCGATGCTGACCAGTCGCGAGCCGCCGCATCAACTCCGGGCCAAGCACGTCGCGTCCCAGGAACACGCCGATGCGCTCGAACAACTCGGCTTCACCGACGACGCCTGCCGTTGTACGCAGGCTGTCGGCGTAGCGCTCGAGGTAGCCCCGGGTATCGAAGATGCCTTCCCACAGCGATGCCGGATGTTCGGACAGGCTGACTGCGCGCGTGATCGCGCGTCCGCGAGCGGGCGCAGCGAGGCATAACAGCGCGCGCTCGGGGCCGTCGATCTCGACGTCGAGGACGTAGCGCGGTGACGGCATGGACACTCCGGCCTGTCAACAGCGTCGCACGAGGGCCGTTGCTTTGGGAAGACACGACCTGTTCGGGTTCGAGATTCGAATATCATGCGACGACTCGTTCCGACAACGGCGGGCCACTTCTCGGGCGCGCCGTTTCGTAGTGCACGTCGTGCGGCTGAAAAGGAGGACGCCTGTGAACGATCCAGTCGGTGGTCGGCTCGAACTGGCCCAGCTCATCTCGACACTGAGGGCCGAGCTGGAGCTGGCGCAGGCGCTCGCCCCGGAGAAGTCGAGGTTGACGGTGAAGGAAATCGACTTGGAGGTGTCCTTCACGTTCACCAAGGAAGCGGGCGCCAAAGGCGGCGTGAAGTTCTGGGTGTGTGAGGCCGGCGCCGAAGGCAAGCTTGGGTCCGAGCGCGTTCAGAAGGTCACCCTGAGGCTCGGGCCGAAGGAGGGAGAGACGATCGAGGTGGGCCACGACGTCGACGCCCGACCATTCTGAGCCGGGGTGATGCATGAACCCCGATCACATCGTGCAGGTGTCCGCGCACGCCGCCGGTGAGGGAGGCCGCATCGGCACGGCCTATCCGGTGGCAGCCGATCGGCTGCTGACGGCGAAGCACGTCCTGCACCCCGAGAACGCAACCGGCGCAATTGACGTCTGCTGGGTCAATCTCCCTGGCGACGCAGGCGCTCCGCGGTCGGCGCAGATCGAGTGGCAGGGCGGGGACGGCGTTGACGCTGCGATCCTGCGCTGCGCATTTCCACCAGGACTCGAGCTCACGTCCTACGTGATCTCTCGCGCGCAGCCCCCGTCGGGATTGCCATGGGAAAGCGCCGGCTTCGTCAGGGCCGGTGCCAGCACGGAGCGCCGGCGACGACCGACGCCACTGACCGGCGAGATCCAACCGCTGGCGCATGACCCCCGGCGCAGCGGCACGTTCGAGTTGGGCGTGGACTACGCGGCTGCGAGCGCGGAGGACTGGCAGGGTGCGTCAGGCAGCCCCGTGTTCGTCGGCCAGCGGATCTTGGGAGTTGTCGCATCCACCGAGCGAGCATTTCAGGCGCGCCGTCTCACTGCCACTGCCACGTGCCGGCTCTTCGAAGACCCGTCGTTTCGCGCGGCCATCGGGTATGCGGAGGCGTGGCCTCGTCTCGAACAACTCCACGGCGAGGTCGTCGCCGTCCTGTCGCAGTCGCCCGATGCGATGGCATGCCTGGCGCTGGAGCTGAGCATCGATCCGCGCGCGGTCAACGGCGGCGACGCTGCTCTCGCACGCGTCGTCGTGGACGGTCTTCTGGAACAGCCGTTGGATGGAGTTCTCCGGCGCTTGAACATGGCCCAGCGCAGGCTGTTCGAAGCGCGGGCGCTGACGGCTGCGAGGCGGATCTGGGACGTTGCGCGCCCGCTGATGCCGGCCCTGCGCGAGGTTGCTCGCGTCGAAGTGAGCCAATGGCCGACGAGCGGCCACAGCCTGCTGACGCTGCCCACCGCCACGGAGACGCTCGCCGAGATCATCCTGGCCGCAGCGGATGGGCGGCCCGCGCGCTTCCGGCTCTTGGGGGACATGCCCGAGCCCGAGCTGAAGATCCCCGTACCGCCCTGGGGAGGCGAAGCCGCAGGGTTGTCGTGGTACGAGAAGCAGTGGCATGACCAGTTGATCGACAAGTTCGTCACGAACCCTCGGACCAAGAAGGTCGCGCCGCAGGATGAGAAGATCAGGATAGCGGCCAAGCGGCTCAAACTCCACGCCGAGGTCAACAAGGAGCGCTACTACTACATCGTGGAGGCGAAGGAGCTTGGCGAAGTCGTTGGCTGGGAAGCCCTCGTCGCGCGCCTGCAGCGGCACTACCCGGACGTGGTCTTTGTCGCGCTTCGCGATTGTGCCTTTGAAGACGAGACCGAGGTGGAGTTCCACGTTACCGAGTTGCTCAAGCGTGCCAGCGGCTGACGGCATCCGCGACGGGGGATTTTGTCCATGTTCGAGCTGACGGCCGAGCCCGGCGAAACAGTCACCATCCAACTCCGCGACGGCGTGCCCGAGCAAGTCCACGTCTTCGACGAGGCCAGCGTGCTGGCCGTCAACGCCGCGCTGGCCGCCAGGCGCCCGCTGCTCGTGCGCGGCGAGCCCGGCTGCGGCAAGACCCAGCTCGCGCGCGCCGCCGCCGTGAAGATGGGCCGGGTGTTCGTGAGCCACGTCGTGGACTCTCACACCGAGCCGCGCGACCTGCTCTGGACCTTCGATGCCGTGGCGCGTCTGGCCGAGGCTCAAGTCCAGGGAGCCCTGCGTGCCGGCGCCACGCCGGCCGAAGCGGACGCCCTGCGGCAACGCCTCGAGGTTGCCAACTACGTCGTGCCGGGCGCGCTGTGGTGGGCCTTCGCGTGGGATGACGCGACCAAGCAGGCCAAGCGCGCGGGTCGCTCAGCGCCGGTCCAGCCTGAAGGCGCCAAGCCCGAAGCCGGCGCGGTCGTGCTCATCGACGAGATCGACAAGGCGGAGAGCGACGTGCCCAACGGCCTGCTGGAGGCCTTGGGAGAAGGGCAGTTCACGCCCGAGGGCCGCTCCGAGCCGGTCAAGGCCCAGGGGCTGCCGCCGCTGATCGTCGTCACCACCAACGAAGAGCGTGGCCTGCCCGACGCCTTCCTGCGGCGCTGCCTGGTCTTGCAGCTTGCGTTGCCGCCGAGACGCGACGAGCTGGTGCGCTTCCTGGTCGCCCGAGGCCGCGCCCACTTCGCACTGGCCGACGAGAGCCTGCTCGAGAGCGCGGCGGGCATGCTGGCCGAGGATCGCGAGGCCGCGCGCAAGCAGGATCAGCCGCCGCCCGGCCAGGCTGAATACCTGGATCTCGTGCGCGCGGTGCTGGGGCTCGCGCCGGGCGACCCCGAGCGACAACGCCAGACCCTCGAGCGCATCCGCGCGTTCTCGCTGCGCAAACATCCGGAGACCTCCGCCGAGTGAGAGGCGCGGCCTGCGGTCGGGCGGACCTGGTGCGCGCGTTCGCGGCCGGCGGCTCGACGCTGCTCGACGGCACGGCTCAGCTTCTCGGCTACGAGCGCCCGCCCGAAGCAAGCAAGGAGCCCGAACCGCCGCGCCTCGCGCCCGACGTCGCGCCGCAGCCCCTGCCGCGCGCGCCCGAGATCGCCCAGACGCAAGCCGACGAGCCCGACGACGCGCTCGCGGCCGTGCCGTTCTGGCGAGCGTCACGCCTCAGCGTGCGTGACGAGGGCAGTCGCGAACGAGCGCCCGAGCGCAAAGTCGTCACCTGGGCGAGCCGGCCGAGTGCCGATCCGCCGCGAGTGCCGCTCTCGCCGGTGGGCGCGCTGCTGCCGCGCCTGCGTCGCGCGGTCGCGGTCGTGCGCCTCTCGCGCCGCGTGGACGTCGCGCGCGTGGTCCGGCTGCTCGGGCGGGGTCGCGATCTGACGCGCATCCCGCGCCTGAGACGCCTGCGCTGGGGCCGCAGCCTGCACGTGCTCTGCGACCGCAGCCTGCGTCTGGTGCCCTACTGGGCCGATCAGGATCACGTGTGGCTGGCGCTCAGCCGGCTCTACCCGCGCGGCGGCCTCACGACGGTGCTGTGCGACGAGACCTCGCTCTTCTCCATGCTGCACCCACGCGCCGCGCACCAAGCGCTGCCGGCGCCCGGCACGCGGGTGCTCGTGCTGGGCGACCTGGGTTGCCTCGACCTGGCGCCAGAGCGCCGGGTCGTGTCGGCCTGGGCGACGCTCGGCCGCCGGCTGGCGTCACGGGGCCTCATGCCGGTGGCGCTGCTGCCCTGCGGGCCGGGACGCCTGGCAGCGGCGCCCCCACGCGGCTTCCGCCTCGTCTCTCACGAGCCGCAGCCCGCCGGCATGGCGTCGCGAGCGCCGCAGGCCGCCGCGGTGCTCGCGGCCGCGGCGGAGCAACTCCTGGGATGGCTGGCGCCGGCCGTGCGCATCCAGCCCGAGCTGCTCCGCCGAGCGCGTTTGGAGTTGGGCCAGGGATCGATGCACGCCGGGATCGAGTCCGTCGTCTGGCAGCACCCCGCCGCGGCCACGCGGCATCCCGCCGGCCTGTCGCTCGAACCGCGCGAAGCGCAGAAGCAGCGCGAGATCTTCGCGGCCGAGAGCGAGCGCGTGCGGCGCGCGGCGCTGGGCGTGATGCGCGCGTTCCGCGGTGGCGCGCTGCCGCAGTCGATCTGGTTCGAAGAGCTGCTGGGGCTCGATCCGGATTCGCAGCGTCTGGCTCCGGCGGACGACGTCGCGACGGCCCTGGCTTACGTGCGAGACGAGACGCTGCCGACGCTGCTGGCGCAGTGGGCCGAGCCGGCGCGGCCCGGCGCTGCGCGCTGGCTCGGCGCGCTGGCCGATCGCCTGCCGCGCGAGGCCTGGACGCGCGACGAGGCGCGCGCGCTGCGCCAGAGCTGGATCGCGGCTTACCCCGACGACCCGAGTCGAGCGCCGTTCGTCACGAACCCGGCGGAAGCGCTGTCCAGGCGCGGCTGGCCGGAACGCCGCGTGCGCATCGTGCAGGCGGCGGGTGATCTCGTGTTCGCGAGCGACGAGCTGCCGACGAGTCGCGCAAGTCCGCTGGGCACGATCCGCGCCGGCTTCCCGCGCCTGCGCATCGAGCGACGCTCCGGCTTCTGGCGCGCGGGCGCTCCGCCCCAGTGGGCCAGCGACTGGGGCACCGATCCAATCGGACCGTGGGTGGAGTTCGAGCTGGCGGGCGTGCGGCAGCGCCTGCGCTGGATTCCGCCGGGGCGCTTTCGGATGGGCTCGCCGAAGGACGAGCCGGGCCGGTGGGAGGACGAAGGCCCACAACACGACGTCGCGATCGGCGTCGGCTTCTGGCTGTTCGACACGCCGTGCACGCAGGCCCTGTGGGAAGCGGTGATGGGCCAGAACCCGAGCCGCTTCCCTGGCGCCGAGCGGCCGGTGGAGAAGGTGAGCTGGGACCAGTGCCGGGACTTTCTCGCGCAGTTGAACAGGCGCGCGCCGGGTCTCCAGCTCACGTTGCCCAGCGAAGCGCAGTGGGAATACGCCGGCCGTGCGGGGACGCAGACGGCGACGTACGCAGGCGGGAACGACGCTGCGACGCTGGAAGAGATCGCGTGGTACACCGGGAACGCGGGCAGCGAGACGCACGCGGTGAAAGGGAAGCGCCCGAACCAGTGGGGTCTGTTCGACACGCTGGGGAACGTGTTCGAGTGGGTGGCGGACACCTGGCACGACAGTTTCGCGGGAGCGCCGGTAGACGGGACAGCGTGGGTGGATTCCAAGCAGGGCTCCGCCCGCGTGATCCGTGGCGGCTCCTGGGACGACGGCGCCAGGAGCGTGCGCGCTGCCTACCGCAGCAGGTACGCGCCGGGTGACCGCGACGGCATCCTGGGCTTCCGCTGTGCCCGAGTTCAGGACCAGGCAGAGCCGGCTGGCGGGGAGGAGGACCGCAGCGCGGAGCGCCGGTCCTCCGGCAGTTCGGGAGCGAGCGTGGCCCTATGGGTCGGTCCCGGAGGGGACCGACCCCAGCCGTTGGATGCGGCGTCATCGCTCATCATCGAGAGCGACCTCGAGACGCTGGAGCTGGAGCGCCTGACGCAGCCCGCCTGGGCGAGATCCATCGGTCGTGACCGCTTCGGCCTCTGGAGCGAGTTCGAACTGCCCACGCACACCGGGGCGGTCGCCCAGCGGATGCGTTGGATTCCGCCGGGGCGTTTCCGCATGGGCTCGCCGCCGGATGAGGCCGGCCGGTGGGAGTCCGAAGGGCCGCAGCACGACGTGACGATCGGCCGTGGGTTCTGGCTGTTCGACACGCCGTGCACGCAGGCGCTGTGGGACGCGGTGATGGATCACAACCCGAGTCGCTTTCAGCATCGCGGCCGGCCAGTCGAGCAGGTGAGCTGGGACGCCTGCCGCGAGTTTCTGGAGCGAGTGAACGCGCGTGTGCCCGGCCTCCAGTTGGTGTTGCCGAGCGAGGCGCAGTGGGAGTACGCCTGTCGGGCGGGGACGGAGACGGCGACGTACGCGGGGCCGATGGAGATCGTCGGCGAGAACAACGCGCCGGTGCTGGATGAGATCGCGTGGTACGGCGGGAACAGCGGGGTCGAGTTCGAGCTCGAGAACGGGGTGGATTCGTCGGGCTGGCCGCAGAAGCAGCACAAGCACTCGCGCGCCGGGTCGCACCCGGTGGGTGGCAAGCGAGCGAATGAGTGGGGGCTGTTCGACATGCTGGGGAACGTGTGGGAGTGGGTGGAAGACACCTGGCACGACGACTACGTGGGAGCGCCGGGGGACGGGACGGCGTGGGTGGACTCGGAGCAGGGCTCCGCCCGCGTGATCCGTGGCGGCTCCTGGTACGCCCGCGCCAGGCACGTGCGCGCTGCCTCCCGCGGCAGGCACGCGCCGGGTGTCCGCCGCGGCCGCCTGGGCTTCCGCTGTGCCCGAGTTCAGGGCCGGCCAGAACCGGTCAGGCCGCGAGAGGACCGCAGCGCGGAGCGCCGGTCCGACGCGGCCCAGCCAGAGGGCGCAAGCCGGCGGCGGCAGCAGGCGAAGCGCAAGTGAGGTAGCGCGAGGGGCACGCATGCAGATGCACTTCTTCCGCATCCCGATCCTCGACGCCGCGGACGCCGCCGGCGAGCTGAATCGCTTTCTCGCCTCGCACCGCGTGGTGTCCGTCGATCGCGAGCTGCTGAAAGACGGGCCCAACAGCGCCTGGGCCGTGTGCGTCACGTCCACTGGCGCGACCGGCGATGCGTCGCCGGCGGCGAAGGGCGGGCGTCTCGACTATCGACGAGCGATGGCTCACGTTCAGAGTGGCGGTAGGCTCACATGGCGAAGTTGGAAGCGGACTGGCAGCGAGCCAGGGACCGACACCCGCTGGCCCCGATTGAACCATTGGAGTAGGTATGCCGAGGCTTGTCGAAGCGCGCCACCTTCGTACCACGTCGTCTGGCTGCGCTGGAGCGATGGTCGAGAGGGCGAGGTCGATCTTGCGGGGGAGCTGGATGGCCCGGTCTTCCAGCCGCTTCAGGACGAGAACTTCTTTCGGTCATTCGTTCTCAGTCCGGAGCTGCACACGCTGGTGTGGGCCAATGGGCCAGACCTGGCGCCCGAGTTCCTGCACGAGCACACGCGCGTTCGCGCGTAGCGACGCCTTGCACTGGAAGCGGCCGTCCGTCGCCCGGCAGCACGGCTGATGCTCTCCCGCAGCCGAAGGGCCGCACACCCGCTGGCCGCCGGGTATCCCCCGGCGTGGGCGTCTGCGTGGGGCCAGGACAAGCACGGCGTGTGGGTCGGGTTCAGCGTGGGGGAGGTGACCCAGCGCCTGCGTTGGATTCCGCCGGGGCGCTTTGTCATGGGCTCGCCGCCGGATGAAGCGGGGCACTGGGAGGACGAGGGGCCGCAGCACGACGTGACCATCGCCCGGGGGTTCTGGCTCGCTGACTCGCCGTGCACGCAGGCGCTGTGGGAAGCGGTGATGGGCGACGGGGAGAACCCGAGTCGGTTTCGGACTCCGGATCGGCCGGTGGAACAGGTGAGTTGGCTCGACGCGGATCCGGTGCTGCGGCCGTTCATCGCGCGCGAGCACGAGCGCAAGATCGCGCGCTTCCGCGAACTCGACACGCGCAGCCTCGGCGAAGCAGCCTCGGCGGTCGGCGCCCTGCTCGCGGCGCGCGTGCCGCGACTCCAGGGTCAAGCGAGCGAATCGTCGGAAGTCGGCCTCCTGTTGCGCGAGATCGCGAAGAAGCGCCGGCGCTTGCCCGTGCGGCGCTTGATCGAGAAATTGCCGACGCTGCTTCCG
>WBZQ01000244.1_pt2 | contig 12630 bp, 14 predicted proteins | sample 5204251 | NCBI WGS metagenome assembly WBZQ01 (sample SAMN12412402, study PRJNA552823) | activated sludge metagenome | isolation source: activated sludge from nitrification reactor of wastewater treatment plant... | place: USA: Virginia | collected 2017-09 | reverse complement strand
GATCCCGCGACGCTCTTCCTTGCACCTGCGCTCAGCGCTGCTCGCGGAGATCATCGAACGCGTGCGGGCTACCTATGGGCTGGCGCCGGGCGGCGAATAGGCAAGCCGCCGCGGGCGGCGCGTGGGGAGTGCGGGTGCACGACGTGACGGCGAGCAGGGACGCGGTGGCCGTCGCCGCCGCGTGGACGGCGGGCGGCAGGCGCGGCCTGGTCGACGATCTGACACAGCCCGGTCTGACACAGCCCGGTCTGACACAGCCCGGTCTGACGGAACCACCGGCGGGCGGACAGGAGAACGCGGCGACATGACCGACCGGATCGAGCTGAAGGGCCTGGTGGTCCGCGGCCATCACGGCGTTTTCGACCACGAGAAGCGCGACGGCCAGGACTTCATCGTCGACATCGTGCTGTGGCTGGACCTGCGTGCCGCCGCCGCGTCGGACGACCTCGCGGACACCGTTGACTACGGCGCACTGGCGCAGCGGGCGTACGACATCGTCGCGGGCAAGCCGCGGGATCTGATCGAGACGGTGAGTGCGGAGGTGGCCGAGGCGGTGATGACCGATCAGCGGATCACCGCGTGCGAGGTGACGCTGCACAAGCCCTCGGCGCCCATCCCGCTGACGTTCGGCGATGTGGCGGTGGTGGCCCGCCGGTCCCGCAAGTCGGTCGGCCCGGGTACGGCGGGCCGCGCCTGATGAGTCGTGCTGTGCTGTCGGCCGGTTCCAACATGGGCGACACCGTCGCGCATCTGTCGGCGGTCGTGCGGGCCGTGGGCGGGGAGCTCGTGGCCGTGTCCGGGGTGTACGCGACCCCGCCGTGGGGCGGTGTCGAGCAGGCCGACTTTCACAACATCACCCTGATCGCCGACGGACCCCGCGACGCGCCGGGCTGGCTCGAACTCTGCCGCGAACTGGAGCGTGATGCCGACAGGGTTCGCGATATTCGTTGGGGTCCAAGGACTTTGGATGTTGACGTGATCACCGTCGACGACCGTGGGGTGGTGCTCTCCGACGATCCGGAACTCACGTTGCCGCATCCGCGGGCCGCCGAGCGTGCCTTCGTGCTGGTGCCGTGGCTGGAGATCGAACCCGGCGCCCGGTTGTGGACCGCCGGCGGACCGAGGCCGATCGCCGAACTGATCGCGGCACTGCCCCGTGAGGAGGTGGCCGCGGTGACCCGGATCCTGCCGGGGGCCGCCGTCCCGTCGCTGCCGGACTGGGTCCGATGACCACCCCGCGGGGCAACCGGCCCACCGGCGACGCCCCGGAGCCGACGATCGGGCCCACCAAGCTGCGCGACCTCGCGGCCATCGCCGCGTTCGCCACCGTCGCCTCGTGGATCCTGGTCCGTTACAACTACGGCGACCTGCCGCCGCTGCCGTTGCTGGCGGGGCTGGTGTTCTACGTGCTGGCCGCGATCGAGGTGGTGGTCGCGTTCGTCGTGCGGGCCCGCGTCGCCGACCGCAACGTGGGCCGGGCGCACGGTCAGCTGCATCCGCTGATGGCCGCCAGGGTGGTGGCGCTGGCGAAGGCATCGGCGCTGCTCGGGGCCATCGGAACGGGGGTGTGGGCAGGTCTGCTGGCGTACCTGTGGCGGCACAGTGACCTGGCCGCGGCCCAGGATGACACTCCGGCGGCGGTGATCGGGCTGATCGGCGGTGTGCTGCTGGTGGCGGCGGCGCTCTGGCTCGAATATTGTTGTCGGGCACCGGATGATCCCACCGACGAGGCGGCCGGCGGACACGCCGACCCGGCATGAACGCGCCGACCAAATCGAGGCGCTCCGCGGGAGTTCATCGATCGTTGTGCTGCCAGCAGGTAAATTCTCCGATATGACGACCTCCAACGGCCGTTCGGGCGAGGGTAGACGGGCGCAGCGATCGGCGGGGCAATGGCTCATCGGCTTGCTGATCGTTCTCGCTTTGGCGGCCAGTGTGCTGATGGTGATCAACGACGACATGTCGCTGGCCGGTTCACTCGCGGTCATCGCCGCGCTGTGGGCCGCGGTGATCGCCGCGATCCTGGTGACCAAGTTCCGCCGGCAGGCCGAGGGCGCCGAGGCCAAGAGCCGTGACCTGCGGCTGGTGTACGAGCTTCAGCTTGAACGGGAGATCGCGGCGCGGCGCCAGTACGAGCTCGACGTCGAGTCCACCATCCGCCGCGAGGTCGCCGACGAGGCCAATCACGAGCTGGTCGATCTGAAGCACCAGATCGCGTCGCTGCGGGCGAGCCTGGAGGTGCTGCTGGGCGGCCCGCTGCCCGACCAGGGCATCGCGCTGGGCAACGAGCGGGTGCGTCAGCTCGGTGCCGGATTCGGTGGGCACATGCCCGACGACCTGCGCGCCGCGCAGGATTTCGCGGCCACGGCACCGGCCCGGCAGGACGCGCGTTCGAGCACGGCCAATGCCGACCCCAACGAGATGACCGAGGTGATCCCGGTGGTCACCGACGACGAGCCGCTGTCGGGGGGAGTTCGAGGCGGTCGACTATCCGGCGTACGGGTCGTCCGACGCCGGCCAGACGGGTCCCCACCAGGCGTACTCCCAGGTCCAGGACCAGGAGGAGTACCCGCGCGAGTTCAACCCCGTCGCGTATGCCCAGCAGAACTACGGGCAGCAGGACCGGCCGCAGCCGGAGACGGGCCGGCAAGAGGCCGCATCCCAGGACTGGGGCGCCTACGTCGCCAATCGTGCGGCGGCCGATCAGCCCTCCGACCTGGAGACCACCACCGTCTTCAACCGCCGCGATCTCGACGAGGGTTCTCACGATCCGGCGGCCACCACCCAGATCGCGTTTGTCGAGTCGGGCCGCGACTACGAGGACATCGGCGAGCACGCCCCGCGCCAGGAGCCCGAGCCGTTCGACCCTGACGCCGACGACGATGCCGAGTCCTACGACGATCCCGACGCCTATGACGATCCCGCGTCCTACGACGCGGACGACGCAGAGGAAGCTGCCGGGACCCCGGACGAGGCGGAGGCGGAGACGGCTGATGCGCCTGAGGCTCCCGATGCCACCGAGACCCCGGTCGACGTCGAGACCCAGCATGCCGGCTCACACGAGAGGGCCGATGACGACGAGGCCGTCGTCGGCGAACAACCGGAGCTCGCGGGTTTTTTCGATGAGGCGGGGGAGTCCGGTGCCGGGGAGGGCTCCGGGATGGCCGAGCCGGAGACCACGGACGACGTCGCTGACGTGACCGGTCCGGAAGATCAGCCGGAGCAGGCCCCGGAAGCACTCGTAGAGGAGACCGGCGAGATCACCGGTGACGCGGTCGAGGTCGCCGAGCCCGAGCCGGGTGCCCCCGCGGAGTTCGTCACAGAGGATGCCGAGTTCGTCCCCGAGGATGTCGCCTCTTACGAGGCCACCCCAGAACAGTTCGTCGCGCAGGATGTCGCCCCCGAGGATGGCGAGTTCGTTCCGGACCACGCGGCGGTCGTCCCGGGCGAGGTCGCCGCGGACCAACCGGCGGCGGACCAGGCCTGGGCTGAGCAGGGTGTCGCCGGACAGGAGTGGCACGAACAGCCCGCTGCCGAGGTCGTCCCGGAGTCTTCCGACACCGAGCCGGTCGAGGTCGAAGCGGTTGAGGTCCCGGCCGAGTACCACGGAAGCCATGAGGCGGGCCCCGACATCGGCGGCTTCGCGCTCGGCCGTCGCCGCCGGCGCCGCGACGACGAGAACGCCCACACCGGAGGCATGCCGGTGTCCGAACTGCTCCGGCAGTTGCGCGGAGACTCCTGACCCGACTTTTGCCCCGTGAGGCCGGTCACACCTGACTGGTCCTGTCGATGGTTGACGCCTAGTCTTGGCGTGCAACGTCTGGTACCCGCGCAGCGGGACTGGAACGACATCGTGGAGGACATCGGTGACCTCACCTTTTGGTGGTGGCGATTTTGAGCTGCCTGACGCACCCGGACCCGGCACGCCCGGCGCCCGGGACTCTGCGTTCGGGTCGGGGGCGGCCGAGTACCTTCCGGGCGTCTCCAACCTTCCCGCCCCGGCCCGGCTGAGCGTCGGGATCATCTCCGCGGGCCGCGTCGGCACCGCCCTCGGCGAGGCTCTGGAGAAGGCCGGCCACGTCGTCGCCGGCGTCGTCGCACGATCCCCGAGGTCGCGCGAGCGTGCCGCCGTCCGGCTGCCCGAATCCCCGGTCCTCGACGTCGACGGCGTCGTCTCGCGCAGCGAGCTCATCATCATCAGCGTTCCCGACGCCGAACTGCCCGCGGTGATCGCACGCATCGCGTCGTGTCCGGGGCTGCGGCCGAGCACGCTGGTCGCGCACACCGCGGGTGCCCACGGTGTCGGCATCCTCGACCCGATCACCGCCCGCGGCGCCTTGCCGCTGGCGCTGCACCCGGCGATGACGTTCGTCGGTTCGGCCGACGACACCGTCCGCCTGCACCGCGCCTGCTTCGGCATCACCGCGGCCGACGCCATCGGCGACGCGATCGGGGCGTCGCTGGTGATGGAGATGGGCGGCGAACCGGTCCGCATCCCCGAGGCGCACCGCACCCTGTACCACGCCGCCCTCGCGCACGGCGCAAACCACCTGATCGCGCTGATCAGCGATGCCGTGGCCGCACTCAACGCGGCCATCGACGGTGAGGCCGGCGCCGCCAACGCGACGGTCGACGGCGACGCGACCCGGCTGGCCGAGCGGATCCTCGGACCGCTGGTCACCGCCTCGCTCAGCAATGTGCTGGAACTGGGTCCGTCGGCGCTCACCGGGCCCGTCGCGCGCGGCGACGCCGCAGCGGTGTCCGCGCACCTGGCCGCGCTGACCACCGTCCCCGACGGCGACGGCCCGCACGGCATCGCCGACGCCTACCGCACCCAGGCCCGCCGCGCCGCCGCGCAGTCCGGCGCACCGACCGATCTCATCGAGATGCTGGAGGAACAGTGACCACATCCACCACGGCAACGGACTCCGCGCTGTTCGCCCCCGGCGAGCTCACGGTGCACCGCGACCCCGCCGACCTGCGCCGGGTCAGCAACGCGCTGCGCGCGGCCGGCAAGCGGGTCGCGCTGGTCCCCACGATGGGCGCGTTGCACGCCGGGCACCTCGAACTTGTCCGGGCGGCCAAGGCCAAGGGCAACACCGTCGTCATCGTCTCGATCTTCGTCAACCCGCTCCAGTTCGGCGCCGGCGAGGATCTCGACGCCTACCCGCGCACCTTCGAGGCCGACTGCGAGTTGCTGCGCCCACTGGGCGTGGAGCTGGTGTTCGCACCGACCGTCGCCGGCATGTACCCGAACGGGCAGCGCACCATGATCCACCCGGGTGCGGCCGGTGAGATCCTCGACGGCATCTCCCGGCCCACCCATTTCGCGGGCATGCTGACCGTCGTCAACAAGCTGCTGTCCATCGCCAACCCCAACGCGGCCTACTTCGGCGAGAAGGACTACCAGCAGCTGGTCCTGATCAAGCAGATGGTCGATGACCTCAACCTCGGTATCGAGATCGTCGGCGTACCCACGGTCCGCGAGCCCGACGGCCTGGCGATGTCCTCGCGTAATCGCTACCTCGACGACGCGCAGCGCGAGCTGGCCACCACCCTGTCGGCGGCGCTGGTCGCGGGCGCGCACGTGGCCGCCCAGGGCAAGGACGCCATTCTGGCCACCGCCCGTGCCGTCATCGAATCCCACCCCGACATCGCGGTCGAGTACATCGAGTTGCGTGGCCGCATGCTCGAGGAAGCCCCCGAGAAGGGCGACGGCCGGCTGCTCATCGCGGCCCGGATCGGCCCGGCCCGCCTCATCGACAATGTCGGCGTCGCCATCGGCACCGGTTTCGACGGCCGCGAACAACCCTGACATCAACCACACACCGGAAACACCGAGGGGAAAACCGATGCTCCGCACCATGATGACCTCAAAGATCCACCGCGCCAAGGTAACTCAGGCCGACCTGCACTACGTCGGATCGGTCACCATCGACTCCGACCTGCTGGAGGCCGCGGGCCTGCTCGAAGGTGAGCAGGTCACGATCGTCGACATCGACAACGGCGCCCGCCTGGAGACCTACGCGATCGCCGGCGAGCCCGGCTCCGGCGTCATCGGGATCAACGGCGCCGCAGCACATCTCGTCCACCCAGGCGACCTGGTGATCATCATCGCCTACGGCATTCTCAACGAGCAGGAGCTCAAGGAGTACGCGCCCAACGTGGTGTTCGTCGATGAGAACAACCGCATCCTGCAGGAGGGCCACGACCCGGCCCACGCCCCCGCCGGCTCGGGCCTCCTCGACCCCCGCGTCATCCTCGCCGACGCCTGACACATGCTGCTGACCGTCGAGATCGGCAACACCACCATCCACCTGGGCACCTTCACCGGTTCCGGTGACCATGCCAAGCTGGTGCGGGACTGGCGGCTGCACACCCGCCCGCAGGCCACCGCCGACGAACTGGCCTTGCTGATCCGTGGTCTGCTCGGCCCCGACATCGAGCAGATCACCGGCGTCGCCGCGCTGTCGACGGTGCCGTCGCTGTTGCGTGAGATGCGCACGATGCTGCCCAGGTACTACCCGTCGGCGCATCATCTGCTGCTCGAACCGGGGGTGCGCACCGGGGTGCCGCTGCTGGTGGACAACCCGAAAGAGGTCGGCACCGACAGGGTGGCCAACTGCCTGGCCGCGTACGCGAACTTCGGCGGCCCCACCATCGTCGTGGCGTGCGGCACGGCCACCGTCGTCGACGCGGTGTCGGCGAAGGGCGAGTTCCTCGGCGGCGCGATCGCCCCCGGCATCAACCTCGGTGTCGAGGCGCTCAGCGAGCACACCGTGACGGTGCGCCGGGTGGAGCTGATGCCGCCGCGCGGGGTCCTCGGCAAGAACACCGTCGAAGCCCTGCAGTCGGGCATCATCTACGGTTTCGCCGCCCAGATCGACGGACTCGTCGACCGGATCTGTGACACCGTGCCCGGCTTCGGCGCCGACAACGTGACCGTGGTCGCCACGGGTTCGCTGGCGCCGCTCGTCTACGACGAATGTGCAAGTCTCACAGACCATCACCCGTATCTGACTCTCGACGGTCTGCGCCGCGTGCACGAGCGGTCCAAGTCCGATCCGCGTGCCCGCCGCTGACCGTGCGGGTTTAGGTTCACGGTGGGTCCAACGAATGATGTCGCTGGACGTCACCCGGCCTGATCTGGCAGACTGGCCGACATGATCAAGAGCTGTCAGGAGTGTTGTCAGGGCTGAGTCCGCGTCTGCGGCTGCCCCCATTCGGCGACCCCTCCCACCTCTTCGATCATTCCAAGGATTCCCCGTCATGACTGCGGTCCTTTCCACCGTTCGTGTTTCCACCACCTCTGATCTGCGTATCTCCGTCCTCGTCTCCGAGTACGCCGGCCTCACCGCCGACGGTGTGATCGCAGTCGACATGCGCAGCCAGCACCAGCGCGACGTCCAGGGTGTGCTGCCCGGCGCCCTCGCCGTCGACGCCGGCGACGTCCTCGACCGGCTGACCCCCGGCACCCGGGAGTCCCTGCGGGTGGCCTCGCCCGAGGCCCGTTGGGTCCTGATCAGCGACGATGGCCACGACGCCGAATGGCTGGCCTGGCACCTGCAGGCCCGGGGGATCTCCGGCGCCACCTTCCTGGTCGGCGGTTTCGCCGCTCTGCACGCCGCCCGCGTCAGAGCCCCCCTCGACTCCGGCGAACTCGCCACCATCTCCGCCCACTGACCAGGGGCACAGCACCGATATCGAGTTGGAGCACATTCGCCCTGCCCGATAGGGTTTTGAGTCGTGAGCCAGACCCCGAACACCGAAGCAGCCGTGCCGTCGACGGAGGGTACCGACGAGGCCCCCGAACAGATCCGCATCCGGCGTGGTAAGCGTGAGCGGATTCTTGCCGAGGGCCGTGAGGCGTACCCGGTCGAATTGGAGCGGACGCACAGCCTGGCGCAGATCCGCGCCGACTACCCCGACCTCGAGGCCGGCACCGAGACCGGCGCCGAGGTGGGTGTCGCCGGCCGCATCATCTTCCTGCGTAACAAGGGCAAGCTGTGTTTCGCCACCCTGCAGGAGGGCGACGGCACTCAGCTACAGGCGATGATCAGCTTCAACGGTGTCGGTGAGGAGTCGCTGGCCCGGTGGAAGGCCGACGTCGACCTCGGCGACATCGTGTTCGTGCACGGTCAGGTGATCAGCTCCCGGACCGGTGAGCTGTCGGTGATGGCCGACGACTGGGCGATGGCGTCGAAGGCGTTGCGCCCGCTGCCGGTAGCGCACAAGGACATGAACGAGGAGACCCGGGTCCGCCAGCGCTACGTCGACCTGATCATGCGGCCGGAGGCCCGGCAGATCGCGCGCACCCGCATCGCGGTGGTCGCCGAGCTACGGGCCGCGCTCGCCCGCCGCGCCTTCCTGGAGGTCGAGACCCCGATGCTGCAGACGCTGCACGGTGGTGCGGCGGCCCGCCCGTTCGTCACCCACTCCAACGCCTTCGACATGGACCTGTTCATGCGGATCGCGCCGGAACTGTTCCTCAAGCGCTGCGTGATCGGCGGCATCGACAAGGTCTTCGAGATCAACCGCAACTTCCGCAACGAGGGTGCCGACTCGACGCACTCGCCGGAGTTCGCGATGCTCGAGACCTACGAGGCGTACGGCACCTACGACACCGCGGCGGTGATGATCCGCGAGCTGGTGCAGGAGGTGTCGCAGGCCGCGATGGGCACCCTGACCCCGGTGATGCCGGATGGTTCGGAGTACGACCTGTCGGGCGAGTGGACGTCGCTGGAGATGTATCCGTCGCTGTCGGAGGCGCTCGGCGAGCAGATCGTGCCCGCGGGCGCCGATGATTCGACGACGGTCGAGCAGCTCCTGGCGATCGCCGCCAAGGTGGGCCTGGAGGTGCCCAAGGACAAGGGCTACGGCCACGGCAAGCTGGTTGAGGAACTGTGGGAGCATCTGGTCGGCGCCAAGCTGAGCGAGCCGGTGTTCATTCGCGACTTCCCGGTGGAGACCTCGCCGCTGGTGCGCTCGCACCGCGGTGTCCCCGGCGTGGTGGAGAAGTGGGATCTGTACGTGCGCGGTTTCGAGCTGGCCACCGGCTATTCCGAGCTCGTCGACCCGGTGATCCAGCGTGAACGCTTTGTCGATCAGGCGCGGCTGGCCGCGGCGGGTGACGACGAGGCGATGGTCCTCGACGAGGAGTTCCTGGCTGCGATGGAGTACGGGATGCCGCCGACGGCCGGTACCGGTATGGGCATCGACCGTCTGCTGATGGCGCTCACCGGTCTCGGTATCCGCGAAACGATCCTGTTCCCGCTGGTCAAGCCCCGCTAGCGCGAACTGTCCCGGACGCATGAAGTCCCCGTACACCGCCGGGTACGGGGACTTCATGCTTGCCCAGGGTCTGGGTCCGAAGACGCGGGGTTCTCGGGGCTATGGGGCCTGGATGTCGACCTTCTTCTGCCAGTCGGAGGTGGTGAGGTTGATCTCACCGGTGTCGACCTTGAGGTTCACCTTCACCAGGTTGTACGGTGCCGCGTCGGCGATGTACAGGGTGACCGGGATGGCGCCGGAGAACTTCCCGTCGCCCTGCGTCGGGAAGACCTTGTCGAGGACCTCCGCGGGGACCGTGCCGGTGACCTTCTTCGCCTGGACACCGTTCACGGTTTCGGAGCCGTCCAGCTTGAAGCTCTTGAGGCTTTCGATGATCTTGGCCAGACCCTGTTCGCGGTCGAGGATGATCGCCGGGTCGTAGACCTTGGACGCCTCACCGATCGACGTGTACTCGGAGTCGCCGTCCTTCTTGATGTACAGCTGACCGTCGGAGACGATGAACGCGACCTCGGTGTCGTTGTTGTTGATGCGGAACTTGCCCTCACCCTGGGCTTTGGGTGCCGGGTTGCTGGTCAGGTCGCCCTTGACCTCGCGGACCGGCAGGCCCATGACCTTGTCATCGACTTTCAGCTCCACGTGCGCCGACTGCATGAGCCGCGTGGTTTGTGCGCTCTGCTTGACCAGGGCGTCGGCGTCGGTGGTGGACACCTTGGGCTGCTCGGACCGGGAGGTCTCGATCATCGACGGTGCGCTCGCGGCGGCCGTCGTGGTACCGGTCGAGTCGTCATCGTCGTCGGAGGCACAGCCTGCGACCAGTGCCACCACGGCGGCGGCGCCCACCGCTGCGGACAGCAGTGCACGGGATCGTTTACGGGCGGTACCCGCGAGATGCGGGGTGTGGGTGAGTTGTGTCTTCATGTCGCCATACATTAACCAGCGACGACGCAGATCACACGCATTAGTCGCAATCGTCGTTCACACGCGGTACTTATGCACCCAGATGATGCATGCGGTCCGGCGACACGGCATGCTGATCCTCAGCAAACGGTAGCGGCGAAGCGACTGAAGCGTGGGGACTTCTCCGGCATTGGTGCCAGAATTAACGGTGCTTATCGGTTCGACACAGAGGAAAGCGAGGTCAGCGATGGCCCACACGGAAAGTGGCACTGATGTGCGGACTGCGGTGTTGCCGAATCGTGCGCCCGAGCAGGGGGGCCCGGACGCGTCTGGAGAGGAAGCGGAGCAGACCGCGACGGGCAACGCCGTCGCCGGATCGCCCGCACCGACGGATGCCGAACCGGGTGTGGGTGAGGGTGATCGCAGACCTCCGGGTTCGGACGGGCCGGAGGTAACCGAGGGCAGCGAGGTGCTGCGCCATCCCGACCTCGGCCGGCTGCCCGGTATCGAGGGCGGACCGCAGCTCGCGGACGTGTGGGTGTACAAGGGCCGCGCCTACGATCTGACCGACTGGATCTCCAAGCATCCCGGCGGCGAGTTCTTCATCGGTCGCAGCAAGAACCGCGACATCACCTCGATCATCGGCTCGTATCACGCGAATGTCGAAGCGGTGGAACGGATGCTGGAGAAGTACGCCCTCGACAGGGACGCGGTCATCGAGGATGTGCATCCCAAGAACAACGCACCCGACTTCCTGTTCACCGAGCGCTTCGACAGCTGGCGCGATACCCCGAAGTATGACTTCGGCCGGCGCAACGACCTGCTGCACGAGATCAAGAAGCGGTTGCGGGGCAAGGATATTCAGGCCAAGCTCAAGAGGCTCGACCGCTGGTTCAACATCGTGGCCGCGCTGCTGTTCATCGCCTACTTCGCGGTCCAGGGTCTGCGGTTGTACGACACGTCGTGGATGCCGCTGCCCGCGTTCGTGATCCTCATGGTGATCCTGCGCAGTTCACTCGCCGGCTTCGGGCACTACGCCATCCACCGGGCGCAAAAGGGCGCCACCAAGGTTCTGGTCAACGCCTTCGATATGAATTACGTAGCGTTGTCATTCGTTACCGCCGACGGTCACGCGCTGCTCCATCATCCGCATACGCAAAGTGAAGTCGACATCAAGAAGAATGTCTTCACCTTCATGATGGATCTGCCTCGCTGGTATCGAATTCCGATTCACACGATCCATAAATTCGGACATGCCGTCACCGGTATGACGTTCCGTTTGATCGACGTCTGCAATCTCACCAGAAAGGTGGGTATCGCGCAGATGTACGGCTCCAAACGGGGTGGTCTGCCGCACTTCATCGGTGCCTTCGGCATGCGGTTCCTGCTGCTCGCCGAGTTGATCGCCTTCATCGTGGCCGGCGACTTCTGGGCGTGGTTGCTCCAGTTCGTGGTGACGATGTGGGTCAGCACCTTCCTCGTCGTGGCCAGCCACGACTTCGAGATGGACGCAGAGGAGATCGAGCCCGACACCGACGACTGGGCGATCAACCAGCTCGAGCAGGCCTACGATCTCAAGATCACCGGCATCCGGTACGTCGACTGCTTCCTGTCCGCGGGTCTGAGCTCGCACCGCGTCCACCACGTACTTCCGTACCAGCGCAGCGGTTTCGCCAACATCTGGTGCGAGGACCTCGTCGCCGAGGAGTCGGCCAAGTTCGGGGTCGAGTGGTTGCCGGCCAAATCCTTTGTCGCCGACCGCTTCCCCAAACAGGTTGTCACCTACCTCGGCGCCAAATCCCGCACCGCACAGGAGAACAACTGGGGCTTCTTCCGCGAGCACTTCTCGCCGACGATGCTCAAGACCTGCGCCGACTACACCGTGAAGGGCTTCACCGGCGTCGGAACCGTTTGAGTAACAGGACCTTCCGGCCGACAGCTCTGTGCTGACCACATAGCGTCCGACCCCGTCGTTCGCGTTCGACCGCATCGGTGGATGCACCGCACCCACCGGCGAACACCCATCCCAGGAGTCATAGCCATGACCATCGACAACTTCCTCCCCGGCGACCAGGCCCGGCGCGCCCCCGGGCGCCAGACGGCCCCCACGTCGATGCCGCCCGCACCGTCCACCGCGGTCGCGATCATCGAGGGCATCGCCACCGGGGCCCCGGAGCGGGTGTTCGACCAGGAGACCGCGGCCCTGGACGTGGCGAAGATGTTCGACGGCGACGAGAACCGCGAACGGATCGCCCGCATCTACCGTAAGACCAAGATCACCACCCGGCACCTGGCCGTCGACCCGCTCGATCCGGAGTTCGCCGAGTTCTCCAAGCGGCCGGCCACCATCCGCGAGCGGATGAACCTGTACATGGAACTCGCGGCTCCGCTGGCCATCGACGTCGCCCGCCGCGCCACCGCGGGGGTGTCCGACATCGCCGA
>WBZQ01000596.1_pt2 | contig 12636 bp, 7 predicted proteins | sample 5204251 | NCBI WGS metagenome assembly WBZQ01 (sample SAMN12412402, study PRJNA552823) | activated sludge metagenome | isolation source: activated sludge from nitrification reactor of wastewater treatment plant... | place: USA: Virginia | collected 2017-09 | reverse complement strand
GCGGGAGGATTATCGGGTGACGACCTGCGATTGACGACCTGCGACCTACGATCGGGGGGGTGAGCCGGGGTTTGGAGCGGGAGGATTAACGGGTGACGACCTGCGATTGACGACCTGCGACTGACGATTTATGACCTGCGATCGCGGGCATAGGTTTTCTTAGGCGCTGGAAAAAAGATTTAAAAAATAGAATTTATAATACGATGAAAGACAATACTTACAACAATCGTTTTAAGCAATTTGCCCTGTCTGTTATACGATTTACCAGGAAATTTCCGAATGAACAGGAATACTGGACCATCAAGGGGCAAATGATCGACAGCGCCACTTCGGCAGCGGCCAATTACAGGGCATCCGACCGGGCCAAGTCGGGTCCGGATTTTATCAACAAACTGAAGATTGTCGAAGAAGAAATGGATGAGACGATGTTCTGGCTCGAACTCACCGTCGGCGCATCCGAAGAATGGCGCCCCGATGTAACCCCACTTTACCGTGAAGCCAACGAACTGCTTTCGATCACCGTCTCATCCCTCAAGACCGCCCGCAATAAGGGAAAGAATAAAAAACAAAATCCCGCCCCCACTACGACGGACACCCACGATCACCCACAATAGCCGCATCGATTGAAGGCCGTAATACCAAATGCCCGGCTCCCCAGGTCGTCGGTCGCAGGTCGTCGGTCGTCACTCTTTCTTCCGTCCTGCCTTTACCCGGTTGACGAACGCATCCGCCAGGGAGGGGTTGGCCGGCACGATCTCGTAGATCTCGCCGTCCGGCATTTTGATCTGCGTCTCTTTGGCTTTCAGACCGAGCAGGGCGTCGTTGAAGCGGGTGCTGCTGGACACCACGTTCATGGCGCCGGCCTGGTAGCCGAAGAAATACCAGAGGTCGGCGGAGGCTTTGATATAGAGATAGAAGCGGTCGTCCTTGGTGGCCTGCACGACGGCGGGTTCCCGGTCTTCGTCCTTTTTCTTTTCTTTTTTCTCCTCCTTTTTATCGTCCTTTTTCTCCTCCTTGTCTTTGTCCTTGTCTTTATCCTCGTTCTCTTTGTTTTCTTCTCCTTCACCGGCTTTGGCCTCTTCTTCCTGGCCTTCCTGCGGTGCTGCCTGTTCTTCTTCCTGCGGGATGCTGGGGACTTCCACGGCCGAGCCTCCGGGCATTTTATACTCTACGAAGATGGTGAGAATCTTGCCGAAAGGTTCGCCGTTGAGGGAGACGAGCGGGAATTTGTCCTCCAGGCTGAGGAACGATTGGTATTCGTCGTTCCAGATGACCGGGTGGCGGCCCAGCATCAGGGCGTATTTGTTGTCTTTTCTCGGCAGGGCAATGAGGTTGTTGGTCAGGTTGGCCTGCACCTCGGCCATTTCCTTGTCTTCGCTGATAAATTCGCTGAGGGTAGGCTGGTAGAAGGCGGTGTTGGTGTTGTAGGTAGCGGGAGGAGCGTCGAAACTGGCGGCCTTGATGTCGTTGACCATGATCTCCATCAGCGCCTTGGGTATGGTCATTTCCACCCCGGTCATAAACTCGCCGGTAACCGTGTGGAATACCGAGTCGGGCTTGTTGTAGTCGGATTTCAGGCGACCGGCCGTGGTCAGTTTCATGTATTTGAGTTCGGAGCCGACGTTGAGCAGGCCTTCGCCCTGGACGATACCGGTACGGTTGTCGAAGGACATCTTGGGACCACGCAGGCTGGCGCCGGCCACCTTGGACGAGTCGCCGTAGGTGAAACGGTCGCTTTTGGCGTCGTACTTGAACACCCCTTCGCAGTTCAGGATCGCGCGGTCGACGCGGGCATAGGCGGGCAGCAGGATGCGGGGATACATCTCGCCGAGCTGGCGTGACAGGTAGAAGCCGGTGACCAGCGGGTTGCCTTCCTCGTCCTTGGAATTGAGGATGCGGATGATGGGGTCGGTGCGGTCCACCTGGGCATTGATGCTGAACCAGTTGCGGCCGGGCAGTTTGTCGGCTTCGATCTTGGCGAAGCCGTCGAAGCGCAGGTTCCGCTGGTTGGCTTTGAGGATGATCTCGCCTTTGAACAGCGTTTTCACGTCCATGTGGAAACTGTCTTCCGGCGTCACGTGGCCGCTGGCCGAGGTCAATACGTTTTTGGTGGCCTGGCTGCCACCGCCGCGCCGCTGGCCGACGATGTCGTTGAAGAACACTTCCTGGTTGTAGCCGTAGATGTTATATTCGTAGTAACCGCTGGCTTTGTAGAGTTTTTTCCCCAAAATATCCACCGTGGCACGGTTAATAGTGTGGTATTTATTCACCGTATCAGCAACGATCCGGGCGTTGGTCAGTTGCTTCATCTTGCCGCCCGGTTCGATGATGATGTCGTTCGAGTCCGGATAAATGTAGGCGTCGGCGGCTTTGATCACGTCGGTGCCGCCGATGTTCAGGTAGTTGGTTTTCAGGTCGTAGAAAGCCGTTTTACCCTGGAACGACAGGGTATCCTGGTCCGGGTCGATCGACACGAAGTTGCCGGGCGTTTTCGGGTCGGCCTTGAACTTGATGGTTTTGGCGCGCATGTCCCAGGTAAACTCGTTCATCGACGTGCGGTATTGGTCGAGGGGCAGTGTGGTGGTGGCGCTTTCCGTGTTGGCTTTGAAGTGGCCGTTCTGCGCGTCGAAATCGAGTTCGCCGTCGATGTTGCGGGAGTCGAAGGCGATACCCTTGCCGTCGAGCGATTTGATCTGGAGGTCGGCCGTGTCGGCGCTGGCCTGGAAGGGGCCGTAAGAGATCAGTTTAGAGGTCAGTTTACCTTCCGCCCATTCGAATACACCGCGGCCTTTCAGACCGGAGGGGGTGAGGATAAGGGTTCCTTTGTGCGAATATCCGGAGGCCTTGAACAGTTCGAAGTCTTTGGCCTTACTTTCCACATACATGGAGTCTTTGAAAGGCAGCCAGTTCACCGACACGTTTTCGCCCTTGGCCTGCGGTACTTTTACCGCGCCAGCCCGATCCTCTTCCATGAAAAACTTCTTGGCTGTTCCGGTCGTCTGTTTGGGCCGGAAGATGAGGTCTTCCGATTCGATATCGGCGGTCAGGTATTCGAGTTTGCCGATCCCCAGGAAGCCTTTGTTGCTGAGGTCGAGTTCGCCGGTATAGTTGCCTTTTTTGGAGTAGGTCGGATAGCCCGTCGGGGGCGTTTTGTGGATAAAACCGAAAGATTTGTCTTCGTCGCGCACCACGATCGTTTCCTTGAAGGAGGGGAAAATAGTAGCGGGGAACATTTCACCCTTGAACTTCAACTGCTCCTTGGTATAACTGTCGAGCCCGTTGAAGGAGAAGGGGTCGAGTTTGAAGTAGAAAGAGTCGCGGGTGTACACGCCTTTCTGGATAAAGGGTTTGTCGTAGAAAACGAAGGAGTGTTTTTTCGCCTGGAGCGAAGGGAACATGGCCAGATCTTCCTTACCCGACTTGTTGTTGGGCGCGTCGACCAGCAGCACGCCGGACACGAGTTCCACGGTCGAGTTCATAGCATTGGCCACCGGCATACCGTTTTTGTCGAGTTCGCCGGTAGGCAGGTAAAAGTCCATGTGCCGCACCGAGTCGAAGTTGATCTGGAATTTTTCGTATTTGAATTCCATGTCGGCCCCTTCGAAGAGGACCAGGCCGGCGAAAAGGCGGCCGCCGAAGCGCATGTCGCGGTCTTTCAGGAGGGTAAATTCGTTGTTGTACGGCACCAGGGCTACCTTTTGCCGGTTGCTGAGTTCGATCTTTTTTACGTCGCGGACGTGCGTTTCCTTGGTTTTCAGGTCCAGGTGGGCGTTGGCGTTCGAACTGGTCGATTCGATGTTGATCCCGTCGTAGTCGCGTTTGCCCTGGCTGGCCAGCGCGTAGTGGATGAGTTTGTCGCGCAGTTCGATCTGGTGCCGGTCGAAGTAATAGTTGATAAAACCTTCCCGCACCAATTCGGCCAGCAGGGTCTGGATACTGGAATAGTCGAATTTCGGGTTGATGTGCTGGGCGTACACGTTGTCCGACACCAGGCGGCCGTTGTCTTCCTTGTCCTGGTCGCTTTCCAGCCAGGTGATATAGAGCGTGGAAATGGGGTTTTGCGAGGCGATGTGCTGCATCTTGTTGTAGTCGGCCATGTCGAAGTGGTTACTGCTTTCGAAGGCCACCCGTTGTTCCACGCCTTTACCCGTGCCGGCACGGGCGCCGATCTCCAGCGAATCGCGGTTGAGGTACCAGGCGATGCGGTCGGTATTGAGGTTCATGTTGTAGAACGACGAAAAGAAAGGGTTCCGCTCCGAGCCCTTCTCCCCGCGGGTCAGGCTGATGACCTGATTGGGAATATCGAGGCGGAAGTCTACGGCCGGGTGGAACAGGCTGTCCTGGTCCATGAAGAGTTTGGCGTTCACGCCCTCGGCCACGATGTTTTGTTCGCGCTTGATGATGAAGAGCGGGCCGGTGCCGTAAAATACTTTCTGCCGTTTTTTGTTGTACACCGTTACCTGGGCCGGTTCGTTGCCGGAACCGTAGCCGTAGAGCGAACTGCCGGCCAGACGGAAACCGCCGAAGTACTCTACCCCTTCACCGATCTTGGTGATCTTCAGTTTTTTATCGAACGACTCGAAACGCGGGAACTGGGAGGCCCCTGCCTTGTTGTCGACCACGATGTTGTGTTCGAATTTGCCGGGGATGGCCCGGCCCGGGAAATAAAGGGGGTAATACATGATTGCGGAGTCGCACTGGAACAGGGGTTTCACCGCTTCTACCTTGTATTCGGTCAGTTGTACGTGCACCGTGGAGTCGAGTCCGCTTTCCGCCCAGGTCACCTTGCCGCCCTGCCCGCGCCAGACGCTTTCGAACATCATGTAGTTACCCGATGTCGCGAAAATGGTGATGGAGTCCTGTTTGCGAACCCCGATGAGGTTCACGTTTTCGCAGTGCAGCCGGGGTTGTTTGTCTTTGTATTCGAACTGAAACTTGCCGCCTTTGACCTTCCAGGTTACCGAACCGCCTTCCCCGCTTTTGAGGGCCCGCTGTTCCAGAAAATCCACCGAAAATTCGAGAAACTGGCTGATGGGCTTGGTACGGCCTTTTTCCACCCCGCCGATGGCTTGTTCGGCCAGGGTATGCCAGCGGTTGAACAGAGACGTATCCGGATCGCTTTTGGCGGCGGTCACCGCGTTCACATAGTTTTTAAAGTACGGGAACGGGGTAAGTTTATAATCGGCCAGCAGGTTCGACATGGCAATGATCCGCTTCATTTCCGGCTCTTTGATCTCTCCGCTTTTGTGTTTTTTACGAAATACCGAAAAAGCCTCTTCCATGTCGGGCCGTTTGGAAGCCGTCATGAACTGACCCAACTGGTCGACAAACTCGTTGGGGTTTTCCGGGAACTTGGACTGTGCCGGCGCCTGTGCCAAAAAGGCAAAGGGCACAGCGCAAAAAGCAAAAAGCAAAAAACAGAGGCGGGACATGGCGAAGTGGCAGGAGTGTTTCATTGTTGAAACGAGTATTGAAGTGGTAAAAAGAAGGATAGGCAAACGAATGGCCGGGGCGATTAGCGCCCGAAGGCCGGTTTTTAACGCCAAAAGTCGGGAATTGGTGTGAACGGAAAAAGGTAAATCGGCGCCCGGTTCAATCTGCCCGGGTTGCCCGGGTTCGGGCAAACGTTTACTAAACCTTGCAGGTTTAGTAAACGTTGTCGCGAAAAAAGCCCATGAGTAGCAGTTCCTTCCGGGGATCAGGAAAGACGGGAGCCGGGCAAGGTAAAATTCACGCACAACCAGTTCCCCTTCTCCGTTCTTTTTCCTTTTTCAAACCCGGTCTTTTCGGCCGACTCCGTTACCGTTTCCTCGTCCTGCAGCAGGATGCCCGACACCAGCAGCCAGCCGCCGGGGCGGAGCAGGCGGGCCAGATCGGGCAGGGTGGCCAGGATTACGTTGCGGTTGATGTTGGCCAGGATGCCGTCGAAATCGCGGCCCTGCACGGCTTCAAGCGTACCGTGGCGGGCGGTCACGTTGGCAGTGTCGTTCACAGCCGCGTTTTCCAGGGTATTCCGGTACGATTCCTCCTCGATATCGACCGCTTCCACTTCCGCGGCGCCGAGCCGGGCGGCCAGAATGGCCAGCACGCCCGTACCGCAACCGAAATCGAGAACCTTCTTTCCGGCGACGGGCAGGTGTTCCAAAGCCGCGATGCACTGCCAGGTGGTTTCGTGGTGGCCGGTGCCGAAAGCCATTTTGGGATTGATGACCAGTTCATGCCGAACCCCAGGTGTCGGCGTGTGGAAATCGGCGCGCACGGCGCAGAAGTCGCCGACGATGACCGGCGGGAAGTTGCTCTCCCAGATCTCGTTCCAGTTCTGGCCGGGTATAAAAGCCTTGTCCCAGACGAAGTCGAACTGTTTTTGCAGTTCCTCCAGGTGGCGTTCGGCTTCGGTCTGGCCGGCAGCGGCCGGCAGATAAGCGTTCAGGCCGTGTTCGGTTTCCTCAAAAGTGTCGAAGGGTGCGTCGCCGAGGTAGGCAACGATGATCTCCGAGGTTTCCGGGTTGGCGCGCAGAATGTATTTCCAGTAGTCCATGTTGTGAGAAATCCGGGGTGGATCGCCGGCCGGTTATTTGCCTGTTCGGGGATTCGTTTATTCGGGGATTCGTTTATTCGGGGATTCGTTGAATTGGGGGTTTGTTGAATTGGGGATTGGTTTATTTGGAGATTTGTTTATTGCGTCGAACCCTCAGGATCGATAGTTAACCCAAGTTGCCAGTTATTCCTTTAATTGTTCTGTCGGTATATCCCGCTCCAGGCCGGAAGTCGCGCTAGGTTTGTCATTCCGTAGGAATCTGTCCACTCTACGGGCGGTAAGACGCGGGCTTTCCCTCGTAGAGTGGACAGATTCCTACAGCATGACAGATTCTTACAGAATGACAGATTCTTACAGAATGACAATTAAATCCAAGTGGGAGCCTAACTGGCAACTTGAGTTAGTTAATCAAATCCCCACATCAACACATCAACAATTCAACAAACCAATGGGTCTGCTCCGGTCATTGTTTCACCGGTAAAATTACATAAAATGCGGCACCTTCATTGGGTATGCCTTCCCCATAATTTTCGCCGCCGTGGTGGTTTACGATCCGCCGGCACAGGGCCGGGCCGAATGCTCTGTTCCCCGATTTCATTTTCCTGGACCTGAATATGCCGCCGTTGAACGGATTTCAGTTCCTGAAAGAAATAAAAGGGCAATAAAACCTGTGCCACATCCCGGTAATCATCTCCCCCCACCTCCCGTCGGCCGGAGGATGGGGAGGAAACAAAAAAATCGGGCGCTGACGGTTTCATCAGCAAGCCCGATTCTTATGATAAAATTTGTGAGCAGGTCGGTTCTGTCCTGAGCCGGGAATTCCATTCCACAGCCAGCTGCGGCTAGTCTTTCTTGTTTTTTTCCTGCGGCACGTCCTTGTTCAGGCCTCCTTCGCGGGTGGCCATGTCCCAGGCGGTACAGAAGGCCAGTTGGGCCCGTTTGGCCAGGGCATTGAAGTCGATCTTGTCGACCGTATCGGTGGGCCGGTGGTAGTCGGCATGGGTACCGTTGAAGTAAAAAATGACCGGGATGCCGCGTTCGGCGAAGTTGTAGTGGTCGCTGCGCTCGTAGTAGTGGTTGGGGTCGTCGGGAGCGTTGTATTTGTAGTCGAGTTGCAATTTGACGAAGCGTTCGTTCACCTCTTCGTTGATGGCGTGCAGCGTGGTGCTGATGCGGTCGGCGCCGATGACGTACACGTAGTCCGGGTTGCCCTTGTGGGCCTCGTCGATCCGCCCGATCATATCGATGTTGACGTCCACCACCGTATTGGCCAGCGGGTAGACCGGGTATTCCACGTAGTAGCGGGAGCCGAGCAGGCCCTTTTCCTCACCGCTCACCAGCATACACACGACGCTGCGGCGGGGGCCGGCGCCTTTCTTTTTCGCTTCCACAAAAGCCCGGGCGATCTCGATAACCCCGGCCGTACCCGAAGCGTTGTCGTCCGCACCGTGATAGATGACGGTGCTGTCGGACATGCCCAGGTGGTCGTAGTGCGCGGTAACGAACACGAATTCGTTTTTCAGGGTCGGGTCGGTGCCTTCGATAAAACCGATCACGTTGGAACCCTGCAAGCGCTTGATCTCCTTGCCGAGCCGGAGTTCGATTTTCGTTTTCACCTTCACCGGTTTGAATTCTTTGCCGCTTTTCAGGTCGGCCAGGGCATCTTCGGTTTTGCCGGCTTTTTTACCCAGGATGGCCGCCGCTACTGCCGGCGACACGAAGAGGTTGTTGATGAGATCGGCGGATTGTTTGTCGTTCAGGGAGGAAACCGGTTTCCAGCCCCAGGTGGAACTGAGTTTGCGGTTGGCCTTCTGGTTTTCCGTGAACTCCGTGTCGACGATAAAGGCCACCGTGGCGCCTTTTTTCCGGGCCAACTGCACTTTCCGCTTCCAGTCGAGCGACCAGGAAGAACGGAAGTTGGTGCCGGTGATCAGCGATTTTCCGTCGTTGCCCATCGGTTCGCCGTCGTAGAAAAGGACCGCTTTGCCTTTCACATCGGCATCGCCGTAGTCGTTGTATTTGGGGTCTTCGATGCCGTAGCCGACAAAAACCACTTCTTTAATTTCCAGTTTCGGGTTGTCGGGATTGAAGGCGGGGTACAGGTAAAAATCCGCGCGGTTTTTGAATTCCTGTTCGCCCACCTTAAAAGCCAGGTCTTTCCAGGATTCATTTTGCAGGTGGATCTGCTGGAAGTAGGAGTTCCGGTCGCCGGTAGGCGGCAGGCCCAGGGCTTTGAACTGGGCGGCGATGTAGTCGGCCGCCTTGCGCTGGCCTTCTTCGCCGGTTTCCCGGCCCTGCATGGCCGGGCCGGCCAGGGTTTCCACCAGCGGCTTCAGGTCCTCGGCGGTGATGGTAGAGAAGTAGGGCTGGGGATCCGGCTGGCGGTATTTTTTCAGCGCCTTTTTGGCCGGCTTCACCGCGAGCACGGAGGTGTCCGCCTGGGCCGACAGTGCCGCTGCGGACAGCAGGAAAAGTACGAGCAGTTTAAGTTTCATGTTCCTAAAATTCAGGTTTGAAGTTTCACCGGTCGCAATTCCCGTTCCATGAAAAAACAGAACCCTGCGTCCGCCGGTCAAACGAGGCGCAAATATCCTGATTCGGGTTGGTTTCAGGGGGGCGATTTTGTTTTTCAAACGTTAACCGGCAGCGAAAAGGAAAAAGTGGCGCCTTCTCCCACTTTGCTGTCCACCCAGATGCGTCCACCCTGCGCTTCGATAAAATCCTTGGCGATGGCCAACCCCAGCCCTGTTCCGCCCAATCCCGCGCTGGTCCGGCTGGCAGCATCCCCGGCCGGAAGGGAAGCGTTGGGCGCCTGGAAAAATTTCTCGAACAGGTGGGCTTTGTATTTTTCATCGATTCCCCTGCCGTTGTCGCGTACGGACACCACTACGTGGCCGTTGTCGCGGTTTACCTGGACGACGATGCGGTCGTTCTCCGGAGAGTATTTGACGGCGTTGGCGAGCAGGTTCACCAACACCCAGGCGGTTTTTTCCGTATCGAGTTGCAGGGTCGGCAATCCTTCGGCGATGTCGAGGTCGAGGCGGAGGTTTTTTTCCCGCAGTGCCGGCTCGACGGCCTTGGCAGCATACCCAACCAGATAGTCGACGCGGGTGGGAGCGATGGTAAGCCGCATATTGCCTGTTTCCACCTGAGTCAGATCGAGCAGTTCGCCGGTGATCCGCAGCAGGCGTTCGCTGTCGTCACGGATCTGAGCGACCAGTTTTTGTTGTTCCGGGTTCAGGTTGCCGACACGTTCGTCTTCCAACAGTTTGAGCGACATTTTGATGGCTGCAATGGGCGTTTTCAATTCATGGGAGATGGTGGCAATGAAGTTCGTTTTGGCCAGGTCGAGTTCTTTGAACGCCGTTACATTTTTCAGCACGATCACCTGACCGATGGCTTCGGCGCCGTTGTGCACCTCGTATTTTTCCTGGTTAAAAAAACCCTCCCGCCCTTCATAGAAAATTTTCAGGTCGCTTTTGGTGGCATTTTCAGCCGGTGGGCGCAGCAAATGCCGCAAAAGGTCATTGCGCAGGGCCAGTTCGAGGGCGTTTTTCCCGACAGCGTCTTTAGCCGCAATGCCCAGTAATTTTTCCATAACCGGGTTAATGAACAGGATCTGCTGCCGTTCGTCGAGGCCGATGATGGCATCCTGCATCTGCTCGATGATGGTTTCGATGCGTTTTTTTTCAAACAGCACCTGCGCCCAATTGCTGTGTTCCCAAAAGTCGAGTTTTTGAGCCATTTCATTGAAAGCACCGCCCAGTTCGCCGAGTTCGTCGCGGCTGCGCACTTCCACCCGGGCAGTGTAGTCACGCTGGAGGATCTGGCGGATACCGTCGCGCAGTTCGGCCAGCGGGCGGCTGATATAGGACGGCAGGTTGACCAGAAAACTGAAGGCCAACACCACGACCAAGGTCGACAGGATGGCGATGATCTGAAAAGCACGCTCGCCCATCAGCCGGGCATTGTCGCTTTTACGCAGGATGGCCTCCTGGTTGATATCCCATATCTGGTGGAGGTTTTCCCGGATCCCGGCTTCGAATCGCCGGCCGGCCGGCCCGGCCCCTGCTCCGCGCAGGGAGTCCAGGTTTTCCGAGATCGATTCGGTGATCTCTCTTTCCCCGATCTCGGTGATATTGGCTTGTTGTTTTTCCAGATTTTGCAAAAATTTATCAAAATCGTGCACTTCCAGCGCCTTCAACATTTCCTGGGCATAATCGAGGCTTTCGTAATTGTCTTTCAGGATGACCTCCGTGGCATTGTTTTGCCGGAAAATGCCGTTCGCGCCCAGGAAGGCCAGCAGCAGCAGGGCCACGAAAAACAGGCCGAAGGCCAGCGAAAGTTTTGTCTTGAGTTTCATGCTGTTTGGATGGTTGGATGGTTGGAGGGTTGGATGGTTGGAGGGTTGGAGGGTTGGAGGGTTGGATGGTTGGAGGGTTGGATGGTTGGATGGTTGGATGGTTGGATGGTTGGATGGTTGGACCAATGCTCCTCCGGGTACTATAGGTCCAACGTCCAATATCCAACAATCCTATGTCCAACAATCCAACGTTACGAAAGAATGATCAGGTCGACTTCCGATTCCGACAATTTTTTCAGAAGTGCGTTGAAAACACTGCCGGCCAGGATAATGCGGAACAGGTTGAGGTGCGGCTTGCCGATACAGATGGTCGTGATCTGGTATTTTTCAGCGGTTTCGATGATGGCGTCGGCAACGCTGGCGTTTTTGACCTGCACGACTTCGGCGCCAAGTTCGGTGGCGGTTTTGAAGTTGTTAATGAGGTGGCGCTGGGTGGCCAGTGGTATCTTGTCGGTGGCTTCACCGGGCGTCTGGACGTACAGTACATACCACTGGCTGTTGTAGTAATTGGCCAGGCGGGCGGTTTTACGGATGATGTGCCGGGCGGTTTTATCGTTGCTGCTGATACAGGCCAGGAAACGTTCGATGCGCAGGCCGGCCGAAGCCCGGGTCACTTCGGTTTCCACTTTCCGTTCCACCTGGGCAGCGACTTCCTTGAGGGCCAGTTCGCGGAGTTGCAGGATGTGTTCGGATTTGAAAAAGTTTTTCAGCGCCGTCTCCACCTTGTCGGGCGTATAAATTTTACCCTCTTTCAGCCGGGCGATCAATTCATCGGAAGTGAGGTCGATGTTGACCACCTCGTCGGCCTGGCGCAGCACGGAATCGGGAATGCGTTCGGCCACTTCCACACCGGTGATGTCGCGCACATCGCGGTTGAGACTTTCCAGGTGCTGGATGTTGACGGCCGAGATGACGTTAATGCCGGCATCGAGGATTTCCAGCACGTCCTGCCAGCGTTTTTCGTTCTTACTGCCCGGCACATTGGTGTGGGCCAGTTCATCCACCACGACTACTTCCGGGTGCAGGTTGACGATGGCCTGCACATCCATTTCCTCCAGTTCCTTGCCTCGGTAGAATATCTTGCGCCGGGGCACAACCGGGAGTCCTTCGATGAGCGCTTCGGTTTCCTGCCGCCCGTGCGTGACCACGTAGCCGATCTTTACGTCGATGCCGTTGCGCAGCAGCGCGTGGGCTTCCTGGAGCATACGGTACGTCTTGCCCACCCCGGCACTCATGCCGATATAGACTTTGAACTTTCCGCGGCGGGAGCGGCGGATCAGGTCGAGGAAGTAGCCGGGGGTGGGCGACACGTCGTTCATGTTCAGAATATTATTTTTCAAAACCACACCGCCAATGCCGTAGTCAGGACCGCATTGGTTTTCGTGGCATTGCCGTCGGCGTCCGGAAAAACTTCGTCTTTGCTGTTGTACAGTTTGCCCTCGATGCGCCATAAGGCGTTGCGGTGAACCTGCACGTCGAGGTTAGCGGAAAACCCCAGCGTTTTGAAGCCGTTTTGGGTACCGGTGGCGATGATGACGCCGTTCTCGTCGCTGAAGTATTCAGCGCGCAGGGCCAGGGCCAGGCGGTCGTTGAGCGTAAATCGGCCGATCACCACCGGCGTGTACCAGAAGTTCATGTCCTCGCCGGCGCGCGGGTTTTCTTCCCAGCCGGTATCGAAACCAAGCGTCAGGCCGAACCGGTCGCTGATATGAAAAATACCGTAGAAGTTGTGGTA
>WBZQ01001279.1_pt2 | contig 12642 bp, 11 predicted proteins | sample 5204251 | NCBI WGS metagenome assembly WBZQ01 (sample SAMN12412402, study PRJNA552823) | activated sludge metagenome | isolation source: activated sludge from nitrification reactor of wastewater treatment plant... | place: USA: Virginia | collected 2017-09 | reverse complement strand
CCGGGTCCTCGATAAAGGGGCTGGTGCGTGTCGCGTTGCCGGTGTCGGTCGGATTGTATGTCGCGCCGCTGCTGCCCGAGCTGCTGGAACGCCATCCGGGTCTGTTGGTGGAACTGGTCCTGGGTGACAAGCGGGTCGATCTGATCGAGGACCGGATCGACCTGGCCATGCGCGGCGGCGTGATCGCCGATTCGTCCCTGGTCGCGCGTCGGCTGGGCGTGTTCAGCCCGATGGTCATTGCGTCCCCGGACTATCTGCGGCAGGCCGGGACCCCGCGGCGACCCGAGGATCTTGTCGATCATTGCTGCATCGTTCAGGCGCAAGGGCCGGGTTCCGCCGTTTGGCGGTTCACCGGCGCCGACGGAGACCCGATCGAGGTCAAGGTCGGCGGCTCGCTCGGCGTCAATGACAGCGAAACCGCGCGACGCGTCGTGCAGGCCGGCCACGGTATCGCGCTGATGCCCGGCGTGCAGGCGTTGGAGAGTCTGCGCAACGGATCGCTCGTTCGGCTGTTGCGCGATTATCCAACCGCCAGCGTGCCGGTGCATATCGTCTATCCGTCCCGGCGCAACCAGGCGCCACGCACCCGCGTGGTGATGGAGTTCCTGATCGAGCGCATTCGCGCGGTCATGGAGGAGTTGCAGAAGCTCGGATAGTGCGCGCTCGGACCGCCCGTCGGCGATCGGCACGCGCGGTCCGCGGTTCCTGCGTGCGCATCACGCGGGCGTCGTTGCAATTGACCGCCGACCGCGCCACCCCGTCATCGTGGCCGAAGGGCCACGATCCACGACTTGCAGGCCGGCACATCAGAAATCGTGGAAGGTGGACCTGCACGAACCAGCACCGGCACCATTGGATTTCCGGCACTGTCTCGGCCTGGCCTGATCAGCCGGCTACCCGAGACGCCGCGATTTCCAGCCGGCAATTCATGCGCGCAGGTAAGTTTTCCTTGACATCCGGTGCTGTTTGTGTTCTTTGTTTGTTCGTGCTGACCGAGCCCACCACCGCTGAGCCTGCCGCCGACCCTGGTCCGCAAGACCAAGGCGAGACGAAACGCGGGCGGCTGCTGGGGCTGGTGCGCCGGATTCTGGACTACGGCCGCGACCTGGTTGCCACATTGCAACGGCAGAACACGCCGACCCCGGGCATGGAGGTCGCTCGTCGCTTCGGCACGTTCAACCTTGCCCTGATCATCGCGCGTATCACGCGCGGCCTGGCCCTCGCCGCCCGTTTGGAATTGCGGCTTGGACGCACCCCGCCAACACAATCGGCCGCCGCGACAAACGCCGAACGCGCGCCCGCTCGGCCGCGCACCACACGACCCCGGCCTCCCGCGCTGACCCCATCGGAAGACGACGCCGCGCTGCTGCGTGCGCTGCCATCGGCCGAGGAAATCGCCGCCCGCGTCCGCAACCGTCCTGTCGGTGCCGTGATCGTGGATATCTGCCGCGACCTGGGCATCGACGCGAGCCATGAGCTTTGGCCAGAAATTCGGGATGCCATCATCCAATACGGTGGCAGTCTGGCGCGCATGCTGATGCTGTGGGTCAGTCGCATTCCTGGCTTGCTGGCAGGGATGCGAGGCGACGAAGCAGCGCCGCCACCGCCTGCGTGGCAAGGCCCGCTCGCCACGAGCACCGGCCCGCCCTGATCCATTCCCCGACGGACGACTCAGACAACGGGACCACCCCATGGTGGCCCCGCCATACGGATTCGTGCTGATCACGGGCCGTCCGGCGCAGCGCCACGAGGGCGTGAGACGGGCGGGCTAGCCTTTCATCAAGACGATATCGAATTCCACCGCCAGGGCGCCCGGTTCCTTACCCGTGGCGGGCTTGGGATCGACGATCAACGCGTCCTTCCGGGCAGCGCTGTTCAGCCAGGAATCCGTGGCGTTCCATTGCTCGCCCACGAAATACATCTGGGTCACGAGCTGTTCGGTCTTGCCGATGACGTTGAAATGGATATGCGCCGGCCGCCAACGATCCGCGGTGACGCGATAGGCCTTGGGGCGCACCGTCTTGAACGCGTAGCGCCCATCCGGGCCGGTCGTGGTGACCGCGAAGCCGTTGAAATTGGGATCGAGCGGCTCGCCCGTATCGTCGTTCGGGTGCGCATAGCGGCCATGGCTGTTGGCCTGCCAAATTTCGACGCGCGCACCGACGACCGGTTCGCCCTTCTTGTTCACGACCCGGCCGGACAGATACAGCACCGTGCCTTGCGCCTTGCCGCCGCCGGTGAGATCGCCGGAGTCCGTCGGCTTGTGCATGAACGGGTAGAATGGCCCCAGGATCTGCGGGGGGGTGGTGAGCAATTCGACGGTATCGGCCATTGGGGTCTCTCCCGCTATTGGGCATGATCGCGCTATCATCCGACCATGCTGACCGAACCGCAACTGGGTTTCATCGACCGTGCCCGGGTCGCCCGCCTGGCCACCGCAGATGCGCGCGGGGCGCCGCATCTGGTGCCTGTGTGCTTCGTGGTGGAAGACACGTCGCTGTACATCACCGTCGATGAGAAGCCGAAGCGGACGGATATCCCGCTCAAGCGCATCCGCAATATCCAGGAAAACCCGGCCGTCGCGGTGACGATCGACCGCTGGGATGAGGATTGGAGCAAGCTCGCCTGGGTGATGCTGCGCGGACGGGCGGAGGTGTTGGAGGCGGGCGAGGAACATGCCCGCGCCCAGGCGCTGCTGCGGGGGAAATATTCGCAATACCAGACCATGGCGATCGAGGGGTTGCCGGTGATCGCGATGCGGATCGAGCGGGTGCTGGCGTGGGGGGATATGGCACTTACCCAATGACCGGAGCGGTAGCGATCAGCGAGAAATTCCGGCCTTTGAATTGCGTCGGCCTGCCCCGGACATTCACCATCGCAACCCCCTTGACCCCCCAACCCCCCATCCCGCACCTTCCGCCCAATTGACGGGAGACCGACGCCCATGACCGACCTCGCCGCCTTCCGCGCCGAAACGCGCGCCTGGCTCGAAGCCAATTGCCCGCCCCGCATGCGGACCTGGATGCCGGAGGAGGAACAGGTCGCCGGCGGCAAGCAGGCCGTCTGGGTGCATCCGGAACAGAAGATCTGGCTCGACCGCATGGCGGCCAAGGGTTGGACCGCGCCGACCTGGCCCAGGCAATACGGCGGCGGCGGGCTGTCGAAGGACGAGGCCATCATCCTGGATGAGGAGATGGCGGATCTGGGATGCCGAGCACCATTACGTGGAATGGGGCTGTCGATGCTGGGGCCGGTGCTGTTGGAATATGGCACCGAGGAACAGCGCCGGACCCATATCCCCAAGATCGTGAGCGGGGAGATTCGCTGGTGCCAGGGCTACTCGGAACCCGGCGCGGGATCGGACCTCGCCAGCCTGTCGACACGCGCCGTGCTGCAGGGCGATCACTTCTTGGTCAATGGCCACAAGATCTGGACGTCGAACGCGCATCTGTCGGACTGGATCTTCTGCCTTGTGCGCACCGACCCAACGGTGAAAAAGCATGATGGCATCAGCTTCCTGCTGATCGACATGTCCGATCCCGGCGTGCGTCCGCGACCGATCCGCCTGATCAGCGGCAAGTCCGTGTTCTGCGAGACGTTTTTTGAAAACGTCCAGGTACCGAAAGGCCATCTGGTCGGGGAGCTGAACAAGGGCTGGACCATCGCCAAGCGCCTGCTGGAACATGAACGCAAGGGCATCGGCGGCATCGGCGCGCGCAACGCGCCGAAATTCGAGATCACGGCCGACGTGCTGGCGAAGCAATACGCGGGCGAAGTCGATGGCCGTATCGCCGATGCCGGGCTGCGTGACCGGATCGCGCAGTACAGCATGGATAACGCGGCGTTCCAGCTCACGCGCAAGCGCGCGGCCGAGGAAGCCGAGGCCGGCGCCCCCCCGGGTCCGATGTCGGCCATGTTCAAATACTACGCCACCGAACTGAACAAGACCCGCTACGAGATGATGATCGCCGCCGAGGGCTTCCAGGCGCTGGGCTGGGAAGGCGACGGTTTCACCGACGACGAAATCCGCATCACACGGGAATGGCTGCGGTCCAAGGCGAACAGTATCGAGGGCGGCACGTCCGAGATTCAGCTCAACATCATCGCCAAGCGCGTGCTGGCGCTGCCTGACTGATCGCGCGCGCCGACCCATCCGCACCGCAACACGTTTCAGGACCGTTCCGCATGCCCCTCGTCCTTTCCTCAGAAGCGCAGATGGTGCGCGATACGGCCATGGCGTTCTTCCGGGAGCGCAGCCCGATCATGGAATTGCGCAAGTTGCGCGACGCCAACGATCCGGACGGGTTCTCGCGGTCGATCTGGCGGATGATCGCCGAACTGGGCTGGACGGGATTTCTGGTGTCGGAGGATCACGGCGGCACCGGATTCGGGATGACCGGCCTGGCGCAGGTGATGGAGGCAGCGGGCCACACCCTTGCGGCCACGCCCTTGCTTTCCACCGCCGTCATCGCCGCCAGCCTGCTGGACACCGCTGGCAGCGCGCAACAAAAAGACGAGCATCTGCCGGCGCTGGTGGGCGGGGAGCGGCTGTTCGCCCTGGCGCTGGAGGAAGGGTCTCGCCATGCGCCCTGCACCATCGCGACCACGGCCACGAAATCTGGCGGGGGTTACACGCTGAACGGCGCCAAGACATTCGTGCTGGATGGTCACGTGGCGGATGTTCTGATCGTCGTCGCCCGGACCAGCGGCGGGCGGGACCATCGCGCGGGGATCACGCTGTTTCTGGTGCCGGGGAACGCCGCCGGGGTCACGCGGACCCGGACGACCATGCTGGACAGCCGCAATGCGGCGAAGATCAAGCTGGACAATGTTCAGGTTGGCGCTGACGCCGTACTGGGTCCCATCGACGGCGGGTCCGACGTGCTGGAACCGATCCTCGACCGCGCCCGTGCGGCGCTGGCCGCGGAAATGCTCGGATCGGCGTCGGAGGCGTTCGAGCGGACCGTGCAATACCTGAAAGACCGCAAGCAGTTCGGGGTGGTGATCGGATCATTCCAGGCCTTGAAGCACCGCGCGGCGCAGATGTTCTGCGAGGTGGAAGTGACCCGGTCGGCGGTTCTTGCCGCCTGTTCAGCGATCGATGAGCAGGCCAATGACGCGGCGGCGCTGTGCAGCCTGGCGAAGGCCAAGGCGTCTGACACGCTCTATCTCTGCGGCAACGAGGGCGTGCAGATGCATGGCGGCATCGGCTTCTTCATGAAACGCGCGCGTGTCGCCCAGGCGACGTTCGGCGATGCGCCGTTCCACCGGGACCGCTATGCGGCCCTGATGGGCTACTGATCCACGGTCAGGTCATGGCGGGCGTGGCGACGTCTTCCGGCACCTTCATCGCGCCCATCAACGACCGGATCAGCGCGTCCTGAGAGAACCGGGCGCGGGCGAAACGTGTCTGCTCGCGCGCCTGCCGGACCCAGGCATCGTCGTCGATCAGCAGTTCGACGACACCCGCCGTGAAGTCGATCGCATCGCGTGTGATGGTCGCGACCGTCTCGATCCCGGGCAGACCCTGCGCGCCCACGGGCGTGGTGACCAGGGGCAGGCCCCGGACCATTGCCTCGACCACCTTCAGCTTGACCCCGGCGCCAAACAACAAGGGCACGACCGCGACCCGCGCCCGCGCGTACCACGCGTCCAGCTCATCCGCGGATACATTGGCATGCACCGACACGTGCTCCCCAGCCAGGGCGAGAACGCGTGCCGTCGGGTTTGAGCCGACGATCGCAAGCCTGGCGTCGGGAACGCGGACATGGATGCGGGGCAGGATGGCGGAAACGAACCAAGCGGCCGCTTCTTCGTTCGGCGGATGGGCAAAGCCGCCGACGAACAGGATTGTCGGTTCGGCTGGCGCGGGGCGCGGCGCGGCGAAGGAGGAGAAGGCATAGGCCTGCACCGCGTGCGCCGAGACGGACGGCGACAGCAGGGACACCATGCGTGCCTCGTCCTCGGATGGATAGAGAACCGCATCAACTTGGCGCCAGATCGATCGCTCCCGCTCCTCCATACGATCCGCGGCGCGCAACTGGCATTCGTCGCGCAGGTATTCGCCCTGCTGGCGCATGCGGGAGAAGTGCAGGTCATGGCCGTAATAGCTGATCCGCGCGCGTGTGCCGGACCGCAGGGTCGGCAGGCAATCCTCGGCGACATCGGGTCGGCTGAGCAGCACGTGGTCGATCTGATCGCCGTTCCGTTTCAGCCACTCGGTCAGGGACGGGTGATCGGGTCCGTGAAATACCTCGACCCCCAGATCCTGCAATGCCTCGGTGTAGCCGGGCATGTGGCAGAGATTGTGTGGCCAGAATTTCACGACGAAGCCCTGCGCCAGCAATGCATGGACGAATGACATGATGCTGCGCGACCCGGCATCGCGATCCGGCTGAGGCAGGTAATGATCGATGACCAGGACCACGCCACGATGCCTCGCGTGATCGCGGGCACGCAGGACACAGGTCCCGTTCGGATAGTGATCCTCGGCGAGGACGTCTTGCCACCGTTCGACGAATGTCACGCGGTTGCGCACCTGGTATGACTTCACGCCCACGGCCAGGTCGGTGCCGTGCGACACGCCTTCGTGATGCACTACGCGCGCCCGTGGCTGGTACATTGTTCGCAGCCCGATCGCGCGCAACCGGAACGACAGGTCCGCGTCCTCGAAATAGGCGGGCGCATAGGACGGGTCGAAGCCGCCCAGCCGCTGGAACACGCCCCGCGGCACCATCAACGCCGCGCCGGAGCAGTAGTCCACCTCCCGGGCGTAGTTGTAGACGGGGTCGTCCGGGTTGCCGAGCCGACCGAGATTCCAGCCGGAGCCATCGCGCCAGATGATCCCGCCTGCCTCCTGCAAGCGTCCGTCCGGGTACAGCAGCTTGGCTCCCACCGCGCCGACATCGGACCGGCCACGAAACATGGCCAGCATCGGATCGAGCCAGTCTGGAAGAACCTCGGTATCGTTGTTCAGAAACAGCACGTAATCGCCGGCCGCAACCGCGGCGGCGGCGTTACAGCTTCCGATGAAGCCGAGATTGATGTCGTTCCGGATCAGCCGGATGCCGGCGACTTGCCGCAGAACCTCGACCTCAGGGCCCGGGAAGGCGTCATCGACGACAACGACCTCGATCGGCGTCGTCGGCGCATGGTCCGCGATCGATGCCAGGCAGCGCAGTGTGAAGTCTAGCTGACCATAGGTCGGAATGATGACCGACACGGTTGGGCGATCGGCTTGAGGCACACGCAATGTCGACGGATCGACCGGCGCCCGCGGTGCGTAATCGCAGGGCGGGGGGGCCACCGCGCGCATGGCACGTGCACGCCGCCAGGCCCGGAACTGCAAGCGCAGTTGGCCGGTCAGCGTCCACCAGAATACCAGAACGGCGCGACGGACCAATTGCGCGCCCACCGGTGCGTGTGGCCGCAGGATCGCGGCCAACCGCAACCCCGCCCACATCACCACGTCCAATCGCGCCGCCAGCCAGTCCCGGATCGACCGCATCGTGCCAGACCTCCACACCCGGAACCGGGCGCGGCACGGACACTAGTCGGCCAATTCCTAACCCCTGGTTAACAACTGGCGCCGGCGGTCAAATTTCCGAGTAGCCCGACCCGCGTGTGGTCACCCCACGCCCCTGACCCTGCTGGATCCAGCCGAACTCCTTGAGAATCTGCTGGCTGTAGGTCACCCGGCCGTTGATCCTGGCCGCGGGCTCGCTGGCCAGAAGCAGGGCGGCCCGTGCCATGAAGCGGGGTGGCTCCCCTTTCGGGTCGGTCATGCTGTCGACCAGCTTAAAATGGACGGTACCCGGGGTAGGCACGACCTGGGACGGCGACAACGCGGTAACGCTGATGCCGCCGTGCGATGACATCTCCTGCGCCAACCCTTGGGTGAACCGCTCCAGCGCCGCCTTGGTGGCGCCGTACATCACGCCGCCCCGCACGGCCTGGTCTTCGTAGGGGCCGCGGCCGGGGCCAATCGCGGAACCCGAGCTGATGTTGACGATCGCGCCGGAGCGCTTGGGGATCATGTCCTTCAGCACCTCTTTCGACAGGATGAACGGCGCGTGCACGTTCACCGCGAAGCAGCGGACCCAACGGTTCGTCGGATAGGTTTCGGTCGGCAGGTAGTAATTCAGCGCGGCGTTGTTCACCAGGATGTCCACGGTGCCATAGGTGCGGCGCGCGGCCTCGACCAGCGCCACGCACTCGGACTCGATGGAAACGTCGGCCACCACGGGCGTTGCCTCCCCGCCGACGGCGCGTATCCGCTCGACCGTCCGGGCCAGGGACCCTTCGAGCATCCGGTGCTCGCCCTCGTTCATCGTGCGGGCGGCGCAGACGACCTTCGCGCCTTCGGACGCGAACAGTTCCGCGATCTCCTGCCCGATCCCGCGGCTTGCGCCCGTGATGATCGCGACCTTACCGTCCAGCTTGCCCATGCGCGTTTTCCTCCTTCGCCACAGCGCATTGTCGAAGCGCGGTCGAACCGACGCAAGGCGGGTTCGGCCGCGATCAGCGCGTCAGGATCAATAGCCGTTCGGCCAGGCCGATGTCGTCGGACACCGTCGCTCGTCTGCGCTGGGCTTCGTCGTCCGCGCCCCATTCCTCTTCCTGGAACAGCTCATCCAGCATACCCAGCCGATGGGCGGTGGCGGCATCCAGACGATCCGCGGCCATGGCCAGCCCCAGCACCAGGCTGCCCAGGGCGGGAACGGCAATGCCGAGCGCGGCGAGCGCGTAGGGGTTGAGGCTGGCGACGGACCGGCGCAGCGCGGCGATCGAATCGCGGTGCTGGCGGACATGCGTCACGCCCGTGGTCACCCGCAGCGGGGCGCCGTGCGCGTCCGCGATCCAGTCCAACCAGGGTTGCCATTCCCGGGCCTGACGATCGGCCAGCCTCGCCGGGCTGTCGGCGCGATAACACAGCAGGTCGCTTTCCCCATAGCGGGCGATCGCGTCGATGGTCGGGTCCGGGTTGGGCACGATCCGCTCCAGCGCTGTGCCAGCCAGGCGGGTCAGCGGGGTGTCGGCGAACGACATCTCACCACCCTTCGCGCCACCCGCGGCATCCCATTCCGCCGCGACTGCCTCTGCCAAGGCGCGCGGCCCGATCCGCAGCACGCCGCCGCCTGGCAGATGCACCGGCCGGCCGTCCAGCAGGATGGCGTGACCCTCATCATCGGACCGGATGGTTGCCTCATTCCAGAAACGCTTCACGGTTCACCTCAGGCACGTCATCGGAACAACTGGCGCAGCAGCCGCTCGGCGTTCGGCAAGGCTGGCGCCTCGCGCCGGGGACGTTGCGCGGGGGGTGGAGCTGGAGGGGCCGTCCCCGTGGGTTCAGCCGTGGAATCCGCTTGGGATGCACCCCGCGCCAGGGCCAACGCGGCGGGACAGGGGGTTCCCCCATCCTGCTGCAACGTGTCGCCACCCAGCAGTCCGCCCAGCGCCCCGAGCGGTCCGGTTCCCTGCGGGTTGACTCGGCCGATGATGATACCGGCCAGCTTGTCGGCGTTCGCTTCCGCCGCGCCGCTCGCGTCGATTTCGAACCGTGGGCTCAGCATTGGGCCGGTCACCTTGATCGGAACCCGGAATCCGTTGCCGGCAACGCGACCCTGCGGACGCAGCAGCAGGTTCAGGGTCTCGGTGCGCAGATCGATCGATCCGCCCCCATCGACGGTCAGCAGGCTTGAACTGAGTAGCAGGACCCGTGACTGGGCGACGCCGTCGCGCGCGTCGAAGCGCATCGCGACGCATCTGATATCAGCCATGCCGCCGCCGCGCCCCAGCAAATCCAGGATCGGAAGGTCCTTGGCAAACGAACCGACGGATCCGCCCAACGCGCGGGTATCGATCGTGCCGCTGGCCATCGCGACGCCAAGTGTCCCACCCAGGGACGCAGCCGCTGCGCGAACGGTATCCCCGGTTCCCGTGAGATCCGCGCGCAGTTCCAAGGGACCGGAGACCACCGGTCGTGCTCCAGCCGCGGCCATGATCGCGGCCGTGGACAGCGCTGGCGCATGGGCAGTCAGGTGAATCCGCGATGGGCCGGACCCGCTGGCGTCGACCGCGACGGTGCCGGTAACCCGACCCTCGGGGGTCGTGGCGGCGAAGGGATCGACCCGCAAGCGACCGCCCCGCAATTCGGCGTGGGCCTCGACCCCTTGGTAGTCCGCCTTGGCCCAACGCAGCGTGCCGACCCGCAGGCGAATGTCGGCATCCAACGCCCGCAAGCCGGCGAACGGGAATGGCGTGTCGGGAATGACGCCGGCCGTTCGGCGCCCGCCCGATGGGCGCTCGGCCGGCGGCGCTGGTGCGGCGGTCGTTTGTGCCGCCTCGGCCGTCGCGAGCAACGCCCGCAGTGCGTCCGCGTCAATCCGCTGGCTGGCCAGATTGGCCAGGATCGACGGATGACCCGACCATTCGCCGAACACGTCGCCGCTAAGGTCGGCTTCAGGCAGTGTCAGGCGCAGGTTGCGCACCGCGACGCCGGATGACAGGGCAGCCCCGCGCTCGCTGACCTGCCCTTGCATCGTGAGCGATTTCAGCTTTGGCAGCGGCCGCCCGGCCACGGACGACAGAGCGGCCAGGTCAGGCACAGTCGCCGCGACGTCCAGCGCAACACCGGCCAGGGCGGATGGCTTGTCGATCCGTCCCTTTACGGTCACCGCCGCATCGGCCGCGGTCAGGCGCAGGTCGACCGGCAACGGCCGGATCGCAGCCGGGTCCAGGCCCGGATGCCCGATGGAACCTGACAGGCTGAACGGCAGCGCGCCATGCCGGCCGGCCACCTGCAAGGCAACGGGCTGATCGATGGCGGGCGCCGAGACCTCGATCCGGTCGATCGTGACCCCCTTCATCGAATCGGGCAGCACGATCGGACCGGTCTTCAGGCTGATCCGGTCGATCCCGGGCAGGTCGGTGCCCTGGCCGCGGACGCGAACCGACAGCGCGATGTCCTTCGCCGCGGGGACCGCGACGCCCTGCAGCAAGGGGGCCAACGCGGCCATGTCCGGAACGGCCAGTTGCAGCGTTGCGTCATAGCCCCGGCCACCCAGCGGATCGGTCACGCTGCCTTGAACGCTGGCCGACGCCCCCGCGACTTTCAGGGTCAGCGCGACTGGTATCGGCGATGCCGGATCGACGCCCATGAGGCGGGAGAGCGGGCCGGTTTCGCCATTGATCGTGACGGGCACGGAATCGAGCGTCATACGCCCCTCGACCCGAAGCGGGGCCGGGTCCGCGCCGGACGTCATGTCCAGGGCCTCGATCAGCAGATCGTGGCGCCGCCCCGAACGCGCATCGTGCCATGCCAGCGTGCCCGCCTCGATGCGCAGCGTCCCGACGCTAGCGAACAGGTCCGATCCCCGGCTCTGTTCGCCGGCCGAGGCCGGGACGGACGCGGGTTGGTCCGGCTGCCGCCGCGGTTCGATCGCCCAATTCGGCTGGCCCTGCGCGTTGGTTTCCAGGCGGATGTCCGGCCCGACCAGGACCAGCCGTTCGATCTCGATCCGCCGGGACAGCAATGGCAGCAAGGCCATTCGCAGCTCCAGGCTACGCAGCGTCGCCATTTGCGGCCGGCTGAAACCGGGCGGATTGGCGAGCGCCACATCCCGCGCGGCGATAGTCGGCCACAGCGACAACTTGATGCCGATGTCGCCGTTCAGCGCCAGGTCCCGGCCGGTGGACTGGCGCACCGCGTCCTGGATGCGCGGCTTGAGGCTGTTGGGATCGAACGTGGCCGCAACGATTCCAATGCCAGCGATCGCTAGAACCAAGAGGCCCCCAAGACCGATCAGAGCGGTGCGAAGGCCTCGGCGCTTGTGCGTTGGGGGATGCGTGGCGGTGTCGGTCATCGCGATGTCCGCAACGGTTTCCGGGCCGGTCGGGCGTGAAATCCCAGGGTCTCGAACGTCTCGCTCATATGGGGTGGCAGATCGGCTTCAACCACGAGGAACCCGCCGGCCGGATGCGGCAGGCGCAGGGCACGGGCGTGCAGGTGCAGCTTTTCCGACAACCCTTCGATCTGGGCCGAGAACGCATTGTTCTGGTCCGGCTCGTGATACTTCGTGTCACCCAGGATGGGCGCGCGCAGCGCGACGCAGTGGACGCGGAGCTGGTGCGTGCGCCCGGTCAGCGGCTGCAATTCCAGCCAGGCGAGCTTGCGCGCGGCATGATCCAGGGTCCGGTAATCGGTCACAGCCCGCGCGCCGTCAGGATCGTCGCGCTCCGCCGCCTGGGTACGTTCACCGCGCAAGCCGCCGATCCGCTTCAGTGGCTGGTCGATCCGACCCTCCACCGGAACCGGGCGGCCCGCGACGACGGCCCAGTAGGTCTTTTCCATGTCGCGCCCGCGAAACGCGGCCGCGAGCTTCGCCGCGACACCGGGGGTGCGTGCCAGGACCAAAACGCCCGACGTATCGCGGTCCAGCCGGTGCACCAGCCTCGGCCGGTCGGGAGAGCCGAACCGCAATGCGTCCAGCATGCCGTCGAGGTGGCGGGTGATCCCTGGTCCCCCTTGCACCGGTAGCCCGTGCGGCTTGTTCAAGACGATCAAGTGATCGTCGCGATAGAGGACCATGTCCTGCAACCACGCCTCATCGGCCGGATCGACGCGTGTTTCCGGCTTGGCCG
>WBZQ01002217.1_pt1 | contig 12644 bp, 17 predicted proteins | sample 5204251 | NCBI WGS metagenome assembly WBZQ01 (sample SAMN12412402, study PRJNA552823) | activated sludge metagenome | isolation source: activated sludge from nitrification reactor of wastewater treatment plant... | place: USA: Virginia | collected 2017-09 | reverse complement strand
GAACGACTTGGCCCTGCAGGTGGCAGCGGCAAGCCCGTCCTACGTGCGACGGGAAGAAATCGCGGCCGATGTGGTGGCCAAGGAACGAAGCATTTACGAAGGGCAAGCCAAAGAGCTCGGAAAGCCGCCGGCGGCTTGGCCGAAAATCGTCGAAGGCAAACTCGAAAAATTCTATCAAGAGAATTGCTTGCTCGAACAGGCGTTTATTAAGGATCCGTCTGTCGTGATCAAGGATCTCTTGGCGCAACAGATTGCCACGATCGGCGAGAACATGAACATCCGTCGATTCACGAGATTCCAGTTAGGCCAAGCATGAGTTCTGCCCACTACCGCCGCATCCTGCTGAAAGTCAGCGGAGAAATGCTGGCCGGTGAGCAGGGCTATGGCATTCAACCTTCGATTCTCGAAGGACTCGCAGAAGAGATTGCCGACGTCGTCGCGATGGACGTCGAAGTGGCCGTTGTGATCGGCGGCGGCAACATCTTCCGAGGATTGGCCGCCAGCGCCCGCGGAATGGAGCGGGCCTCCGCCGACTACATGGGCATGCTCGCCACCGTGCTGAATGCCCTGGCCCTCCAGAACGCTTTGGAAAGCAAAGGCGTGAGTACCCGCGTCCAATCGGCCATCGAAATGCGACAGCTCGCGGAAGGCTATATCCGTCGACGCGCCATTCGGCACCTTGAAAAGAAACGTGTGGTGATTTTCGCCGGAGGGACGGGCAATCCGTACTTTTCCACTGATACCGCGGCGTCACTCCGGGCGATGGAGATCGGCGCGCAGGTCATCATGAAGGGGACCAAGGTCGACGGCATTTACGACAGCGATCCGGTCAAGAATCCACAGGCAAAGAAATACCGCGAGATCCCGTTCCTTTCGATTCTCACCCAGAATCTGAAGGTCATGGATTCGACGGCCATCAGCCTGTGCATGGACAACCGATTGCCGCTCATCGTTTTCAATTTGAAAGAAAAGGGTAATTTCAAACGTGTCGTCCAGGGAGATCCCATCGGGACCCTGGTCACCGTGGAAAGCCGCTAAGGGAGAGGCTGATGTCGACGGCGCAGGAAGTCAAACACCGTGTCACTGAAAAGATGGACCATGCGATCGAGCATTTGAAACGCGATCTGGGCGGGCTCCGCACCGGTCGCGCCTCAGTCGCGCTCCTCGACGGCATCAAGGTGGATTATTACGGCACCATCACCCCACTGAAGCAGGTGGCGAACGTGGCGACGCCGGAAGCCCGGCTGATCACGATTCAGCCTTGGGAACAGAATCTGATCCGGGAAATCGAAAAGGCCATTCAAACGTCCGACCTAGGCCTGACGCCCTCGAACGACGGCAAGATGATCCGCATTCCCCTGCCGCCGCTGACCGAAGAGCGCCGTAAAGATCTCATCAAGGTCTGCAAGAAACACGGCGAAGAAATGAAAGTGCAGATCCGCGGCTTTCGGCGGGACGGGAACGAAGAATTGAAAAAGCTGCAGAAAGATGCCAAGCTCACCGAAGATGAGCTGCGAAAGTCGGAAACAGAGATCCAAAAACTTACCGACCAGTATGTGCAGAAAATTGACGACATGATGAAGAAAAAAGAAGGCGAAATTCTGGAAGTATAGCGCCCACATTCTGTTGTCAGACACTGCGTGTATCAGCCGTCCGAATCCTCCCCAACTTCAGCCTCCGTCGATCTGACTGCCCTCGCACAGAATGTCGCCCATGTCCGGCGTCTGGCACCGCATGCTGATATCCTCGCCGTTGTCAAAGCTAACGCCTATGGACATGGCGCGCTGGAGATCACGCGAACATTGCAGCGCGTCGCCGTGCACCGGTTCGGCGTCGCCACCGTGGATGAGGGCATTGCCCTGCGTGAAGCGGGCATTCAGGATGCGATCCTGGTCATGGGTGCCACAGTTCCCGCGCAATTTGCGGAGCTGGTCACCCATCGCTTGACCCCCGTGCTTTACCGGGCCGATCTCATTCCGGCGTTCGCCGCCCACATCCGATCCACCACCGTGCCCTACCCGGTTCATATCAAAATCGAAACCGGCATGGGCAGATTGGGAGTGACGCCACACGAAGTCCCCGATCTTGTGGACAGGGCGGAGTTCCGCACGGACCTGCGCCTCGAAGGGCTGATGACCCACCTGGCGGATGCCGACAATCATGGGACGGAGCATACGGAATCGCAGCTCGTACGATTTCACGACACGCTCGACAGGCTGCAACAACGCGGTCTGACCATCCCGCTGGTCCACGCCGCTAACAGTGCCGCGATCATCCGGTATCCGGCGAGCCTCCATTCGCTTGTGCGCCCTGGCATCATGTTATACGGCTACCACACCCTGTCGCAGGAGATCGTGGCGCCGGAGTTACGGCCACTCCTCACCTGGCGAACCAGCATTGCCCATCTCCACCGAATCCAGGCGGGCGACAGCGTCAGTTACAATCGGACCTTCATCGCCTCACGCCCGTCTCGCGTCGCGGTGCTGCCGGTCGGCTATGCGGATGGATATAACCGGGTGTTGTCGAATCGCGGCAGCGTACTCATCGGCGGGCGCCGAGTGCCGGTGATCGGACGCGTGTGCATGGACATGACCATGGTCGATGTCACCGACATCCCCGGAGTCGAAATCGGACAAGAAGTGATTCTCATCGGGCAACAGGGCTCCGAGCGAATCACCGCTGCCGACCTCGCCGCCTGGCAACAGACTATTCCCTACGAGGTTCTGTGCGCCATCGGACCCCGCGTCCCACGCCGATACCTTCCACTCGTCTCGCCAACTGGTGACGCGTCTCGGGAACACTGACGTCCGCACGGCGGACCCTGCATCGTTGCCCCAAGGCCACGCGGCTTCCCCTTGCCTTCCCTGCTTCGTTCCCGCATAGTCGGTACGTAGTCTCCAACGCACAGCGTGATCACAATCCCTTTCAAACAAGGCATGAGGACACACGCATGACCTGCTGGATCCCATTCATACAGCGCCAGTTGTTCCCGGCGTGCGCCGTCATCCTGCTTGCCACCTCCATCACGCCGGCCATGGCCGCAGGCCCACAGACTCCGGGACACGCGAACACACAACCTTCCACCATGACGATTCACATCCCGATTCCGTTGACGCCGCTTGCAGACTTGTATGGACACATCAACCAGCAGCTTGCGAGCCATCGAAGCCACGGGCGTGAATGGGTCACGTTGGGCAGCGGGAGCGGGTTTCTCAAATACCGCCTCTGGCCTGATGAACAGGGCTCGACCACAACGGGCGACCGACTGCTGTCTCACAGCACCGTGCCCTTCGGCGTGGAATACGCCAAGCAGATCAAAGGGAGCATCACCAAGATTGCCGAATGCGGACAGCGCGATGCCTCGACCGGAGCGGGACGACTGTCGGTGACTGTGGCGACGACGTTCAGGCAGGCCCGCAGTTATACCGTACTCCCCGCCAGCCAGGTCAGTGCCGTGCAATCGGCCCAATCCTGTGTCTTGTCCGAACAGGGCGTGGACGCCAGCCCGTTGATGGCACAAGTCTACCGCAGTGATTTGCAGGAGGTCCTGCCCGCGGTAGATCGCAAGGCAGCCGGCCTCGTCACGGTCAAACCGGCGGTCGCCCGCATCTGGAACGATCTCCAGGAGCCGTTGCTGTTGGATGAACCGGAGCAGCTGTGGCTGTTGCTGAATCCGATGACCACCGCTGCGGCCGGCGTCGCGCCCCTTTCAGGCACGCCCGCTGCCGGATATGGTGTCATTGCAAGACCGACGGTCGTGCGCGGCCCCAAACCCACGTCGCGCCATCTGCCGCTCCCTGAACCGCAGGATCACTTCCAGAACGATGGATTCCATGTTGATTTCGCTTTGCAGGTGCCGATCGAAGAAGCGAACCAGCGTTTGCGTGACGCCGTCATCGGGCAAGAGTGGTCACTGGGTGTAGGGACGATCAAAATCGTCAATGCCACCCTGTATCCACTAGGCAACCAGGTAGGAGTCGAACTAATCCTCCGCGGACTCTTGCCGCTGACCCTGCGTCTCAAGGGGACACCGGCCTATGATGAATCAGCGGGACGCATTCTGTTCCGGGACGTCGACTACACCATCAAGGAACGCACGCCCGCGACCGACCTGGCGGAGGAATGGCTACACGAGCCGCTGAGAGAGGAGTTGGCCAGCAGACTGTCCTTGCCGATTCGTGAGGAACTGGATGTCATGCGACAGGCGCTCGAGAAGGGGCTCAACCGCGAGTTGACCGGTGGACAGTTGCGCGGAACGGTCCGACAACTCTCGCTGGAAGACCTTGCGGTACAGGCCGAGAGTCTGTCGGTCCGATTCAAGACGGAAGGTACATTGCGCTACGACGCCCGCGCCGACGTCGCTGCGCCGTGACGCAGACCTACACCTTCAGCTTCCGCTTCAGCTGCTTTTCCACGCTGGAGACTTTGCCGGCCAGCCGGCCTTTCGGTCCCTTGCGATAGTCGATCTTGATGCTGCAGGAGATGCGATTACAATCCTTGCGCATACGGGCGTAACATTTCTTCACGACCGCCATCACCTCGTCCCACTCGCCTTCCAGCACCGTCCCCATCGGGTTCAACCGATAGTCCACTCCGCTCTTGTCGATGATATCCAGCGACCGTGCCACGTACTTACTGACACTCTCGCCTTTGCCGAGCGGCGACATACTGAATTCCAATAACACCATGTGCCTGTCCGTCCTTCCTATGACGTGGCCGGCGATGCGGCGGCCTGCTGTTTCGCACGTTGCTCAGCCCAGACCTTCGGGTACTGCACCTTCCCCAACAGGCGGAATCCATCCAACGCTTCACGCAAGAGCGCGCGACGCTTCTCGGCATCCGGCTCATTGGCCTTGGCCTGCTCCCGCAGTTCGCTAAGCCAATCGACAAAGGCCGCAAATTCACTATCGAGAATCCGTTCGAGATCCTCCTTCATGAAGCCGGACAGCGCCGGCGCCTGCCCGCTCGAACTGATCGCCACGCGCATATGCCCAGAACTGACCACGGCCGGCATGACCACGTTCGAGACGTCAGGCTGGTCAACCGACCAGAGCAGGAATTTCTGTTCGCGAGCCAATCGAATCAGCGAATGCGCGAGTTCGCGATCGTCGCGCAGCGTATTCAACACCAGAATGACGCTCTCCAGATCGTTCGCGCGAAAGTGCCGTCCCCGATGAATGATCTTCGCCGATGCCGCCAGTTTGCGCAGGACTTCGTGCAGCGTCGGGCTGATCACCGTCACCTTGGCACCGGCATCCAGCAGCCGCTGCACCTTGTCCGCCGCCTCTTCATTCCCGCCGATGACCAGCACCGGCCAGCCACGCACATCGAGTGAAATTTGAAACCCAGGATTTGCCGCCATGATGATCGTCCTCCCAGAAGCCCCTGACAACGTAAAGACGTATCATACAACAGGCGATTTCACAGGGTAAACCGGCTCCGCCACTCCCCTTTGAGCCGGCAGCTGGGTATAATGCGCCCGAAGCAAAACGCGGGAGCCCTCGGGCTCGTGATCGGTTAGCAAAGGAGTGTATTGTGGCTGGATATACAGGACGGTCCGTGGTGATGGCCGGCGGGATCATCGGCATCGCGGCGCTGGCGGCCTACTTCGGCGTCGCGCATATCGGAGAACCGGACCAGGGCGGCGGATCGATCGCCGGACAGGTGCAGATCGCGCCCAACCTGGCCGATCAGGTCAAACCCACCGACGTGTTGTTCGTCATCGTGCGACGCCCCAGCGGTCCTCCTAGGCCGATCGCGGCCAAACGCGTGGACGGGCCGAAATTCCCGGTGCAATTTGAAATCACCAACGACGATGTGATGGTGAAGGGCAGCGAGTTGAAAGGGATGGTCGATGTGATTGCCCGCCTCGATCGTGACGGCCAGGCCGGGCAACCCCAGCCGGGAGACATGGAAGGACGTTATCCGAAAAATCCGACGCTACCGGGCGGGAAAAACGTCAACATCATCATCGACAAGGTGTACTGAGGACGGGGTGTGAGTCGTGAACGGGTGCGTGCGGCGTGGCAGCGTCCACCAACACGCCCCACGACAGAGGCTACGGATCGGAAGGGTCGGCATCTAACTCGAGATTCCAATACAGGTAATCCCGCCAACTTTCCGGCGTGTTCCGGATACCGATGGTGATCGTCACCGTGGGACTCCAGCGAGGCTTCACCGGCTTCTTCATCAGGCGCATGTTGGCTTCTTCCGGCGTCCGTCCGCTCTTCCGGTTGTTACAGCGCCAACAAGCCGTCACGATGTTTTCCCACGTCTTGCGTCCGCCCTTGGCAATCGGGACGACATGGTCGAAGGTCAGTTCTTCGGTGCGGAACTTGTGCCGGCAATACTGGCAGCAATACCCGTCGCGCGTAAAAATATTGATGCGGGAAAACTTCACCGCGCGATGGGCGTCCTTCAGCTTCACCAGCTTCAGCAGCCGCATCACCGAAGGCAGTTTGATGGAGATCGAGATACCGTGGATTTGGCGGTCGTAGACTTCGAGGACTTCGACCTTCCCTTGCCAGAGCAAGGTAATGGCCTTTTGCCAATGCAGGACACGCAGCGGTTCATAGGTGGAGTTGAGCAACAAGGTCATTTCCATAGTGGCTCCGGCGATCTCCTATGAGTGCACTATTTACAGAATAGCAAATGGCGGCGCGGTGACGATCCTTCCTCGCAAGAAACCTGATTCATCTATGCCATATGCCACCAATGAAATCAAGCGCTTAGGCAATTGTAGCCAGAATGTTACGATAGGCTGAGGCAAGCCAGACCATCCTGTGATCTGTAAAGGGACGCCATGAGCTCGGACACCGATTACGTCACCGTCGCCCAGGTGGATCAAGTCCCGCCCGGGACCTGTCGCACCGTTGAAGTCGACGGGATCTTCCTCGCGCTCTGCAACGTCGATGGAGCGTTTTGCGCCGTGGACAACACCTGCCCGCACGCGGGCGGACCATTGGGCGAAGGCTGTCTTAATGGCAACCTGATCGAATGCCCCTGGCACGGATGGCGGTTCAATGTTCGGACGGGTGAGCGGCCGGAGAATCCCGAGATCCGTGTCCCGTGTGTGGAAGTGCGTGTAGAAGGGACCAATGTGCAGGTGAAAGTGCCGCTTACATTGTAGGAGGAAACGGAGGCGCATCACCCGGCGGTCGACCGGGCCGACCGGCATCAGGCCCTTCCGGCATCAAACCGTCGGCCGGCAAAGACGCGGCATTCACATGCTTCGTGGCCAGGTCGACATGCCAGATAAAGTTGCGCTCAAACCACTGCGTCGTCCCCTGCTCCCGCATGTAGATCCGGACTTCGTACCGCTGCTCATCCTGCTTGATGACCTGCCACTCCCCCAAGCGGAGCCCCAACTTACGGGCCTCCTGAATCCGCGCCCGTTCATTGAATGCCTGAAGAATGGTCGGATACCCGGCGGCGCGATGGGTTTGCACCAGCGCCAGCGCCTCGGCCGCGCGCGGGTCAGTAATGGGATTCAGCGTTGGCGGCTTCATCCACCAATAGACCAGCACACCGGCTCCCAGAAGCAACAGCACTGCGTAATGGATGACTTTACTCATAAGGCGTCACACTCGTCGATTGGTCGGCAATGAGGCAACTCATCACTATATGTGGCGTATGATTTCTCTGTCAATCAGGGGCGGAGCAGGCCGACCACCCGTACCGGTCTCCCGGTCAGCGTCGTCTGGCTTGACAAGGCCGCGCAGCGCTGTGGTACAAGTACCGGTCAACCGACGAGACATTATGGGAGCCTCACCGTTCAATGAAGTTCTTCTTTTACGCGGACAATTTGAACCCGTCTCAACTCAAGCGTCGCGCCCCGGAACATAAGTTTCTCTTCACGGCGTATCTCCCCGACCATAGCGTGCAATTCTGTCGATGGTCGACACAGTGGCGTTGTGGTTTGGCGAGCGTCGTGCCGTCACCCGGAGAAAAGGTCTGGGGAGCCGTGTTCGAAATCACCGACGAAGATCTGAAAATCCTCGACGAATTCGAAAACGATGTCCCGCAAGGCGCCTACCGGCATTTGCCGGTGACCGTCATCACCGAAGAGGGTGAAAAGTTACTGGTGACGACCCACGCGGCCAATCCCATCGGCAAGTTCAAGCCGAAGGAACATTATATCGATTGGGTCCTCAAGGGACTCAAACAGTGGAAGTTGCCCGAAGAATGCGTCGAACAGTGGAAGGCCTATAAGCCAGCCTGACGCAGTCGACAGATCGTCAATTACCCCATCCATACATTCGAGGTCACGATGCCAAAGCCAAAACATCATATCCTTGTCTGCACAAACGCCCGTCCGCCGGGCCACCCGAAACCGTCCTGCGGCGGCCAGGGTTCCGCACAATTGTTGATGAGCTTCAACATGGGACTCATGCAGCGCGGCATCATGCCTGGCGAAGTCCTCGTCACCGGCTCCTCCTGCCTCGGCCCCTGCGAGCAGGGACCAACCGTGGTGGTCTATCCCGAAGGTACCTGGTATTCCAAGGTGACCGAAGCCGACGTCGCGACCATTCTCGACGAGCACATCAAGGGCGGGAAACCGGCCGCAAAACTGAATCCAGACGGCATCTGGAAGTAACACTATCAGTGACCAGCCTTCAGCTGTCAGGCTTGAGAATCGCGTGTACATCCGCGCCTGACTAGCTGATGGCTGACTGCTGATTCTTCGCTTGCCATGAGCACCCCAAGCCACAAAGAACACAAACACCACGCGCCCCGCATCGTCGGCTGCATGATCATCACCTGCAGCGATACCCGCACACCTGACACCGACACGAGCGGACAATTGATTCAGAAGCTCCTCACGGAAAAGGGGCACACGATTGCCGCCTACCATCTCGTCAAGGATGAACCGGCAGAGATCAAAGCTCGGATCACCGAGGGCATCGCGAACGACGCGGTGCAAGCCATCATCATCAATGGCGGAACGGGAATCTCCCGACGGGATTCGACATTTGAGGCCGTGGACGCGATGCTGGAAAAACGGCTGGATGGATTCGGTGAAGTGTTCCGCTACCTGACCTATCAAGAGATCGGCTCACCGGCCATCATGAGCCGGGCCACGGCCGGCATCATCAAAGGCCGCGTGCTCTTCTCCACTCCGGGCTCGGAAAACGCCGTACGCCTGGCGATGGAAAAACTGATCCTCCCCGAACTCGGTCACCTCGTCAAAGAACTCACGAAGTAGTACGTCGTCGGCTTTCAGCAATCAGCCTTCAGCTTGTGGGGATGTCCAGCACCGAACGCTGGGAGCTGATGATGTTTGTTGCACGCTCGGGGCGTTACGCCGGTTGAGTTGTCCGGCTGAGGGTGTTCAACGCTGCTGGAGCCTGTTTTCAGCAACCGCTCAGTGAAGGATGTTCAAAATGGCCGTCCAGCAAGGCCGCAGGAAGCAGGGCGACTGAGGCGTACCCTTGCGGTACGTCGCAGGGAGCCGTGCGACCGAAAACGCTGCTGGAGGCCATTTTCAAAAGCGACTGAGGATGCTCAAAACGGTGCTCCAACAAGGCCGCAAGAAGCACAGTGCCCGAGGCGTATCCTTGCGATACGTCGCAGGGAGCTGTGCAAGCGAGAACGAAGTTGGAGCCCGTTTTCAGCAGCCGCCCAGTGAAGGATGTTCAAAATGGCCGTCCAGCAAGGCCGCAGGAAGCAGGGCGACCGAGGCGTACCCTTGCGGTACGTCGCAGGAAGCCGTGCGACCGAGAACGCTGCTGGAGGCCATTTTCAACATCCGCCTAGTCTTGGCTGATCTTGGGTTCCGAATACGTCTGCTTATCAGCGAGTTTCGATTGCGCGTACCGCTTGTAGTGCATCAGCAGATCGCGAACTGACACCACACCGACAATCGCCCCGCCCCTGGTCACCGCGAGGTGCCGCACGCCGAGATCGCCCATCATATCCTGGGCATCATCGACATCCTGATTGCTCTCAATGGTGCAGAGCGGCGAGGTCATCACATGTTCGACCGTAAGCTTGCCCACATCCTGATTGGTGGCCAGGCCTTTCCGCACCAGATCCGTGTCGGTCACGATGCCGACATGGTTCTTGCCCTTCTTAATCAGGAGGGAGCTGACCCGCAGCGTCCGCATCTTCTTCGCCGCACCGCGAATGGAGGTCGTCGGACCAACGCTCTGAGGTTTCTTGTTCATGATTTGCGACACGGTTGCCATACTACGTACCTTTCTGCCCGTTGGGACATGAGAACTAATAAAGACGAGCCTTACGAAACGGTCAGCACGATCTTACCAAAAAATTTCCGATTCAAAAGATATTCTTGCGCCGCCTTCGCGTCGGACAGTGGAAATGTCCGATCGATGACCGGCCGCAAGCGGCCCTCACCCACCAGATGCGCAGCCTTCAGCAACTCACTCTGTGATCCCATGTAGGATCCCTTGATCGTGAGTTGCCGCGAATACACATATCGCAGGTCGAGCCTGACCTCCGCCCCCGTCGTCGCGCCGCAGGTGACCAGCCGCCCGCCCTTCGCCAGTGAGTCGATGCACTGCGACCAGACTTCCGGTCCGATATGTTCGATCACCACATCCACGCCCCGGCGTTGCGTCAATTCGCGCACCCGCTGATTGACCTGTTCACGGCCATGATGAATAACCTCATCGGCGCCCAGCGCTTTGGCCTTGGCGATCTTCTCTTCGCTACCGACAGTCGTAAACACGCGGGCACCGGCCAGTTTCGCCATTTGGATCGCCATATGCCCGACTCCACTGCCCGCCCCCATAATCAGCACGTCTTCTCCCGGTCGCAGCTCGGCTAGGCCGAACAACATATGCCACGCCGTCACGGACACCAGGGGAAAGGCCGCGGCCTGCTCGAAGGACAAGGGCCCCGGGATCGGATGCACATTTCGCGCAGGCACCTTCACATATTCCGCGTACCCGCCATGGCACATGGCGCCGATCAACCCGTATGACCGGCACATGTTGTCGCGACCGCCCACACACTGCTCGCACCGACCACAACCGATACCCGGCGAGACGAAGACGCGTTCGCCCTCGGCCACCCCTTCCACATGAGAGCCGATCTGGTGCACGACGCCGGACACATCGGACCCCGAAATATGGGGAAGCGGCATCGGATAGGCAGGGCTGCCCTGTCTGATCCAAATATCCAGGTGATTCAGGGCGCAGGCCTTGACCCGCACCAGCACCTCATCGACGCCGATGGTCGGCATCGGCATGTCCTGGTATTGCAGTTTTCCAGGCCCGCCATGTTCGTGAAAAACGACCGCGTTCATAGATCCTCACTGTGACACGACCGCACCTGCCTTAGAAACTCAGCGTGCCGTCGACCACCAAGACCGATTCGCCGCCGACCATCACCCCCTGGATTGCATCATCGTCTGAATTCACCTGAATCAAAATGCGCGAGGGACGATCGATCTCATACCCCTGTTCGGCGATGATCTCAGTTTCTGGCCTGATGTCCACCACCCCATGCTGCACCAGATAGGCGCCCAGCGCGCCGCTCGCGCTGCCGGTCGCCGGATCTTCCACGATGCCGATCAACGGCGCGAACATCCGCGTATGGACAGTGGAGGATTGTTCCACCGTCATGGTGCTGAAGACCATCATGCCGTTGGCGCCATATTGTTGGGACAACTCGGCGATGGCCGCGACATCGGGCACGATGGAGCGCACCGCCGTGAGCGTGCGCACCGGCACGATGATCACCGGCAGCCCTGTCGACACGACCTGCACCGGAAAGCGCGTCTCGGTAATGGCCGACTTGCTGATGCCCAGCGCGCGCGCAATCGCGAACAGCGCCTCCGGCTCTTCGATCACATCCAGAAATTGCGGCGTCGGCTGGGCCATGACCACCCGCTCAATCACCCCATCGTGCGTATGGATGTCCACGGGAAAGAGGCCGAGATTGCACTCCTGCAACACACGCGTCACCGGCTCCCGAAGCGCGAGCCTACCCAAACTGCCGAGCACGAAGAAGGTGCCAATGACGGGATGGCCGGCGAAGGGAATTTCTTGGGTGGGGGTAAAGATGCGCATCTTCACCACCGCCGCCTGGTCGGTCGGCGGAAAGACGAAGACCGTTTCGGAGAGATTCATCTCGCGGGCAATTCGCTGGAGTTCCTCGTCCGTTAGTCCGTCGGCGTCAGGAAACACCGCCACCGGATTGCCGCCGAATGGTTCATCGGTAAACACGTCGGCTTGGTAGAACTGCAAGCGCTTCTGGCCGGGCATAACCTCCTCAACGTAGTGCTGCTGGCATGTTGCCCCGAGTCAGTATTTTTTGCAAGAGGGTGACAGGGTTATACGGAGCAGCAGGTAGGAATTCCGTACGCTGGAGGGAGGACTACATTCCACTCTCTCCGATTGATGTTGCCAGGCTGGTCAAAATGGTCTGTGCCAAGGCCGCAGGGAGGGTGATGACTGAGGCGTACCCTTGCGGTACGTCGCAAGGAGACACCCGACCGAGAACGCCGACAGATGCGATTTTCAGCAGCCGGTTTCGATTCCCCCCCCGGCTCGTCAAAACGGCATCCAACGAGGCCGCAGGCAAGCCGGAACCGGAGGCGTACCCTCAGGGGTACGTTGAGGATTGTGGCGAGCCGAGAACGAAGTTGGAGGTCGTTTTCACGAGCCGACTAGACCGGA
>WBZQ01001457.1_pt1 | contig 12649 bp, 15 predicted proteins | sample 5204251 | NCBI WGS metagenome assembly WBZQ01 (sample SAMN12412402, study PRJNA552823) | activated sludge metagenome | isolation source: activated sludge from nitrification reactor of wastewater treatment plant... | place: USA: Virginia | collected 2017-09 | reverse complement strand
ATGTTTGGCATCAAGGAACACCACCACAAATTCTTCCTGTGGTCGCCCCTCAAAGTGAACATTCAGCAGGTTGCGGACATCGCGTGACTCAGAAATCTTCGTGCCGCCATACAACGGCGAGTGCGGTTCTTTCACCACCTGCAAGCGAAAGAGCGGCACACACTGACACGCAGTTGCCTGATCGTCACACGTTCGTGATACGCTCTTCTTAGCCATGTTCAAGACCTCCTGGGTTTTGTGCTGGTAAGGGAGCCGGAACGGTTGCCGCCGTTCCGACTCCCGCTTTTCCTGTCAGCGTGGAAACTTTTCGTTCAGATAATTGCGATGCGCCAACCGATCGACCTTTGCGAGGTCGATCTCTTCACGATCACTCAGATGACGAAGGTCTGACAGCAAATCAGACAGGACCGTTTCCAATGACGCTCCTGGCTCGCGTAAGCCTGCCACGCGATAGTAATCGAGCGCCTCTTTCACACGATCCGCACGAACCTCATTCTGACTCTTCCTGACTCGTCGCACATTCGGACGAGGCTGTACTGCTGTATGCATCCTTCCCATTCCTTTCATGTTCGACTGCCTCACCATGAGAACAGCCACCCACAAGACCAACGGACTCACCGACCCAAACACCCACACCTCCTTTCTCAACAACATTGTTGCGCCCCTCACGCACAGCAGGGGGCGCAACAGAACATCCGAGTCGGTGGCCACGGACGCATGCGAGCGTGCCAGCCCTCTGGGCCGTTGGCTGGCGCGGTTGCTGTCGGGAGTGCCACACACCATAGCGGGCGACGGTCTGGAGCTGGACGTGGCCGTGAGCCAGCACGGTCCGTCCGCGCGGCGCGGATGGACGGTGCCCAACGGGTTCGGCACGGCGCGTGCGCGGTGCCGTCTTGCTGGTGGACCGCTCAGGAGTCCGACAGGCCGGAAGGGTGTGGAGATGGAGTGGAAAGACCGGCGAGCGACGGACGCCCACCGGTCTTATGAAACCAGTTAATCGATGATACGGAAGATTAACTCGGCTTCAGGATGGTGAGCCGCGTAGTCACGGAGGAGATGAAAGAGGTCACTGACACGGGTGCCGAAGGGATCCTGTTCGAAATGAAACGCGAGGTGGCTGAACGTGTAGAGGGTCGCCACAATACCAGCGGCATCGCCGGACACCGTGGCATCGAAATCCCCTCCCGGATGAACCAGATGGTAGAAGTCCTGACTGGGAGCCAGATAACACCCGCCATTACTCAAATCGAAAAACTCCCAATAGCCGCCCTGATAGAGCGGTGCGAGATTGGCGAACTGCTGATAGATCTGACGTTCGACCAGCATCATGTGTCTCCCGAAATGGCGCGGCAGAAAATCCAGCCGTTGGTCGTCTGGCACGAGCGAGGCCACGATGGGATGATGGTTGACGTTCGTTGATGTCATAAGAGTCCCCTCCGGTTGTCACAAGCGACAGTGCCTGTGTGGAGGGTCTTCAGCACACCGGAGCGCAGCGGTCAGGGCCGTGTGAAGCACGCTCGCGAGCATGCGGGATCGCCGCAGCGCAGGCCTTGACCGAGAGAACGGTGTGATACCGTCACAACACACAGGCAGGCACACCCTCCCCCACCCTTTATTTTTTCTCCAGAGGAGAGACATAACGAGAGGACAGATGGTGAACATGCTTGAGAAAAGTGTCGCAGGTGGCTCAGCACGGTCGAGCCGCGTGGCGCGGGACGACGGTGCAACTGGACAGGCACGGCGCGTGCGCGGTGCCTTCTGAAGGGCTCTGTGTTTGGGAGATGTGCGTCAGCGATACGCAGGGCGTGAGTCCCGCCAGACGGCGGGATGAGCGGGAGCGAACCCGGAGCAGCGCGGTCGCCCCAGTCGAGACGCCATAATGATCTGAGTGATGGTCCTGGCTACCGAGGGTATTTTGAACAAGATAGCGATACCGAGATCGACTTCTTGTGGGGAGGAGTCATCTGTGAACGCGTGAATCCTGAGCTACAAGATGTTGATGCGCTTTTGCACGTCTTCGAATTATGCCTGGTCATGACGTCCATTAAGTCGACTGGGTTCTATAATTCTCCTCCCGCACTGATTTCTATTGTGTCGCCATGACAGAACACATATCGATCGTTGAGCGCCAGACAAACGCGAGGATATCACGGACATGAAACTCACCCAACCTGTGCAGGTTCTTCTAGAACATTCTCGGAGGCGACCCGTGTCCCCTCCCCTTTTGTCTTGGTGACTGGCTTGACGTTCAATCGCGACAGTACTTCCTGCGCAAGCATTAAATAATCACGACTCGCCGAGCATTTGCGATCAAACTGCAACACCGTGTCTCGCTGTAACTCAGCCTTTTGCGCGGAGGTGGACATGGAAATCGTAGTCTCGAGAAAATCTCCTTTAAAGCGATCTTTTACCATCTGAAAGACCGCCTGACAGACGTTGCGGCGTGCATCGTGCTTGGTGAGCAACACACCGAGGATCGACAAGTCAGCTTGCACGCTCTTCTGCACCGTCGAAATAATGTTCAGTAAGTCATCAAGACCATCAAACGAAAACCCAGAGCCACTTTCCATCGGCACGATCACGTGATCACTCGCAGAAAGCGCATTCATCGTAATTAACGAGAGCGATGGAGGTGTATCGAAAATGACAAAATCAAACGGAAGATCCTTGCGAACTTTCTCCTTCAACACCCCAATGGGAATGGGATAGACCGCCGGATCTCGTAGGCGATTTTCTACTGACGCCAACCGAATATTGCCTCGCACGAGCGACACATTGGGGAGCTTCGTGGCCGTCATACACTCTTCGACCTTCATTTCGGGGTTCAATAATAGTTCTGTCACACCAGGATTGGCCTCAGGCGCCATCTGTAAGAGCTTGGTCGCATTGGCCTGCGGGTCACAATCTAAAAACAGGACCTTGTAATTCGATCGCCGTAAGGCATCGGAGAGATTGATCGCCGTCGATGTTTTTCCACATCCACCCTTCTGATTTGCAATACTGATTCGGATCGCCATACATCACCTTCCTTCTCGCCCATCAGGTGCGCTTACACCGTCTTTGTTCGTTCGTGCTGTTGCATATGCTCTCGGATGAGTTCTTGGAGCTTCCGGTCCCGTTTCGCATCTCGTACCACCGCCAGTTCAGTGTCGGCCGCTGCCTCTGCCGCCTTCGCCTGCAACTGCGCCTCTGTTTCTGCAGGCAATCCTAAAAAATAGAGTTCACAGCGCTGTGCCTCGACACGGTCACGCGCTGCCTTGATTGCAGCCGCTTCGTGTTCGAGACGCTGCGCCTCATCCTCCAACAAGCGGACACGTCGGCTTTTCCACCCTGGAGGCGGGTTCACTTCCAATTTCTTTAAGCAGGCAAAGAGAAACCCTAAGGCATCGGCGATTGGTTTAGCTGTCTGCTTTTTATGTTCAATGACCGCTGCGACTTTATCGAAAAAATCCTGTGCGTACTCAAGTGATGGCATGACACGAAGAAACGGTTCGATAGAGCGAGGTTCAACTGCAATGAACCATTCTGACAGTATGAGGTTATGCACACCCCAATCTTGTAGTAGTTCAGAGTTAGTAAGAGAGGGATAACTACTACTCTGGGTAGTCTGAGAGTGATTACGGGAGTCGTTCTGAGAGTGGAGAAATCCAGAGGGACGTGCGCGTGGTCCCTTTTTCTTAGCCGTTGGTAATGGAGCAAGAAGTGCCGGGAAGGCTTGGCCGAAGAGATAAATAGAGCCTCCATTTGTATACTGAAGAAGCTCTTTACGTACTATGAGGCCGGTTTTCATGAGTTGGAGAAGAGAACGGCGCACCGCATCTTCAGTCCTATCGACGAGAGCACCAATCTCTGCATAGGAGACGGGGCGAGTCTGGCTCGGTACGGATTGGTCTCGACAACTATGGAGTGCCCAGGCAAAGCGGACCCAATGCGATGGTGGTTTCAGGAGAGAAACAGGGATGTCTTGATTACTCGCCGTCTGAATAGGAGATGCCTTGTGAGTTCCCCGTATAACAGGTGTGGAATGACTGCTGGCAAGGGAGTCAGTAGCACTGACAGTGTTTCTGACAGTGTGACTCTCTGAATGCACTGGACGTATCTTGTTACTGTCAGAGCGAGACAGTGCACTGTCAGAAAATTCTGATAGTTCAGCACTCTCCCTGGCCGCATTATGTAATGATGAGCTTAGTTGAACGGATGTTATTGGTGTGGAGGAAGCAGGCATTCGATACGGCTCGGATGGTGTCTGTGAAACCACTGATAGCTCATGAGGGGGAATTTCTACAATAGTAGACGCAACGGGAAGCACGGGCGCTGAAGGAACTGAGGGTGTTGGAGTTGAGAGACCGAGTAATTCGAGGGGATCGACTCGAGATTGAGATGACGCAAGTTCCTCAAGACGTTTCCCCACAACGTTCTTGAGGAAGCTCTTCTCTTTACTTTCAGAGCCGCGCACTTTCTCCATAAAGAGCGTGTTCCGACGATGATTTCCACTCCAGAAGGAGGGATGTGTTTACGGCCAGGGGTGGTATTCTATTGCTTGCTTGTAGACCTAAAAATAGTGAACCACTATTTTTAAACCATATCTGAATACCTGATTTGTGTCAAGAGATAGCATAGATCAGGTTAGGTTAGTTCGGATGATAATGTAGGTTAATGCAATATAACTTATTATAAATATACATTATATCTTTCGTACATATGAGGATGTGTTGTATGGGCATATTGTCTTTATACCTAGTCATGGATACACCTTGTTATAAGAATATAGCTTGGTAGTTAGGAATTGATTGGTGGGAAGTACGGAGGACCTAAGTACCCTATCCCCTATCGAGAAGTGAATTGAGCGTAAGAAGGGCGAACGTAGAAATACTACTCTCTAAGAATATAAATTCTGGTAGTAAATGTAGGTGTACGTGATGTTGTGGCAGATTACGTTTTTGCAGAGTGCTTGTAATCAACGCGGGTTTATTTGATTACACTGTCAGTATAAATATTCTGACTGAGTAGTCATGCTGTAATGTACAGATCGCGGTGTAATCCTAACTCTGTCATACAACGGTTCAAACTATAAGAATATATGCACAGTCAGTATATATATATACTGATATATTTTTAGTATCGTATAAAATAGATTTAAAATATACTATAAGAATAGATACTCTGTCAGAGTAGTTATTGTAACATATTATAAAGTATATAAAATATAGAAACTGTGAGAGTGCAAATACAGACAGAATATATATACTGAGAGATTAAATATACTGTCAGAATATCTATTCTTATTAAGATAATAATGATCGAAATGGTATTCCTCAGAGATCGACAAGTCTTCTGTGAGGAAGAAAAATCAGGAGATGGAAAGCGCCGCATACTCTGACAGAATATTTACACTGATAGTTTAAAATCTAAACCATTCAGAGAATTCGGATAGTAAGTTACGAAAGTAGAACTTCGGTGGAGACGAGTGTGTGATCATCTTTATGAAGACTGGTCATACCAGTCTGGATGCTTTTTCACGAGCTCGTGTTTATACGGAAAGAGGTGGAGGAGGCGGTAGGAGAGGATCTTGGCGACGAGCTCTGGGCTGGGCAGGAGACCGTCGGCACGCAGGCTCAAGTGTATTTCCGTCGCCATCGCTTCCCGTTGGCTCGTAGTCAGGAGGGGAGCAAGACGTTTCAGCTCCGCGAGGTCCTCCTCATCCAACTGATCATAACGCGTCACGATGTCTTTCAGATCACTTCGCTTCTCCAGCTGCGGCAACCAGTGCACAAGGTAGGTAGGAGCGATTCGCTGACGGGCAGGCAGGCTCGTCGTCACCAGTCCCATGGTGCCCAGGGTCCTCAGTTGTTTCTGCACGGTCATCCAGGCCAGTTTCGTCTCAGCCACCAAGCCATCGATGGAAATCCGCACGTCACGCTCACCCTGGCCGTGCGTCTTTCTGAGCAGATGGAGATACAGCAGCTGTGCGGTGGGGGAGAGCACGAGGAACCGAGGGTCCTCCATGGTCAGGTGCAGCTGGTCGAGATAGGCGAGTCGCCAGTCCATCGATAAGGTGGCACGACCTTCGAGCGCGAACTCATGAGGGAGAAACTCGGAGAGTTCCGCTTCTTCGTCAACTGGTTGGGAGATGGCAGGATCGATAGGATTATCCATTCGTAATTAGAGGTCTACTCTTAGAGGGATCAATGAGTCAAGCGAAAACAGGGCACACGCATAAAGGTATCCGGGATTTTAACAATCTCGGATGCCTTGTTCTTTCGGGTCGGATGAGGTAGGGTGGGGAGGAACGAGGCTGAGGTCTGGGAAATCGGGTGAGAAGAAACTCCTCTCTTGGTCTGTCCAGGGCCAGGGTATCGGCCCGACACCACTATTATAAGGAGAGGAGGAGCATGAGGGTCGAGCGGCCTCCGCAGTCGGACCGAGGCCCCGTTCTTCCCTCCATCATATAGAGAGGAACCCCCATTGCATGGACCTGGTGCCGGCCATTCCCGACCCCGCCCTCCCACATCCGACCCCGCCGAGGGCGTTGGTGCCCTTGGCCACGACCGGGCTCAAGCGGGCAGGGGGGGAGTTGCCGCCGGTCTGCCTACAACTTTCCCATTCAACCCTCATCGGCCTCCGCGTCTACCTGGCGGAGTTCACCCGGCAGCTCGCCGCGGAGCATCCCTCGGCTACGACGGCCGCGACGTATGAGAAACGGAGCCGGGCCTTTATTGCCTGGCTTGAGCAGGGGAGCGAGTCCCCTCACCGGCGGCTGGATCGGACCTGTCTAGAGGCCTATCGATGCTATTTGGATCAGCGCTTTCCGAATCCGCGCACCAAGAACGGGTACCTCGTGGCAGTCCGTCAATTCCTCTCCTTTCTCGCCCGCTATCATCCCGGTCTCGTGAACCCGGCGGAGTTTGTGCAGGGCTGGTCGTGCAGTCGGACGCACACGCGGCGGCATCTCCCGGTCGAGGAGGCGAAATCGTTGCTCGCTGCGCTCGAATCTGATCCGCGTAAATCTGCAGTCCAGCGCGCCCGCAATGTGGCGATGGCCTATCTGATGCTGAAAACTGGCCTGCGCACCATTGAGGTGAGTCGGGCGCGGCTCGCACATCTGCAAGAGCAAGTGCCGGGACAGACCTGGCGCTTGTGGGTGCATGGGAAGGGGAGGGAGTCCGCCGATGAGTATGTGCAGGTGCTGCGGGAGGTGTATGACAGGCTCCAGACGTACCTCGCGTTGCGGCCGGGGCCGTTGCAGGGGAGTGCGCCCCTCTTTGCGAGCACGGCGTGCTTTGATCGCGGGGGCAACGTGGTGACTGAGGCGGGGAAGCCGCTGAGTACACGCGCGATCAATCGAATCATCACCGAAGGCCTGCTCTTGGCTGGGGTGAAGAAGCCCGGCATTGTGGTGCATAGTCTCCGCCATTCCACCCCCACCTTTGCGCTCCTCAATGACGCGAATCCGACGCGGGTGCAAAAGATGATGCGACACAAGCACTATGCGACGACGGAGATCTATGTGGAGGAAGTGCAGAAGCTCTTGGAGGGAGCCGAGGAGGCGGTCACGCAGATTTAGAATTCAATGATCGGTGAGTTAGTCGCTCGAACATTCTGACTGAATGGGATAGTTTTGACTGCCAGGGGAAGTTGGGTGAAGACATCGCACAATCTGGTTTCCTGTGTCCCTACCGTCTTCATATTGTGGAATTTTGGTTATATGTGCTGAATACTCGTGAGTCCGCATCTGTACACGAACCGAGGCTCGGTCAAGGCGGTCGTGTTCAGCACGCTACATGGCCAACACCTGCGTATCCAGCGCATCTGTCTCGGCGCAATCTGGCTAAGCCGCGTGATCTGGGTCGCGAGTCCCGGACCAAGCGATTCGCCTCGGGCTCTACGATGTCCAACTGCGCTTTCCACATATCAATTCCCACCCAGACCGGCGGTGTCTGCATCGCCGCCTCCTCGGTGAAGCCCGTCCTTGTCGTGATGCGGACGTGTGGACTGGGGAATGAAACGACCTGGCTCGGCGGCGGTCTCTTCGGACCGGGAGCGTATCGACCTGTCACATTCCGTGCGTCTCATGTACCACAACTCCAAGATACAAGGCGTACGGTTTCAGAGTCTGACCGAGCAGGTAGGCACGACCCATCCACTCGGGGAAGCCATGTTACAATGGTGGGAGTGCTCGCTAAAATTGGAACGCACGAAAGCTGGACAGCAGGTGGACAAGCGGCAAAGGGTGAAGTTTGGCCCGAAGCACAAACGTTCTGCTGCGCACATCGTTCATGCCCGACAGCTCATCGACCACAACAACAAAGCACCCAGCGAAGTTGCCACCCGGCTCAATGTCAGCCGCATGACCTTGTGGTGAGCGCTGCAAGCCTGACACCACCCGTCCAGCCTCGATTCGGCAAACCGTACACGTACCCTCACTTCATCGCATCAAGGCCAGCCCGCAACCCTTTGGCTACCTTCTCGGCAGTATCGTCCGCCCAGAAATGCATGAAGTATAAATCCGGCGATCCATGGACCAAATGATTATGCAAAGCCGTGATCAGGATGCCATGTTCAGTCAATGCCTTGGTCACTCGGTCCACATCCTGGCTGACCATGACAAAATCACCAGTCGCGGCCACCTTGTTCCCTTGACTTGATTGGAAATTGAGTGCAGTCGCCATCCCCATGCTTGGAGGAAGCGTGGTCCCGTGCATTTTGATGGACTCTGGTCTCGGCACCGAGACGTGCAACACGCCATCTTTGATCTTCCCCGTGTAACCGAGTTCTTTCTGAATGAGCCCGGCGTCAAAATCGTGCTCTTCAGTGATAGCGCTCATCACCGTTGGACTCGCTTTGATGGGTTGAGGTTCCATTGGCGTACTCGTGAGGCTTAAGGCCTCCTTTACAGATGTTGCCATTTTCCCGGCATCACCTTTGCTTGCGATGTGGAGAAACATGAGCTTGGGCGTCTCACCAATCAGATGATTATGAAGGGCACTCACTTCAATACTTCCTTGTCGCAGCTTCCCTAACACCGTGCCGACCTCTTGCTCGGTTAACACCAGATCTCCATCCATGACCGCGTCATTTCCTGCCTGCTTAAAGGCGATCCAACTGCCGAGCGCAAAGCCAGGTTTCAGTTGGACTCCATTCAGAGAGACCGACAAATCTTTGCGCGGCAGCGATACCTTATAAACATCGTCCTTCAGCTCCCCGGGTTTGCCGATGGCTTGCTCAATCGCTTTGGTATCGAGGCTGCCAGCCGCTGCTCCGCCTGCAACAGGGGCTGCGAACAAAACCGCCATTCCTAACATGCCTATGACAATGTGTGTGCGGTTCATGGTGTCCTCCATCACGTTATTATATGTATCCTCTTCATATTCTGTCGCACCGAAACAGGTTCCGGTAGTGCGGACAATCACTAGGCGCCGCTTTAATTGTTATTGGCTCACCTCCAGCTGCAAATCATCAAAATGCGTGACCGCGTCAGACTTCGTCCAGAGCCCAATACGCCCTTTCGTAAAGGTTTGGTCACAGAGTTTAAATACCGGCTGCTCGTCGAAGGAGACGTCGATGTTGCAACCTTCCATTCGCACGCGCAGCTGGTGCCACTGGCGAACATTGATGATATGATTGAAATTCTGGAGTAGATGCCGTACCCCTTTCACGACCCGATAGATGCGAATGTTTTGTTCCAGAGGGTTGGCCCGAGCGAGATAGTAATTGCGGTCGTCTGTCGCTCGCCAAATGAGACCGCCTCCCATATCGGCCTTGCCATCAATGGGTAGAAGCTTCACGCTGAGATCGACATTCTCTGACTCTGTGCCTTGGATCAGCATCAGCTTGTACGCATGCTCCGCCCCCTTCCCTTGAAGTTGAGCCAAGACATGGGATGGACTGGTTGCCTTGTCAGTTGCCGTGACCTGCCAATCGCCAGCTGGTCGCCCATCAAACAGGGTTCCGATTTGAAAGCCGGGCGGAACCTTCCCCGGCTGGTCATGATCAAAATTCCAAACCTGTACCTCAGAAGCGGTCGCGGACCTTGAGGTGAGCACGAGCGCCAGCAGACCGCAACAGCACAGCCACATAGATAAGGGTTTCATAAATCCCTCGCGTTTGTGTATACCTTCAACCGGCTTCTGCGTTCGGCAGTGGGTCATTTTGAAATAGCATGGTTGCATGGTCGTCAAACAGATACTGGTCAATAGGGATCATTGACCCATTGAGCCCAGATACAACAAAAAGTTGCGACATCTCCCTGTAGTGGCGTGGCTGAATTCAAGCTGACCCACTACCCTGCGTTCGCGAACCATGTTGTCAGAGGCCATTACATACACTGTAACAGATATTGCAATTCTATGAAATACCCGTTAACTTGTTTTTCGACAGGCCTATGAGTTGGGTTGTGTTTTCCTATTCGCTGTCGGTCAAACGCGCGTCGAGTGCCCGCGTCTCGTTTTGGCGTCGATTGCAACGCATGGGAGCGGTGACGGCAAAGGCAGGAGTGTATCTGCTGCCGCCGCATGACGGGTGCGTGGAAGCATTTCAATGGCTTGCGCAAGAAGTGCAACAGATAGGCGGCGACGCGGTCGTCATGCGGGTCGACCGGTTCGAAGGGCTTCCCGATGCCGAGCTTGTGGAATTGTTTCAGGAGACCTGCCGCGCGAAGTATGCCGAACTCGAAGCCGAGGCTGCAGACCTCGAGAAATCGCTGCGGCAAGGCAAGAAGGACCTCGCTCGCGCGGAGGGTGTGGAAAAACTGGAAAAACTTCGGAAGCGGCAAGCGGAGGTCGCTCGCGTGGACTTCTTCAATTGTCCAGACGCGGTTAAGGTGAACGACTTGTTGCGCCGCATTCAGGAGCAACTCAGACCAGGTCATTCATCGGTGGCTCCGATAGCCCTCAAGAAGCTTGCCGACTATCGCGAGGCCCGCTGGGTCACGCGCCCGCGTCCGCATGTTGACCGCCTGGCCTGCGCCTGGCTCATTCGCCGCTTCATCAGCCCCACAGCAGAAATCCGCTATGCAACCCGCGCAGAGTCTGGAGAGGTCGGGTTCGACATGCGCGATGCACGGTTTGGACATGAAGGGAATTTCTGCACCTTTGAAACGATGCTGACCGCATTCGGCTTGAAGGAGCCTGGCCTGCAGGGTCTCGCAGAAATCGTCCATGAAATTGATCTTCGTGACGGCCGCTATGCCCGGCCTGAAACGTCCGGTCTGGAACTGATCCTAAAAGGGTGGCTGCAAGCGGGATTGCCGGACAAGGAGATTGAGCAGCGAGGCATTGCACTGTTTGAAGGCCTCTTTACCGCCCTGTCACGGATGAGTCGGCCAGCCCAGGCGACGTGACCCATGTCCTCGAACCAATCGGCGATCGGCGGACTGTGTGCGGTCGGATTCCTGGCCAGGGTTTCCTATAGTCTGGCACGCACACCGGTCCTTCCTTTATTCGCCGCCTCCTTTGGCGTCGGACCCGAGGCCATTGGCGTTGCGGTGGCCATCTCAACCGTGACGGGCATTTTCTTCAAAATGCCGGCGGGGGTCCTCTCCGATGTGATTGGCAGGACCCGCACGTTGCTCCTGGGCCTCACGGTCTTCGCGGTTGTTCCCTTCGCCTATCTCTGGGTCTCCTCGTTTGAGTTGCTGGTCCTCGTTCGCTTCTTCCACGGATTTGCAACGGCGATTTATGGTCCCGTCGTCATGGCGGTCGTGGTCAGTGTAGCGGGAGGCCGGCGGGCGGAACTGCTCTCGTGGTTTTCCTCCGTCACGATCCTTGGCAATCTGGTCGGCGCCCCCTTAGGGGGATGGTTGTTGAGTCTGCTAGGCGGTGACTCCGGGCCGCGCCTTGAGCATTTCCATATCGTTTATGGCGTGGTCGCGGCCAGTGGGATGGCGTCACTGTTGCTGGCGCTGATGATCCTTCCCCCAGCAGACGAGGCCACAATCGCCGGTGGAAGAACCGTCGCCGCCGTCCTGAGGCAATTCCGCTCAGCCATTCATGAGATTTTACTGGATCGTCGGGTGTTGCTGACCAGCAACATGGAAGGCGTACAGAATCTCACCGTCGGAGCCCTGGAGGCCTTTCTCCCCGTGTATGCGGTGACGGTGTGCGGCTTGTCAGCCTTTCAGGCTGGAACGCTCTGGGGCATTCAGATTCTCGCTGTCATTGGCACCAAACCCCTGCTGGGTAAAATCTCCGACCGGCATGGCCGAACTCCGTTACTCTTTTGGGGCATGTTTGTCTGTGCGATTCCCTTCGGACTCATCCCCTGGACACAGCATTACTGGACGCTCCTCCTCTTGGCTGCATGCTTTGGGCTGGGCGAAGCGATGGTCACGTCATCGGCGGCTGCCCTGGTGGCGGACTTCTGTAAAGAAGCGCATCTCGGCTCAGCCATGGGAGCCTTTGGCACTCTGTTCGATGTGGGCCATGCAGCGGGGCCGCTTCTGGCGGGGTTCTTCATCGGCCTGTCTGGCGACCATGATTTTCGAATCGCATTTGCCGCGATCGCCCTGCTCGTCGTGCTCGCGGCGCTCGCGTTTAGAACAGGAGTCAAGGAAAGAGGGGACCTGCCACCGGTTCACTTAAAAGGAGGGACACCATGATACCGATAGGTAGTGAACAGAAGAAACATTTTGCTCTGCGTGAAGCTGAGGAGT
>WBZQ01001210.1_pt2 | contig 12649 bp, 10 predicted proteins | sample 5204251 | NCBI WGS metagenome assembly WBZQ01 (sample SAMN12412402, study PRJNA552823) | activated sludge metagenome | isolation source: activated sludge from nitrification reactor of wastewater treatment plant... | place: USA: Virginia | collected 2017-09 | reverse complement strand
TTTGTCGGCGCGCCGGGCTTCGGCAACGGCCCCGTCGATTTCTGGCCAATTGGCCCCGGCATCAATCCAGGCTTTGAGCAACGCAATTTCACGCGCCGAAAGCCGTTCGCCTTTGGGCGGCATCATTTCGGCTTTGTCGGTGCTGGTGATGCGGCGAAAGAGTTCGCTGGCGTTACTCTTTCCCGGCACGATCACTTTCATCGCCGCCGCTTTTTGATCCAATCGCAAACCGGCTTTTTGCGCAGTCGCGCCGTGGCATTCACCGCAACGCCCGAGCAGCAGCGGGCGAATGTCACGCTCAAAATCAACCGCTGACTGTTGCACAGCAATTGCCGAAAGTTCGCTGGCGGAAAACGCGCCAAACAACGACGCAAACACGACACACAAGAGTTTGACCCATCGAATGTTTGCCATATTGTTTACTTGGTTGTTGCTACGGAAGAGCAAAAACGAAAATCGCTGATTGGGAAGCGATGGCGACGTACTGCTTGCCATTGACTGCGTAAGCCATTGGCGAAGCCACGATGCGCGCGCCGGTGTAATAATGCCACAAATATTTCCCAGTGCGACTGTCGAGCGCGATCAAATTGCCGTCGTTTGACGAAGCAAACGCGACCCCACCCGCTGTCGCCACAACGCCAGTCGAAGACGCTCCGACCTGTAACGGGAAATTCCATTTCACCGCGCCGGTTAACGCATCCAGCGCGCGCACTGACCCCGGCGCTCCGTTGGCGTCCACCTCGACGCCACCGCCAGTGTAGCCCTGTCCAGGGACGGGGCTTTTCGTCACGCTGGTGTAGGTTGCGCAGGCTTCGCGGACGGAAACCAAAAAGAATCCCGTAGCCGGATCATACGAAGGCGATCCCCAGTTGGCGGTGCCCGCGGCATCCGGGCAAACGTGATTGCCTTCGGGTGTAGGCGTCGTGTTCGGCAAAACAATCGGTCGGCCTTTGGCGTCCAAGCCTTTCGCCCAGGTTTGTTTGGCGAACGCCTGTCCGGTCAGAAACTCGCCGGTTTCGCGATCAAGCACGTAATAAAACGCATTGCGCTGCGCCGTGATGAGCAGCTTGCGTTTTTTGCCGTTGACCACGCCGTCAATCAGTACGGGGGTTTCGTTCGCATCCCAATCGTGAACGTCGTGCGGCGTAAATTGAAACCACCATTTCATTTTGCCTGTCGCTTCGTCCAGAGCCACGACCGAACAGGAATACAGATTGTCGCCGCCGCGCATGCTGCCGTCGTAATCCGGCCCCGGATTGCCCGTCGTCCAAAAGACTGTTTTGGTTTCGCTGTCGTACGTCCCCGTCATCCACGTTGGTGCGCCGCCAAAATCCGCCGCGCTCTCGGGAATCCAGGTTTTGCGATTCGGATCGCCCGGTTGCGGCGTAGTGTATGTTCGCCATAGCTTCTTTCCCGTCGCCGCGTCAAAGGCGTCAATGAAGCCGGTCAACGCGCATTCGCCCGCCGTCACGCCGACGATGATTTTGCCGTCAATCGCGAGGGGCGCGTGCGTATTGGAAATGCCTTTGCGGTAATCGTCCTGTTCGACATCCCAGATAATGTTGCCGCTTTTGGCGTCAAAGGCGATCAGGTGCATGTCCAGCGTCGCCAGAAACACGCGGTCACCGAGCACGGCCAAACCACGATTGGTCATCACCGTGCAATGACTGGCCACGGCGGGCAATCGGCGTGTGTATTTCCAGATGACTTGCCCGGTGCGCGCATCCAGTGCCGTGACGTTGCTCAACGGCCCCGTGACGAACATCATCCCATCCACCACAATCGGCGTGGTCTCAACTGTCGTGCCGCCAAGTTGCGCCGTCCACACGGATTTGATCGAAGCCACATTCGCCGGTGTGATTTGCTTCAAGCCCGAATAATGCGTGCCGCGCAAATCCCCCCAGTACGTCAGCCAGTTTTGCGGCTCGGCTTGGGCGTTGCTCAGTCGGGCAAAACTCACGTTGAAATCCGCTGCTGGTTTCCAATTTGGATCAGGCGAATAAACCTGCGGCGCAGTCAGCAAAAAAGCCAGCACATCGGCACGGTCGTTGTTGCTCAAAGTCGGATGAGCTTGTTCGGAAGTTTTGCTGCTGACTTCGCGCTTGTTCAGGAAATGCCATTTGCGAGCTGTGTCCATCAACCGCAGCGTGAAGGTGTCTTCGCCTTTTTGAATACCGCGAATCGTCGCGCCCGAAGCCAAACGCGCTTCAGTCATTTTGATCGGCGCTTGCATCTGTTTAGTGAGCTGCGCCGACTGATGGCGGCTGCGAACATCGGTCAAGTCTGTCGCCAGAATGTCGCCGCGTCCCCCAAACATATGGCACGTGCTGCATTTGGCCGCGCCGAAAAACAGTTGCCGCCCGGCGTCCACATTTCCAGCCAGACTCTCGCCTTTCGCTTTGCCGGAAAGCGTTCGCAGAAAGGCGATGACCTGTTTCGCTTCCGTTTCGGTCAACGCGATGGCAGGCATTTGCGTGCCGGGAATGCCTTTGACGATATTGCGGATCAAGTCTTCATCCGTCCCGCCGTGTTTCCATTGCCCGCTGGTCAGATCGGGCGCGCGTCCGCCTTTGCCCGTGTCGCCGTGACAGGCAGAACAATTCTGGGCAAACAGCTTTGCGCCCTCTTTGATCGCCACACTGTTTTGACCGGTTTGCTCCGGGTGTTGGGTTAGCGCCAACCCGCAGCAAACAAGCAACAATAACAACGCAAAGCCAAATCGTTTCATACGCCCTCGGGGTGTGTTCAATCTCTGCGGCTACGGTGTCGCATTGGCAGTCAGCCGGGTGATGCCCGGAGTCGCCATCGGCATCGCGGGCCTGGATAGCAACTCGATGAAGTCGTGCATAAACGCCGGCACAAAATCGTTTTTCAGAAACGCCGCGTGCCAGCGCCGTCGCAAACCGTTTTTGGTAACAGAACGCGCGATGAGCGTTCCGGCGTCCAGTTGTTCCTGTACCACCCAACGCGCCAACACGCCAATGCCGATGCCTGCTTTGACCAATTCGACAATCGCTTCGGTCAGTTGCATCTGGGTCAAACGCGCAGGCGAAACGCCCGCAGGAATCAAAACGTGTTGATACAAATGGCTGTCTTTGGGTCCGACGTACAAAATCAAATGCTGGCCCACAAAATCGCGCGCGCGCAAATACGGACGGTCAGCCAGCGCGTGCCCGGGCGGCATTATCGCGACCAGTTCATCCTGGAAAAGCGGTTTGTAATGCAGTCGCTTGTCGCGCTCTTCGGTCGAAACAATCGCCAGATCAATTTTGCCATTGAGTAAAGCAGGCAATGGGTCGTGCGTGGATTCAGCCAGAATTTTAACTTCGACGTCGGGATACCGAAGACTGAAGTCGCGAAACAATTCTGGCAACCAGTGATAGCAAGTGTAACATTCTGTGCTCAAACGTAGCATCCCATGTTGACCAGCACACATTTGTTTCAGGTCATCTTCTGCGCGTTTGAGCTCTTCCAAAACCTGCCGCGCGCTATGCAATAGCCGCTCGCCCGCCTGAGTCAAAATCATTTTCTTGTTGAGACGGAAAAAGAGCGGCGCGCCCAATCTCTCTTCGATGTCGCGCAATTGGTGGCTCAGCGCCGATTGTGTCAGGTGCAATCGCTCGCCTGCCTTGGTCAGACTTTTCTCTTCGGTCACGGCGACGATCAATTTCAGATGGCGAATGTCCAGATTCATTGCTTGACCTCCTGTGAAATGCGAATGAGGGTAATTCATCAAAACAATGAAAACAATGCGTTTTCTTCACCAACAAAATCTGCGTATGATCCTGGCGCAGAGAATCAATTCCTAAAGGAGCAGCACAACGCATGAATCTGAGCTATCCCATCGGTGAGTTTGCCGCCAAACCGGTCATCAACGAATCTGAACGGCAGGCGTTGATCGCCAGCCTGGCTGAAACACCGACTCGCTTACAGGCGGCAATTGCGGGACTGACACAAGAACAACTGGAAACACCCTATCGCCCCGAAGGCTGGACCGTGCGCCAGACCGTGCATCATCTGGCTGACAGCCATGTGAATGGTTATATCCGTTTCAAGCTTGGCCTGACGGAAGAAACGCCCACCATCAAACCCTATGCGGAAAAACTGTGGGCGGAACTGGCAGATGGGCAATGTGCAGATACGGGAATTTCGCTGCAATTGCTCGACGCGGTGCACCAACGCTGGACGTTTCTGTTACACGCAACACCACCAGAAGCCTTTGCCCGCCAGATACGTCATCCCGAATACGGCGAAATGTCGCTCGACACCGTGTTGCAGTTGTATGAGTGGCATGCACGACATCACCTCGCCCACATCACGTCATTACGCCAGCGCCAGCATTGGTAAACCCGACTATCAATGGACCAAAAGACGACGGAGGGGGTTGCAATGGAAACAATTTTATCTGACGTGCGCATCGCGTTGCGCGGCATCGCGAAACGACCGGGCTTTAATCTGGTCATCATCCTTACCCTGGCTTTGGGCATCGGCGCCAATACCGCGATTTTCAGTGTTGTACACGCCGTCTTGTTATCCGCGCTGCCCTATCCGCAAGCGGATCAACTGGTCTCGTTGTCTTCAAAAGTCGAGTTGAAAAACCTGACGCAGCAACCGGTGTCTTATCTGAATGCGCGTGACTGGATCAGACAAAACCAGGGCTTTGCCCAGATGGCGGCGTTACGCAGCGAAAATCAGAATCTCACCGACGGCACAGAACCGCTGAGAGTCAATACAGTGCGCGCGTCCGCCAACATACTCACACTGCTCGGTGTGCAACCGGCGCTGGGGCGCGATTTTCGCCGCGATGAAGAGCAACCGGGACATGAAACTGTTGCGCTTCTCTCTCACGACTTGTGGCAACGTCGTTATAGTGGAGACCCAGGCATTCTTGGTCAGAAAATCCCTCTCAATGACAAAACCTATACGGTGGTTGGCGTGTTACCCGCCTGGTTAAAACAGCCCGGAGTGACGTTGCCGAGTTTGCCTCCCACCGGCGCAGACGTGTGGATTCCCCTCGTGCCGAACAACTTTGAGCAAGATCGCAGCCTGCACAATTTGCGCGTGATAGGGCGCTTAAAGCCCGGTGTGGCGCTGGCGCAAGCCCGCGAAGAAATGAACACCATTGCGGCACGGCTGGAGCAGGAATATCCGGCCATCAATGCGAACATCGGCAGCGAAGCGATTCCGCTGCACGAACAAGTGGTAGGAAAAGTAAGTCAGGCTTTGTGGATGTTGACGGCGGCGGTAGGGCTGGTGCTGTTAATTGCCTGTGTCAACGTCGCCAATTTATTGCTGGCGCGCGCCGCCAGCCGCCAAACAGAAATTGCCATCCGCACAGCATTGGGGGCGACGCGCGGCAGATTGATTGCACAAATGCTGGCGGAATCTGTTGTCTTGAGCCTGGCTGGAGGGGTGTGCGGAGTATTGTTGGCCACCTGGGGCGTACCGTTACTGACAAAGATGAGCGCGGTTCCGCGCGCCGACGAAATTGGCATACGGTTGCCCGTGTTACTCTTTGCGCTGCTGATCTCGCTGTTGACGGCGCTCGCATTCGGGTTGTTGCCAGCCCTCAAAACGTCGCGCAGCGATTTGGTCAGAGCGCTCAAAGATGGTCGAAAAGGTGGTGCAGGTGTGGCGCATCGCCGTTGGCTGAACGCGCTGGTCATTTCAGAAATCGCACTGGCGATGGTACTGCTGATTGGCGCAGGGTTGTTGTTACGCAGCTTTCACGCGCTCAGCCAAAGCGATCCAGGGTTTCGCACCGAGGGCGTACTGACCGTCGGCGTCCCCTTGCCGGACAGTTCGTACCCGGATCAAGTGCGCCAATTGCAATTTTTCGAGCGTGCGTTTGCTTCGCTCAACAGCGTGCCCGGCGTACAAAGCTCGGCGGCGATCTTTGGGCTGCCAATCCTGGGATTTGCGACTGCGACTTTTACAACGCAGGGCAACCCGGTGCCTGCCGGACAAGAGCCGGTTGCCAATTTTCGCACCATCAGCCCGGATTACTTTCGCGTAATGGGAATGCCGTTGCGCCAAGGCAGAGAGTTTTCCACGCACGATACGGCAGAAACGACCGACGTCATCATCGTCAACGAAGAGCTGGCACGACGCCAATGGCCGGGGGAAAGTGCGCTGGGCAAGCGGTTGCAAATTTCTGCTGAAACTACGCGTTGGCGCGAAGTCGTCGGCATCGTGGGCAACGCTCGGCTGACCAATCTGGAAACACCGATTGATCCGGCGATATACGTTCCTCAAACACAAAACAGTTGGCCCAATGCCTTACGTCTGAGCTCGTTTGTGGTGAAAACGCCGGGCGATCCACAGGCAATCGCCCCGGCAGTGCGCAGTGCGTTGCGCGCCCTTGACCCGTCATTGCCAGTCGCGCAAGTGCGCACGATGGAAAACATTGTGTCGGAATCGCTGGCACAGCGGCGGTTCAATCTGGCGCTGTTGCTGCTTTTCGCAATAGTCGCTGGCGCACTAGCGATCATCGGTATCTATGGCGTGATGTCGTATGGCGTTGCCCAGCGCAAACAAGAACTCGGCGTGCGGCTGGCGCTGGGCGCACAGCGTTCAGAAATCACGCGTATGATTGTGCTGGAAGGAAGCACGTTGGCGCTGACTGGCATCGGCCTTGGCCTGGTTGCGGCGTTTGCCGCTACACGTCTAATGGCAGGGTTGTTAGCGGGAATCAGTGCGACTGACCCCGTGGCGTTTTTCAGCATAGCGGCAGGATTATCCACGGTGGCAATGCTCGCCAGCTATCTGCCCGCCCGGCAGGCGGCAAAAGTTGACCCAATGATCGCGTTGCGAGCAGATTAGCGCAGCCCCCGGATAAGCATTCACCGCGAGACAGATTCATTTATCGCAAACGAATCTGATATTCCTCTGGCTTGAGGGCGGCTTCCCATTGGCGACCGCCCTCGACCACGATTCGCATCGTCGCGCCAGGACGCAACGGATTGCCCGCATCGAGAACAACCAGCACAGTGCGCTCCCCTGCCAGCACAGTACGTTCCCCTAAATGCTGGCTCACGCGCATGCGCGCGGTAAAACTCGCCCAATTGTTGGCGACTTGCAGCAATCCGGCTTCGAGCAAACGAAACTCCTCGTTTGTCTTCGGATCGCGGAAACGTAGCGTGCCGCGCATTTTGCCGTTAGCGACCTGACTCAATTGTGCGTTGAAGTCATTGGCCTTGACCGACAAAGCGCGCCCAGGCATCAGCGTCATCGGACGACTGGGCAAATCAGAAGTACGAACCAGCACGCGCCCGGCTTTTTCTCCCGTGGCTTTGCCATCGCGCAAAGCAAACTTGCCATTCACCAGCACGTGCCGCATCCCGACAGATTCCAGCGTCGGTTGCTGATAGGTTGCGTGATCAATAATCGTTTTGGGATCGAAGACAGCAATGTCGGCGACCATGCCCACAGCCAGAAATCCGCGCTCAGCAATGCCGATAATGCTGGCGGGCAAACCTGTCATCTGGCGTATGGCGGCTTCCAGCGTCATGGCTTTTGTTTCGCGCACGTAACGGCCAAGCACGCGCGGAAAAGTTCCGTAATAGCGCGGATGCAAACCGGGGTGCGGTTCTGTCGCGCCGCAATCACACGAAACAGCGCTGCCGGGGAACTTCAGCAATTCAACCAAATCGTTTTCCGCGCCAAAAGTCATGATCGCCATGGGGCTGCCGGCTTCCAACATGCGCATTATCGTCTCGCCCGCGCCTGCGTTGTATTCGCGCATATATTCAACAAAAGGGCGCTGCGAAGACGACACATAAATGTTTTCGGGTTTGAGCACGCGCGCTTTGAGCGCCGTTTCAATTTCCTGTGCAATGCGCGGTCGCAGCGTTGGATCGGCAAAGCGTTTCAACATTTCCGCCCGCCCGCCTTCGACCGCCCAGGCCGGAACGAACAACGCCCCCAAACCGGTTTGGCCTGCCAGATAGGGATAAATGTCTGCGACCGTTTCATGCCCGCGCGCCGAAGCCGCGCGCATCATTGCCAGAGCTTTTGCCGCGCTGCCCTGCTCGTGACCTTGCACTTTCATATGCGTGATGACCGGCATCACGTCGGTCATTTCACCGATTTCGATGGTTTCGCTGATGGCTTTCAAACTGCTGAAATTGTGTTCAGGCGTCAATCGGTCGTGATTGGGAAAGTTTGTGCGCCAAGGCTGGGCAGCTTGCATGACGGCGATGACTTCGTCAGTGCGCGCAAAATAACCAGGCTTGTAATCCAACCCGGCAGAAACGCCCCACGCGCCTTGTTTCAGGTTGTCGGTCAACAAATCACGCATCTTTTGAATTTCTGCGGCATCGGGCCGACGATCCGTTTGCCCAACCACCGAAGCCCACACGGAATTGAATCCGACGTATCCGCCCAAATTCACTGCCAGGCCTGCCGCGCTGAAATAGCTGAGTTGTTTGCTGATGCTCAAACTGCTCGCGCCATCGGCGTTGATGATCTCGGTCGTGACGCCTTGCGTCAGCATGTTGACCGCTGTTTTCACGCCAGCCAAAGTCGCGTGGCTGTGCAAATTGATAAACCCCGGCGCGACCACCAAACCGCTGGCATCTATCTCGACAGCAGCCTGGCTGTTGCGCAAATTGCCGATGCGGTGAATGAAGCCGCCACGCACGGCGATGTCGGCACGATACCCCGGCGCGCCCGTGCCATCCACGATCACTCCGTTGCGAAAAATGATGTCATAGGATTCAGCCGCGCGCTGCGCCGGTGGCAACAACAGCGACGACGCCAAAAACAAACACAGGAACAGATGTCTCATAAGCGTTGATGATTTGTTCATTGCTCAAAATCGTCTGCCGCGACGTTACGAATGCGCGAACCGTGATTCACGTTGAACCGCCAGGCGTCGTCAAACGAAGTTATCAAGGCAGGCAAAATGCCGCATAACGGTGTTACTTCGAATTTCCGTTGCGCTTGGTGTCAGTGAATGAGTCTTTGCCATCGGTCAGCCATGCCAGACTGAACCGTGCCAGCGTCAGCGTCGTGTTGCGAAAGAGATTTCCGCCCGGCGTGACGGTTTCATACAAACAGTAAATGACGCCGTCTGATCCTACGGCCAGATCACTGTACCCGCTCCAACTCGGCTCGATGGTTTTGTTGACCGGCCAGGTTGCTCCTTCGTCATAACTGAGCTTAACCGACAGATTCTTGCGCTCGCGCGATTTGCCGGGCGTCGTGTCACCGTCGGCGCGCGTCAGGTTGTGCGGGTTGGCAAACAGAAGGCGGTTGCGTTGCGGTTGGGCGCTCAACCGTACCAGACTCGCCGCACAGATCGGTTCGACTAGTTGTTCGTGAAAGACCGGTTTCGTCCAACCAGTTGCGCCATCCCGGCTGAAGCTAATGACGCGCCGTTGCGCTTTGGATTCGCTGCGCGCATTGAACAGCACGCGCCCATCGGCCAGTTCGACAATCAACGCTTCGCTGGGGTCAATCAGCTCTGCCGAATTGCGCCCGACAAAACCGCCTGCTTGCCAGGTTTTGCCGTGATCATCGCTATAGATCACTGCATTGTCAGAAGGATGGTGCGCGCTTTTCCCCGTCGAAGTCGAAAGCCAGACCGGCACGACCAGCCGTCCGCGACGCAATTGAATCCCGTGCGTCGGCCCGGTGGCAATCACCTTCCAGTCATATTCATGGCGAAATTGTTCAAAAGTGCTGGTGATCTCGACCGGCGCGGAAAACGTCACGCCGTCGTCATCGCTGCGCAGATAGAAACAGCGTGCGTATTCCAAACAGAACAGAAAATGAACTGCGCCGTTGCGATCTGCGATGGCGACCGGATTGTTATAAGTCAATCCCTCCTGATTCACCGACGCCTCGCGGGCCGCCGCTGGGTTTCGTCGTGCGCCGGGAATTTGCGCGAGTTTGCGTTGTTCCGCCCAGGTTCGTCCGCCGTCGGTCGAACGCTTCAAAACGATGTCAATCGCATCCCAATCGCCCCTGCCAGTGCGGCGGGCTTCGCAATACGCCAACAGCGTGCCGCGCCGCGTGACAATCAATCCCGGAATCCGGTACGAGGCATAGCCGTTGGAATTGGCGGCAAAAACCGCTTGCGTTTCCAGCTTGGGCGCAGCGACTTGAGACGCGCCAACCGCGTGCCAATCCATCAAGCCGGTTAGCGAAAATCCGCCCGCTGCCGCGACAAATGAGCGGCGCGTAAGCAACGGGGTAAAACCTGTGCGATTCATCTCACTCACCTTTCTTCACAAGTTGTACAAGCGGCACGACGTGCCAGGACCTGGTCCGCTGTCCGGGCAAAGCGCTCATCGTCGCTCAGGTTTTGAGAAATATGTGATACCGCAAGTGTCGAACTGGGCGCGATTGTAAGCGACGCAGCCAAAAAGCGCCGCACAAGTTGCGACAGAAAACTTCTTCGTGACGGTTTTCTTCGCCTTGGGATAAGATGCGTTTCGGCTGGGAAACCAGCGCACCGATTCTGAAAACACCTTCCCCTTTGTCACATGAGAAAACGATTCTTCCTGCTTGCTGTGTTGTTCCTGCTGACGGTTTCAACCGTGGGGCAAACTCGTCCAACGTCGTTGCCGGTACGTATGCAACGTTTGCTGCACCTGCCTAAAGACAACGCGCCACTGAAATCAGAAGTGCTCGCCAAACACACTGACGGTGATGTTGAACTGGAAGACGTTCGCTTTCAGGCAGAACAAGGAATCTGGGTGCCAGCAACAGTGGTCAAACCGTTGCACGCAACAAAGCCGTTGCCCGCGATCATTTGCCTGCCGGGAACCAGCGGGACGCGGCAGCATTTAACCGATGCGCAATTGAAACTGAGTCCCTTCCCGCGTACGGGTTGGGCGCGTGCGCTCGCGCGCGAAGGCTTTGTGACAATCTCGCTCGATTACCGTGGTGTGGATGTGCGCCAGCAGAACATCTTCACTGACGCTGTGCGCGAGCAACTGGCCGGACGCAGCTACATGGGTTTGCTGGTCTATGAAACGATGCGCGCAGTGGATTATTTGCAAACGCGTGCCGACGTAAATCACCAGCGGATCGGCGTGACGGGATTTTCACTCGGCGGGGCCATCAGTTGGTATGCAGCAGCAACCGACCCGCGTTTGCGCGTCGTCGTGCCGGTGTGCAGCGGCGCAGGAACGTATGACGCATTGCTCAATTCGCAACCGCATACGCGCTATCACTCACAATACTTTTATCCGGCAGGATTCCTGCGCACCTTTCCAGGCGATCAACCAGAACTGTTTGCCGCGCTTGCGCCGCGTCCTGTGCTGATCGTAGGCCGCGACCAGGATCAAGGCATGCCGGTCGAAGGTTTGCGCAAACTGGAGCAAGAAGTCCGCGCAGCCTACCAAAAACGCGGCGTAGCGGATCGTTTTGCCGTTCACCTGACACCGGGCGATCACAACTATTCCGAGGAAATGTTTGCCCAGGTCAAACAGTGGTTCAAACGCTTTCTGGCTTAGCCTTCCGAGCTGGCGCAGTCACTGAAACGTAGGCCTCCCCAGACAAGGAAGCAGCTATTTAGGCCGTTTGAACAATAAGGCGAAGTCATTTCCTTCGCTGGTAGGAAATCGCGCCTGGACGAGTTCCCAGCCCTCAGCTCCGTGCTCATTCATAATGATTTGCGCCCTATCCGAACTTCTGGGAATGATCACGATCTTATATTCCCAGGCAGGCTTTGAGGTTTTCACCTTTTGCCCATACACCGTCCAACCTGCCATCATCAGACACAGAGTAAGTAGCGAAACTGAAATCCAACGACCAGTTAACCGCATAAAAGCGTCCTCCTCTATTGAGCTCCTAAAGATTCTGGATGGTGATTGTCGCCAGTCGCGTGCCGCTCTTCGTCAAGCTGAAATTATGGGCGTGGGCCATAAATCGGTTGTGGTTTGCCTGCTTCCAGCGCGCCCAAATCCGGCGCTTTGCCGGTGAAATCGTCGTTCAGGGTTGGCAGTCGGCAACCAGCGTCCACGGCTTTGCTGTTTGGTTTCAGACTGAAATCCAGCGCGCCGAGTTCATACACTTTGTGCGGCTGACTTGGGTCGGGCGGCTGTACGTTTTTGAAGATGTCGTAATCCACCAGAATGCCGTGTGCTTCCTGGCCTGTCGCGCGTTGAAATTCCGCCAGCGTGCGAAAGTTTTGCGGGTCTGTGTTGGTCAGCGCATAGTCGCGCAGCACACCACTGGCCGGAGCCTTCCAAACAATCTGCGGCTTCTCGCTCGTGTTCAGCCGATAGCCGTTGTAATCGAACGACGTGTAGGACGTGTAGGTCAAACTGCCGAGCACAGGTTTGTCAGGATGATTCGTGCCAATCAGCAAATTGTTGCGGTAATGCGAATTGGAATACCCGCGCGCGTTGCTGTTTTCGGCAATGAAGGTATTGTGATACACGAGCACGCCCGCCGGGTTTGCGCCGCCGGTTTTGATTGCGCCCCCCATCGGCACGCTATAAGCGATGTTGCGATAAAAATACGCCGGGCCGCCAAAAACAGGTTGGCCGCTGTATCCATGTTGCGCGGCATTGAAACCTCGGTTGCGCGCCACGCGGATGTTATGCACGCCGCCGTCGGCTTCGACAAAATCATCAATCATCAAATGAATGTCGTTGTTGTAAATGTCTATTGCGACGGCTTTCTGGTCCTGGGC
>WBZQ01000874.1_pt3 | contig 12650 bp, 7 predicted proteins | sample 5204251 | NCBI WGS metagenome assembly WBZQ01 (sample SAMN12412402, study PRJNA552823) | activated sludge metagenome | isolation source: activated sludge from nitrification reactor of wastewater treatment plant... | place: USA: Virginia | collected 2017-09 | reverse complement strand
CAGCGTGCCATCTTTGCGCCGATAGCGCGTTTCCAACGGAGCTGCGGGTGGAATGGTGGGTTGTTGCTCCTCCACACCATTTAACTCGCCCACAGTGCGCCCAATCAACTCAGTTTCGCTGTACCCCAAGATGCGACAGAAGGCCGGGTTGACCCGTTCCAGTTCGCCGGTTGGCGTAACCTGACCAATCCCTACTGGGGCTTGTTCAAAAGTAAGACGAAAACGCTCTTCGCTCTGTAGCAGGCGCTCCTCAATTCGCTTGCGTTCGGTAATGTTGGTAAAGAGAATGGCCACCCGGTGCTCTGCCGGAAGACCAATGGGAAAGGCATAGACATCAAACCAACGGCCCATGGCTGTGGAACCATCTTCAAAGCGGCGGGCTTGGCCAGTCAGGGTAATCTGGCCGTAAATGTCAAACCAGTGTTGCTCTAGGTTGGGCACCAATTGGCGAGCGGTTTTGCCTGTTGCTGCTTGCAAACCAGTAAAGTGTTCAAAGGCTGGGTTGGTCTCTAAAAAGCGGTAATCAAACGGCTGCCCCTGGTCATCGAAGATCATTTCGATGACGCAAAACCCTTCATCCATTGTCTCAAACAAGGTGCGATAACGCGCTTCGGATCGACGCAAGGCTTCCTCGGCCCGTTTGCGGTCATCAATGTCGGTCGCAGTGCCGTACCATTTGACACCGTTCTCTTCATCCTGGTCGAGCAGGGCGCGACTCAAGTGCCAGCGCCAACTGCCGTCCGCCATACGAAGACGATGCTCAAAGGTGTAAACACCCGTCTCTTGGGCCCCCCGCCAAGCCGCTACTGTTGCCGCCAGATCATCCGGGTGCAGGAAGAGAGACCAGTCAAAGCCGTTTCCACTCAGCCGTACAGCCGGGTCATAATCATTGATACGGCCATTGTAGTAGTCAACAACTCCCTGTTCATTGGCCGTCCAGACCAGTTGCGGCATTGCCTCGGCCAATTTACGAAAATGGGCAGCATTGGCCGGTGAAACTCCACCCCCTTGTTGATCCCTTTCCTTCATCTTTCACTCCCTATACGAATACCCATTGTTCTCTGCAACACGCCGAATTCCCACCAAAATTCATCGTATTGGCCTGGCAATTGGTATAAACTCCAAACGAGAATTGGATTCTGCTGGTTCCAAACGAGACTATGGGTTTGGACTATTGGTTTGGTCGCTTAATTTTTAGAATTCAATCGTAGTAGCGACTTTAGTCGCTCAGGTGGCAGAAGTGGCTTTAGTCGTCACTACCGTTTCTAAAAATTAAGTAGTCGGTCTACTACCTTCCAACCCTCATTGCAACCTCAGTATAGCAGATCCGCCACAACGCATACCAAACCGTCTGAGGATCAGGTCTGGTGAATTGCAGTAGGCTAATGAAGCAGAAAAAGTCGATCGCGTTGGGTGTGACGGTGATCACACACCGGTGGGCAGGTGATAGCTTGTGAGAGCGTGGTGTGATGAGGGCGCGGCGCGTTGCGGGCCACAAGCAAATGGGGATCCCCCGTATTTGTCGGGAACGTTGGCTAGAATCACGCCAGGACGCAAAGTTCGCAAAGATTCTCCTTGGCGTTCTTAGCGCCTTGGCGTGAGATTTTCCTGTTAAAACTTGGAGAACCACGTATACCTTATGCAAAGCGACGCATGACCCGGCGAAAGATAGCGAACGCAGCGCCGCTCGTCAGGGTCAGTAAGCCAAGTAGTGTGCTGGAGATAGCAGCGATGGCCCCCCGCCCAGCGGGAGCTTGTCCGGGGCTGTTGGGGATAGATTCGGCAAATGCGTCATTGAGCAGTTGTACGTTGCGTACATTTGCTTTGAAGGTGGCATCAAAAAAGTCTCCCAACAAGGGAATCAGCCCAATCACTGCTTCAATGGCAACATTGCCAACCATGCGCAACAGCACATTGGTGGGTGCACCGAGGCGTATGGCTTGCAGAACAATATAGCTTGACACAATGGCGCCGGCCATATCACCCAAGCCCGGCACCAAGCCAACAATGGCATCTAACCCAATCCGATAATTGACAATCGGCAGGTAGATGGAGTTGTCCAGCAGCCAGGCCAGATAGTTGACCTGCTTAAGAATGGCCTGCTGTTGGCGACTGGCATCTCTCGACGCTGGATGGATGGAAGCTTGGCTGGCATCGGTACGCTTTAGATTCTTGGTCATTTGAGTATTCCTCCTGGCAAAAAGGATAACCGACTGGGCGCCTTTTACCATCCATACAAATCTAAAGAAAGGGTACAAATCGAGGAGGAAAATTCAAGATTGATCAACCAGCGTCGCTACCTCGGCCAACGACAACACGAGTCCCTCGTTCCATGCCTGTTGCCACGCCGCCTCGCTAAGGGCGCTGCGAGTGCGATCAAGCGTCTGCTGTTGAATCTCCAATTCATAGATCGTCAACGCCTGACTGCTCTGCTGGCGCAACTTTGCCGCAGCGCCTAGCAGTTTCACCGTCTGTTTGGCCAAGCCTTGTTCAGTCAATACGGAAGCCAGCCCTTCTAGCGCGGCCATCATGCCGCCCAGGCGTTCAATTTTGGCGTAGACGTGAAAACAGCGGCGATACGCCTTGGCCGCCTCTGATGAATTTCCTAATGCTCGATAGGCCAACCCCAGGTTGATCAATGTCCAGGCAATACCCGATGCGGCCTCCTCGGCTTCGCACAGCGCTAAAGCCTCGCGAAAAAGGGGTAGTGAGCGCTCAGCATCCCCGCGCCCCAAAATGGCTCGCCCCAAGAAGTTGAGGGCCGAGGCCAATGGCCGCAGCCGATTGGCGGCGCGCACCCCTGGCAGCGATTCGGCCAGGAGCGCTTCGGCTCGCGCGTAATCGCCCCGCTCAATGGCAACCGCGCTCAATTGGTTCAGCAAGGTGGCTACCCGCTGCTGATTGCCCAACTGCCGGTAGATGGCCAGGCTCTCGCTCAAATAGGCATCAGCCGTGGCATAGTCCGCGTGGGTGGCAAACGCTTTGCCTAGTTGCAACAAAGTCCAAGCAACATTACTGGGATCATCCAACGCTCGCCAGCGCTGCAACGCATTAGTCAAGATCTGCTCGGCCTTGGGCTGGTCGCCCAGCAGGTGGTACAACTCGCCCAGTACAGTCAGGGCCCGCGCCCGGGTAGCACCTTGTTCCTGAGACAGGGACAGCGCAGTGATGAGCCAGTCACCCCCTTCCTTCCACACATCGGTGGCGCACCAATAACGTCCTAAAGCAGCACTCAAACGCAAGCCTAAGTCAGGATCACGGCGTTCGGTCAGCGTGGCTTGCAACAAGGCACGCAGGTTATCCTGTTCTGCGGCCACCTGACGCCGCCAGCGCAACGAATCATCCGTATGCAGCTTGGGTTCCATCGCTTCGGCCAGCCGCACAAAAAAATCGGCAAAACGCCGGAACAATGCTTCGGCAAAGGGTTGCGTTTGGAGATGTTCGGACGCGTACTGACTGATCAGCTCATGCAAGAAATAACGACCTTGCGCACCCCCAGCATCGCGATAAAGGAGTGATTTGTCGATCAGGCTGGCAAGAACCGGCAGGGTAGCTCCGGCTATTTCGCTGGCGGCCTGGCGAGTGCAGCCACCACGAAAGATTGAGAGCTTCATCAAAACCTGCTGTTCCTCACTGCTCAGAAGCGCCCATGAATGTTCAAAGACGGCGCGTATACTGCGGTGGCGCAACGGAGTGTCACGATCAGCCAGCGCCAAAAAGTCCAAATTGCGAGTGATCTCCTGGGCAATCTCGACAGGTGAAAGAGTGCGCACCCAGGCTGCGGCCAGTTCAATGCCTAAAGGCATCCCATCTACCAGTTTACAAATGAGCGCCACTGCACTCCGATTCGCCGGATCCAGGGTAAAATCGCCGGCAATTTGTTCAGCTCGCGCCAAAAAGAGCAACACCGCATCAGAATCTTCCAGGATGCGGTTGTTCCCTGAACCTTGCCCCAATCCACCTAGTTCAAAGATCCGCTCACCGCTGATGCGCAGCCGCTCGCGCGAGGTAATGAGCAATTGCACGCCTGGCGCCTGACGCAATAGATCCTTGACCCAGTTGATCGCTGCAGCATCATTGAGCAGATGTTCAAAGTTGTCCAAGATCAACAACAGTTCTTTGTCGGCCAACCAGGTCAACACTGCCGCGTCTGGTGACTGCGCCCCGGCCAGGGGAATTTCCAAGGTTGCAGCTAAAGCCGGGGACAGGTGCTGGGCGGCTTGTAAGGGCGTGAGCGCGACAAAAGCGGCTCCGTGGAGCAGTTGATTGGTCAGTTGGTGGCCAACCTCCAGGGCTAGCCGCGTCTTACCCATCCCACCAGCGCCGACCAGGGTGACCAGGCGGTGCCGATCTTCCAGCAAAAGTTGCTGCAAGGCGTTTTGCTCCGCCTCCCGGCCGATGAATAGCCCAGGCAGCGGTGGAAGTGGCGCATGAGCAGAAGGCGCGGCAGAAGGCGCAGGTTCGGGAACGCTGCGCTCAGCTTCGCTTACGCTCTCGACCGGCAAACGGGCCAGGCGGAGAAACTCGGCCCGCTGATTGGCTGGCACCTGCAGGGTGTCGGCGATCCGTTCAGCCATGTCGCGCGAGGGACGGCGCTTGCCGATTTCAAACGAACGGAGCGTCACTGGCGAACAGCCGACCTGCTCAGAGAGCATCTCTTGGGTCAAATCCAGTTCTGCGCGAAGTTTTTTGAGCCAACGGCCAAAGGTAGTAGGTTGCATAGAAATTCTCCGCTGTAAATTGTACTGATTCTTAGAAAATCGCGCAACCACTTTGTCTGAGCAGACTGTAGCACTTCTTGTATACCATGCTGTATACCTCCATGTAGCGCTTGCTTCTGTTGCCCCACCCAGTCCTCTGGTTTAATGATGCTGCGAGTAACGCTGTAGACAGAGCGAAAATCAAATGAGTGCAAATCGTGAGACAGTAGAACGGTGAGACAGTAGAACAGTGAGACAGTACACGGAGACTGATTCACTGTCCTACTGACCGACTGACCGACTGGTTGATGCATTCATTTCTGCCGAGCATAACAAAATCAACAGGAGCAACTTGCCTATGACGACGATACACCCTACTTCCCCTAGCCACGCCATTGTGATTGGCGGCAGCATTGCCGGTATGACCACGGCTCGGATTCTGACCAACCATTTTGGGCGCGTCACCCTGGTCGAGCGCGACAGCTTACCCGAACAGCCAGAATTTCGCAAAGGCACGCCTCATGCGCGGCACGCCCACATTTTGCTCGGTCGGGGCCAGGAAATTCTCGAAGACTTATTCCCCGGATTGCGGCAGACATTGCTCAAACAAGGCGCAATTACGGTCAATATGGGCAGCGAACTGGCGCTCTTTAACAGTGGGGCTTGGGGCCAACCGTTCCCCTCGGCAGTCAATATGATCGGCTGTAGCCGTCCGCTGATCGAGAATGCCATGCGTCAACATTTACTGCGCAATCCACAGGTGCAACTGCTTCAGGAGCAGGAAGTGCTGGGCCTGACCACCGATGAGCACCGCCAGCGCGCCACCGGTGTGCGGATGCGCAGTCGCCGCGATCCCGCGGCAGCCGCAACCATGCTGACCGCTGATCTAGTGGTGGATGCCAGCGGGCGCGAATCTCACGCCCCGCGGTGGTTGGAAGAATTCGGCTATGTTGGGCCAGAAGAGACGACGGTCAATGCCTTTGCTGGCTACACGTCGCGCATCTACCGCCGTCCGACCCACTTCCGTGAGAGTTGGAAAGCCATGTACAACATGGTCAGTCCGCCCAACTTTTCGCGTGGCGGAGTCATTCTGCCCATGGAAGGCGATCTCTGGCAGGTGACGGTGATGGGGATGGCCAAGGATTATCCGCCTACCGACGAAGCGGGCTTTCTGGCCTTTTTGCGTGGCATGCCCTCGACCCGCATGTATGAAGCGCTCAAAGATGCCGAACCGATCACTGCTCCTTATGGGTATCGGCGGGCGGAAAACCGCATGAGGTATTACGAGAAGCTGCCGCGCTATCTGGAGAATTTTCTGGTGGCCGGCGATGCGGTCTATGCCTTTAATCCAGTCTATGGGCAGGGGATGACGGTAGCGGCCATTGGCAGCCTGACCTTGGATCAATGTTTGCAAACGCAACTGCAGCGCCACCCGAACGGCGATCTGACTGGGTTGGCCAAACGCTATCAGCAGCAACTGGCGCAGGCCATTGCCGATCCCTGGCAGATGGCCACCGGGCAGGATATTCGCTGGCCGGGCACCGAAGGGGGCTTGCAGCCGGATCGCATCACGCGGTTGATCCAGCGCTACCTCGATCGGGTGTTGCGCACCATGCCCCACAACCCCGTGGTGGCGGAAGCCTTTTACCATGTGCAGAACATGCTGAAACCGCCGACTTCGCTTTTCCACCCGCGCATTTTGTGGCAGGTGTTGCAACCACAACGGCAGCCAAGCCTTGCTGCACCTGTTGTCCAGGTACAGTCCGGTTTAGAGGTGGCAGGCGATTAGCGTCTAGCCAGGCAAGGGATGTAAGTAGTGAGTTGCGAATTGCGAGTGACGAGTGGCAGGTGGCGGGTAGCGTTTTACTCGCAATTCGCAGCGCGCAACTCACCATTTATAGCACAGGCAATCATACCAGGAAAAACCTATGAAAACGCATGTATACCGATCACCACTCATCATCAGCTTCTTTCTACTCATAATGACCCTGGGCTTTGTCTTCACGTCGAACGCCCGCGCAGAAAAACAACCGACGTCAGAGGCGCTGAATCTCTATTTGCCAGCAATCTATGGTGGCTTGAATGGCTCCGCCACCCAAACACCCGGCACGCCCACTGGAGATGATTCGCCGGAGACACCGACGCCGGTGGTGACGCCAACACCGACTACGCAGCCAACAGTCACGTTGCCAACTGAATTGGTCGGCACCTGGTTCACCGGCAACGCACCGCTCAACGATTTCTACGACCCGAACAGCGGCGAATGGCGCGATGTCAACGGGATTGGCCAGATGTATCTCTTTGCCCCCAGTGGTGACTATACCTACACTGCCTTTGCCCGTTTCCAAACTGGGGCCTGCAAAAGCGAGGTTTCCGTTTTTAAACAAGGGATTGCCCAGACTGAGGGCGTGACGCTGACCTTGCAAGCGCAACAGAGCAAAACTCGCACCGTGATCTTCTGCCCGTCCCGGAGCGAGAGCATCACCGAGGGCAGCCAGGCGCCGATGACGGTAAATTGGGCTGTTGGGCCAAACGATTCAGGTCTTATCCAATTGGTGACTACCGAAGCGGGAGCCGAAGGATCGGTGCAAACTCAATTTTACAAACTCGGCATGGCGGAATCGCTGGTAGGCATGTGGCACACCGACGAGTTGCTGCCCGCTGGCTTCTACGACGAAGCGACCAAAACCTTTGCTCTGGATAGTCCCAAAGGAATGTGGTTTGAGTTTGCGGACGATGCGACTTATCGTTTTGGCGAACACAACACGGTTGTGGTGGATCAGCAGGGCTGCACCGTTGAGTTTTGGGTCTATCAAACCGGTACAATCAACGTTGTGGGCGGCCAAATGACCGTAACACCGACCGTCGGTATTCGCCGCTATGTCAACTCGTGTGGGGGTGAGCCAGTGATCGAAGATCCGTGGCTGGATGAGGTACGCACCTATATCTGGTTCCACCGCAACCTCACCGATGAGATCAAGCTGGTGTTGATGCCCCAGGCGGTGTTGGTTGATTTTGTTTTCAAACGCTAACCAGGTTGGCTCAACAGAAATCCAGAGCAGGTCGATGGATTTGTAGGGCGATTACCCTTACCTGCCGCAGCTGCGGCAGGTAAGAAACCTGCCCCTACGACGCCAGCGCTGCCTGATCACCCGCTGTGCTATCAGAACGCCGGCCGGGGGTAAATCAAACAAACAGGTGCTGAACCCAGTCCAGATGATAGGGCGGTCTCTGTGGTTGGGCCAGCCGTGTCCGGCCCGCGTCATACCAGGTGGCGAAGTCCGGCAAGTGGGCGGTGGCCTTTTGCCACAGGTCAGCATAGACCAGTTGGTCGGCAGGCAGCAGCGACGCCTGGGCTTGGCGCAACAGATGATCGGCTGCGCCAAGCAGTTGCGCCACCGCCGACCACTGCGCGGTAGCCGCCAAGAGGGCTGCCACAATCACCAGCGACGCGGCGGTGCCGCGTTGATCCCCCACTTCGTTGTTCAGCGCCAAACTTTCTTGCGCCTTCTCACGCGCAGCAGGCCACTCGCCCTGGTAGATAAGCACTTGGGCCAACCGCCGTAGGGAACCAGCCAATTGGTTTTTATCTTCAATCTGGCGCAAAATCTGCACAGCTTGCTCATTCAATTCCTGGGCTCGGGCATAGTTTTGGTGGACCAGAGCAATTTCGGCCAGATGGGTCAGCGTAGTCGCCCAGTCTGAGTAGTTGTTGGCTGCCATCGCCAACTGAAGCGCTTCGCTGGCGTGCCGTTCAGCAGCGGCATAGTCAGCTTCATGCAAGGCAATCAAGCCCCCGTAGCGCAAGAGCCGAGTTAGCGCCATTGGATCACCCAGGCGCCGCACCATCGCCAGCGAATGATCGAGATAGCTGTGGGCAGCCTGGTAGTTGCCGCCAGCGATAGCCAAAATGGTGGCCGCGACATAGCCATTGGCTACTTCGTTTTCAGGCAGTTCAGTTGGGGCCAGGCGCAAGAAGTCTAGCAAACGTTGCAAGCCCTCTCGATGATAGCCACGCATATACCAGTAATCCGCCAAACTGTTAGCAAGTTGGAGACCACGACGACTGTCTTGCGTGCTCAAACAGCGATCCAGCACCGCGCGCAGATTGGCCAGTTCTGCGTCCAACACCTGCAACCACTGAAGCTGTTCACGGCCGGATAGATGGGGCTGGGCTGTCACAGCCAATTTATAGAAATAGGTGTAATGGTCCAGCCAGGCCGCATCCTCTGCTAGCCCAGCGAGTGTTTTGGCTTTATTTTCTGGGGGCAAGGCCGTGCGGCGTTTTTCATCGGCATATTGGCGCACAACCTCGTGTAATTCATAGCGCGCCTGGTTTGCAACCTGCCGACGCCGCAACAAGGATTTGTCGATCAGCCCGGCCAGGTGCGGCAAGGTGGCCTGGGCGACCACCTGTGCCGCCTCGCGCGTACACCCACCTTGAAAAACGGCCAGACGCCCCAAAATCATTCGTTCTTTATCATCCAGCCAGGCCCAGGAATGGTCAAGCACGGCGCGCATACTGCTATGTCGCGGCGTTGCATCGCGATTGGCGCGCGCCAACAGGTCAAGATTGGTTTCCAATTCCCTGGCGATTTCCTCTGGACTTAAAACATTGACCCAGGCTGCGGCCAACTCAAGCCCCAACGGCATACCATCCACCAGTTGGCAGATGCGCGCCACCGCAGCGCTGTTGCTCGATTCTAGCTGAAAATCGGGCGTAACTTGTTGGGCACGTTCGAGAAAGAGCAAGACAGCATCGGCAAGTTCAATTGGGGCCGCCAGGGTGGGTAAGGTAAGGCCGCCTAACTCAAACGAACGCTCGCTGCGCAAGCGAAGCCGTTCCCGCGAAGTGGTCAAGATTTGCACGTGTGCGCTCTGCTGCAACAAGCGATTGATCCAGCCAACGGCGTCATCGTTTCCATCGTGTAACAACGCTTCAAAACCATCCAGCACCAAAAGCATTCGCCGCGCGGCCAGGGCGGTCAATACCTGCTGGCTGGGATCGCGGCTACCGGGAGCAAGTTGGAGCGCATTTGCTACCGCGCCGGGCAGGTGGGCGGCAAGACGCAAGGGCGCCAATGGGACAAAGACCACGCCATCGGCAAAATGGGATGACAAGCGAGCAGCCACGGCCAAGGCCAGACGCGTCTTGCCCATACCGCCAGCGCCGATGATCGTCACCAGACGTGCGTGCTCCTCGGTCAATAAGGTTTGCAGGGCGTTGCATTCCGCATCACGCCCAATCAGGGGCGTGAGTACCGGTGGTAGCGTGTCCCTTCCGCTTGCTACTGGAGGAACCGGTTCTGGCTTTGCCGGTTGCTCTGAGGGTGCATCATGGTGGGTCTCCAGCGGCTGCCGGGCCAGACGCAAAAATTCGGCCCGCTGCTCGGTGGGCACTTGCAGGGTATCGGCAATGCGCTCGGCCATCTCACGCGAGGGGCGACGGCTGCCGATCTCAAAGGAACGGAGCGTCACCAGCGAACAGCCTACCTGCTCAGCAAGCATCTCTTGGGTCAAATCCTGTTCAGCACGAAGTTTTTTGAGCCAGCGGCCCAAGGTTTGTGGTTCTTTCATCGTGTCCCGTTGTAGCAGTTATACCTCAAGCTGAGCCCTTGTACACCGCAACGGTGCCGACGCGCCAGGCCCTGTCTCTGGCAACTGCGGTCGACTGATTGTAGCGGAAGTAGTCCATTGCCACAAATGATTGAATCAGCTAAAAAGCTGACTCGGCGGCAGGGCCATCTGTCGCGCTTTTTGTCGCGCTTTTTGTCGCGCTAGGTGCTGTTCTGGTGTGGCAAATTCTGGTTCAATAGTCGTAGTTGACTGACCACTTAATTTTTGGTTTTGGCGTTGGTCGAGAATGACACTCATCTCATTCCCAACCCGTTGATGCCAACCAGCGTGCGTCAGGTACACTTTATTGAGACAGCATCATCGAACTTTCTCTTTGGCATCATCGCCGGGCTGCTGTTGCTCTGGCGACCTACAGCAAAAGTGAGCCAGTTGCAGGTTGCACAAAAGGATACAATCCATGAACACGTTACAACTTTTCCAACACGGTAGCGTTTGGAGAGTGCTCTTCGGCACAGCCTTTTGCGGAGCGGCATTGTTATTGGGTTGGATCAATATGGAAGGAGCAAATCCCATGAAAGCGACTGCTTGGTACAAACGAATGCTCAGGATCGGCGGAATTTTGACTGCGCTTGGTGTTTTGGGGACAGGCATTCTCTACGCCGCGGCGCCACATCCACCCAAAACGCCGGCCCAAGTCACAGCTGTTGCCGATCTGGAACGCTTTCTGATGCAGCTTGTCGCCGCCGGTGAGCCGCCTGCGCTTTCGCTCGTGGTGGTCAAGGATGACAAGATCGTCTATAACCGTGCCTTTGGGCTGGCAGATGGACCCAAACAACTTGCCGCGACGCCGGAGACAACCTATCACTGGTGGTCAATGACCAAGATCGTGACCGCCATTGCCATCTTACAACTGAACGAAGCAGGCAAACTGCAACTGGACGATCCGGTAACCAATTATCTGCCAGAGTTCAAGGTGCAATATCCCGCAGATAACAAACACCCGATCACCATTCGTCACCTGCTCAACCACAGCTCTGGTCTGCCCGACACGGTCCCCGCCATGATCGGTTGGGTGCACTATCAAGATCAATGGGTCGATCAGTGCAAACTGCTCAAACAACATCTGCCGCGCTTTAACAAACTTGCTTTTATACCGGGCAGCAAAGCCACCTATAGCAATCTCGGCTATATGGTGCTGGGCGCAGTGATCGAAAGCGTGAGCGGTCAAGCCTATGCCGATTACGTGACGCAACAGATTCTGCAACCACTGGGCATGAACGAGAGCGCTTTTCTCTATACCGCTTTGCCGCAAACGGACGAAGCCAGTGGATCGCAACCCGTTGTCCACCTCTACACGCCGCTCTTGCCTTTTCTGCTCAACCCTGCAGAATTAATTCGCGAACGCAATGGGCGCACACTGTGGCTGAAGCGAGTCTACATCGATCCGTTGCCCTCTTCGGGGTTGATCGGTTCGGCGCCGGATGTGGGGCGGCTGATGATGGCCTATCTCAATGGTGGTGAGTTGGATGGGGTGCGCATTCTTGCGCCGCAAAGTGTCGAATTGATGTCGCAAGAGAGTCAAGTGCTGGGGGAAGGTCCCAACATGGCTGCTTACACCCAAGGACGACACGGTTTGGGCTGGTATGTCATCCCCGAAGAAGGTGGCGTTCGTCTGCAACATGACGGTGGCGGACCAGGTTTTGCCACCACCATGCGGCTCTATCCAGAAAAGCGGTTGGGGATTGCGATTCTGGCCAACGGCACCGACCTAGATCGCGATGGGATTAGCAGATTGCTGATGCAGATTTTCTGTTGTTAACCAAAACACAATTAAGTACAACGTAAACTTCAGAATTGCCCCCACCCTAACCCGCCCCCGTTGAGGGCGGGAATGGATGTTGGACAGTCGAAAAATCTTCGTCTATCCCGTGACAGTTCCTCCCCTGTTTGGGGGAGGTTAGGAGGGGGTGGCTGTACCAAATCCTAAAAAACTTATTTTACGTTGTATTGAGTCACAAGCCAACCTTCCAGATTAGCCGCGATTGTTCTGAATCACCATACGCAGCGTATCGATCTGTTGCCGTTGGGCAGGCGAGAGGTTGACAACGTTCATCAATTGGTTGCTGAGCGTAGCCACATCGGTGATCTTATCTTGGGCAAGCCAGAGTTGCGCCAGTTGCAATTGGGCATCCACTTTGGTGTGGAGCATCTGCGCTGTGTTGGCTTTGGTGATCACGGTTTGCAAAAGCCGTTCGGCTTCAACCATTTGATCTTGACTGATCAGCACACTGGCCAGCCGCACAGCGGTAAAGGTGCTGCCCCACAACTCGTTGACCTCTTCCAACAGCTTGATCGATTCTTGAAAGTGCGCCT
>WBZQ01002216.1_pt1 | contig 12652 bp, 9 predicted proteins | sample 5204251 | NCBI WGS metagenome assembly WBZQ01 (sample SAMN12412402, study PRJNA552823) | activated sludge metagenome | isolation source: activated sludge from nitrification reactor of wastewater treatment plant... | place: USA: Virginia | collected 2017-09 | reverse complement strand
GTGCGCCTCGTCGATGACGATGGTGTCGTAGCGCCGCAGGTCCCGGTCCCGGGTCAGCTCGTTGAGGAGCACCCCGTCGGTCATGACCTTGACACTGGTCGCGGGGCTGGTGTGGTCGGTGAAGCGCACCTGGTAGCCGACCTCGACGCCGAGCTCGACCCCGAGCTCCTCCGCGAGCCGCTCAGCCACGGCGCGGGCGGCGATCCGGCGCGGCTGGGTGTGCCCGATCAGGCCGCGGCGCCCGCGGCCGAGCTCGAGGAGGATCTTCGGGATCTGGGTGGTCTTGCCCGAGCCGGTCTCCCCCGCGACGACGACGACCTGGTGCTTCCGGATCGCCGCGGCGATATCGGCGCGCCGGGCGACGACCGGCAGCTGCTCGGGGTAGGCGACCGGGATCGCCGGACGCTCCGGCCGGGGCTGCCGGGTCGGCTGCCGCCGGGGCCGCTGGCGGCGAGCGCTGGGCGGCGGTGGCTCGGACACCGGTCCAGGATACGAGCGAGTGGCTCAGCCGCCGGGCCGGAAGGCCGACCCGCTCCCCGGCGGCGGCTCGGCGCAGGGCAGCTCGCCCCGGGTGACCGCGGCGACGAGACGGGCGTGGTCGCGCTCGGTCTGGTCGGCATACGCCTTGGCGAAGCGTGCGAGGGCGACGTCCAGCCGGTCCGAGCTGCCCGCATAACCGGCGATGAGCGAGGCGCCGCTGGTGCGCGCGTGACCCTTGGCGAGCAGCTGCCCGACGAGGGCGCCGTATGCGCTGAGCGCGGCGGCGTCGAGGGCGTCGATGGGGACGGTGCCCTTCATGTTGCGGAACTGGCGGACGTAGTACTGCCGGTCCTCGACGGTGGTCCAGCCGAGCAGCGGGTCGCTCACCGTCTGCAGGGCCTGCTGGTACTCCACGACCCGGCGGCCTTGGTGCTCGTGCCAGGCGAGGTCGCCGTGGACGTATGGGCCGAAGACCGACCGGCGGGCCTGCTTGAGCTGAAGGAAGACGACATCCTTGGGGCTGCTCCCCTCAAGGAGGACGACGTACGCGCGCAGGCCCACGCTGCCCACCCCGACGACCTTGTGGACCATGTCGTCGATGGCGTAGCCGCCGAGGACCCGGCGCCAGTGCGGGGCCAAGGTGGCGAGGTAGTCGTCCAGTCCCGCGGCGATGCTCTCCTCCTCGGCCACGCTGAGGTGGGTGATGAGCGGCGGCTCCTCGACGATCCGGCGCCGACCCTCGTGCTCGGCGGTGTAGCGGGGCAGGGCTCGGTCGCTGGTCCTCGCGCGGGCCCGCCGCGCCGCCCGCTGGATCTCCCGGCTGAGGGACCGCTCGGAGGTCGAGCGGCGCACCGACTCGACGTCGAAACGGTTGTATGACCGGGCCAGGAGCGGGAGCCGGGCGAGCCGCGCCATCGCGGTGCGGTAGGCCGCGACGCAGGCCAGGGTCGCCGCCTCACACTGCTGCTCGCTCGCCCCGTTGTGCCGTCCGGCGACCCAGATGCTCGCGGTGAGCCGGCGCAGGTCCCACTCCCAGCCGCCGGGGTGGGCCTCGTCGAAGTCGTTGAGGTCGATGACGAGCTCGCCCTCCGGCGAGGCGTAGAAGCCGAAGTTGCCCAGGTGCGCGTCCCCGCAGACCACGGGGTGGATGCCGGTCGACGGCAGGGACGCCACGTCAGCGGCCATCACGACCGCCGACCCGCGCAGGAACCCGTACGGCGAGGTGGCCATCCGGGCCACCCGGATGCCGACCAGGTCGGGGACGCGGCCGCGAGCCACCCGCACGTGAGCCTGCCCCGGCCCGTGGCAGCGCTGACAGCCGAGGCCGTCGGGAAGCTGGGCAGGGAAGCGCTGCGGCGCGAAGCGCGTATCGCTGCCGGTCGGAGCATCCGGGTAGGCCGAGTGGCAGAACAGGCACTCGCGGCGCACGCGGCGGGTGACGCCCTCGTGATCACGCCGGTCGAAGCCGGGCGCCATCGCGAAGCGCCGCTCCTGCGCATACCAGGCCAACGGCAGTTGATACAGCTCGCCGCCCGGCGTGCGGTAGAGGTAGGTGCGCGCATGGTGGCCAGAGCCCAGCACGAAGTCCACGTCCTGTTCGAGCAGGTCCAGGCGCGTGCCCTCGGCGCTCTCGCGCCAACGCCGGAACACCAGCCGCGCGCGCTCGCGTTGCACGCTCAGGTGTTGTCCCGACGCGGCGTGGAAGAACGGGGGCTGCGCGAAATCCTCGACATCGCGCTCGGGGCGCTGGGCTGCGAAGGCCTGTGACATGCCGACCGACTGGTAGGCGACCTGCTTCGAGCCGTGGCAGTCACCGCACAGCGCATCGTCGACGTAGCCGGGCGCGGCTCCGCTCGTGGCCACGACCGGCGCGGCGCCAGCCGGGGTCAGCCGCAGCATCAGCAGCGCGCCACCCACGAGGCTGCCCACGCACGGGAGCCCGGTCCAGATCGAGCCGCTGCGCATGCGCCTACGGTACCAGGTCGTGCGGGTCGCCTCACAGGGCACGGTCCTGCCGGCGTGCGACAATCCCGCCCTCGGTTCCTGGGATTCAGCTTGGGCGACGTGTGCGCGCGGCGCCCGGCGGGGAGATGCCATGAGAGCAGCCCTGTTGTGGTCGGTGCTCGCCAGCCTGCCTTGGATGGCCGCCGCCGCGTCGGTCCCCGCGGCCACGCCCACGCCCGCTGTCACGGCCAAGCCCCGCGTGCGTGAGGTCGGGCCCCTCGACACGGCGCTGACCGCGCTCGAGCGCGTGCGCGAGTTCGGCGACGTGGCCGTGAGTCCCGACGGCCGCCGCGCGGCCTGGGTCGAGAAGGTCGTGGGTCCAGGCGTCGTCCCCGGCGCCGGCCGGTTGATGCTGACCGATCTGTCCACGGGACGCACGCGGCGCGTCAGCGCCGGCAAGGGCGCGCTGGCGCGCGAGCAGGATCTGGCCTTCGCACCTGATGGCCGACGCGTGGCCTTCGTCTCCGACGCGCTGCGCAGCGGCCAGAAGCAGCTCTACGTGCAGCCCACCGACGGTGGCCCGGTGCGCCAACTGACCCGCGTGCGCGGACAACTGGCCAACCCACGCTGGTCGCCCGACGGACGTAGCCTCGCGTTCCTGCACGTGGTGGGGTCCGACACGGAGGCTGGGGCGCTGGGCGCGCATGCCCGCGACGCCGGTCTCGTGGTCGAGTCCGAGCCCACGCAGCGCCTGGCGGTGCTCGACGTGACCACGGGCGCCCTGCGTCTGCTGGGGCCGGAAGACCTGTACGTCTACGACTTCGACTGGTTTCCCGATGGCACGCGGCTGAGCGCGGAGGCGGTGCACGGCTCCGGGACCAACGACTACTGGACGGCCGAACTCTTCCAGATCGACGTCGCGAGCGGTCATGCCGCGCATCTGTGGCAGCCGCGCTTGCAGATCGCCGAGCCGCGCGTCGCACCCGACGGGCGCAGCGTCGCGGTGATCCAGGGCTTGATGAGCGACGAGGGCTCGAATGGCGGCGACGTGTGGCTGATTCCCGTGGAGGGCGGCGACCCGCGCAACCTGACCCCCGACTTTCCGGGTTCGGCGCGACACCTGCACTGGTTGCCCTCGGGCGAGCTGCTGATCGAGGCGCACCTCGACGGCGGCAGCGCCCTGTTCCGCGTGGCTCCGGCCAATGGCGAGGTCACCAAGCTGTGGGCCGGAGCCGAGGTGCTGGGGCCCATCGCCGTGGCGGCGCAGGCCGCCACCAGCGTGGCCGTGCGGCATTCGTTCGCGCGTGCGCCCGAGGTCTGGGCCGGACCGATCGGCGAGTGGAAGCCGATCACGCGCGTCAACGAAGGGGCGCTGTCGTTCTGGGGCGGCGTGCGCAGCCTGCATTGGGACAGCGACGGGCAGCGCGTGCAGGGTTGGTTGGTGCCGCCGCGCGACGTGCAGCCCGAGCGTCGCTACCCGCTGGTCGTGGTGGTGCATGGTGGGCCGTCGGGAGCACACGCCGCCGGCTGGCCTTCGCGTTGGAACGCGATCCTGCCGAGCCAGGGCTACTTCGTGCTGATGCCCAACCCGCGTGGCAGCTTCGGGTTCGGCACGCGTTTCGCGCAAGGCAACGTGAAGGACTTCGGCCATGGCGACCTGCGCGACATCCTGGCCGGCGTGGACGAGGCGCTGAAGAGCGCGCCGATCGATCGCGAGCGCATCGGCATCGTGGGTTGGAGCTACGGCGGCTTCATGGCCATGTGGGCGCCCACGCAGAGCATGCGCTTCAAGGCCGCCGTGGCCGGCGCCGGCATCGTCAACTGGCAGAGCTACTACGGCCAGAACCGCATCCAGCGCTGGATGCTGCCGTTCTTCGGCGCCTCGGTGTACGACGACCCGCAGGTCTACGCGCGCTCGTCGCCGATCACCTTCATCAAGAGCCACAAGACGCCGACGCTCGTGCTGCATGGCGAGCGCGACTCCGAGGTGCCGGCGCCCCAGGGCTACGAGTTCTGGCGCGCGTTGCGCGCCAACGGCGTGTTCAGCGAACTCGTGGTCTATCCCGACGAGGGCCATGCGTTGCGCCAGCGCGAGCACAAGCGCGACGTGCTGGTGCGTACGCTCGACTGGTTTACGCGCTACCTGCGTTGATGGTCGGCCGCGGTCGGCCGCCGTGTAGGTGGCGCGCCGGCCGCGCCCTGGATGCCGTGTGACGAGCGCCCGGCCGCGCCTGGCTCGAGTCGGGTGGGTGGCGCGCTTCAAGCCTGTGCACCTGGGCCACGCCGCGGTGCTGCGTGGCTTGCTGGCGCAGGCCGAGAGCGTGCAGGTCGGCATGGGCAGCGCCAACGCCTACGACCTGCGCAACCCGTGGAGTGCCGCCGAGAGCAAGGCCATGCTCGCGCTGGTCACCCCCGATGCCAGCCGGCTCACGCTGCACGACATCCCCGACCTGGGTGATGGCCCGCGCTGGCGTGCGCTGGTGTGCGCGACCCTCGGGCCGCTCGATGCCTTCGTGACCGCCAACCCCTACGTGCGCAGCCTGCTGGCCGGCGCGTACCACGTCGTGCACCCCGTGCAGTTCGTGCCGGTGCCGGAGCGCGTGCGCGTCGATGGCACCGAGGTGCGCAGGCGCCTGGCGCTGGGCGCAGACTGGCAAGCGCTCGTGCCGCCCGCGGTCGCGACGTACCTGTGCACCCATGGCCTGGTCGAGCGCTTTCAACGCGAGTTCGGCCTGGCCACGCTGGCCTTGCTCGCGCCGCCAGCACAGTAGAATGGCGCCCAGCAACCCTCCGGAGAGCGAGGCAGGCCATGTATTCATGGGACGACGACACCGCGGACTGGTATCGGCCTGGGGCCTACAAGTACGACTCGGCGACGGAAGAGCAGCGCCGTGCCGAGGCGGCACGCGCCGCCGCCGCCGGGCCGCGCAGCTACGCCCACCGGAAGGAACCCAACGTCAAGCTGATCGGTCCCACCAAGCGCTTGCGCACGGAGTCGCGCAACCCGCTGATCGTCGCGGTGGATGTGACCGGCTCGATGGCCAACTGGCCCTTCGAGATCTTCGACCGCCTGCCCCTGCTCTACAACACGCTGGCGCAGTACCGCGACGACCTGGAGATCTGCTTCGCCGCCATCGGCGACGCCGAGGCCGACCACTGGCCCCTGCAAGTCACCGACTTCGCCAAGGGCTACGACCTCGAGCAGCAGCTCGGTGCGCTGTATGGCGAGGGTGGCGGCGGCGATGCGCCCGAGAGCTACGGCCTGTTCGCCTATTGGGCGCGTCACCACGTCGAGACGCCCAACGCCGAGCGGCCCTTCCTGATCGTGTTTGGCGACGCCCCCATGCACGCGCGCTTCCCGGCCGAGCAGGTGCGGCGTCTGCTCGGCGACGGCGCCCAGCAGTCGATCGACGCCTTGACGGAGTGGCAGGCGCTGGCGAAGACCTGGGACACATGGTTCCTGCGCCGCCCCACGGGTCGAGCGGGCGACGAGGTCGACGAGCAGTGGCGCAAGGCGCTGGGCTCCCAGCGCGTCGTGCACATGAAGGACGAGCAACGCGCCGTCGACTACGCGATGGGCCTCGTGGCGCGTACCTGGGGTCGCTTCGGCGACTTCAAGGAGAACATGGCCGCGCGCCAGGACGACTCCAAGGTCGACCAGATCGAGAAGCAGCTCGACGAGATCAAGGTGCGCGCCCTGAAGTGCCCGGGTTGCGGCGCGCCCATCCCCGCCAGCGCGGTCGGGCGCTTCGCCTGCGCGTACTGCCACATGGCGCTGCACGTGTGAGCCACGCGCGGCGCGCGCCAGCAGCCTCGCGCTCTGGCCGACACGAGCGAGCCTAGCCGTGCAGGTTCGCGCGCTCGTCACGCTGCCACCGTACGCCGACTTCGCCGAAGAGCTGGCGCGCCATCCGCTCGTGTGCGGCCTGCGGCTCAACACCGTCATGCCGATCGCCCCCAAAGACGATGCGCGTGGCGTGCTCGAGCGCCTGGCGCGCCTGCCGCAACCGCTGTGGGTTGATCTCAAGGGTCGGCAACTGCGCGTGCGTGACGCCGCGCTGCCACCGTTCACGGAGCTGCGCGTCAGCCATCGCGTGCGCGTGCACACGCCAGCCGATGCCTTCCTGGCCGACGGGCGCGAGCACGCCCGGGTCGTCGCCGTGGACGGCGACCGATTGATCCTGGCGGATGGCCCGCGGCGGGTCGTCGGCCCCGGCGAGTCGGTCAACCTGGTCGATCCCAGCCTGGTCGTTGAAGGCACCCTGACGGAGACCGATCACCTGTACCTCGACGCCATGCGCGCGCTGGGGCTCGGACGGGTGATGCTGTCCTTTGTCGAGCAGACCAGTGACGTCGACGAGTTGCAAGCCGCGCTGCCCGGGGCCGAACGGCTCCTCAAGATCGAGTCACGGCGTGGGCTCGCCTTCGCGCGCAGTCACGGGGCGCGTCTGGGGCGCCTGGTGGCCGCGCGCGGCGACCTGTACGTCGAGGTGCGCGAGCCGCACCGTATCGTCGGCGCGCTGCGCGCCGTGCTCGACGCGGACCCACAGGCCATCGTGGCCAGCCGGCTCTTCACGGGGTTGGCGCAGCATCCCGTGCCCACCTGCGCTGACATTGGCGATGCCGCCTTCCTGATGGGGTTGGGCTATCGCACGTTCCTGCTGGGCGACGAGGTCTGCCTGCGCCGCGACAGCGTGTTCGGAGCGCTGAACCTGCTCGCGGCCGTGGCGCGCGAACTCGCGTGAGCGCGGCGCGTGGCCTGCGCGTCGCGCTGGCGCAGGTCGACGTGCGCGTGGGCGACTTCGCGGGCAACGTGGCCTGCCTGGCGCGAGCTGTCGAGGTGGCCGCGACGGCCGGCGCCGAACTCGTGGTGGCTCCGGAGCTGGCGGTGTGCGGTTACCCACCCCGCGACCTGCTGTTCGATCCGGCCTTCGTGGCCGCGACCGAGGCCGCCACGCGCACGCTGGCCGAGCGCGTCGCGGCCGGGCCGGCGCTGGTGGTGGGCACGCTCGCGCGCGCCGCGCACGCGCCCCCGCGACATCCCGGGCTGCTCGACGTGGCGGCGCTGTTGCACGGCGGCGAGGTACGGGCGCGCATCGCCAAGCGCCTGTTGCCGAGCTACGACGTGTTCCTGGAGGCGCGGTGGTTCTTGCCAGGTCCGGTCACGCCACCGATTGCGCTGCCCGGCGGTGTGCGTGCGGGCCTGCTGGTGTGCGAGGACCTGTGGGCGCCGGGCTACGCCGCGGATCCGGGCGCCGACTTGCGCGCGCAAGGCGCGGAGTTGTTGGTGTGCATCTCGGCTTCGCCCTACCGCCCCGGCGTGTTGGCCGAGCGCCTGTCGCTGGCGCGCCGGCTGGGGCTGCCGCTCGTGTACGTGAACGCCGTCGGCGGCCAGGACGAGCTGGTCTTCGACGGCGGCAGCTTTGCCGTGGATGCGGCCGGGCGCGTGCATGTGCTGGCCGCGCGCTTCGAGGAGCACGTGGCACTCGTCGACCTGCCGCTGGCGGAGGCTGGCGCTGCGACCGCTGGCGCCGAACCGCCTGCCGACGGTGCGTCCGAGACGCTGCGCGCGCTCGTGCTGGGCCTGCGCGACCTGGCCCGCAAGAACGGCCTGCGGCGCGCAGTGCTGGGCCTGTCGGGCGGCATCGACTCTGCCCTCGTGTGCTGTCTGGCCAAGGAAGCGCTAGGAGCCGACCAGGTGCTGGCCGTGGCGCTGCCCTCGCGCCACACGGACCCACGCTCCACGCAGTCGGCGCGCGCCCTGGCGGCGGCCCTCGGTGTGCGCTTCGAGGTGCGCGCGCTCGAGCCACTGCATGCCGCCGCCGCCAACGCGCTGGCCGACCTCCAGGTGGACGCGCCCGACACGAGCCTGGACGAGAACCTGCAAGCACGCCTGCGTGCCCTGGTGTTGATGGCGCTCGTCAATCGTCACGGTGGGTTGCTGCTCAACACCAGCAACAAGACCGAGTTGGCCCTGGGCTACGGGACGCTGTACGGCGATCTGGCTGGCGCTGTCAGCGTGATCGGCGACCTGCACAAGCCCGAGGTGTACTCGTTGGCCAGGGCCTACGATGCCGGCCGCGGCCTGATCCCGCCGTTCGTGTTCGAGCGCGCGCCGAGTGCCGAGCTGCATCCGGGGCAGGTCGACCCCTTCGACTACCCGCACGTGACCCCGCTGATCACCAGCCTGCTCGAGGGCACGCCCCTGCCGCCCGGCGCCAATCCCGAGGAGCTGCGTGCGTTGGCGCGGCGCGTGCGCGTGGCCGAGCACAAGCGTTGGCAGGCCGGCATCGTGTTGAAGGTCAGCCGCCAGGCCTTTGGCAGCGGGCGCTTGATGCCGGTCACGCGCGCCTGAGCTGCGCTCGCCCGCTGGGCGCTCGACGAGCCTGCCGAGTACGCGAGCGCGGCCGGGCTACTCGGGCAGCAGCACCAACCTGGCCTGGGCCTGCCCGCCTTGTATGCGCAGGCGTGCAACGCTGATCGGCAGACGGAAGCGGCGCGGTCCACAACTGCCGGGGTTCACGAACAGCACGCCGTCACGAGTCTCCAGCAGCGGGCAGTGGGAGTGACCCGTCACCACGACCTGGCAGCCGTGATGTGCGGCCAGCCGGGGTAGATCGTGCAGGTCGTGCAGCACGAGCAAACGCATGGCGCCCACCTCGACGATGCGCGTGTCAGGCAACGCCTCGGCCCAGGTACCGTGATCGTTGTTGCCGCGCACCGCGTGCACGGGTCCCAGCGTCCCCAGCGCGTCCAGCACCGCGGCACTGCCGATGTCGCCCGCATGCACCAGCAGATCGCAGCCGCGCAGGGCGTCCATGGCCGCAGGTCGCAGCAGGCCGTGGGTATCCGCCAGCAAGCCCACGTCGAACGCGGCGGCCAAGGCAGGCTCTACGCGTCGCGCGCCGAACGCTGACGCCACAGCGCGCGGCCGAGGGGCACGAAGTCGCCCAGCGCTGGCCCCGCGGGTGCGAGCGTCGGGTCGGCCGCCAGCAGCACGACGGTCGAGCCCAGGTTGAAGGCACCGAGTTCGTCACCGCGCAGCAGCGGCACGGGCGGGGTCAGGCGCACGTCCTGAGCGGGGGCACCCACGTTGCTGCGCAGGCTGCTGCACGTCAGGCTGATGCGCCCGACGTTGGCCGCGCCCACGAGCACCACGGCCAAGGCACCGAAGCGCGCGCTGGCGAGCTGCACCACCATGCGCTCGTTGCGCGTGAAGAGCCCCGGGATGTGACGCACGGCCGGACCGTTGACGGGGAACAGGCGCCCGGGGACATAGCGCACCGCAAGCACCTGGGCGTCGACCGGCATATGCACGCGGTGGTACATGGCCGGGCTCAGGTACAGCGTCGCATGCACGCCGGCGCGGAAGCGCGCGGCCTCCTCGGCCGAGGCCAGCAGCGCTTCGAGGCTGTAGTCGCGGCCCTTGATCTGCTCGAGGCGTGCATGCGACGCGAGCGTGCCGAACGACTGGAGCCGGCCATCACAGGGGCTCAGCACGCTGGTGGGGTCGGGGTCCATGGGACGAGCGCCCACACGCAGGCGGCGGGTGAAAAAGGCATTGAAGCAGTCGAAGGCGTGCAGCGGCTGGGCGGCCTCGTTCAAGTCGACACGATAAGCCCGCACGTAGAGTCGAATGAGGCTGCGCAGCAGCACCCCGGGCAAGCGCAGATCAGCGCAGCGCCCCGCCATCCGGCTCAACACAGGCAGCGAGACCGCGTGCAGGCCGGCGCGCGCGAGCCGGGCGCCCAGTGGGTTTGCCCCGGGTGCCGTCGAGTCGTGAGGCCCTGACATGGCGGGCAGTGTAGCCCGAGCCTCCCCAGCCGACGCGCACAGGCCCGTCCGCCTGGTCGATAATGCGCGCACGCCATGAGCCGCCTGCGCGCCCTGCTGCTGAACCTGTTGCTGAGCCTGAGCGTGAGCGCCCTGTTCCTGGGTGCGCTCGAGGGCCTTGCACGCGTCTTCGAGCCAGCCCGCGTGGAACGCGACTACTTCCCCGACTGGCGTCGCTGGGAAGGCGACTTCTACCGCTTCGGCGCCAGCGCTCCCGTCTGGCCGCCCACTCAACGCACGAACGGGGATGGTCTGCGCGACCGGCACCACACGGTGGCGACCCCGCCCGGCCTGCGGCGCGTCGTCTGCCTGGGCGACAGCGTCACCTATGGCTATGGCATTGAACCCGAGAACGCGTTCCCGCAGGTGCTCGAGCGGTTGTACGTGGCGCAGGGCGGGCGCGTCGAGGTGTTCAATGCGGCCGCGCCTGGCTGGTCCACGCGCCAGGCACGCATCGCGTATCGGGCGCTGCTCAGGAAGTATCGCGCCGAGCGCGTCGTGCTGGGCGTGTGCCTCAACGACATCCCCGAGTTGCAGAACAACTTGGCGCGCACGCCCGAGTGGCTGGCCGGCGTGTTCACGCGCTCGGCGCTGGTGCGCCGGCTGGTGAACGCCGTGGGGCGCGAGATTGGCAGCGTGCGCGAGCTGTTCGATCGGCCCCAAGCAAGCGTCGTGCAGGCCGGCTTCGCGCGCCTGTTCGAGGAGGTGCGCAGGCTGCGCAGCGAGCTGGCACAGGACGGCAGCACGTTGACCGTGGCTGTGTTCCCGTTCCGCTTTCAGGTGCAGCCGGGCGCACCCGCACCCTCTGTCCAGGCGCGCCTCGGCGCCTTCGCCCAGGCCGAGGGGCTTGCGTTCCTCGACCTGCTGCCGCCGCTGGCGCCGCTGGGCGACGCGGCCTTCGCTGACTATTGCCACCTCACCCCACGCGGGGCGCAGGCCGTCGCGAACGCGCTGCACGCCAGCGCGCTGACCGGGGCACCCCCCGCCTGGCCGCAGGTGCTCGCGCGACAGCCAGCGCAGGCCGGCGACGCGCGCGCGCTTGCCAGCGCCGACGCCGAAGTGCGCGCGGCCGCGACCTGGGACCTGGCGCGCCGGGGAGCGGCCGCGACGCAGACCGAGCCCCGCCGCGCGAGCGCGGAGCGTCTGTCGGCTCTGCTGGACGACCCCGACGCGGGCGTGCGCTTTCAAGCTCTGCAAGGTCTGAAGGCGCTGGGAGCGGATGGCAGCGCCGCGGCCCCGCGTGTGTTGGCCCTGCTCGAGGACCCGCACGAAGCTGTGCGTCTGGGCAGCGCCGAAGCGCTCTGGGCGCAGGGCGCGTCGCTGGCGTCCGGGCCGGCCCTGGCGCGCGCCCTGGCCCAGGACGACGCGCTCATGGTGGCGTTTGCGGAAGCCAGCCTGATGCGCCTGGGCGCTGCCGCGCTGCCGCAGCTCCTAGCCTTGTTGGACGATCCGCGCGCACCGCTGCGGGCGCGCGCCGCGCGCCTGCTGGGCCGGCTGGGATCGGCCGCCCAGCCTGCGGTCGCGGCCCTGACGGGACGCTTGAGCGACCCCGACGTGCAGGTGCGACGCGTGGCCGCGCGCGCCCTGGGACGGTTGGGTCCGGTGGCCGCGAGCGCCGTACCAGCCCTGCAGCACGCTGCGGAGGACCCCGCGGGGCCGGTCAGCAGCGCGGCGCGCGAGGCGCTCCAGCGCATTGCCGCCGAGTCCAGATAGCCGTCGCAGCACCCGCCGCCACGGGGGCCCGCGGCCTTCCGGCGACAGCGGCTGTGTGTATGATCACGCGTCAACGCAGGAGCGGGCATGTTCGATCGGCCTTTGACCATCTTCAACAGCGACGGGCGCCGGCTCGAGGACTTTGCGCCGCGTACCGCCGGCCGTGCCGGCCTGTACACCTGCGGCCTCACGGTCTACAACTACGCTCACATCGGCAACCTGCGCGCGTACGTCTTCACCGACACCTTGCGGCGCGCCTTGCAGTGGAAGGGCTACGACGTCCTGCACGTGATGAACGTGACCGACGTCGGCCACCTGGTCTCGGACGCCGACGAGGGCGAGGACAAGATGGAACAGGCCGCGCTGCTCGGAGGGCGCACGGTCTGGGAGCTGGCCGAGTTCTACACCGCGCAGTTCGTCGACGACGTGCGCGCGCTGGGCATCCAGCAGCCCTCGGTGCTGTGCAAGGCCACCGACCACATCCAGGAGATGATCGCCTTTGCGCGGCGCATCGAGGCCAATGGTTACGCCTATCTGCTGGACGACGGCCTGTACTTCGACACCGGCCGCCTGAAGCGCTACGGGCGCATGGCGATGCTCGACATCGAAGGCATGCGCGCCGGGGCCCGCGTGGCGCAACAGGCTGGCAAGCGCAACCTGACCGACTTCGTGCTGTGGCGCC
>WBZQ01002215.1_pt1 | contig 12652 bp, 9 predicted proteins | sample 5204251 | NCBI WGS metagenome assembly WBZQ01 (sample SAMN12412402, study PRJNA552823) | activated sludge metagenome | isolation source: activated sludge from nitrification reactor of wastewater treatment plant... | place: USA: Virginia | collected 2017-09 | reverse complement strand
GAAGGACCCAAAGGGGCTCGCGGTCTTCGGGACGGAGGTCGACGCCCACAACGTTCGCTATGGCCGGTTTTTCCGGTACTTCTTCGAGGCCATCTACAAGGACAAATACCACCTCATGGGCGACTACGACACCATGTCGTCCGCGTTTCTCCTGGATACCGCGCTCTATTACCTGGCCGCGATCATCCCGGTCTATCGCTGGTCCGCGCGGCGGATGCTGGTCCCGCCCTTCTACCAGGACGGCTCGCAGATCGCCCTTGTCCCGATGCGCTTCTATCAGCGGCGGCTGATCGCGATCGCCAAGCGGAAGCTCGCCCTGGGCGTCTACGGCAATCACAACGCCGGGCGGCGTCCCAAGTTCGTCGGGTTTTCTGTGCGCTCGAGCGCTTGGATCATGTTGGGCCATGGCCTTGTCCGCTACCTGAAGGCCGAGCTCGCGAACGCCTGGAGCCACGTCGTTCGACCAGTGCCGCTCGCGGTCTCGATGCCTCTGGGGCCGACGCCTCAAAGGCAGGAGGGTGGCGGGAACGGGACCGGTTCCGTCCCGGTCCCCCTGGGGCCTCTAGGGCAGTCGGCCTGACCGCGGCGGCAGACCTTCCGGACCCGGAGATCGTCAAGCGGGTCTTAGAGGGAAACGAGGACCTCTTCGCGGTTCTCGTCGACCGCTACAGGACCCGGCTCTACCGCTTCGTGACGCGCTTCACCGGCGATCTGGAGGACGCGCGGGACGTGACCCAGGAGGTCTTCGTCAAGGTCTACGGCGCGCTCGACTCCTACGACTCCCGCTACAAGTTCTCGACCTGGCTGTTCCGGATCGCCGGGAACGCCGCGATCGACCACCTTCGGAGGCGGAAGGTGCGCCCGATCTCGATCGAACCCCCGCAGGACGAGGACGGGCCGCGTCGCATCGATCCGGCCGATACCCGGCCAGACCCACACGAGGATCTGGCGAGGCAGAGGCTGCGCCGGGCGTTGGACGCGGCCATCGAGAAGCTGCCTTGGGACTACCGCGAGCTCATCAGCCTCCGCCACTATGGGGAGCTTCCGTACGAGGAGATCGCCGAGCTCAAGGGGATGCCCCTCGGGACCGTAAAGAACAAATTGTTCCGGGCCCGCCGGGCCCTGCGAGATCTTTTGCCTCCCGACGTCGTATAGGACAGGCGTGCTGAATCCGAAGGGCGAAAATGAGTGACGCAACGAGAGACCGCGACCGCATCCGTGCCATGCAGGGCCCCCTGTCGACGGCCGCCGAGCAGGCGATGCTGAAGGAGCCGAGCGCCGCCGAAGAGGCCGGCGACTTGCGGTTCGAGGCGCTCCTGGACGACCTGGCGACGTCTATGCCCAAGAGCCCCGAGCTCCCGGATGGGTTCGAGAGAACCTGGGCCAAAAACCGGCCCTTCGCCCCATGGGAGGCTCGCCGAAGGCGCTATTGGCGGGTTCCTTTCGCCGTGCTTGGCCTTCACGTTGCCTTGGCCCTGTTTCTGATCCTGACACCCCTCTGGACCCTCGGTCCCGGCACCGCGCTCGCGGTCTTCTCGCGCCTCCTGGCGTCCGCCGCGACGCGTTCCCTCGCGGCCCTGCCGCTCCTGGCCGAGTCGCTCGGCAAGGTCTCGGCGGCCGAGGGTCTTCTGTGGGCCGGCCTTGCCGCGGGCGCACTCCTCGGCGCCGGGATGCTCGTTCTGGTTCTGCGATTCGGCCGGCGCGGGAACCACGAGCGAGCCCGGATCTCGCGTTGAGCCAAGCGCCGTTGGCCGGGCGTTGCCGAAGCCGGACCTGATGCGGCTCAAGACGTTCGTTACGGCCACGGTTCTTCTCTTGGGTCTCTCCCCGGGAACGATCGCGTTAGCCTCGGAGGCGCAGAGCGATGGGACGTCGCCCGTCTATGTCGAGGAAGGATCGCGGCGTCACGGCGACATGGTGCTGATCGGACGCGAGATCGAGATTCGTGGCACCGTGAACGGAACGGTCGTCTCGATGTTTGGAAGAGTCCGCATTTCGGGTCTCGTGACGGGGGACCTGATCGTGTTCGGCCGCGATGTCGACATCGTGGCGCCCGGTCGCGTGGCGGGGGACGTGCTGGTCGTGGGTGGCAATCTGCATGCTCCGGCCGATCCAGCCCTCGATCCGAAGGCCGCCTCTCCGATCGGAGGGCGAAGGCTCTCGATCGAAGCGCTTGAGGCGGCGTTTCTCGCGGAGCTTCAGACCTCCCCGGTTGCGGGGCGGGCCGTGTCGCCGCTGCTCCTAGCGCTCCGGCTTCTCGTTCTTTCGATGTGGCTCGTCTTCGGGCTGGCGCTTCTCTGGTGGCGTCCCCGGCGGGTTGCGACCGCGGCCGCCTTCACGCCGCGGAGCTTTCCGCTCCTTTTGTCCATAGGAGCCTCGGCTGTGATGTCCGGGGTCATGCTCGCGTCCCTGCTCCTCGCGCTGATTCCGGCCGGGGCCGCGATGGGCCTCGTGGTTCTGATCGTCGCCGCCCTCGCGCTTACAAAGCTCTTTGGGCTCGTCGCGCTGTGCGTGTTCTTCGGCCGTCGCCTCACCCAGGCGGCGCCTCGGGGGAACCTCCTCTTTGGGGATCCCGCGGCTCTGGCGATTGGTCTGTCCGTCCTCGGCGTCGTGTCTCTAGTGCCGGCGGCGGGCCCTGTGATCTGGCTCGTGGTCTCCCTGATCGCGATCGGACTCGCCCTCCTCACCTGGTTCGGACGCTCGTCGCCGCTTCCCTCCTTGTCTTCCGGCGAGGCCGCGGCGGGTTGACCGTCACAACACCGGCCGCATACTCTCCGTTCCAGCCGGCGGGTCGTCTGGCCGGACGGAAAGGAACCCTGGTCTCATGTCGATCGACAACGTCGGCGTCGTCGGCGCCGGGCAAATGGGGTCGGGCATCGCCCACGTGGCGGCCCTGGCCGGCCGAGGCGTCACGCTCGTGGACATCTCCGAAGAGTTCGTCGCCCGGGCACTGGCCTCGATCGGGAAGAACCTGGCCAGGCAGCTCGAAAAGGGAAAGATCGCGCAGGAGGCGATGGAGGCGGCGCTTTCACGCATCACGCCCGCGACCGACCTCTCGCGCCTCGAAGGCTGCGATCTGATCGTCGAGGCCGTCGTCGAGGATGAGGCCGCCAAGAGAGACCTCTTCAGGCGGCTCGATTCGATCGCGCCCGCGAGCACGATCCTGGCCTCGAACACGTCCTCGATCTCGATCACGCGCCTGGGCGCGGTCACCAATCGGCCCGATCGCGTGATCGGCATGCACTTCATGAACCCGGTTCCGGTCATGGCGCTCGTCGAGGTGATCCGCGGGATCGCGACGTCCGACGGGTGCGCGCGAGAAGTCATGGCCGTCGCCAGGGACTTCGGAAAAACGCCCGTCGAGTGCCGGGACTTCCCGGGCTTCGTCAGCAATCGCGTGCTGATGCCGATGCTGAACGAAGCGATGTTCGCGGTTCACGAGGGCGTCGCGAGCCCCGATGCCGTGGACACGATCTTGAAGCTCGGCATGAACCACCCGATGGGCCCGTTGACGCTTGCGGATTTCATCGGCCTCGATACGTGCCTCGCGATCCTGCGCGTTCTCCACCAGGGCCTGGGAGACGACAAGTACCGGCCCTGTCCGCTGCTCGTTCAGATGGTCGACGCCGGGTGGCTGGGCAAGAAGTCCGGCCGCGGCTTCTACCGTTACACGAAGCCAGGGGGCGAGCGCGAGTGATCTGCCAGGTCTGCGGGACCCTGAACGACCCCGAGCAGGACATCTGCCGAAAGTGCCAATCGAAGCTCCTGATCGTCTCGGGAACCCGCGAGGCCTTTGACGAGGGGGGCTCTCACGGCGAGAGCGTGTCGCTCGAAGAGCATCTCTTGGAGCGCGTTTCGGTTCTGGAGGAGATCGTCAAGAGGAGCGCGGAGACGCTTCGCAATCTCCTTCAGGCGTTGAACCGGCAGGAGAAGAACGGCTTCGTGGTGCAGACCGGGCTCCTCGCGCTCAAGGACCTCCTGGAGCGGAAGGGCCAGCTCGTCGAGGACGAGTTCGTGGACCTGTGGGAGAGCCGCGTGGATCACCACATGGCGGCGATGGAGAAACGCGAGCGGTTCCTGGAGCGTCGCGAGAGGATTCTGGGGGGCTTCTCGGGATCCCGGAGCGACCGCTTCCGCGCGCTTCTCGGCGAGGCCGAGATGGCGTTCTTCTCTCTCGACCCAGGCCGCGGCGTGCGTTCCTTGGAGGAGGCCTTTCGGCTGGATCGGAACAACGCCGAGCTCGCGCTCTTTCTCGGCGAGACCTATTTCAACGAGGGCGAGACCGCGCGCGCCGTGACCGCTCTGAAGCAGGTTCTCGTGAGGGAGCCGGACCGCTTCGAGGCGCTCGTTTACGCGGGGATTCTGGAGAACGAGGTCGGGCGATCTGAGCGCGCGATCGACTACCTCAAGCGGGCCGTGGCCGCTCGCCCCGACGCTTTTCTCCCGTACTTCGCTCTGGGAGGCCTCTTCGCGTCGCGCGGCCAATACGCCAAGGCCGAGGGCTGCCTGAAGAAGGCCGTCGCGATCGAGGAGAACCCGCAGGCCCTGGCGCTTCTCGGGACCCTTGCCTACGAACGCGGGCGGCTGAACGACGCGATCGAGACCCTGGAACGCGCGGTGAAGCTCGATCCCGCCGATGAAGAGGCGATCTACCTTCTGGGCCTCTCATACCTCGACCGCGGCTGGACTCAGAAGGCGACGGAGCGATTTCAGGAGGCCTTGGAGCTCAACCCCAACCGCATCGAGTATCAGGAGGCGGCCAAGCTCCTCGTCCCAACTGGAACCCGGGTGCTGCCGCGCGTGACCGGCGAGGCGGCGCGGCTCGCCAAGCGCGCCGAAGCGATGGCGGCGAAGGACCCGAGGCGGGCGCTGCTCTATTACCGTCGCGCGCTGAAGCTCGCGCCCGAGAACGCGACGATCCTCATCGGCTATGCGCTGGTGTCCTCCGCGCTGGGCCAGACCGCCGAGGCGGTCGCGACCACGAAGCGGGTCCTCGCGACGGAGCCCTCGGAGATTGTGGCGGCGGCGGCCTACGCGACGCTTCTCGAGGCGCTGAGGGCACAGGGGAAGTTCCGGGAGGGGAGCCGGGTCGCGAGCGAGATGCTGGGCGCCGTGCGCTCCAACTACGCGAAGTCGATCGCCTATTTCCAACGGGCCTCGGTGCTCGCGGAGATGGGAGAGGACCTCGACGAGGCCCTCGCGGCCGCCGACCTCTCGTTGAAGCTCTCGCCGCGGGAGATGAGGCACTTCCCGCTCGCGGCGAAGGGCTGGGTCCACTACAAGAGACGCGAATACAAGAGCGCGGTCGAGTGCTTGAAGCGCGCGGCGGACCTCAGCGAGACCCCGACCGGGCTCACCCACCTGGGCCTCGCGTGCCTGGCGGTGGGCGATGCGCGGGGCGCCCGCCAGGCCTTCGGCCGGGCCAAGCTGCGTGGCGTACGCCATGGCGAACGGCGCGGCGGGCTCGAATCCAAGATGCTCGATCAGATTCGCCGCAACCTGCAGCTCACGGACAAGATCGCCAAGGGAAAGAAGCTCAGGCTTCGCTAGAGTCGGCCAACGGCGTGCGCGGCCGTTCCACGATGGAGGAAGAGGAAGCCAGAAGCGATGACCCGGCTGCGGAGGGGGTTCGGGGGAACCCGAAGCCTGGCGGGTTCCCCCGATTTTCTCTCTAGCCGGCCTCAGAACAGCCCGATGGGCCGCGAGGCGTCGTAGCTCTCGCGAAGTCTCGGGTTCGCGTGGATGAGCTCTTTGGACGTGGGATAGATCTGGATCTCCCAGTCGCCCTTGGCATTCCTGACCTGCGATCCGAAGAGCTTGCGTTTCGCGCGAGCCGTGAACACCTCCCAGAAGACCATTCCAAAGTCGGCGCGCCGTCCCCTGACGAGCCACGCCGGAACCCGCTCGCCGACCTCGATATCGACGGACGCGACCGCCGTCGCGAGAAAGCCGTTTCGCGCGAGACCGTCGAAGAACGCGGGAAGAAGCTCGGCCGGCAGATCGTGGCGCCCCCGAGAGACGCCGCGTCCGAGGATGAGATCCTCGAGGGCGGCCAAAGCGTCTGCCTCCGCCTCCCCATCCACACCGTCGTCTCTCCCGAGCACGCCGGTTAGTCTACGAATCCTCTGTGGCCGAGCCCGCCCAAGCACGAACCCCGAGCGGGCGGGCCCCGCGAACGCGTGATCCAAAAAAGGCCGGGTCCAGGCTTCTCGTCGGTTCCGTTGCGATTCTCGCGATCACGGCCGGGCTGACCTGGAGATTCCTCCCGCGACTCATCGAGGTCCAGCTGCGGAGAAGGCTCCTCGAGCTCGCGGCCCACGAAGGGATCGAGCTCCGGGTCGGCGGGGTCCTGTTCGAATGGCGCGGCCGAGTGACCCTGCTCGACCTCGAGGCGAGACGCCGCTACGGACGCGACGAGGGCGAGATCCTTGTCGTGTCCGCGCACCGGATCGTGACCCGCTTCGTGCCTGGCCTTCCGCCGCGGATCGCGACCGTTTCGACGGAGTCGTTGCGAGTGGGCGTTCCCGCGCGTCGCGTCGAGCTGGATCTCCTGGATGCCGAGTGGCAGATCGTCGACCTCGCCGGCTCCCGCGTGGCCATGCGGGCGCGGGTCGGGACTCGCGACGCGGGCCTTCTTCGGGTCTCGAAGGATGGCGACACGCTCCAAGGGACGTTCACGGACCTGGATCTCTCGCGCCTCCTCCGGATTGGGATCGGCGGCCGGCGTCCCCTCCGGCCCGGCGAGTGGACCGGCAACGTGCGCGTGGCTCGCCGGGTCGCGGAGAACGGCGGCGAGACATTCGCGGTGGACGTCCTTCTCCACATTGAAGACCTGAGGCTGGGGCTCACGCAGCATCCCGACTCGGACGAGCCGGACAACCCAACGCATGGAGCGGAGACGCTCGGCGAGCCGATCAGCTTCGACCTTGCGGCGGAGCTGTTCGCCGATCCTCCTTCGGGGCTCTTCGAGGTGGCCTGCTGGGACGTGCGCGCGGAAGGTTTCGAATCCTCGGGGCGCGCGATTGCCACGGCTGGGGAGGGCGACGCGTGGGCGGATATTGAGCTCGTGCGCACGCATCTCGATCTCGCTAGGGTCCTTCGCGCCTCGGGACTTCCCCTTGCGGCGCGCGGGCTGGCGCTTCCTCCTGAGCTCGGCGCGGCGGACCTCGAGTTGCGCGTCACGGGTCAGCTTTCGCAGCCCGAGGGGATTCAGGTCCGTCATCGCCTGGCGTTCGATCCACCCCAGGCCGCCGTGTTGCCTTTTCGAGCGTTCGCGGGACCCTTCGTCCACGAGATTCCGCTCGCGGACGGCACGGTCGCGCGGATCGTCCTCGAGAGGGGCTCCCCGGACTATGTGAGCCTGGAAGAGGTCCCGCCGCTCTTTGTGCGGGCTGTGACCATCGCCGAGGACGCGGGGTTCTTCGGGCATCCCGGCATCGACCTCGCGGAGATCCCGGTGGCTTTCGCGACCAATCTTGGACGGGGAGTCCGCGCGCGAGGCGCGTCCACGATCTCGCAGCAGCTCGCGAGGAACCTCTTTCTGTCTCGCGAGAGGACCTACGGACGAAAGCTCAAGGAGGTCGCGCTCACGCTCCTTCTGGAGGCCGCGCTCCCCAAAGAACGCATCTTGGAGATCTACCTGAACGTGATCGAGTGGGGACCCGGCATCCACGGCTTGAGGTCGGCGAGCCGGCACTACTTTTCGAAAGAACCGAGTGCTCTCTCGCCTCGTGAGATGGCGTTTCTGGTGTCCCTGATCCCGGGTCCGGTCAAGTACCAACGCTCGTTCGCGTCCGGAACCGTCAGCCCGGGCTTCAACTTGCTGGTCGTGCGGGTCCTCGCCAAGCTGCGGTCGGTCGAGGCGCTCTCGGAGGAAGACTACCAGCGAGCCCTTTCCGAGACCTTGGTGTTTCGGGAGCGCGCGCCCTCCTAGATCATTCGAAGAAGCGAGTTCTTCTTCCTCTCGTACTCCGCTCCGAGGCCGAGCCCGATCGCGAGGTCGCAAAGGCGCAACGGCCTTGGCCATCGAAGGGACCACACACTGAGGCGCACTCTCATGCGCAGCGGGGAAGATCGATGAAAAAGCGCGTGCCCCTTCCGGCCTCCGATTCAAAGCCGATGCGCCCGCCCATGGCCTCGACGAGTGTCTTGCTGATGCTCAGGCCGAGGCCCGTTCCGCCGACCTTTCGCGAATCGGTGGAGTCGGCTTGGGCGAACTTCTCGAACACGTGGCCCTTGAACGACTCCGGAATTCCGGGTCCCGTGTCGGCCACGGTCACGCGGACCTCCTCCTGCCGCGTCTCCCAGAAGACCCGGACGAGATCCTCGGGGTTCGAGAACTTGATCGCGTTCGAGAGCAGGTTCGTCATGATCTGAACGAGACGTCCGGCATCGACGTTGACGATCGGGGCGGGATCTTCGCGATCGCTTGCGATCCTCTCGATTCCAGAGATGGCGACACGACGCTCCCGGGCGTACGGCTGAAGCGCGTCGACCGCGTCCTTCACGAGCGGCAAGAGAGGCCGCGGCCGGAGGTCGAAGCTCATCTGTCCCGCGTCCAGCTTCTGGAAGTCCAGGATCTCGTTGACCAGCCGGCCGAGACGCTCGGAGTTGCGGGTCGCGAGCGCGATGAGCTCTCTGGTCTCGTCGCCGGCCACCGGCGTCGGGGCCGCATTCATCAACATCAGCGCCCCGTGGATGGCGGCGAGCGGTGTCCGAAGCTCATGGCTGACGGTCGCGAGAAACTCGCTTCGGGCGCGGTCGGACCGCTCGGCCGCCTCCTTGGCAAGGCGAAGCTCCTCCGCCCGGCGCCGGAGCGTCACATCGCGGTTGAGGCTCAAGATCGCGGGCCGGCCGTTGTAGTCGATGATCGAGGCGTTGATCTCCAGCATCATCTCGGTGCCATCGGCCCGGTACTGCACGGTCTCAAAGCCGTAGTGCTTGCCTCGCTGAAGCGTGCTCGCGATCTCCCGCTCGCCCCTTTCGACATCCTTCGAGATGGCCTTCAGCGACATACCGATAAATTGCTGCCTCGGGAACCCGTAGACCTCGCATGCCTGTTCATTGACCGCCAGAACCCGTTCGTCCGCCGGGTCGAAGATCAGGATCGCGTCGTGGGCACCCTCAAAGATGCGCCGGTAGTCGGCTTCCCGGGCCAGGAGCTCGCGGGTTCGCTTCTCGACCTCGACCTCCAGATTGTCGCGCGAGGCGCGCAGCTTCTCTCTCGCGCCCTCGAGATCCTGGGTACGGGTGCGGAGTAGCCGGGAATCCTCAGCCGCGCGCCAATACTCGGCGTTGAGCCGGCGGCCAAGGAGGAGGCAGTAGCCGATGAAGATGAGGTCCGCAAAGAGCACGGCCGCCTCGCTGTTGTTTCCGGCCCGAAGAGCGAGGGCGAGCGCGAACGGCCCATTGAGAGCTGCCGTGAAGCTCGCGATGAGAGGGTAGTCGGGCGCGAACACGAAGATGGCCATGCTTCCAACGGCCGCGGTGATCGTGAGCGCGGCGACGGTCGTGCGGCCGAGGCCCAGGTCGAAGATGAGGAGCCCGGTGAGGACGCCAAACCCCAGCGCCGAAGCAAGCGTGGTCGACCGGAACAAGACGTGCCAAAGCCGGGCGTCCCGTGCCTGGATGCGAGAGGCGTCCAACACAAGAGCCGAGCGAAAGACCGAGACCAGGACGATGAAACCGCCGAGCGCAAACGAGACGATGGGCCTCGGCCATCGAAACCAGAAGGCGCTGCCAACCGCGAGCCAGGCCAAGAAGTAGACAGGAAGCCCGGGCCGCGCGCGGGAGGCCAGGTCGCGAAGCGCCTGCTCGCGATCTTCGTTGTCCAGTTTGACGTTTGCCCCGAGCTTCACCGGGTGGCGATTCTTTCAGATCGGGCGGGTAGCGGCCCTAAGGCGCTCGAAGCGCCGGCCGAATAGGGTCAAGCGGGCATGGATGTAGAGTTGACCGGTCGACTCCTCACTCAAGGTCTCAGTTCTCCGAAGATGGCCACATAAGGTTCGTATCGAAAGACTCGATTCCTCTCCCCTTCGGAGATCTGCCTCAGAAGCCGCAACCCTACGAATCGCTCGACGAGCGTATTCGCGGCGGGATAAGTGCGATTGATGAGCTTGGCCACACCACTCACATCCACGACCGGGTGCTCGAAGAGGCAGTCGAGGAGCAGGTGGCCCGAGGATGATTTCCCAAGCCGTTCTCCGACCAGCCTGCGATGCGCCTCACGAAGCTCGAGGATTCTGCGTGCGGTGTCCTTGCCTTCCTTCGCCACGTCCCGCACACCTTCCAGGAAGAAGCGCAGCCAGCCTTCGAAATCGCCGTGATCACGAACGCCTTGGAGATGGCGATAGTAGTCATCCCGATGACGCTTGAAGTAGTGCGAGAGGTAAAGCGTGGGCCGCTTCAGAGCGCCCCGCGCACAGAGGAGAAAGGTCACCAGTAGCCGGCCCATTCTCCCGTTACCGTCAAGGAATGGGTGAATTGTCTCCAATTGGGAATGCGCGAGCGCGGCGCGAACGAGCACTGGCAGTGGCAGCTCGTCATGCAGGAACTTCTCGAGATCGCCCATTGCCGGCGCGACCTCTCCTGGTGGCGGAGGGACGAATTGCGCGTCTGCCAGGGTCGAGCCCGGAGATCCGATCCAGTTCTGACTGCGACGAAACGCGCCCGGAGTCTTTTCGCCGCCTCTCACATTCTTGAGGAGCTCCGCGTGGATCTCACAGAAGAGCCGTAGTGAGAGCGGCATTGTCGCGAGGCGCTTCAATCCGTAGCTCATGGCACGGACGTAGTTCACAACTTCGCCCAGATCTTTCTGTTCGTCAGGCGCATGGAGCAGCTTGGCCTCGTGTTCCAAGAGATCGGCCAGCGAAGCCTGGGTGCCTTCAATCTGCGCCGAAAGCACGGCTTCCTTCCGAACATACATCCGTACGAACAGGTCTGGGTTGGGAAGGAACTCCGTCGCCGCGTCCAATCGTGCGAGCGCCTGGTCCGCCTCGGAGAGCAAGGCCAAGAGCGCAGCATCGAAGATGAGGGGTGGCTCGGGGGGTAACGGCCGAGGAACGAATGCCCTGTAGCCGTGGGGCTGCTGGACGTACCGTCCGGCGCGGCCGGGGGCGTTCATGGCTTGGTAAAGTTCGCTTTCACGTGGCCCGGACCTCTCAGATACATTAAAGTTACGAGGGCATTTTCTATAATAGGAGGCGCATCAAACAGAGTCGGCTATGCACCGGGCGCGTGAACTCCTCGCCAGAAACGAGAAGGCCGCCGTTTCCGGCGGCCACGGAACCTCTTGGATTCCGGTGAGTTCTATGGAGCGGGACACGAGGGTCGAACTCGCGACATCTACCTTGGCAAGGTAGCGCTCTACCACTGAGCTAGTCCCGCGCCGAGCTCTGCTCGAGCGCGCGGAGGTTACTTAGGGTGTCGAGGGCTGTCAAGGGTTTTCATTCGCGACCTCGGCGCGGCCTTCTTCTTGGGACGTGTTCGCCCACCTCGCCGCAGGCTTCTGGGATTCCGAACCGGCAGGCGATCGACATCAGCTCCTTCGCGTCGTCCTCTCGCCCGAGCTTCTCGCGGCAGAGTCTCGCGGCTTTCCAGGCGATGGGTCCAGTCATCGCGCCGGGAGGCTTGAGGGCTTTGCGGTACCAGAGGAGCGCTTTGTCGAACTCCTTGTTGTGGCGGTACTCGCCCGCGATGAACTCGGCGAGCGGAGGCCCGAGAGCGGGAGTTCGAAGGCCTTCGTATGCCTTCTCAGCGTCGCGGATCGCGTCCTCGTGCTTGTTCTGCGTTCGTCTGAGGTAGGCGCGCCCGAAGAGGGCCTTTGGGCTTGACGGATTCGCCGCGAGCTCCTGCTCTAGGAGCGCTTCGCCTTCGCCTCTCGCGTCGCCGTATGCCAGGGCCAGCTCCCAGCCGCCTTTGGCGTCGCGGGCTGCGCCGCTTGCCCGGCCAAGAAGGTAGAGCTCGCGGCCTTCCCAGAAGCTGTTCCGGCGGGCTTCGCCGTAGGCCTTCGCGAGCGCCTTCGCGGCCGTGTCGTCGTCGCCCGACGCGTAGGCGAGTCCCCCCTTGGCGTAGGTTGCGAGGGCACGCGCGTCCGAGCGTTGCGGTTGGTCGTTCAAGACGCCCGTGGCGAGATTCAGGGCCGCTTCGAAATCGCTCTTGCCGAGTCGATGGGTGGGCTTCGTCGCGGGGTCGAGCAGCCTGCGGCTTTCCGAGAGCGGGCCAGGCGGCGGCTCGGTGCCCTCGGGCGGCTCCGGAGGCTCCGGCGGTTCCGGGGGGTCGGGGCCGCCGTCCCGTCTCGGAAGACCCGGCGGCAGGGCTTCGGCGACTCTCGCGGTGGCGCGAGCCGCCTTGGCCTCGATTTCCTGCTCCCGCTTCGCGAGCGTGGCGTCGATCCGCGCCTGAAGATCGGAGATCCGTTTTGCGAGATCGTCGTCCTCGGGGCGCAGCGACTCGGCCTCCGCGAGAAGGACCCGGGCGCGAGCCGGATCTTTCCCGACCGTTTCCTGAGCGCGCTTAACGAGCGCATCGACGAGCTGTCGTCCGGCCTCTGGGCTTTTGCCTTCCAGGAGCTGTACTTCCGGTGCCTCGGCAGACGTCGGCGGCGTGGCGTCTGCGGAGCCACGGGATGGGACTCCAGCCGAGGCCGGCTGCT
>WBZQ01002211.1_pt1 | contig 12666 bp, 10 predicted proteins | sample 5204251 | NCBI WGS metagenome assembly WBZQ01 (sample SAMN12412402, study PRJNA552823) | activated sludge metagenome | isolation source: activated sludge from nitrification reactor of wastewater treatment plant... | place: USA: Virginia | collected 2017-09 | reverse complement strand
TCATCACCACCCATCACGACATCTTCGCCCACGGTCGGGCCGGGCGCGGCAAACCGCTCTGAATTGAGCAAGGCCAGTTCGCTCAAAAACGCTTCGGTTGTGTCATACCGCAAAGCGAAATTGGCCAGTTGCCGCAAATCCTCTTCACGTGCGTCGGCGTTTTCGTAATTGGCTTGCAGGTATTCCAGATAACCGCGATTCAGAATCAATTCGATCTGTTTGGCCGGCGCGTTCCGCGTTTCGGGCGCAGTCAATTCGTTGATCAGCGCTGCAAATTCCTGCCAACCGAGGGCAGCGCCTTTGGGCAAGGCTTTGGCAAATTCATCCGTGCGAATCAGCGCCAGCGGTTCTGCGGCGTATGCCAACCGTTCCCAGACGCGCGCCGCCGTCGCATTGCCAATTTTCGGAATCAGTTTGAGCACGCGCTTCCACGCCAGTTCGTCACGCGGATTCACGAGCAAACGCAAATATGACGTCACGTCCTTGATGTGCGCCTGTTCAAAGAACCGCACGCCGGAACGAATTTCATAGGGAATGCCGCGTCGCGTCAGTTCCAGTTGCATTTCCAGCGACTGAAAATGCGCGCGGTACAAGATGGCCATGTCTTCGAGCGGCACGCCTTCGTCGCGCAATTCCAAAATGCGTGACGCGACAAACGCCGCTTGCTGTTCGACGTCACGCGCCGGAATCAGCGCAGGCGTCAAACCGCGGCTGGGGCGCACCGCGTGCAAATTCTTGGGAAACTGTTTGCGGTTATGACCGATTGACGCGTTGGCCAGCATCACGATTTCTGGCGTCGAGCGGTAATTCGTTTCCAGCCGGAAAATTTGCGCGTCAGGATAGCGGTCCTTGAATTTCAGAATGTTGTCGAAATTGGCGCCGCGCCAGGCAAAGATGCTTTGCGCGTCATCGCCTACGACCATCAGGTTGCGCTGCTTTTCCGCCACCAGGTCAACAATCTCTGCCTGTAGCATGTTGGTGTCCTGGTATTCGTCCACCAACACGTGCTGAAACTGCTCTTGATAAATGGCGGCGATGTCCGGCTTTTCGCTCAGCAAACGCTTCCAGTTCACGAGCAAATCGTCGTAATCCATCGCGTTGCGTTCGCGTTTGCGCGCCTGATACAGCTCGTCTACGCGTTTGATCTGATTGGTGAGCGGCTCGAAATACGGATATTTGGCGGCGATGATTTGATCGAGTGGCGTGTCGGTATTGGTGGCAAAGCTGAACATCTCGCGCAAGACTTCGCCTTTGGGAAAGCGCCGCGCTTTGGTGTCAATCGCGGCTTCTTCGATACAGGCGTCAACCATGTCCTTGGCGTCTTCGGCGTCGAGAATCGAATAGTTGCTCTCGTATCCCAAACTGGCGGCATGGCGTCGCAAGATACGATTGCCGATGGAATGAAACGTGCCGCCCCAGACGCGCCGTACGTCTGCGCCTAACAGCCCTTCCACGCGCGACAGCATTTCGCGCGCGGCGCGATTGGTAAACGTCACCAGCAAAATGCGCGCTGGCGCCACGCCCGCTTCGATCAACCGCGCCACACGATACGTCACCGTACGCGTTTTGCCCGAACCAGCGCCCGCAATCACCAACAGCGGCCCTTTGCCCGCACCAACCACGGCAAGCTGCTCTTCGTTCAGCTCTGCGCGATAGTTGATGCGCGTCGGACGTGCCGTGTCGGATTTGATGACGTACTTTTTCATTGTCGGGTGAGCAGGTGTCTTGCGCGGCAAACTCGTCTGCCGATTCAGTCGCGCAATTTGATAATCGCGGAATGTCTGATCTGTACCAGCGGGCGGTCGTTTTCGCCAAACAACGCCAAATCGGCGGTGATGATTTCGTGCCCGCGTCGTTGCGCCAATTCAGCCACGCGCCCGCGCAACGAAAGCCGTTCGCCGTCACGCGCCAAAGCCAGATGTTGCGTTTCGCTGGCGGTATGAATCCACGGCCCAAGCGCGATGTTTTGCATCAGCAATTCATTGGCCTGAGCGATCCAATATGCCGGGTGGCAAACGTGGTGATAGCGCGGCGCAGTTTCGACCATATTTTCTAAAAATCGCGCGCCTTCATGTTGCAGGTCCAAGGTGAAAGACAACGAGCCGAGCGCTACGTCGACCTGAAACGACGAAATACTGGCCGCACGTCGCTGTTCAGACGGCGGCAACGGATAAGCGGGATACGCCTGCACATCAAGCATCGGCAACGCATCTGGCAAGCCGGCCGTACCGACAGCGCAGATTTCGTTGGCCGGGTTGACCAGTTCCAGCGACAACTCGATGGGCGCAACGCTGACGACTTGCGCGCGCGCTTGCACAAGTTCGCGGTCATAGATCGGCTTGATGAATTTGGCCGACATCGTGCCGCGTGCCAACCAATTCTCTCCCCAAAGATCAACCACTGGCCGCGTCAAATACGCATACAGCGCCACGCCCGGCACCAACGCACCGGCAAACCCGAATTTGGCCGCGCCTTCGTCACTGTGGATTTTGTTTTCGTGATCAGCGCCGTAATTTTTTGCGACGATGTTGTGTGGTGACAAAACGTCGCCGCTTGCCCATTCAGCCACGCGTAGCCTCCGGTTTGTTAAATCAGAATACGCGACATTGGTACACGACAAAGCCAGGAAGCCAAGATTCATCGGAATGTTTAAGCGTCACGTGTTCTGATGACGGCTGTTACGATTTAGATTGCCTTGTCTTCGGGAGCGTAAAAGAGCGCGAGTTGTCCGCCCGTGTGCCAGAAAAGCACGTTGTCTTGCGCCGTCAGTTTGCCCTGGCGAATCCAGTCGAGTAGTCCCGCCATCGCCTTGGCCGTATAGACCGGATCAAGCACGATGCCTTCTGTGCGCGCCAACAGCGCGGTGGCTTGCTCGCCTGCGGGCGAAGGAATGCCGTATCCAGCACCGGTGTATTCATCAAGCACGGTAACGGTGTCTGTCAGGCTGACGCCGAGCAATTCACCAACACCGCGCGTGATCTGGGCGACTTCGGCGGAAATCGCAGCCGAAGGATCGTCCGGGCTGACGCCGATGATCTGTTTGGCAACGCTGAACAATTGATTGCCCGCAACCAGTCCGGCTTGTGTGCCGCCTGACGAAGTGCAATGAAAGAGGTAATCAAGCGAGACGCCCAACGTGTCGAGTTGCGCTTTTGCCTCTTGCGCGGCGCGCACAAATCCCAGCGCCCCCAATGGGATCGAAGCGCCTAAGGGAATGACCGTCACGTTTTTGCCTGCGGCGCGCAATTCAGCAGCGACAGCATCAACCGTCGTTCTCCGTTCATCGCGGTTGGCGACGCGAATGATCTCAGCGCCATACAATTCGTCCAGGGAAAAACTGGCGGGCTTCCAATCCTGATAGGACACAGCGGCATTGTTGAGCACCAAGATGCAACGCAGTCCCAACCGTGCACACAGCGCCGCCGTCACACGCGCGTGGTTCGATTTCACACCACCACAAGTGATGACAACGTTTGTGCCGTCGGTCTGTGCTTGCGCCAGCACGTATTCCAGCTTGCGCACTTTGTTCCCGCCCAGCCCCGCGCCGGTGTAATCATCACGTTTGATAAACAAACGCGGACAGGTTCCCAGATCGTCTGTGATGGCGGCGCGTAAGCGCGGCAACTCTTCGATGGGCGTGGGATAGTGACCGTATGATAGGCGCGGAAATTCCTGCAACCGTGCGAGGGCGTGGGAAAAAGGTGAAGAGTTCATGCGTTAGGTAATGTCCAAATCGTTTGCGCTCAAACAGCCGACCAGCATGCCATCCTGGTCAATCACCGCCAGAAAGCCCAGGCTGTTGATGCGCAATTTGTGTTCAGCATGTGAGATTGATGCGCGCACGGTGATGAACAAATCTTCGCTGATCGGTTCCATTACTTCGCTGACGGCAAGGCGCTCCCAGTGTTCGCGCGGAACCTGACGCAAGCGCGTCAACGTCAGGATGCCATGCAAACGGCCTTCGCGAGCAACGGGAAAACTGGTTTGCCGGTTTTCTGCCAGAATATCGTCTATGAAATCACTGACGCGCAATTCCGGCACGACGCTCATCGCAGGCGAACGCATCACCGCGCCAACCGTGCCGCTGACATTCCATTGCGCACGTTTTTGCGCCAGCTCTTGCTCTTCGTGCTGCTGACTGGCGCGTTGTTGCGCGCGAAAGCGGTAATCGCCTTCGGCGGCGTTTTTCAAAAAGATGCCGACAACCAGCAACCAGACAGCCACCAGAAAATCTTGCCACAACCTGCCGCGCACCATCCCGAAGCCAAGCAAAAACAAACCGTAGGAAATCAGCATGTAAGCAATGCCGACGCCAAGTTTGGCCGTGGTGCGCGTCGCCGACAGAATGTCTTTGCGCCGATGCCACAAGATCGCCCGCAAAGCGCGCCCGCCATCCAGCGGCAAGCCCGGCAACAAATTGAACATCGCCAGCAGCATATTGGCCGATGCCAGATACAACAATCCGGCCACGACGGCGCGCGCGTGTTGTCCGCCAGCGCTAAAAAGCTGCACCAGATACAAACAAAACCAAAACAACACCGACAACAAAAACGAACTGACCGGCCCCGCCACGGCCACGCGAAATTCCGCCAGCGCCGTGCGTGGTTCGCCCACCAGTCGCGCCCAACCGCCAAAAATATGCAGTTGAATATCGTGAATGCGGATGCCTTCGAGGCGCGCAATGAACGCGTGCGCCAGTTCGTGCGTCAGCACAGACGCGAAAAACAACCCCGTCACCAGGATTGCCAGCAACAGGTTTTCTGCCAACGGCAACGACGGTTTGACCTGACTGGGCAACCAGAATTGCGCCACCAACCAGATATGCAACAGCGCCATCGGCGGCCAACTGTAATCAATGATCAGCGGAATGCCGAACAGCCGGGCAATCTGAAATTGGCGTGAAAGCAAACGCATGATCGAGCCTTGCAAAGCGAAACCGTTGGTGGTCGTCAGGCCGCAAATTCTCTGATGGCGGTCATCAGTTCATTGGCCTGATCATCAAAAAAATGGCCAGCATTGGCAATGCGCACCAACTGATAATTCGTCGTGGCTGGCAACTGTTGGAGAATGTCTTCGAGCGGAGCCAGCGGCGCAATCTCATCCAGTTCGCCGTGCACAAAGAGTTTGGGTTTGGTGCAAGCCTGTAAAAACTCCAGCGTGCTCAACCGGGCCGGTGCGCCAATGGCAATCAGTCGCTGTACGCGTTCATCCGCGCAACCGACGCGCAACCCGACAACCGAGCCAAACGAAAATCCGGCAAGCAGCACTTCGCGCGCGTGCGGTTGCACTGACAACAAATAATCCAGCGCCACGCGCGCGTCGTCACATTCCCCCTTGCCTTCGTCATATTCACCGGTGCTCGCGCCAACGCCGCGAAAGTTAAAGCGCAAGGTTTCAAAGCCAACTTCGCCCAGGGCCTTGGCCGCGCGAAACACAACCTTGTTGTGCATCGTTCCGCCGTGCATCGGGTGCGGATGTAACACCAATGCCACGCGTTCGGCCTGCTCGGACTTGGGCCGATAAATTGCCTCCAAACGTCCGTGCGGCGCGGGAATGAACAGGTTTCCTGCTGGATACATAAACTCCTGAATTAAGCCGTCAGTAAGATTTTGAGCGTTCCCGGCTGGCGCGCCGCCGTCATTGCGGCAACGCCATCCGTCAATTTGTATTCGGCGGCGATCAGCGGTTCGAGGTCAATTTTTCCGGACGCCAACAACGCCAGCGCGGTCGCAAACCGCCCGCAGCGCGAGCCGAGCAAGGTGATTTCGTCCACCACGATGCGCGTGGAATTCAATTCGACCGCGCCGTGAAAGGTGGATTTGAGCACAATCGTGCCGCGTGCGCGAACCAGCTCTAACGCCAGATTCAATCCGCTGGCCGAGCCGCTGGCTTCGACCACGACTTCAAATCGGCGCGCGGGATCAAGCTTAAGTTCTGACAAGACTTTGGTTTTGATGCCGGAAGCCGCCGCAAGTTCCAGCTTGTCTGAATGTTTGCCGATCAAAAGCAAATTACAGCCTGTCGTCGCCAGCACGCGCGCAATCAATTGTCCCAGTTTGCCGTCGCCAATCACGGCCACGCGCATTTCCGGCGTGAATTTCACTTGCGTCAGAATTTCGCATGCCGCCGCCAGCGGTTCGGTGAAAACAGCCTGACGGTTGCTGATTTCATCGGGCACGCGCAACAGGTTTTCCGGCGGCAGGTTGAGATATTCGGCAAACGCTCCGTCGCGTCCGTGTATGCCCAGAGCCGTGCGTTGCAAACAATGTCGCGCATCGCCCGCCCAGCACCAGTCGCAAGCGCCACAACCGACGTTGATCTCGCCCACGACGCGCTGACCGATTTGCGCACGGTCTGGCGAATCTTCAACCACGCCGACAAATTCGTGCCCGAGCGTGCCCTGAAATCCGGCATAGCCGCGCACGATCTCCAAATCCGTATTGCAGACGCCAGCCAATTGCACACGCACCAGCGCTTCGCCGCCGCGATGCGGGGTGGCGACATCCGCCAATTTCAATTCTCCCTCGCTAAATCGTAATGCCTTCATCCTGAACGTAGATAAAGTAATCGCCCAGCGTTTTCAAGCCTTGTGCCAAACACGCGCTGAACAAACGCCTCGCTGGCATTTTATCCGCCCGTATGCGATGCTGCGGCCAGATGTAGTTTTCGTCAATTTGGTCCCAACGAAAGGAAATTCAGATGTCTATAGTCAAACTTGGCGACGCCGTAAAAGTGCATTACACAGGCAAATTCGATTCGGGCGAAGTCTTTGATACATCAGAAGGCAGCGAGCCGCTCGGCTTCCAGGTCGGCGGCGGGCAGGTCATCCCCGGCTTTGAACAGGCCTTGATCGGAATGAGCGTCGGCGAAACCAAGGAAATCGTCATCCCGCCCGCGCAAGCGTATGGCGAACGGATGCAAGAACTGGTGCAAACCATTCAACGCGACCAATTCAGCCTTGGCGAGATGGAACCGGAAGTCGGGCTCGCAATTGAAATGCACACGCCGCAAGGCAACATCCCGCTGGTCATCACCGAATTGACCGATACCACAGTGACGCTCGATGCCAATCACCCGCTCGCAGGCGAGCACCTGCATTTTGCGCTGACGCTGGTAGAAATTGCGGCCTAACCGATTAGGCGTTCAACTGCTTTATGCCCGCGAATCTGCACGATTGGAATCTGCCTGCCAGTGACGCCATTGCCGTACAACAACGATTGCGCGAACTGGTACGGATAGAACCGCCGAAAACCCCGATTCACACCATTGCCGGCGCAGACGTTTCGTTCAATAAGTTCTCCGAAACGATCTATGCCGGCATTGTCGTGTTAGAACTCGCCTCGTTGCGCACCATCGAATCTGTGGGTGTGCGCACGACCACCAAATTCCCTTACATTCCCGGTCTGCTCAGTTTTCGCGAAATCCCCGCCTTGCTCGAAGTCTGGGAGCGGTTGCAAACCAAACCGGACGCGCTGATGTTGGATGGTCAGGGATTGGCGCATCCGCGTCGTTTTGGCCTGGCCTGCCATATCGGTGTATGGCTGGATTTACCAACCTTGGGCTGCGCCAAAAGTTTGTATGTGGGCAAACACGACGAACTGCCCCTCGCAGCGGGCAGCCAGGCTCCCTTGCTGGATCGCGGTGAACAGGTAGGCGTGGCCTTACGCACCAAACGGAAAGTCGCGCCGGTGTACGTTTCCGTCGGACATTTGCTCGATCTGCCCACGGCTATCGCCCTGACGCTGCAAACCGCTCCCAAATACCGCCAGCCAGAACCTACGCGTCAGGCGCATTTACTCGTCAACCGTTTGAGAACCGCGGACCAATAAGCCCATATAACAAAGAGTGCGCGCCAATCGGTGTGATTGGCGCGCACTCTTTGTTGGTTGTTCAGCGCATTAGCGCCGAACCGTTTCAGCCCGGTCCACGCGAATCAGGGAAACCTTTCCGCCCGGAATAAATAGCTTCTGTTCCCAAGCCGGTTTGCCCGCGCACATCACTGAAATGTGATGAACGCCCGCGCGCAAACGAATCGTGCGCGGCGCCCAGCCACTGTAAGAATCGTCAATATAAATGCGGGCTTGCGCATCGGAACACTCAATCGTCAGTTCCCCAACGTTAGCATCCAGCGACGGCAAATCGCGCGCGCCGGGCACAACCGGCACACTCTGCGCTTCGGCAGCCGCCTCACTGACTTGACTTGCCATAGGGGGCGCAGGCGCAAGCGCAGCCCGTGGTTCAGTCAGCGCAACATCCGCGCTTGGACTTCCGGCAGGAGCCAGCACCGCAACATCCAACGCAGAGGTCAGCCAGCGATTCACGCTTTCAATGGTGTAATCGCGGTTGGTCAATTCGCGCGAAAAGCGCAAATTGATGCGCGGTTGCCGACGAACGGCGAAAGGATTGAACGAGCTTTTCGGCTTTTCGCCGCTTTTGCTGAAAATCAGTTCAATGCCACGATCACTGGCCTTGAAACTTTTGATGGTCAGCTCTTCTCCCGGCTGGGCTGCGTTTGTGTCAGCAGCCGTTTCGGGTTGCCGCCACGCGCCATCCATCATTTCCAGTCCACGCCGAGTCGCGGGAATGGCTAATTTTGCACGCACGGTTTTGCCAACGTAATGTCGGGTCAGCGCCCGTTTGGCATCTCCATACCAATCTTCCTCCGGTAAACGCCGCTCTTGCGCAAAAGAGACCAAGCTCAACACAGCGGCAGACAGAATTGCCACGAACATCGCGGTACGAGGAGAGAATCTTTTCATAATGAAACCTCAAGTAGCTGTTGCGGTCAGATCGGGGCAGTCATAATGCCCGCGCGGGAGATTGTTAGTGGTGACGCGGGCCGGAGGGGGAAAACTGGGGAGTCGAAGGTTTAGGAGGAAGGGTTGTGAGTGACCGGATGGCAACTCACAACCCGTTTTGTCTTTGCAGTGCTATTTGACCTGGAAGGTGTCTTTATCAGTGGTGACCATCGTGCCAGCCACGTTGTCTTTAATCGTCACCTGCACATCGTAAAAGCCCGGTTCGAAGTTCTTGAGCGGGATCAAACGCGCCAACGTGATTTGCTGGCTGTTGATCGTGCTCAGACTGCTCTTGCCGTCTTCCTTAATGCGCATCACTTCCTTGTCTTTACGCGAAACGACATATTCGATGTCCACGCTGGGCCGCAACGTCGCCTGGTCAATCGCCACGTTGTAAACCTGCATGTAAACGCCCATCGTTTGATCTTTCTTGAATTCGCCAGTCGCATTCGGCACGACTTTCAGCGACCCAAGCACAAATTGGCCGCTTGGCAAACGCCCGGCCAACGGTTCGATCTTCGAAGCCAGGATCATCGTCGAAGTCGCCAATTTTCCTTCTTCAAATTTGGGCACCACGAAACCTTGTTTGATGACGCCCGTCTTGCCACTGTTCACGTCGCGCACCACCAGGTCAATTTTGTAGTTGCCCGGCGCAAGCACAACGTTTTTCTGATAGGCAGACTTTTGCTGCATACCAATTTCCAGCGCTTCCGGCGTGTAGCTGGAAGTCACCACGTCTTCAAATTGACCGGCGCGTCGGCCAGCCACATTGGTGATTTTGGCGTAAATGTTGATCGCGGCTTGCGGCAATCCGCCGGATTCTTTGTAGACAAGATCGTTGTTTTCCAACTGGACGGTGAAGGAAGTCAGAACGGCCGTTTCTGTCACGCGCAGCAGGTTGATGTTCAACCCAGCGCTGAGCACGTCAAAACTCGCTTTCGGCAATTCAGATTCGCTGGCGAGCGCAGCCAGGTCATTGAATTTCACTTTGGGCGGACGCTGCAAACGCGCCAACAAATCGAGTTTTTCAAACGGCTGGTCTTTGGCGCGCATGCCAAACATCTGACCGTTTTGCCCTTGTCCGTTATTGCCAAACATACCGTTGCCGATACGGTCGGCTTTGCTCGACAAACCGAGCTGTTCTGCCAGGGTCAAACCGGCGTTCGGCGTATAGAGCAAGGCGTCTTTTTCGTTCGGGTTGCGCGCAATACGATATTCGCCGGAACCAGTCGGGTCTACGAATTCGATTTCAACGTCAGACCCAACGCCTTCGATGTAACGGTACCACCAGATTTCAAACGGATAGGTCGAAGTCGAACCGCCGCCTTCCCAAACCGGGCGATCATAGCTGCCGCCTGACGGGTGCGATTCGATTTGGTCAGGCTTGCCGAACATGATGTACATACGCCCGCGATCCGTTTTCCAGCCAGGGATACCGCTGGTGTAATGCTCGTTGGCATAGGCAATGCGCTGATAATACTCTTCGCGATATTCGTTGCCGTCCGTGTCAGGATCGGGATCGCGGCGCAGCCAGAATTGTTCGATGAACTGCTCGCGCTCGTCGTCGGTTTTCAACGAATTGAAGGTCTTGCGCTCTTCATCGGTGATGATCCACGCCACGTCTTCGTTGACCCAGCGCTTATACACGCTGCTGACGCCTTCTTTGGAAGGCTTATCTTTTTTCTTCTTCTGCTCTTTCCCCTCCTGGGCAAAAACAGAAACCGAAGAAAACACGAGGCTAAGAATCAGAGAAAGCGCAGTCGAACGCGCCAACGTACCTGTAAACATACGATCTTGCATAGGGTTTCTCTCCTCTCGGTAATGGCTGCCTGATCCGCATCCGGTAAAAAGGCATGCTCAGAACGGAGTTGGCGCAACTGTTTGCCACCTTTTTCTCCATTACGCACAACGTCAGGCCTGCCGGTCAAATTGCTCAAGCTCGCGTACGTGCCAGTCTTAAGTGTCTGATCCGTAAACCGAGTTGGAAGGTTTATCGCAGTGGGCAGTGTACGCGAGCCGCGCAAAGTGCGTCAAGCCAAGCCTTTTGTTGCGTAAAACAGTCCGTGGCAAGGGCTGGCCCGCTGTCCAGAACACCAAAGTTTGACATCCCCCAGACCTTCTGTTAGTTTCCCGGCTTTGTCTGGCGCTGCCTGGATTTATAAGATGCTTTATTATGATGCCTTTGGGCGAGCACATTACCCCGTATGGTTCAAGTAACGCGTTTCTGGCAGGAGAATGTCTCACGTTGGCGTGCCAGCCTCATCGCAATCGTCGTTGGGCTGGCCTTCTTCAATGCTGGCTGCGCCAGCTTGGTAAAGGTGCGGGACAATTCCATCCCTAAACTGCTCACGCCGGTAACCGACGCCAAATTCAACGATTTGCTCAGTCAGTTACAACCTTTCACTGATTTGCAGGCCCTGCGCGCCTCTCAGGTTTACATCCAATTCATTGACGCAGAATCGTCGGAAAAATTCCGCTATGAAGCGGACTCGATTCTGTTGCTCAACCGTCCGGACAAAATCCGCCTGCTCATTCAAGCGCCGGGGATCAAGACCAAAATCTCTGACATGGTTTCAGAGTCGAACCAGTTCAAGGTCGGCATCTATTATCCCAGCGAATACCGCCGCTTTTTGTTAGGCACCAATGATGCCGATTACAGCATGTGGCGCGCCCGGTTGGCCGAAAAAGAACGCCGCAGCGGATTGACGTCGGCACGCCCCTTTCACTTTACCGAAGCGCTGATGATGCGTCCGGTGCAATTGCGCGATGCGCGGTTCGCGTATGCGCTGGAAGAATCATTGCAAGAAGAAGCCGATACGCGTCCCGGAGCCAAAAAAGGCGCGCGCGTGTTGCGTAGCTTTTACGTGATTTCGGAAGTTGAGCTGGGCAATGGCGAGCAAGGTCCGGCGCTCGTACGTCGTCGTTTCTGGTTTGACCGTACCAATGGCGCAAAGTTTGCCCGCCAGCAAATTTTCGACGCGCAAGGAAATCTGACATCAGAGGTCACCTATTCCGACTTCAAAAAGCTGCGCGCTGATAGCCCGGAGTTGTGGCCTGGCGTCGTGCTCGTTCATCGTCCTCACGACGGTTATTCTGCGCGTCTGACGTTCACAGAAGAAAAGTTCGAATTAAATCCGACATTGCCGCCCAACGCATTTGTACTCGCGAACACAGACAATTTACCGGAAACAGATTTAGATAAGGATAAACCGGTGAAACCGTAAGCAGCACAACAACTGGTGAACGCAGCGGTATCATCGCTGTTGACGCCCGTGGTGGTTGCTGAGCGCAACGGTCTGGTGCGAAATCTGTCACCACACCAACGCGGGCAAACCCCGAATCGAACGGATCGTTTTTATGGATAGTTTGGTCATCTCAAGTCTTCGCCAACGCCCGACGCGCACCTTGATCAGCGTGCTCGGCGTCGCGCTGGGAGTCATCCTGGTCGCTCTTAATACCGGCTTGGTTGAAGGTATGCTGAATGACCGGTTGCGGCGCGAACAAGGCGTAGGCGCGGAAATCGAATTTGCCCGGCAAAGCAGCGGCGGATGGTCACCGTCATCGGTAATGTCGCTTGATACACGCTATGACGACCCCTTGAAACAGATTGCGGGCGTAAAAACCGTCAGCCCGGTTGGACGTCACGTGCAAAGCGGTAATAGCGGGTTGGGTTTTGAAGTCGTCGAAGGCATTGATTTCCCCAGCTATGCGGAAATGAGCGGTTTGCAGATCATTGAAGGTCGTGTTTTTCAAGCTGATGACGAAGTGATCATTGACCAGTTCAAAGCGCAGCACAACAAGCTTTCGGTCGGCAGCGAAATTCAGGTTTTCGGAAAAATGCTCAAGGTTGCAGGCATTTACGCGCCGG
>WBZQ01002210.1_pt1 | contig 12666 bp, 11 predicted proteins | sample 5204251 | NCBI WGS metagenome assembly WBZQ01 (sample SAMN12412402, study PRJNA552823) | activated sludge metagenome | isolation source: activated sludge from nitrification reactor of wastewater treatment plant... | place: USA: Virginia | collected 2017-09 | reverse complement strand
GCACCAATACTTACGGTGCTGGCTTTCTCAGTGGGGCTTTCCCTGGCGTTGGGACTTGCTTTCTCATTCGCTGAACGCATTCGATTGCTGTAGCGTTGCATACTTTTTTAACCAGTTATCGCAATAGGATTTAACATAAAAGTTTTGAGTGGCTTAAAAAGCATTGATGTGCAACAGAGCATTGAAAAAGTCTTCTATGGACTCGTGACAGTGCGAAGTGTGGGGCTAGCTGGTGGACCAGGTGGATTGTCAGAACTTGAGCCACCATTTGGTATGCTGATATGCAAATGGTCGAGAAAATGGCTCCAGTCCTGAGTGGGGAGGGGGAATACTGTTCCGTCCCACGTCTCAGACCAGACCCACTCATTCAGTCCGTTCTGGGCGTAGTTCATGTTGGTGTAATTCCCAGCCAGTACGCCATTGACCCACCACCTTACAATGCCATCACGAGAGGTGGCAGTCGTACTCTTCTTCACGTAAGCTTCGAGTTTTGTCCATACCCCTGGCGTGACCGCTCCTGATCCTACATTGGGTTCACATCCAAGTCCAAGTTGTGAACCGCAGGTATGGCTGTTATCGAGAGACCCCGAATTGTGGCTAAATACCATCCGAAATGGACCGCCAGGTGTGCCGACCATATACCAAACACCGTTGTTCTGAGGCCCGCGAAGAAAGAAGGTCTTATTGTTAGCCGGGCGACCATAAAACTCTGGATTTGTGCGCCACATTAGGCCCATGTAGATCTCATTAGAGACTTGTGGAGTAACGTAATTGAGTTGCATCCCACCTGTGGAATTGCCAGCGTAGAGTGTCGATTGCGCAACGCTATTGGGGGATATAGGAGCAGATGAGTCGGAAGTAATTCTGCCCGAAGAGTAAGCATCGAGTATTCCACAACTACTGATGCCATTAAAGGGGCAGTCTACAACCACGTTCGATCCTGCCGGCTCATTGGTCCATACTCCAGCTGCTAAGGTCGGTTGGCTGTCGGCTAAACCGAAACATATCATGACTAAAAATACAAAAACAGCCAACCTTTTGGAGGCGCGAAATGTTGCGTTGCCGTCCATGATTGTCCTCTTATTCGTAGTGAGAATTGGGGTGGTTGCTAATGTGGTCATGCGATTGGTCTATCGATGCTGCAGCCGCACCAGCAGGAGACGATGTGCTTATGGGAACCAATTTCCTTCCTGGAGAAATGCCTGACCATTTGTTAGGAGGAGCAAGATCAGTGCCTGCAGCATCCGAAACGGTCCTACCATACAATAGCCTTCCTAAGCTTGCAAATGGTTTCATGATTCTTTGGGGTCTTGGCTGAGTCGTGCCTTCGAGGAAAGCAATCCACCCCAAACCCTTAGTGTGTGTATGAGAGGACAGCCTCGGCCAAAATCGTTCCTTGTACGCACATAGGGGGCGGGCAGCAAGAGGCCGGTGGGCTGGATGCAACTCCGGTGCTGTAACGCCTCAATGAGTGGAGGTGAGGATGATTTCGTGATGTGAGCCCTCTCTCCTTGCGCGAGAGAAATGCCCGGGGCTTTGTGTGGGCCGGTAAACGAAATCGCTGCACGATACACATGGGAAATCGTTGACGGATTGGCGATATTCTGCCATTCTTTTTTCAACATTGACCGGGTGGTGCGCGTGACTGACAAGGGGAGTGACATGGCCAAGAAGATGCAGCGGCAGATTGCGGTAGTGGGATTGGGATATGTCGGATTGCCCATTGCGGTAGCGTTCGGGAAGTCCGCGCCGGTGATCGGGTTCGATATCAATAAGACCAAGATCGATGAGTTGCGCAAAGGGGTAGATCGGACAGGAGAGGTCTCGCCGCAGGACTTGAAGTCCAGCCGAGTCCGGTACACCTGCGAGCCGAGTGACTTGAAAACGGCAGATTTTATTATCGTTGCGGTGCCGACTCCGATCAATGATGCGCTTCAGCCTGATCTCACCGCCTTGAAGAAAGCTTCAGAACTGATCGGTGCGAATCTTTCGCCAGGCGCCATCGTTGTCTACGAATCGACGGTGTATCCCGGTGCGACGGAAGAAGACTGTCTGCCGATCCTCGAAAAAGCTTCCGGCATGAAGAGTGGGATTGATTTCAAGATTGGATATTCGCCGGAGCGCATCAATCCAGGCGATAAGGAGCATACGCTGGAGCGCATCATTAAAGTCGTCTCTGCGCAGGATGAAGAGTCACTGGAAATCGTCGCCCAGACGTACCGGCTGGTAGTCAAGGCCGGAATTCATCGGGCGTCCAGCATCAAGGTGGCGGAAGCGGCCAAGGTCATTGAAAACACGCAGCGAGACTTGAATATCGCCCTCATGAACGAACTGGCCTTGATTTTTCATCGCCTAGGAATCGATACGAGATCAGTGTTGGAGGCAGCCGGAACAAAGTGGAATTTTTTGAAATTCAATCCGGGTTTGGTCGGAGGGCATTGTATAGGGGTCGACCCCTATTACCTGACTGCTAAAGCGGAATCAGTCGGGTATCACCCCGAAGTCATCCTGGCCGGTCGGCGTATCAACAACAGCATGGGGAAATATGTTGCCGAACAGACCATGAAGCTGTTGAGCCAGGTCGAGCGCCCTGTCAGTGATTTACGTGTCGGCGTGCTGGGGCTGACCTTTAAGGAAAATGTTCCGGACCTGCGGAACAGCAAGGTGCCGGACATCATCAATGAATTGAAGGAATATGGGATTCAGGTTGTCGTCCACGATCCGCTCGCTGAGCCTGAGGAGGCGGTGGGTGAGTATGGACTTCGCCTGTCGTCCTGGGATCAGTTGAAACAGCTGGATGGCATTATTCTGGCGGTGGCACACCGGGAATACTTGAGCATGAGCGTTTCGGATCTGCTCAAACCGTTGCGGAAGCAACGCAACAATGTCGTGGTTGACGTGAAGAGTGTCTTGAGTCCGGAGACCTTGCCGGGTTCTGTGAAATATTGGCGGCTATAGGGCACTAATTGGTAGGAGGGGAGTTTTTCCCTCTTGCTGGAATCGACCCGGTTCTGTATCTGACGATTGTCTCTCCAGTAACCCGAAGCAGTCGCCGATCTTTCAGGTTATCTTCCTCCCAATAATCCCCACCGCTAATGACTCGTCTCATACCTGCCGAAACAGGTATGAGACGAGAACCTAGGGCGGCATCGTCCAAAGCGAGAAACTGATTGTCGCGTGTGTGTCAGTTTGGTATACCAAAGAGGTTGTAACTTTGTTCATCAAGTATATGCAGTCACCCTTCCCTTCCACACGCGTCAACATCGAAGGTAATCGGCTTCGCGAGCTGGCCATGGCTGTCAGCGGGTGGGCCTGCTGTCTGGCGATCACCGCCTGCGGCACGTTTGCGTCTCCCGACGTCAAACGCGGGGACCAGCATCTCGCGGCAGGAAATTGGGAGGAGGCCAGTGTTGCGTATCGACAGGCACTCAAGGATGATCCATTCGAGCCCTCGCTCCAAAACAAGTATCGCATTTCGAGGGAACGTGCCGCCGCAGCGCATGATGAACGTGGTCGACAATTATTGAAGGATCGCCAATTCGATCAGGCCGCCGAAGAGTTCAAGCGCGCTCTCACGATTGAACCGACGAGCAAGGAATTCGAAGCAGGTTTGACCGAGGCGCTGCGATTGAAAGAATCCCGTGACCGGTACCGCGAAGCGGAACGTTTGGCACAGTTGGGGCGGGCCACCGAAGCCATGACCGGTTATATGCGGGCCGTCGAGTTGGATCCCACGTATAAGGATGCGCTCGAAGGAGTCGCCCGTCTGTCTGCTGAACAGCATGCGGCCGATCGTGACGACCGGCAGAAACAGCCGGTGACGCTGCAGTTTCGCAATGCGGGGCTGAAGGAAGTTGTCGAGGCGCTGGGGAAGGCGGCCCACGTCAATTTTGTATTCGATAAGGATGTGCGAAACGACCCTATCACTGTCTCGCTCGAAGAGAAACCCTTTGACGAAGCGTTGTCGCTAGTGTTGAACAGCAACAGCCTGTTTGCGCAGAAGGCCGGACCGACGCTCTTCATCATTAGTCCCAACACCAAGCAGAAGCAAGAACAGTATCAGGATTTGATGATCCGGACCTTCTATCTGTCGTCGGCCAAAGCGAAAGATATGGTGGCGCTGCTGAAATCCATGCTGGATGTGAAGCATATCCATGGCAATGAGGCGCTCAATACGATTGTCATTCGTGATCAACCGGAAAAGGTGGAGCTGGCCGAAAAAATCATTCAGGCCAACGACCGTGAAGATTCCGAAGTGTTGTTCGATGTGGAAGTGCTGGAGGTGAATCGGACGGTGGATCAGCAGTATGGACTGAATTACCCGAAACAAATTGCTGCTTCACTCGTTCCCCCGGGGTTCACAGGTACAATCGCCGGAGACATCGCACAGCAATTTACTTACCGGAACCTTGCGAGTTTGGGGCAGGATAGCTATCTGTTCAAGGTTCCGACGAATGTGCAGCTGGATTTCTTCAAGCAGATCACCGACGCGAAGACCCTGGCGGCGCCCAAGGTACGAGTGCTCAACAACAAAAAAGCCGAGGTGAATATCGGCGACAAACAGCCCATCTTACTGTCCACCACCAATGTGTTACCAGGACAGGCCGCCACCGGTGCGGTACCGACGACCTCGACGGTGACCTCGATAGAATTCCGGGACACTGGGGTAAAGCTTACGGTGGAGCCGAACATTCACCTCGCGAACGAACTGTCCTTGAAGATGAAAATTGAGGTGATTCGCCTGGGGGATGTCGTCTTGCTGCAGCAATCTCCACCGATCACGCAGTTCAAGTTCGGCAACCGCTCGGCAGAGACGATGCTGAACGTGCGCGATGGAGAAACCATCATCCTGGGCGGGTTGCTCCAAGAAGAGGATCGTCGGACCAAGGTGACCATTCCATGGATCGGCGACATCCCGTATCTGGGAAATCTGCTGAGTTCCTTCAAGACCCAGCGGGTGACGACCGAAGTCATCCTGACGATTACTCCGCATATCGTCAATTCGCTGCGCATTCCTGGGCCGCAAGGACAGGCGTTTTGGTCAGGAACGGAGTCCGTGTATTCGACCTCACCATTGTTTGCCATGCAGCCGAAGCCGATCTCGGCTCGGGTGACGGTCCCGGCGGCGTCCGGAACAGCCCTTGAGAAAAGCGGCTCCAATAAATCACAACTGAGTGCGGCGAGTTCAGACGTGGCCTCGCCCAGACTTCAGTTGTCCATTCAACCAGCGGACGCCACGGTTCAGGTGGCCAAAGAGATTCGTGTCGATGTGGTGGCGACGCAGGCTCACGGGTTCGATACGGAAACGTTCACACTGGAGTTTGACCCGAAGATTCTGGAGTTTCGAGATGCCACCCTCGGTGAAGTCTTGGGAGCCGAAGCCGGGAAAGCTCCGGTGGCCGCGACATCATCTTCCACGGAAGGCATTGTCGAACTGCGGCTCCATCGTTCTGCGACTGCCACCAAAGATGAAGGCCGCCTGCTGCGCTTGACCTTCCTCGCCAAATCCCCGGGCGTCTCGCCCGTGCGGTTGCAGATGGCCACACATCCGGGCCAAAACCTCCCGGAGGGAACCGGCGAAGCCTCGGGAGTGGTGAGAGTGCGGTGAAACAGTCCGGCGTGACGTTGCTTGAGTTGCTCGTGACCCTGACGATTCTCACGATCCTTGCCTCGGTCGCGCTGCCGTTCACCAAGGTCTCTACCAAACGGACGAAAGAGATCGAGCTTCGGCAGAATCTCCGGGTGATTCGAGCGGCGATTGATGCCTTTCGTCTGGAATGGGCGCGTGACGGCGACACCCTTATTGGCCCGGCCTGCGTCAAGAACCGGTTGAGTTGCAAAGACGTCACCGGCCCGTATGGGTACCCCAAGTCGCTCGATGCCTTGCTGGGCGTCAAGCTCACCGGTGAGCAAGCGACAGTGCGAGGGACGACGATCCGGCGCTACCTGCGTTCGATTCCCTTGGATCCGATGACCGGCGCCGCCGATTGGCGCCTGCGTTGCTACCGGGACCCCGCCAGTGTGAAAGACTGGTGCGGAGAAGACATTTACGATGTTACGACTCAGAGTCAAGAACTGGCCTTGGATGGTACGAAATACCGAGAGTGGTAGACGCGCATGTGTCTCATCGTCAGCGCACGGATTTACGATTATCGAGTTGATGATTGTGGTGACGATTGTGGGGATCCTGGCCACATTGGCGGTGCCCTCGTATCACGCGGCGATCATTAAAGCGAAAGAAGGGGCCTTGCGTCAGGATTTGTTCTCGTTACGCGATGTGATCGACCAACATCGCGCCGACAAGGGAAAGTATCCGGAGAGCATTCAAGCTCTCGTGTCATCCGGATATCTCCGGAGGGTCCCGACCGATCCATTGACCGGGGCGACCACATCGTGGCAGGAGATGCTCGATGAGGCTGAAGGCGGAATGGTGGATGTGTTTTCAGGCTCCGAACTGGTCGGAACTAATGGCGTACCCTACAACCAATGGTAAGGCGATGAACATCATGATACACCTACATGTTCCTGCGCGACGGAAGGGCGTTGGGTTACGTCTCGGATACTGGTTGGCGGCATTGTTGGTCTGTGAGTCCTGGGGAGGTTGTGCGCGGGTGACTCCAAATCACGAACCGGCCCCGTCGGAACTGCAAGTCGCGGCGGACTCTCTGAAGGTCGCGGTCCGCGAAGCGCAGCGCACGGCAGCTGAATTGCGGACGGAACTGGAAGAACAGAGAAGAGAACTGGCCGATGCGCAAGTGGCGCGGGCCCAACTTCAGGGCATGTTGCGAGAAACAGAGCGGCGATTGACGGAAGCCCGTCAGATCATCGAATTGCAGCGCGAAGAGTTAGCCTCCGCTCGCGACGAACGGGAGCGACTCGCTCAGGCGGTTCAACCCTTCAACGGGCATGTACGGCCATCGTCTGCGCCGGCGCCATCGCGCAGCAAGAGTCTGCCGCCTGGTTCCGACAGCACGGTTCCCACTTCCGTCGATGCGCGAGAGCTTACGGGGGAGAACTCCCCAGTCGAGCAAGAACAGGCGATTCCGCAACTCGTCCCCCTTCATCGCGAGGCCACGAGGGATTCATCGATGTCCCGGGCGTCAGCTGTTCGTGTCTCTCCGCTGTCGAAGGGAAAGCCAGTGGGACGGACGATCGTGGTGCAAGGCGGGGATACGTTGTGGCGGCTTGCGCGCCGGCACAAGGTTGAAGTCGCGGTGCTCCGCTCACTCAATGGGTTGTCAGGTGACCGCATCGTGGCCGGGCGAACGCTCCGTTTGCCTGACGTGGAGGCGCAACATGCGGCTGTGCAGCCCGCCACACTCGACATGCTGGTGCAATAAAGGCTGCAGATCATCGCGTGATGTGTCGAGCCGAATGAACTCATGGCTGTCTTCTCCTATAGAGCGGCTCGCGCGGATGGAACCACCTTCGAAGGCCACATCGAAGGCGATGACGAGCATGTCGTCCGCGCGAAGCTCGAGGCAGACGGCATTCTGGTGTTTCGCCTGTCTCGAAGCGGAACAGGGTTTGGTGTGCCGGGCCTGCCTGCGGGCCGCTGGGGAAAGCTTCCGCTTCAAGACTTTCTCGTGTTCAATCAAGAGCTGCTGGCCTTAATCAAGGCGGGGCTTCCGGTTCTGCGGGTGTGGGATCTGCTCATCGATCGCACCCAGCGTGCTCCGTTTCGAGAAGCGCTGAAGGCCGTTCGGCAGGATATTCGCGGCGGGGCCTCGGCATCGGAAGCCTTGGCGAAGCATTCCACCTATTTTTCGGATCTCTATTTGGCCACCATTCGCGCCGGCGAACAGTCGGGCAATTTGGCGGAGGTGCTGCAACGCTACATTGCGTACTTAAAACTGATGATCAGCCTTCGCCAAAAGGTGACGAAGGCCTTGGCGTACCCGGGTTTTCTCGTCGTCGTTGGCATTGCGGTCGTCGGATTTTTGCTGAGTTATGTCATGCCGACGTTTATCTCCGTGTACGGCGAATCGTCCGCGAATCTGCCGACGCCGACGCGAGTGCTCATCTCCGTGATTCACATGGGAGAGGCGCAATTGATCCCTGTCGCCATCATCGTCATTGCGGCGATGGTCATGGGGCGCGCCTGGTATCAAACTTCAGCGGGACGCTTGTCGGTGGACCGGAATCTCTTGCGGTTACCGTTACTCGGGACCATTCTGGTGGAGCATCATACAATTCAATTGACGCGGACGCTCGCCACGGTGCTGGCCGGCGGGACGCCCATTGTGGAAGCTCTGGAGATTGCGCGGGGAGCGGTCTCGAACCGCTTTGTGTCGCGCGGACTGGTTTCCGCGGTCAACGAGATTCGGGAAGGCAGTACGCTGGCGGCCGCCATTGAGCGGCCAAAAATTTTGCCGAAGTTGGCCATCGAAATGCTGTCGGTCGGGGAGGAAACGGGCTCGCTTGAGCCGATGCTCAGAGATGTGGCTGAATTCTATGAGGGCGATCTCGATGTGCGGCTCAGCCAGTTGACGACCTGGATTGAGCCGGTCTTGCTGCTGGTCATGGGGTTGCTCGTCGGCGGAATTGTCATCATCATGTACTTGCCGATTTTTCAAATGGCCGGAACGATTCAATGATACGCGGACGGCGACGGCATCATTCCAGAGCCTTGTCTGCCATCAGGGTTGGAGATTTGTAGTATGGCCATGCAACGTCATCTCACCCGCCCGTCGCTGGCCGATGTCCTGGTGCGTGAAGGAATCCTCCCTCGCCGCACGGTCGACCAGGTCGTGGCCCGTCTAGGGGGCAGCCCCACTGCCTTGGGGCCAACGCTGGTTGAAGACGGCACCATTTCAGAGATGCAGCTGGCTCAGGCGTTGGCCGCCCAGTATGGCTTTCCGTATGATGCGCTCACCGGCTTCCGCGTGGACTCGGAGTTTTACCACACCATTTCCGTCAAGCTGATGCGCCGTCATCCGTTTGTGCCGCTGAAAGATGAGGCGGGGATTCTGACCATTGCGATATCCGATCCTCAGAACCTGTTGGGGCTGGATGAACTGGAAATTCTGCTCAACCGGCCCTTGCACTATGTGGTGAGTTCAAAAAACGCCATTCAGGCCGCACTCGAGCGCAGCGAAGGATCGAGTCAGGCCTTACGCGAACTCGAAGCGGAGTACCGATCGGTGCTCGTCAAGGAAGACGAACGGGGCGAAGAAGTCCTGACCGTGGACCATTTCGGCGAAGACCAGAGTCCCGTCGTCAAGCTGCTCGACACAATCATGCTCAGCGCCATGCAGCGGAGGGCCAGCGATATTCACATTGAGGCCACGGATCGCGCAACCACGGTGAAATTTCGCGTGGACGGCATTCTGGTCTCAGCCATGGATCCGCTGGATGTGAAGCTGCACCCGCCGCTGGTCTCCCGCCTGAAGGTCATGTCCGACCTGGACATTGCGGAGCGCCGGGTGCCGCAGGACGGAAGCTTCCGGATGCGCCTTGACCGGAAAACGGTCGATTTTCGTGTGTCGATTCTGCCGAGCGTGTTTGGTGAATCCGTTGTGATCAGAATTTTGGACCGCGAGGCGATCACCACCGGCGTCTCCACCTTGCGGCTGGATCGGCTGGGGTTCAACCCCGAAGATCTCAAGCGGTTCCGGCGCGCGATCACCAGACCCTACGGGATGGTTCTCGTGACCGGTCCGACCGGAAGTGGAAAGACCACGACGCTCTATGCGGCGATCAGCGAAATGAATATTCAGGAAGATAAGCTGATCACCATCGAAGACCCGGTCGAATATCAACTGCCGGGCGTGGTGCAAATTCCGGTGAACGAGAAAAAGGGCCTCACATTTGCGCGCGGGTTACGGTCCATTCTGCGCCACGATCCCGATAAGATCATGGTCGGAGAAATCCGGGATGCGGAAACCGCGCAGATCGCCATTCAATCGGCGCTCACCGGCCATTTGGTGTTAACCACGGTGCATGCCAACAACGTGTTCGACGTGATCGGCCGGTTCGCCTCGATGGGCATCGATTCCTATAATTTCCTTGCGGCGTTGACCTGCGTGTTGGCGCAACGGCTGATCCGGGTGATTTGCCCGGACTGCCGCCATCAGGTCGCGCTTGATCAAGCGCTGGCCGAGGAGTCGGGGCTCGATTATGATGAGTTCAAAACCTCGCCGTTTTATGAAGGCAAAGGCTGCTCCGAGTGTCATGACACGGGGTATCGAGGCCGCAAGTGCATTACCGAATTTCTGGACCTGACGGACGAGATCAAGGAAATGATTCTGGCCGACCGTGCGTTGTCGGAAATCCGATATCGCGCGGTGACCGACGGCATGATTACCCTGCGGCAATCCGCGGTGAAGAAAGTGCTGGCCGGAGAGACGACGCTGCGTGAAATCAACCGCGTGACGTTCAGTGAAGAGCGATAGGCGATGTGGGACTGGATCACCAGCAGACCGCAGTACTGCTTGAAAATCGGGGCGCATGATCTCGCCTGGGCGGAGGTGCATCGCAACTGGCGCGGGCGCCCACGATATCAGTGCGTCGTCTCGGCCTTGCCGGGCGGGATCCTCCGGCTGTCGCCATTGGAGCAGAATGTCGTGTCGCCGCACGAGTTGGAATCGCACATCCGCGCGATCGCCGGTTCGGCGACCACCCAGGCTCCGGGCCGTTCTTCCACCCCGGGAGTGCCCCGTGCCGCGACGGTGATTTTGCCAGACCTGGCCGTGCGCTTGGCGGTCGTCCGCCTGCAGGACCTTCCCTGGAGTTCGGATGAGCGGGATGCGTTGGTGCGCTGGCGATTGGGGCAGGAACAGTTGCTGTCATTAAGCGGGGCCAAAGTCTTTTCCCAAGTCTTGTCGGAACCGGGCGTGTCCGGTGATGGACCCTGCACTGTTCTCGCGGTCGTCGTGCAAGAGGCCGTGTTGTCGCAGTATGAAGCCGTGTGTGAAGCCGCCGGTCTGATCCCGCAGGAAGTGGATGTCGCCAGTCTGCGCCTATTTAACCTGTGGTCCCATGGAGCCTGGCGTACGGCCGGCTCGACTGCCGATTTCCTGTGGGTGAACGCGACAGACGGCGGGGTCACGGCGTTTATCTTTCATAAGGGCGTCCTCGTTTTTCTTCGTTCCAAACTGCAGGGTGGGGTCGGTTCGGGCGGGGTCTGGCCGGCTGGCTCTGAGCAATTGGGGATCAACCGGATCGTGCAGGAGTGCGCCGACTCGATTTACGCCTGTCAGCAACAGACGCCGGAATTGGCGATCAGCCAGACCATCTTGATTGCGGACGAAGCCCTGGGACCTGCGTTGCGGCAGCAATTGGAAAAAGGATTAGGCGTGCCCGTGCAAGAATTGGATTGGGAGCGTGTGCAACAATTCGGCGGGGGGCCGATCGCAGGCCCCCGGACCAGCGCGGCCATGCCGGCGATTGCAGGGGTAGTCTAAGCCATGATGTTGGATAATCTGGCATCGGTGCTTCGGGATGTAGCCTTGCGTATCGGGCAGCCGTCTGCGCGCAGCGGTGTGTTTACGATCAATCTCAGCAGCCGCTATCGATGGTATCTGGCGCCGGCACGGTTAGTGATCATGCTCTTGGCGGGCGTGATCGGCATGGCCATACTCTGGGACATTTCGCAATCATGGCTGGTGTGGCAGGACGTACAGGCACGAGAATCGGCCTTATTGCAGGTGCAGGAGCGGGACAAAGAGTTGCTGAAGGAAGCGCAGCAGGAAGGCTTGGACCTTTCCGAAACCGCGTTGCAATTGCTGCCGAAGGAGATTGAGTTTGCCAATCATCTGATCGAGAAGCGGAGTTTCTCCTGGACCCGGTTTCTGACGGAACTGGAGCGTGCGATTCCTCAGCGGATTGCCGTCAATAGTATTCGTCTGGATCCCGCGAATGCCACGATCATGCTGACCGGCTCGGCGAGAGCGCTGGAAGATGTGACCACCTTGACGGTGATGTTCCAAGACCACCCTCAATTCAAGGATCCCGTGTTGGGCCAGCACCGGGTGATGGGAAACGGGTTGGTCGAGTTCGACCTGAGCTTGCGATATCGAAATCGGACCTGATGATGTTTCCAGGACTGGATCGACTACAACTGACATGGCGCCAACCTTACGCGCCCATCCTGCCCTGGGTGGCCTTCGTGGTCGGTTTGGCCATTGTGAGCTACGGCATTCATGCCCTGGTGTTGGGAGCGGCGGAAGAGGAGCAAGTGAGGCTCGAAGCCGAGTCGGTTAAGGCGCGGCAGCAATTGAACCGGCACAGGGAAGCCAAGAAGGCGAAAGCGGATCTTCAGCGCGTGTGGGCCGTCCTGCCGTTGTTTCGGGATTTTGCGCCGCTCGCCCTCGGTGTGACAGAAGAGGCGAAGCGAGATCAGGTCACACTGCCGGCTCTCTCCTATAAAACCGAAAAGACCTCGGTTCCGGATGCCACCAAGGCCGTCCTGCAGGGAACGGTGACCGGTCGGTACGAAGACTTGCGACGCTTCCTCTACAACTTGGAGTCGGCCCAGGAATTATTGTTTATCGAAGATCTCAACCTGGTCCGTTCAGGAAACATTCAGGACCAGCAATTAACCTTCAATATTAGGATTTCGACCTACTTGCGGGGAGAGCATCTGCAATCTCCGACGCCCTGACGCCCATGAACCGAGTCAGTAAAAATCAGGGACTGCTCTTGCTGACCCTCGTGGTCTTCTGG
>WBZQ01002209.1_pt1 | contig 12668 bp, 5 predicted proteins | sample 5204251 | NCBI WGS metagenome assembly WBZQ01 (sample SAMN12412402, study PRJNA552823) | activated sludge metagenome | isolation source: activated sludge from nitrification reactor of wastewater treatment plant... | place: USA: Virginia | collected 2017-09 | reverse complement strand
CACCGCTTACATAATTCAGGCCCATGAGGATGAGCAGGTGGTTGCCCAACACACCGAGTCCCAGCAGGCCGAGCAACCGGGCATCGGCGCCGCTCACCCTCACGGCACCACCTTCCTTCGACCACCAAGTCGCCAGGAGAATTGCCAGCCCTCCGATATCGCGGAGGACGGAGGCTTCGACCGCGGAAAACGACGTCAGGGCCATCTTCTGCGCAACAATCGACCCACCCCAGAGGGCCGCCGCAAGGACGATCGATCCATAGGCCACGGTTGTGGACGGCTGAGACATGGTCACTGGGATACCGTCGTTGGATCCTCCCCGTCAAGCAGTATTGTATCGACCGCTCCATTGACTTGACGGTATTTACGTTTGTGAGTAGCCTGCGTCTAAGGAACATGGCCGATCAACAGGGAGGGTGTTCATGATCTGGAAACAAGGTCGACAGGGATGCGTTGCACTGCTGGTCAGTACGTCGCTGCTCCTCGCAGGCTGTACAACGGCGCTTGTCCGAGATGACGTCAGGTATCCGAAAACCGGAGCCCATTGCTCAGGCTCTCAAGGTGTCGATGACTCCTCCATCGCCGTCCTGCCGGTCCCCGTCGTCGCCTTTGTCGTGCCTCATGCCAACCTCCATGACATCAAGGCCGACGACTATCTGAAGCGATGTGGGGATTCAACCAAGTTGATCAATCGGAAGGTCGAGGTGAACCGTACGGCTTGTATCCCGGCTGGATTGACTCGTATCATCACCCTCGGCATTTGGCAATGGTGTCCGGCCAGTATCTCGTGGGAAGCGGATGTGAAGTCCTAACCCATCCCCTGTCTCCTCCATGTTGCTGATCATCGGTTCACTCGGGTGCGAAGTTGACACACCTAGTCTCAGTCTATCGAAAGCTGATCGCCACCTCCGCGCAAGCCGTCACATAACTCCCCGCCGATAGCCCGAGAAGGAACGTGACATGGCACACTTGATTTTGGTACCATAGCATCGTGACCAATATGATGACCCCTAAGAATTGGATTGGATCGATCGTTCTTGTTCTGATTGTCATCCTCCTTGGGATCGGATTAGCCTCGTGGAAATATGGATCGCTGCAAACTGAACAGGCCGCTTCAGCCAATCAGCCGGAACCGAGCGAGACCGTCACGATCGCGGTCGCCCGAACGATCGACCATCGACCGCACACCACATCGATCGGAACCGTTCTGGCACTTCGCTCGATTTCGCTGAAGAACGAATTAGCCGGCACAGTCCGCGAAGTCCGCCTCACCCCAGGGCACATCGTGGAAGCCGGAACCCTACTGGTGGCCCTCGATGTCTCGGTCGAGGAAGCAGACCTGCGCGCACAGGAAGCTCAAGTGGCACTCGCGAAAACGATTCTTCATCGCCGGCAGAATCTGAGTCAGGAGCTGGCCACCACGCAAGAGGAAGTAGATCGGGCACGCGCCGACTTGGACGTGGCCCAAGCCCAAATCGCTCGGACGAAAGCCGTCATCGCGAAAAAAACCATCCGCGCCCCATTCAGAGCCAGGGTCGGAATCGCGGACGTCCACCCCGGTCAGTACCTGGACGAGGGAACACTCTTAACCACACTCCAAGGAGTGGGCGAAGCCGTGAATGTGGATTTTGCCGTCCCGCAACAGGTGGCTGGAGGGTTGCAGGTCGGCGAGGCCGTTGAGATCTTGTCGTCCGCGTCGGCTCCGGCCGTCACGGCAAAGATCGTCGCCGTCGATGCTCGCGTGGACCCCACAACCAGAAATGCCATGGTCCGCGCCAGGATTACGGGGAGCAGCAATGCACCAGCTCCCGGGTCATCCGTGCGGGTTCGGGTCCCCATTGGTGCCATGCGCAAGGTCGTCGCAATTCCCGTGAGCGCCCTTCGCAAGGGACCTGGAGGTGACCAGGTGTTTGTCCTCGTGCAGGGCCAAGACAGCCAGACGAGAGTCCGCGCGCGCCAAGTCGAGACTGGACCGATGTCCGGTGAGGACATCGTCATTCATGAGGGGCTCACCGTGGGCGAACAGGTGGCCGCGCTCGGGTCATTTAAGCTCCGTGACGGTGTGCTCGTCACGATTGCATCGCCACCCCAGCATCCAGCAACGCACGCACAGCCCTAACCCACCTTATTCATGAACACTTCAACTGCAATCGCCGATCCGCTGTTTCGACGAACCGTCATGAATCATGTGGGCTCAGTCAGCGAGTCTTGATCGTTCCAAACTATGAAGCAGCTTATTTCCAACAAGTCCTTCACTGACGTCTTCATCGTCCATCCGGTCTTGGCCATCGTCGTCAACCTGGTGATCCTTCTCGCGGGGTGGAAAGCCCTGACCGCCCTTCCGGTCCAACAATATCCCACGATCGAGAACTCACTGGTGGTGATCACCACCGTCTATTACGGAGCCAGCGCCGAAACTATTCGCGGCTTTATCAGTACCCCGATCGAGCGGGTGGTCTCGGCGATCAGTGGTGTTGATTATGTCGAATCGACCAGTCGGTCCGGCGTCAGCACCGTGACCGTCCACTTGAAATTGAACCACAGCAGCACTGCGGCTCTGGCCGAAGTCACGGCACGACTGCAACAGGTGCGGGCGGAACTGCCGCCCGAAGCCGAACCGGCCGCAATTGAAATACAACGGGCGGATCGTCCCTATGCCTCCTTTTATCTCAGCTTCAGCTCACAGGAGCGCGCGGTTCCTGCCGTCACCGATTGGCTCCTTCGCACATTGCAACCACAACTGGCCACATTACCCGGAGTCCAACGGGTTACATTCGAAGGTGAACGGCAGATCGCGATGCGGATTTGGATCGACCCCGATCGTCTGGCCTCATTCAATCTCTCCCCCGGCGATGTCCAAGGCGCCCTTCGACGGAATAATTACCTGGCCGCCGTGGGCCGGACGAAAGGCAATCAGGTCCAGATTAATTTACTTGCCAATACCGATCTGCGCTCAACGACTGAATTTGAGGAATTGATCATCGCCGACCGAGACGGTGCCATCGTACGGCTGAGGGATGTGGCGCGAGTCGAGCGTGAAGCGGAAGAAGCGAACATCATCGCCAAATACGACGAAACGGAAGGCGTGTACCTCGGTATCTGGGCGGTCCCCGGCGTCAACGAGATCGAGGTCGGGCACCGCCTGCGCGACGAGGTCGACCGAATTCGTCCGACGTTGCCGAGCGATATCGACATGAAACTCGTCTGGGACAGCACCATGTTCATCCGGAATGCGCTGACGGAAATCTCCAAAACACTGTCCGAAACCATTCTGATCGTCGCCGTGGTGGTGTTTCTCTTCATGGGATCGGTCCGCACGGCCCTTGTCCCGTTGGTGGCGATACCGGTCTCGTTGATCGGAGCCGCGCTCTTCCTGACCGCCTTTGGATTCAGCCTCAATCTGCTCACGCTACTTGCGATTGTGTTGTCCGTTGGGCTGGTTGTGGACGATGCCATCGTCGTTGTGGAGAACGTGGAACGGCACGTGCGTCTCGGCAAATCCAGAATTGAAGCCGCACGAGCGGCCGCACGTGAACTGCTTGGCCCCATCATCGCCATGACCATCACCCTCGCCACCGTCTATGCGCCCATCGGCTTTCAGGGAGGGCTCACCGGATCCCTGTTCCTCGAATTTGCCATCACACTGGCCGTCGCCGTGGTCTTGTCCGGGGTCGTCGCCATCACGCTCTCGCCTGTAATGAGTTCACGATTTGTCCATCCTCAGGGCAAAGAAGGTCGATTGACCGCGTTCGTCAACCGACGGTTCGAAGAAGCGCGGAGACTCTATGCCACACTGCTTGATGGCGCTCTCAGAATAAATGGAGGGATTGTGGCGGCCGCCGTCTTCATCATGGTCGCAGCCTGGCCGCTGTATCATTTTTCCCGCCTAGAGCTAGCGCCTGTAGAGGACCAGAACCACATCAGCCTCTTTTTCGAAGCCTCCCCAGACTCTACGGTGCAGGCGACGAACCGCCAGCACTTCCAGATTGTCAAAGCCATCACGGCTATTCCTGAAACAGACTACACCTGGTCACTCACCACCGCATGGGGCGGATTCGGCGGGATCGTCGCGAAGGATTGGCATGATCGAGCCCGCTCGACGGAAGGCATGTACAACGACGTGTATGGCGCGGTCTCCCAAGTCCCGGGGCTGCGTGTCTTCCCCCGGCTCGATCCGCCACTCCCCACCCCAGGACAATACGACGTCGAGTTAATTCTTGAATCCGACGCGCCGGCTGAACAGTTGCTCGAAACCGTCGGAGCCCTGTTGGGTGCCGGATGGCAGAGCGGGAAGTTTCTCTACGTCGATACCGACCTCAAGATCGACCTCCCTCAAGCGAGAGTCGTGTTGGATCGTGAGCGACTCGCAGACTTGGGATTCGATTTAGCCGGAGTCGGACGTGAGCTGGGCACCATGCTCGGCGGGGCCTACGTCAACCGATTCAACTACTTCGACCGGAGCTACAAAGTCATCCCCCAACTCGGCGACAAAGACCGGGCCACGATCGACCCGCTGCTGGACCTGAAGATCAAGACACCGGGCGGCCAGTTGGTGCCGGTCTCAACCTTTGCCCACATCGAAACGAGTACAGCGCCACGCAGCTTGAACCGCTTCCAGCAGCGGAACGCCGTCCGCATCTTCGGTGGGCTCAAACCGGGCGTCACCAAAGAAGAAGGCCTGCGGGTGCTCGAAGAGGCCGCGATGGCGGTTGGCCCACGGATCATCCTCGACTATGCCGGCGAATCACGCCAACTCCGTCAGGAGGGATCGGCCCTCACTGTCACGCTGGGCTTTGCCGTCGTCCTGATTTATTTGGTCCTGGCCGCCCAGTTCAAAAGCTTCCGCGATCCGCTGATCGTGCTCCTTGGGTCGGTTCCCCTTGCCATCTCCGGCGCGTTGGTGGTCAGCTTTCTCGACCTAACGACCATCAATATCTACTCGCAGGTTGGTCTCATCACGTTGGTGGGGCTCATTGCCAAAAACGGGATTCTCATTGTGGAGTTCGCGAACCAGTTGCAAGCTCGTGGGCTGTCGAGACTTGCCGCTATCCGCGAAGCCTCGTTAACCAGACTGCGACCGGTGTTGATGACGTCAGCCGCCACCGTCTTCGGCCATTTCCCCCTGGTGCTCGCCACAGGGCCTGGGGCTGCGGCTCGCAATAGCATCGGCATGATGCTCGTCACCGGCATGACGGTCGGCACCCTCTTTACCCTCTTTGTCGTCCCGGTGTTCTACTTGCTAATCGCCGCAGAACATCAATCGGCTCAAGCACCGGAACACGAGACAGGCACAGCGCTCCTACCGGCAGAAGCCGAAGCATAGGCCACTTGTGTGGCCTATGCCACATGAGCAATTGAGAAGGACTGTAACCCATTTCTGCCCTCGAAGGGCGGTGAACCGGAAACTATGCGGCTCGCAAACGCACTGGTCCAAAAAAAGATGGGGTGGAGCCCCTCTTCGGAACCCCACCCCTCTTCCTACCGCTCTGGTGCTTCGCGACTTACAACCAGGTCACCCGTTCGGCCGGCCGGATGTAGATCGGCTCTTCCACTTGAATACGGGCCACTTCCTTCCCGGACTTGTTGAAGCCCAGGACCGTGTCGTTATACATCTCAAAGCGTTTCCCGTGGATCTGGGTCTCAAACACCTTTGGCCCCGGGATCACATCGTAGCGGAACACGATCTGCTGGCTGGCTCTCCACAGCTGGAGCACCGCTAACAGCTCGCGGCTGGGCACCAGGTACTTTTCAATTGCGTTGTCCACGCCAGGACCAAACATCTGGCGGGCATACCCACGCGGCGAATGCCGAGGCGGAATGTAGTAGCCGTTCGGTTCCGTCCCCCACTGGGGATAGAGCGGCAACGCCACCTGTTCGACCCGGATTGCGTAATACAGCGGATGCCAACGATCCTCGGCCCACAACCCATCTTCTCCAATACGCATGAGGCTCTGCATCCGAATCTTTCCGACACAGGCCGCCATACAACGGGTCTCCATCGGCTCCCCACCGGTCAGAGGATCTTTCCCTTCGATCCGGGGATAGCAGGCAATACACTTTTCGCTGACCCTGGTCGTGCCTCGATACATCGGCTTCTTGTAGGGGCACTGTTCGACACACTTCTTGTATCCACGGCAGCGATTCTGGTCAATGAGCACGATCCCGTCTTCAGGACGCTTGTAGATTGCCTTCCGTGGGCAAGCCGCTAAGCAGCCCGGGTAGGTGCAATGATTACAGATGCGTTGCAGATAGAAGAAAAAAGTTTCATGCTCCGGAAGACTGCTCCCGGTCATCTTCCAAGGCTCCTCCTTGGAGAACCCGGTCTTGTCGATGCCTTCCACCAGTGCACGCATTGAGGTCGCGGTGTCTTCGTAGATGTTCACAAAGCGCCATTCCTGGTCGGTCGGAATGTACCCGATTGCTGCCTGCCCGACCTTCGCACCCGCGTCAAAAATCGTCATCCCTTCAAAGACCCCATACGGGGCATGGTGTTTGCGGCCCACGCGGACGTTCCAGACTTGTCCGCCTGGATTGACCTGCTCGATGAGCTGGGTAATCTTGATGTCGTAGAACTGTGGATAGCCACCGTAGGGCTTGGTCTCCACGTTGTTCCACCACATGTACTCCTGGCCCTTGGAGAAGAGCCAGGTCGACTTATCGGCCATACTACAGGTCTGGCACGCTAAGCAGCGGTTGATATTGAAGACAAAAGCAAACTGCCACTTTGGATGCCGTTCCTCGTAGGGATACAACATCTTTCGTCCCAGCTGCCAGTTATATACTTCAGGCATCGTGTGCTCCTTTCAGTCGTCAACGTGACGCGTGGTTCGTCACTCGTGAAGCGACTCCTGCTGAGTCGCTTCACGCTTCACGAGATACGCGATTAGACCTTGATCTTGATGTGCTCACCTTTGAGCCACTTGATCATGAACTCGTTCTCTTGGCCCGGAGTAAATCCCGTACGGACCGGCTCCCAGGGACCGCGTGCACCGATCCCGCCGTCTTCCGCCTTGGTGATGCGGATCAGACACTCCTTCGGGACCGTGTTGACTGCATGGTGGTCGATTTCGAACCCCCATTTAAACTTAAGCCCGTTTGCACTTTTCCCCGGGAGCGAATCGGTTTGATGCATCGGCATGAGCCAGCTGCGCGTAAATGACTGTTGGGCACCATATCGGAAGTTCGACTGATACCCCGTGTCGATGGCAATCGCCCGTCCATCCGGTCTGGTCTCGTGACCTTTCACGGACTTGGGCGTAGAGACATAGGGCGCATGTTTTGCCATGGTCACATGATACGGATAGGCTGGGTTGTACTTGGCGCGAATCATCAATCGCGCGACCTTATAATAAGGATCACTGGGCTTCCATCCACGGTACGGACGGTCCACCGGGTTCCCATCGATATAGACATAGTCTCCGTCGTTGATCCCGCGATCTTTGGCCGCTTGAGGATTCATGTGCACCTGATGTTCGCCGACGCCAGGCGTCCGCTTATCCATGCGGTAGGGATCACCGAAGTTCGACTCGTAAATCTGCACCCAATCGTTCACCGACCATTGGCTATGGACGCGGTGGCGGGTCTTCGGCGTCACGCAATAGAACTGATAGCCCTTCTCCCACAGCGGGTTGGTATGGCGCGTAATTTCTTGCCACGAGAGCTTGATGTTCCTGATCATTTTGTCGTCATGATGTTGGGCCGTGATGGGAATGCCATAGTCGTCCGGTCGAATATACGGATTCGTCGTGAAAATGGCGTTCGGCAAATAGGGTGTCGCTTCCGGCCCTTCACGATGGGAGATAAAGTTTTCGCCGTATTCGATCGCTTCCGGCTCAACACGATAGCTCTCGATGCGCCCTGATCTGGTCCACATGGGCTTCGACTCATTCGTCTCTTCCCAGAGTGGGTGCCGTGGATAAGTCCGAACCATCACCATCCAACCTTTTTCAGACTTCAAGAGGACATCGGCACTGTACCCGTAAAAGGTGCTCGACGCGTCAAGGAGGCGTTGTGCGTAGACGTCCACTCGATTCTCATAGACAAAGTGGAAAACATCTCGCATTCGCTTCTCGCCCGTCATCTCGGCAAGTCTCGCCGCTACCCCCGCAAACGTATCGGCATCGTTCCGCGTGTCGTACAGAGGCCTGATCCCACCCTTCCAAATCTGCACCCAAGGATTCGACACGGTCGCCGTCATTTCCGGATAGGTGAACTCCATCCAGGAGTTCACGGCAAAGGCGATATCAGCATGATTGATATCGGACGTCATTTCGATGTCCTGCGTGATGAGACATTCGATGTTGGGGTCGACGTTCCGCACCATGTCGTAATGGTGCTTGGCATTGTTCAAAATATTGACGTTGACGACCCACCGCAGCTTGCTGGGGGTCGGCATATGAGTCTTCCCGGTAAAGACCTTGCGGCCATACTTCGGAGTATTGACGATCAACGCCGTATCACCGTGATTCCAGTACGCAGGCTCCTCACCATAGTAGTAGTTCTTGTACTTAATTTCCTTTCCATGAGCATTGGGGTCCAGATTGATGTTCCAGGGGTCCTCCGATAGGTGTACGCCGCCACCGGCACCAGACCAGGGCGTCGCATTCCAAATTCCCACTTTGTAATTGCCCGACCAGGTATGACAACCGGAGCCGAACTTGCCGATATTGCCGGTCAAGGTCATGACCAGGGCGGCCGCACGCCCGTTTGACGTCATATGGAAATAGTGGCAGACCCCCTCGCCGTTGTGGATTGCAGCCGGTTTAATCGTGCCCGCGTCGCGTGCCCAGCGGACCAGGAGATCCTTGGGAGAGCGGGTGATCTGATGCGTGGTATCGAGATCGTAGTCTTGGAAGTGGATCAGATACATTTGGTAGATGGGCTGCACATCGATTTCTCGACCGTTCAACAGCTTGACTCGATAGGTACCGGTTAGAGCCGGACTAATCCCGCTCTTATCGAAGTGCCAGCCGACCTGCTCCCGATGGAGTGGAACGGCCTGCTGCTTGGCCTGGTCCCACACCATGAAACCGCCTAACCGTTCGACGTACTCCGGTTTCAATGCTTGGATCCGGCCGGAATAACTGTGGGAGAAATCAGGAAATTTATAGTTCGGAATAACCTCCCGCGGGTCTAAATACTGGAGGGTATCCGTGCGGACCAACAGAGGCATATCCGTGAACTGCTTGAGATAGTCGATGTCATGCATGTTCTCATCAAGAATGATCTTGCAGGCCCCAAGGAACAGAGCCCCGTCCGATTGCGGGCGAAGGGGAATCCAATAGTCGGCCCGTTGGGCCGTCGGATTATACTCCGGAGTAATCACGGCGAGACGCGCCCCGCGCTCGATCGATTCGAGTTTCCAATGCGCTTCCGGCATTTTGTTCTCGACGAAGTTCTTGCCCCAGCTCGTGTTGAACTTCGTGAAGCGCATATCGCTCAAATCCACGTCGCAATTTTGCGTGCCGTTCCAAAACGGCTGCGAGGGATCTTGGTCCCCATGCCAGGTGTAGTTGTTCCAATACCGACCGCCTTGCGCCTGATCCGGACCGACCTTGCGTATCCAAGAATCCAGCACCGGCAGGACACTGTTGTTGAAACGAGTATTGGAATGTTTGCCAATGAATCCAAGAATGGGCATCCCCGCCCGGTGCTTGAAGCAGCGCACACCTGCGCCCTTCATCATCTCGATCATCTCCGGGGCATAGCCTTGCTCACGAAGACGCCGTGCCCCGGCTTCACCGCTGTATCGGGTGGCAATGACAATCATGGCCTTCGCCGCATAGGTAAACGCCGTATCCCAGGAGACACGGAGCATATCGTCCAAGAAGCGGCTGTCGAACTTGTACTTGCGCTTCGTTTCCGAGGTGAGTTCGGGTGAGCCATCATCCATCCACTGTTTCCAGCCCTTTCGGATCAAGGGCCCCTTCAAGCGATACGGCCCGTAGACGCGGCGATGGAAGGTAAATCCCTTGAGGCACATCCGAGGATTGTGCGCGAACGTACCGCGGTTGCCATACAAGTCTTCATAGGTTTGGTGGTCATAGTTCTGTTCGACCCGCATTACCACTCCATTGCGGACGAAGGCGCGAATGCGGCAGGCGTGCGTATCGTTGGGAGAGCAAACCCATGTGAACGATGAATCGTACCGATATTGGTCGTGATAGACCCGTTCCCAGGATCGGTCCGGATACTCCCCCAAGGGGTTGCCAACCTCGATGACCGGCTGAAGCGCTGTCAATGCCAGAACCTTGTCCGCCACGGCTATGGCGGCGATCGTGCCGGCAGAAGCTTTCATGAACTGCCTACGCGTGAGGACCATGTGTTCTACCTCCCATTTAGTAGTATGAGGAAGACGCAGTGAGTAAGAGAAAGATCGAGTTCTTGTCTTCTTAGTGACGAGTCGTGAATACGCATGACTCTTAGCGTGAATCCGAGTTGATGCAAAACACATTCACGAGGGTGTAGTTTAGCCGAGCGCTGTCGGTATTGGAGAAAGAAAGACTACCGGCTGGGTTTGGAGAAACTACGAGGTTTTAATGGACCAACTACTGGAGTAAGTCCAGGGGCATCACGATGCGGTGACTAAGCCATGTGCCACCGCGTATTTGACCAGATCAGACGTACTATGGACGTGAAGCTGCTCCATGATCTTGGTCTTGTGAAACTCAACTGTGCGGTGAGAGATCTTCAGTTGCTCGGCGATTTCTTTCGCAGACAATCCTTCGGCAACCAATTGAAGAATCTCATGTTGTCTCGTTGTTAAGTCGTCGATCGTAGTCAGACGAGTTTGTGTCGGCTTGAGGAATGACGTCACGACTTCTTTTGTAATGAGCGGAGTCACATAGAATTTGTCGTTCATCACGGATCGTACCGCCTCCATCAATTCCGTGGCTGCCGATCGTTTCAATAAATAACCTGAAGCTCCGGCTCTGAACGCCGCGTCGACATAGGCCATGTCGGCATGCATCGTAACGAAAATCAGTTTCACCACCGGGAACTGCTTCTTGAGCTTTCTCGCCGCTTCAACGCCATTAAGCTTTGGCATTGAAATGTCCAGTATCACGAGGTCTGGCTCGAGCTTTATAGTGGCTTCAATGAGCGCCCGACCATCTTCCACAGACGCTACTAATTCGCAATGCACTTCCAGTAATTTTTTGAATCCCTCGAGCACAAAGGTATGGTCGTCAGCCAAGATAACTCGTGGTTTCTTCATGTGGCGCTCCAGCGAATGGGATATGTACCATAATATGTGTGCCTCGGCCTGGCTCGGACTGGATGTCAAATCGTCCTCGCACCGACCGAACCCGTTCCCGCATACTAACCAGGCCTAACCCGGGATTACGAGCCTGAACGTCCTGAAGATCGAAGCCAACACCGGCATCATAAATCGACAGCGTAATCTCTTGCTCACCACAGATCAATTCGAGCTCCACACGAACGGCCTGGGAATGTTTCATGATATTGGCCAGGCTCTCCTGTGCAACTCGATAGAGGCAAGAGGCGACATCGCGCGGCAAACAATCGGCCATCTCTTCTTGAACAATAACGATTTTAATCCCCGTCTTTTCCGACCATTCATCAGTCATACGCTTGAGCGCCGCAGTGAGCCCCAGATCATCCAGGATAGAGGGGTGAAATTGGTATGCCATGCGGCGAACGTCATCGGAGATCCTGACCAACCGTTGACTGAGGGATTGAATCGTTTGCCTTGCTTGATCGGCCATTGTTGAGGGATCGGACAATGTGTTTCCGATTTCGATTGCCACCAAGGCCAGTCGCTGGTTAATGTCGTCGTGGAGCTCGCGAGCAATACGCCGCCGTTCCTCCTCTTGTGCCGTCATCAGTTCGGATGTCAATGACTGGAGCTGCCGCTCCGTCCTCAGCCGTTCCGTGATGTCTCGCACGATCAAGGTAAACGTCGTTTTCTCGGCGACGCTCAGCTTGGAGATGCTCGCCTCCGCAGAAAACTGTGTTCCATCTTTTTTTAACCCATACACTTCACGTCGTTGTTCGAGCCTAGGGGCCGGATCTGAATCATGGACGGACGTGTTGATGTAGGATGGATGATCAATGCAGAATCGTTCTGGCAGCAACAGCTCTATCGGTTTCCCCAGTATCTCACTCGGATCATAGCCAAACAGCTTAGCTGCTCCTTGATTAAAGAGTGTGATCGATCGGTCATGTTCGGTGACGATGATAGCGTCTTCGGCAAGGTCTAGGATGTCCGCAAGTCGTCCCTGGGAAAGTCGTAGGGCCTGTTCAGTCCGAACGTGTTCGGCGATCTCCAGTAACAAAGTCTGATTCACTGCGGCAAGTTCCTGGGTTCTCGTTACTACCTTGTGCTCGAGAACTTCATTCGCCTTCTGCAATGCCGCTTCCGCCTGTCGCCGTTTCCTTACAAACCACACGAGAACCCAGAGAATGATAATCGTAATGGACCGGTTCCCAATCTGAATCCACGGCGGTAAATTGGCAAACCACGGAGTTCCAATTCCACCAATTACGGTAAGGATGGTTCCTGCTCCAGCGGCGAGTGACGGCATCCATGAAAAGCGCGACGCAGTGGCGACTAAAACAACTACGACATAAAACTCATGATCGGCAAACGCCATCGGTGAATTCATATCGAACGCGAACAGCCCTACCAGGAGTATGGCCATGAGGAC
>WBZQ01002208.1_pt1 | contig 12669 bp, 10 predicted proteins | sample 5204251 | NCBI WGS metagenome assembly WBZQ01 (sample SAMN12412402, study PRJNA552823) | activated sludge metagenome | isolation source: activated sludge from nitrification reactor of wastewater treatment plant... | place: USA: Virginia | collected 2017-09 | reverse complement strand
CGATGGCCGAGGCAGGGCTCGACGACTTCGTCGTCTCCGCCTGGTTCGCCGTCTACGCACCGGCGAGGACGCCGGACGAGAAGGCCCGCCGGAAGGCCAAGAAGCGCAATCGCTGATGAGAACACCATTGAGGGCCGTATGACCAAGAAGACCTCAAAAGCAAAGCCGTCTTCGGGCGCCTTTCGCGACGCCGCGGGCGATCTTCGCGTGAGGCGCGAGAGCGCCCTGGCCGCGAGCGCCGCTCAACCGCCGGGCTCGCTCGCCGATTTTCTGGAGAGCGACCTCCAGGAAGACCCAAAGCGCGGCGCCGACCTACTGAAGAGGCTGGACCAGGTCACCAAGGGCGAGCTCAAGAGCTTCGAGACGACCGGCAACGCGTTCACGCTGAGCGTGACGGCCAAGGGAGCCAAGCTCGCAAGCCTTCACGAGGATCGCCCGGACCACGAGATCACGCTCGAAGAGCTCCGCCACGCGCTTCTTGGCTGGCTCTCGGCAATGAGGAGGTAACGGTACTCGTCCCGGGCTAGGCCTCGCTCTTGTAGGCCGCCTGGTCGAAGTGTCCCCACTTCCAGAACAGCAGAATCGTCCACGCGAACACGAGGTGCGTCGCGGCCGCGACCCAGAACGGGACCATCTCGACGATCCAACGTCCGCCGAACATCGCGGGCTGAAGCCAGGAAAGGATCCCGTAGAAATTCACCAACCAGACGGCCAGACCCAACCCGGTCGCGAGGGCGAGCTTGCGGGTCGGCGAGGAGCCCGGAAAGAGCTTCGCGAACGCGATCATGAACGGAACGCCCAAGAACGCTCCCGTGCCGAGGTAAAGGCAGCAACCTACGGCGAGGGCCAGGCCCGAGTCCGCCTGCAAGGCTCCCTCGCCCATGGGAAACGTCAGATAGACCCGGATGAGCTGCAGCGGATGTTGCCCGACCGCCACCGAGCCGACGACGTTGAAGATCAGGCTCGCACCGGCCGCCACAAAGCCCAGGAGCAACCCGGTGAGCACGTGGTACGGCAGGTAAAAGCCCTTGGGCGTCCAGTCGACCGCGGGTGCGCTCTCTCCCTCTAAGGCACGCCTGATCTCCCGCGCCGAACTCTCCAGCCTTTCAAGCTCGCGTCGTAGCGCGTCCTGGTCCATGAGCTCCTCCCTCTTTCTTCCCGCTCGCTCGCGGCTTCGTTCCTACAATGTCGAAGTGTCCGGATCGCCCAGCCCCCCGCACGATGCGACCCAGGTCGAGGTCATTCCCGAGCCGCCCCCCGCGCAGGGCCCGGCCCCGAGCCTCCTCGAAACAACCGGCTTAAGCGGCCGCCAGACGCTCGCCCTCGTCGTTTTCGGCAGCGTCGCGTTCTGGCTTCTCAAGCTCACGCCTCCGGCGCTCGCGATGTCCGGCATCGGCGCGCGGCTGGTCCTTTCGTACCTGATTCTCGTGCCGGCCGTGACGCTCCTCCAAGCCCGAAACGGCCGCCTGAGCGGCATGGTCTGGATCGCCGGAAATGGCGTGGTCCTGGGCGTGAAGATGCTGGTCACGATGGGGCTCCACCTTCTGGAACGTCTATTTTGACTAGGTTGGCCCGAATCCCGAAGACCCGCAACGAAGCATTTGCATCATCTCCCGACCTTGGCCCCGGCCAAGATCCCGGTCTCGGGGTACTCGGTCTCGCCGGGATAGTGGGTCCCAAACAGCCGGTCCCAGAGGCAGAACGTGAGCCCGAAATTGCGGTCCAGATGGTGTGCCTCGCGGGAGTGATGAACCCGGTGGGACTGCGGCGTCACCAGCAGGAAGCGCAAGGGTCCGAAGTTGGTGCGGATGTTCGCGTGACATATCCGCGTGTGCCAGTGCCCAAGCCACACGATCGCCGTGGCCGTCACCACCGTGTGCCCCAGCATCAGCAGCGGAATGAACGTGAGCGCGAACAGAAACACGTCGTCGAACGGGTGGACGCGATATTCGGTGAAAAAATTGAGCTGCCTCTGCGAATGATGGACCGCGTGGAAGCGCCACAGCAGCGGGATCTTGTGCCGCAGAACGTGAGAGACATAGAAGACCAGATCGCCCAACAGAAGGCCGAGGACGAGCCTCACGCCCCAAGGCAGACCGGCGAGCGAGGCGATCGTCAGCGTTTCGTCGAGATAGCGGCCGTAGACGAAGCGCAGAAAGATCGCATACACGGGGAAGAACGACGCGTGAAGGAGGAGCTTCACAACCACCCAGACCATGTCGACGCGCGCGCCGGCGCTGAGAAGGCCCTGCTCCGGCCGCGCCGGCCAACGCCTCTCGCAAAGAAGAACGCTGCCGATCACCAGATAGAACCAGGGATTCAGCAGAAGCTCCTGGAACATAAGCCGGTACAGCTCGGCTTCCCCCGCGTTCCATTGGGCGAGGACCCGCTGTCGGAACTCCGCAACACCCAGAGACCGCACGAAGGCGGCGGCGCCGAACGAAAGCACAAGCGTGAGAATCAGGGCCTCGAGCCGCCGGCGCGCGCGCGCCGGCGCCGTTTGCCAATTTGGCAGGGCCTGCCCTTGGAGGAGCCGAAAGGGCTCCGGTGGAACCGTATTCACGCGGGGCATGGACGACCGCGGCCGGAAATGGTTGACGGGCCTCGTGAGAGGCCCGTCGCGAATGGCCACGACCCGTGACTAGACGCACCGAAGTTCGCTCGGCCGAACCGCGGCCCTCGGTGCTTGCGACATGGCACTCGTTTCTGGACGCGCCGATGCCACGCGATGCCTGGAGCCAACGCGAGTCGATCGGCCTCGCCAAGGTGCACCGTTGGACCTATCCCGTTATCCATGAGCTTGACGACACGCTCTACGCCCCGGCCAGGCTGCGCGTGAAGGCGCGCGACCTTCGCGGTCTGACCCTCGACACGATCGGAGGCGTCTCGTCCCCCGCGGCCTCCCCTCGGGGCTATCTTCCGCGGAACCTCCTGGGCGGGCTCCGCGACGAGCCTCCCGGAGGCCGCGCCGCGCTCAACCTGCGGTTGCAGTACATCCGGCGCGCGCGGGCCCTCGCCCTTCTCTCGTCCTCGCGATTTGGGTACCACGGCTGGGAAAACGAAGTGCACGCGACGATCCTCCTCGACGCCCTCGCGGCCCGCAAGGTCCTGGGCGCGACCATTGCCCAACTCGAGGACGAAACGTGGTTCGCGAAACACCGCTCGCGGGCGGAATGGGCCCTTCGCCATTGGCTATACGACGAGGGCGGCGATATTCACACCGGTGGCCGCGGCCGGCTTTGTGTGAGGGCCGCCTTCGACACCCCCCTCCAGGCGTGGCTATGCTCGCTGTCCTTAAGGCGCGACCGCAGGAGGACCGGCCTCCTTGGGGAGTTCGTCCTCGATTGGCAATGGGTGAACATGGCCGGAACGGTCCTTCTCTCGCGCTGGTTTCGTGAGGCGTTTCTTCCGGGCTTTGAGTCCAACTCGCTTTCCGATGTCCAACTCGCTCTCGCGATCGACGGCTCCTTTGCCAGCGTGGATCTCTCGACTGCGGTCGACCACGCGCTGCACCTTGAGGACGGCGCGTTCGTCTTCGAGCCGCTCCTGCCCGATGTTCCGCACCTCGTGCGCGACTACGAGGGCGAGGCGGCCTACGCCTCCCCAGCCGCGCCCTATGCCGGCAAGCTCGCGCACGCGCCTTCGGCATGGGACTTGGGCGATCGGGAGGTGCTGGCCTTCGATTTTCGGAACGTGGCCCGGAGGGCGCCGATCTCGTTCGTCGACGACCGCGGCCGGCGGCAGCGAGGCGCTCGCCTCGCGCTGGAAACGCTCGACCCGCCCGCGTCCGCGTTTCCGGACCGGGTGAAAGTCCTGGACCACCGCGTCGTGATACAAGGCCCCGTCGATCTGACCAATTGGTCCTGCCGGAGCGAGCCGCGCGATTGGCAAGCGTTGGCGGACGCGACTCACCCAAGCGGGCTCTTGCCGCGCGGCTTACCCCGCCTGAGCTGGCGGCTCGCGGGCCCGTTGCCGCGAGGCGTCAAGGATACCCTGCGGGAGGCTCCGCGAACCTCCGTTCACAAATCCCGCGAGCCCGCGAAGACGCCCGAGGGAACCGCCGCCGTGACCACGCGATACCAGGCTCTCCCGCCTTTTCCGGATCCCGACTTGCCAAAACCGCCGGCGGTCTCCGGGCGTTCTTTGTGTTGCGATCTCTACAGCTTCCTCGATATTCCGCTCGTACATGACCGGTGGGCTCAATACCAAGAGAACGGCTTTGCGCAGGTCTCGCGCCGGACCCCTCCCGTTGTCGTGCGCACCACCCCGTCGTTCGGAACCGGTTCCGAGACGGAGGCCCTTTCGGAGCGCAGCTCGGGAAGCCGCCTGCGCGTCACGGCGCGAAACCTCCCGGAGATCTCGTGGGCCGCCTTGGGAGCTTCCCCCAGACGCGCCGGCTTTCTTCCCCACAACCTCCTGGGCCGATTGGAGAACTCAACGCCGCCCGGAAATGCGCTCCTGGAGGCCCACCTTCGCTATGGCGACCGCCGCCGCGAGAAAAGCAGCGGCCTCCTCGAAGCCTGGGGCTATTACGGTTGGGAGAACTACCTCGACGCGCGGCTGACTCTGGATTATCCCGCCGCGCGAAGGGTCCTCGGCCTCGCGGCCGGCGAGGTTTCCGGGTTCGCGGAGCGCTTCGCGGAATACAAGCCGCTCCTGGAGAATGCCTGGCGGGGCTTCCTGTACGCCGAATTTCGGCGGCTCAAGCCCATGCCCTTCTTCAATTACCCGCTCCAGGTTTGGGCATTTGAACTCGCTCTCGTGGAGGCGACCCCCGCCGGGTTTGTGTTGACGCTCTCGGTCCTGAACGAGGCCTTGGACGCGGTCCTGGGCCGCTGGCTGATGGAGACCGTTCTGCCCGCGTTCGAAAGGGCCTACGACGACATTCACCTTCGCCTGAGGCTCACGGAGCGCGGCGCCGACCTCGATCTCGACCTTGCGACCTATTTCGATTTGTACGAGGACGAGGACGGAACGTGGATCTGGGAAGCCGGAACCGGCGACGACCCCGCGCTGGCCTTCGAATACCGCGTGACGACGTCTCCCGCCTATCGATACAACGCCTGGAACGAAGTTGCGAGCGAGGAGGACCGCTACGACTACGCCCCCGCGGCGTGGAACCTCGGAGCCGGCGAGTCCCTGCGTTTCCACCTGCAAGAGAGCGGGCTCAAGCCGTCCTATTGCGAACCGGAGCCGGGAGAGGTGCACGGCCAACCCAAATTAGGCAAGGACGGCGTTCTGACCTTCCAGGGCCCGCTCAACTTAGCGGCCTGGTCCCAAAAAGCAAACACCAAAGACTGGAGAAAGCGAGGCGGCCTGCTGCCCTGGGGCTGTCCCTTCCTTCAATTTCAGCGCAGAAGGTAATGCGCAATCTCCCTGGCAAGCGCAGCCACCTCTTTGCGCAGCTCTGGCACGGCCGTGTTCTCCCACAACTGTGCCTTTCGCAGCGGCCCCGCCACGAAGAGCCACTCCGATGCGCCGCCGTCCCTCAGGCGCGACGCACCGCGACTATCCGTCAACAACCCCAATCCCAGGCGATCCGGGCTCACAAGCCCCCGCGTCCTCAAGTTTCCAACAAGGGCGTTCCTCGATGTTTCCATATCGCTGTCGGGTCCGGTGCCGTTGACCACCCAATCGAAGGCGGCCCTTCGAGCTTCTCTCCCGCCCCTTGGCCGTATGGCCACGTCGACTCCACGCTCCGAAGGTTCCGCCGCAACCAGGCGTCCCGCCTGAACGGTCAGCCGCCCCTCCGCGATCATCGCTTGCACACCCTGGAACGCCGCCGGCGCCGCGCGGTGTCGATGGGTCTCCCAAAAGGCCCGCACGTGCCTCAGAAACCGACCCTTCTCCTCATCCTTGAGCGATTGCCAAAGCAGCGGCGTCACGCCTCGGAGCGCAGTCACGACCTCCCGCCAATCGATGCCCCGCTCCTCGGCCCTTCGAACCTCGCTTCGCACAGCCCGCAGCAGCCCTCGCGCCGTCTTCGGAAATCCCCAAAGCGCCCCGGGTGTCTCCCATTCGAACGGGTTCTCCGGCGGGTAAGGCGCCCTCGGCGGGCGGTGCGGTTGAGGAAGAAGACCGTGCCGGGAGAGCGCCAGAATTGGCCCCCGATGGCCCTGACGGCCGAGCTCCAGGGCGATGTCCAGCATTGTCAAGCCGGTTCCGAGAACCAGGATCGCATCCATCTCGCCAATGCGCGCAAGTACCCCCGGCGCCCACGGGTCCCCAACCACCCGCGGGCCGGACAGCGGCCTTCCCGCGATCATTGGTGTTTTTGGGGGAAGGTTCCCAATCGCGAGAACGACCCTGTCCGCGCGGATGGCGCTCTCGCGGCCTTCGCTGTCGACAGACACAAGCCCGCCGGATTCTCCGGGCGAAACGTCCACAACCGTGCCGGAGACAAACCGGAAGGTCGCCCCCGGATTCGCTCCCCGCACGGCCTCCCCGAGAACCCAAACGACATAGTCGCCATACATGCCGCGCGGCAAGAAAGACCCGCCTTCGACGTCCGGACGGCGGAGCCTGGCCCACCTGACAAAGTGGTCGGGATCGTCCTCAGACGCGCTCATGCGGCCGGCCGGCACGTTCAGAAGATGAACGGGCGACGGGGTTCCATACGCCACGCCGCGCCCGGAACGCCCCGACGACTCCACCAGCACGATGTCGAGCGGTCGCTTGGTCCTTAGAAGCCGCGCCGCGAGGAGCGAGCCGGTGAAGCCCGCCCCGACGATCGCAACGGTCTTCGGCGCCCCCCTCTCAGACAAACACCACCGTCTTTCGGTCGTGGACGATGATGCGGTCCTCAAGGTGCCACGTCACGGCGCGCGCCAGGACCCGGCGTTCGATGTCGAGGCCGAGAGCGCGCAAGTCGGCAACCGTGTTCCGATGCGAAACGGCCGACACGTCCTGCTCGATGATTGGGCCATCGTCGAGCGTCTCGGTCACGTAATGCGCGGTCGCTCCAATGCGCTTGACGCCGCGCTCATAGGCCTGGCGATAGGGGTTGGACCCCGCGAACGCCGGCAGGAACGAATGGTGAATGTTGATGATGCGGTTGGGAAAGCGGGATACGAAGCTTCCCGAGAGGACCTGCATGTAGCGTGCGAGCACGACCAAATCGACCTGCCCTTCGAGAAGCGAAAGCAGCCGTGCCTCGGCGGCCTCCTTCGAAAGCCCCTCGGAAGCCGGCTCGCCTCTCGAAGCGCCCTCGCACCGCGCGGCCACCGGCACATGGTGAAACGGGACGCCGAAGCCCGCGACCGCCGCCTCGACGTCGCGGTGGTTGCTGATAACAAGCGCCACGTCCGCCGGCAGCTCCCCGCGGGAAGAGCGCCAGAGAAGCTCCAAGAGCGCGTGCTCGGTCTTCGAGGCCAGGATGCCAATCCTCTTTCGCTCCGCCGCGTAGCTCAGACGCCAGTCCATCTGGAACCGCGCGGCCACGACATCGGCAAACGCGCGCTCGAGGGCTCCGCGGGTCAGGTCGAGGTGCGGCGTCTGGAACTCCAGCCGCATGAAGAAGGTCCCGCCCTCGGGGTCCGTCGAATGCTGGTCAAGCGCGGTGATGTTGGCGCCGTGGTTGTGAAGGAAGCCCGAGACCGCGGCCACGATGCCGGGGCGGTCCGGGCAGGTGATGAGAAGCCGGGCGGTCGTGTCCGCCGGGCCGAAATCGCTCTTCGTCGGCATGGGCGGCGGATGCTAGCAGCGGTGCCTGAGCCGGAAGTTCGTGGCCTTACCGCGGTGGATTTCCTCCCAGGGCTCGGGCAGAATCCGGCGCGCGGACACCCAATGTTGCTGACAAGCGGTATGGAGCTAGGCCGGTACCTGCTCGATCATCGGATCGGCACGGGCGGTATGGCCGAGGTGTGGTTGGCCCTCGACCAATCCTTGGAGCGCCACGTGGCGATCAAGGTGATGGCCCAGTCGGTTGCCGAGGATCCGGTCTTCGTCCAGCGCTTTCTCCGCGAGGCGCGGCTCACGGCCCGTCTCGAGCATCCGCACATCCTGCCGGTGTACGATTTCGGCTTCTCCGACACCGTGCTGTTTCTCGTAATGCCTCTGATGCACAAGGGCACGCTTCGGCAGCGGATCAAGAGCGGGATCGACCCGGCCACGGCGGTCGCCTGGACCAAGCACCTCGCCTCCGCCCTCGATTTCGCGCACGGCGAGGGCGTCGTCCATCGCGACGTCAAGCCCGCCAACGTCCTCATCGACAAGGCCGAGCGCGTGATGTTGGGCGATTTCGGCCTCGCGCGCGCCCGCTCCAGCGAGCCGCTCACCATCGTCGGCACAGCCGTGGGAACGCCCGTCTACATGTCCCCCGAGCAGGTTCGAGGCGAGGAGGCCGACGCGCGCTCAGACCAATACTCCCTGGGCGTCCTGGCCTTCTACCTCCTGACCGGTTTTCCGCCGTTCGAGGCCAATTCCTCGCTCGTGATCATGACCAAGACCCTCCACGAAGAGCCCAACCTGCCATCCAGCCTGAAGGAGGGCTTCCACCGCTCCGTGGACTATGTGCTCCTCAAGGTGCTTGAGAAAAAGCGCGAGGACCGCTTTCCTGACTGCCTGACGTTCGCGAACGCGCTCGAGAAGGCCATCGAGAGGACCCTCAAAGCGGGTCGCCCCGAAGCGCGCCTGCCAACCTGATTGGCAAAACTTACCAACCCCAGAGGGGCTATTTGGCCGCGGTGTTCGCGGTCGGCGGTTGGTAATCGGGCACCAAGTTCTTCACGGGAGCCACGGTTCGCAAGTACGCAAAGATGGACTTGAGGTCCTCGTCGGTCGCGTTTCGATAGGCCTCCCACGGCATCGGCGGGAGGATCGGCCTCGAGGTCCCAAAGTGCTTGCCGGTCCGCATCGCCCTCACGAAGAGGTCTTCCGTCCAGATTCCCAATCCCGTGTTGGGATCCGGGGTGAGGTTGGTTGCGTACGTGACGCCCCACGGCCCCGCAAAAGCCGTGTTGGACTCGGAACCCTGCCAGACCCACGGACCCTTTCCAAGGTCCACGGGTGCCGGCATCTTCAAATCCTGGGGGTGGCCCGAGAGGAGCCGCGCGGTGTTGGGCTCAGGGCCGTTCGCGCCCATCTTCAACGGCGTGTGGCAATCGTTGCAACCCATGATCGCGATCAGGTATCGCCCCCGGGCGACGGAACCCCGGTCCGGCCGCCCGGAGGAGGAGCTGGGTTTTGTGCGGGGAGCCGGGTCGCTCGACGCGACGGCCGCTAACGCGAGGACTGCAGTCCATACGGCCAATGACCCCACCCGCGATGTGAACGTTCTTCTCATCGGTGTTTCCTTTCGGGGCGTCTGTTTCCTTTCGGGGCGTTCCTTTCCGGCAATTCTGCCTCATTCGAGCCCGTGTTCGGCAACCGCCTGAACCCACGAGGGATCTTTGATTGAGCCCTCGGAGCCCCAGACCTTCACAAAGCCGGTGCCGGGGCCGCCTCCGTACGTCCTCGCCCATGCCGAGGCGCGGCCGAACTCATCGAGACCCAGCACCGTTTCGACGTGGCCAGGGTCGATCGCAAGGCTCCCGATCCACCACGCCGGCAGGCCCCAGGCCCGCCCGAGAGCGGTCGCCCTCGACTGCAGCGCCGTCGGCGCCACGGGAAGAGGGTCCGAGGATCCACCCGAGAGCCTCACCCCGAGAAGCCGCTCGGGAGCTGAGAGATCGAACCCGGCGGGCGCCCCCGTCTTCTCGTCAAACCGCAACGCGCCCGGGGGGAAACCCACGCACACAAGCCTGCCCGAAGAGGCCATGTAACGCCGCAGCAGGCTGGTCGCGGGGCCCTGGCCCGTTTCGGCAAGAAGCTCTGCCGGGAGCCGTTCGGTCGCCGCCACGATCACGCTTGGCTCCCGGTCGCTCAGGCGCTGCTTGACGAAGCGCACAAGCGCCGGGGCGTCGAGAACCACGTAGCCTTCGCCGGCCAGGTACTGGCTGAGCTCGCGCCCTCCCTTGAACCAGGGCGATCGCCAGTCCTCGTGCCAGAAGACGGCCCTCCGCGGCAGCCCCTGTGTTCCACGGCGCGCCGGGCGAAGGGAAAACGCGTAGAGGCCGCCGTCGTCGCTGCCGACGAAGACGCTCCCGTTCGACACGAATGGTGAAGAGAGGATCTGGTCGCCGGTCGTGAACCTCCACCGTTCCACACCGGTCTGGGCATCCACGGCGTAGAGGCGGCCGTCGCTGCATCCAAAGTAGACAACTCCCGGGCCGGAATCGCCCTCCTCGGCGACCGCGCCCGACGAGAGAACGCGACCGGAGGTCCGGAATCGCCAGACCTCCTCCCCGGTCGCGGCACGCAAGGCGTGAAAGAAGTGTCCGTCGGAGCTCCCGACAAAGACCAAGGCTGAAGAGAGCCTTGGCGAACTCATCACCCAGCTCACCTGGTGGTCGTAACGCCAACGCTCGCGGCCGGTCTTGCGCTCGACCGCATAGAAGAAGCCATCCCGACCGCCGAAATACACAAGCTCGTCCGAGAGAGCCGGCGAGGACACGATCGAGGTCCGGTCAAACCCGACCTTTTCCGAGTCGATCCCCACGCCCTTCGTCTCGAACGTGAAGGCGGGCCGCCCGGTCGCTGCGTCGAGCGCGTAGAGCCGCCCGTCCACGCTTCCGACGTAGACCACCCCGCGATCGACCGCCGGGGAGGCCAGGACGCGGCCCTTGGTCGCGAACTTCCAGATCTCGCGACCGGTCCTGGCGTCCACGGCATAGACGTGTCCGTCCACCGCGCCGAAGTAGACCGCGTTGCCGGAGAGCGCGGGCGAGGACGCCCAGAAATCGAAGCCCCATAAGAACGGCAAGGGCTCGCCGGTGCGAAACCGCCACCGCATCTTCCCGGTCCTGCGGTCCAACGCGTGGAGATAAGGCGCGCGGCTGGTCACGAAGATCGTTCCCAGATCTGCCGAGATCGCGGGCGTGCCGATGACCGGGGCGCCCATGTCCGTGTGCCACAGCTCGCGCCCGGCCTTCTCGTCGACCGCGTACAGGTTGCCGTCCCCGCTCCCGACGTAGACGACTCCTTGAGCGACGCGCGGCGAGCCCCGCACCGCACCGCGCGCGTCGAAACGCCAACGCGGCCCGGCCGCTTCAAGGGGCGACGCGCCGGCCGAGGCCAGGATCGCCAAGGCGAAGACGAAGGGACAGGCTTTGGAGGTTCTGAGGTCTTTCATGAGGGGCTCCTACGGGGTTCCGGCGCTCCCGCCTTCGCGACAAACGGCGTCATCGGCGGGTTGTCGTGCCTTGACGCGTCCTCTGGGACGCACCGCGGCCCCGGCCGACCGTGGCTCTCGCCTCCTCTGTGCTTCAATGCGGCTCATTCGCAATGCCTGACCAGACCGAGCCGACCGACCGTCTGGACTCCTGGAAGGAGATCGCGGCGCACCTCCGGCGCAGGGTTCGGACCGTTCAGCGCTGGGAGCGCGCCGAGGGCCTCCCGGTCCACCGCCACCGGCACGAACGAGGATCGACCGTCTACGCGTTCACAAGCGAGCTCGACGCGTGGCGAGCACAGCGTAGAGCGCTCCTTGAGGAGCCGGGCGTGGCCGACGATTCCGAAGACCTTGTCCCGCCCGAGGCGGAAGGCGCGGCCCCGATCCACCCGCCCCACGCTGAGAGGGCCGTGCCCCCGACCCTGCCTCGGGCCTTCGTTCTTGTCCTCGTGATCGCCGCGGCCGCGCTTGCCTTGGCCGCGGTCCTCGCGTTTGTGAACCTGCTCGTCCTCTCGGCGGACCGGCGCGCGAAAGACAAAGACAACGGCCCCAATGTCCTCAACTCCGACGCTCAGGACGAGCTCGTGAGAGGCCGGTACCTCGTGAACCGGGGGACACCCGAGAGCCTGACCCAGGGCCTCGCGGCCTTTGAACGTGCGGTGAAGCTCGATCCGAACCTCGCCCTCGCCCACGCAAGCCTCGCCGAAGCGCTTTGCCGGAGCGGCTTGGACGGGCTCGCGAGGCCGGCCGATGTGTACCCAAAGGCCCGCGCCGAGGCCCAGACCGCGCTCCGCCTCGACCCCGACCTGGCGATCGCCCGCGTGACCCTCGCCCGGATCGCGTTCGAGTTCGACTGGGACTACGTCGCCGCGGAGGCCGGCTTCCAAGAAGCGATCGAGCGCGCGCCCTCCCTCGCACAGGCGCACCACGCCTACGCGCAGCTTCTCTCGGCCGCCGGCCGGCACGACGAATCCCTGCGAGCGATTTCAAGGGCCCAGGAACTGGAGCCGCTCTCGGCCCTGATCCTCACCGATGCGAGCTGGTTCTACTTCCGCGCCCGGCGCTACCGCGAGGCGATTCATGAATCGGAACGGGTCCTCGCGCTCGAGCCCGCGCAGCTCGGCGCCCACATCTGCATCCTCGACGCCAACCGCATGCTCGGCCGCCGACTCGAGGCCAAGGCCGCCCTGGTGAGGCTCCTGGAAGCCACCGGCAACGCCATGGCGGCCGCCGAATACCGACGCCTCAGCGAGGCCGAGGCGTTCTCCCGGTTCGAGAGATGGCGGCTTGAGTCCTGGGAGCGCCGCCGCAGGGCCGGGCACTATGCCCCTCCCTATCCGTTCGTGGTCGGTTTTGCCGCGCTGGGTGAGACGGACCAGGCGTTCGAGTGGCTGGAGCGTGCACTCCTTGAGCGCAGCTTCGTGATCACGCTTCTCCGTGTCCACCCGGCGTTCGACGGC
>WBZQ01002205.1_pt1 | contig 12680 bp, 10 predicted proteins | sample 5204251 | NCBI WGS metagenome assembly WBZQ01 (sample SAMN12412402, study PRJNA552823) | activated sludge metagenome | isolation source: activated sludge from nitrification reactor of wastewater treatment plant... | place: USA: Virginia | collected 2017-09 | reverse complement strand
GGAACATCCGCTGCCGCTGCGTAATCTTCGGCGACAGGAGCGCGGTGTCGCGCATGTCCCGCCACGATCGCTCCGGGCTGGGGCGCGGTCCCTCGACGATGCGCTGCCGCAACGCCACGCGCAGCAGGCAGCAGAACGCGCTCCAGCGATCGTCGGAAGACGGACCCGCCTTGGTGGCCTCCAGGATCGTCGCGGCCAGGTCACCGAGACGGTGGACAGCGGTTGTCACGATCGGCGCCAGTTGCGCCGCGAGGTCGGCACTTGGTTCTGTCGGCGAAGTGCCGACACCATCCGTCTGCCGCTGGTCAACGGCACTTGGCGCGGCCGTGCTGGTCGCGCGCAGGTCCCGCGCAATGGCGCGCAATGCCGGGCGGACCTGACCCGCGCCGATCTCGCCGTTCGCCAGGCGCGTCAGTACAACGTCCTGGACCGCTGCCGACGACCGGGCGATCTGCAGGACGACGTCAGACTGCAAATACGCAACGGTTGCGTATTTGCCGTCGTGCAGCGTCGCCGCCCGCATGTAATCCTGCGCGGTCCGGACACTCATGCCGAACTCAGCGCTCAGCCAACGTCCGAATTGCCCATGGCCAATCAACGCCTTGATTGCGCTCAGGTCACGACCGGTGTCGAGGATCGCCGCAGCGGTTCGGTCCCTAATGCGCCGAGCAGCCGACCGCGCGGCGTCGGCCTGTTCGGTACTCAGGCTGCTGTAGTCGAAGGGGATCACGACCGGGGCAATCGTCTCTATCATGGATGAGACCGCACCGGTTCCGACCGGCTGAACGACTTCGTCAGCCATCATGACCGCCGACGCGGTGCGCCGTACCGCGCCCTTGGCAGGCTCTCGAACAGCCGCTGTGCCGAGATCGTGGTGATCGTGGTTCGCCTGCCGGCCTTCACCGCATCCAGGTCGGCCGCAGCCAAGCGCTGAAAGACACACGTGCGGGCCCAACCATAGTGCGTCATCGTCGCCGTGATTGACCGCGCCGCGGGCGGCTCGGTCGCAACCAGTCCGCGCCTGTCCGACGAACTCATTCTACATTCTCCCACATGCCAATCGGTTCGGTTGGGGACGGGGAGATATGTAGACGTAGAGGGCGGCGCCTGTAGGCCAAAGTCACTGACGGGGCGAAATCTCCGTCAGTGACTCCGTCAGTGTTGCGATACCGTATCTACTTGGTGGAACAATCGTCGGCAACCAAGCGCCAAGCATCCCGCAACTGCCGTTCCGACGCACCCGTGGCAGCCTTGCAAGCGCGCTTCGCGGCTTCATACTTTGGCCGCGGACGCTGACCGGCCCGCCACTCTCGAAACATCGCGCGGAAGCATTCGATCACCGCTGCCCGCGACGGGTTCGTCTTCTTGGACTCTTGTTTGGTCGCACTACGAACAAGCCCCCTGGACGCCAGCACTCGCTTCCACTCGTCAGGTTGAAACGCTCGGACAGCGACGTACATCACACGTCCCGGGAGATGCCTGGCTTCGTTCAACACGAAGTCCCAGTCAAACTGTTCGATCACCGCAGGTTCAATCCTGACAAACCGTGACGTCATGCCATAAATGTCTATACCGGAAAGTACAACCTCGTCACGACGAGCCGCGGATAGGAGCGGTTCAGTTATTCGATATAGCAACATGGCACCAATCGGTACGTCATGCGGGTGAGCGCGTAGATCCTGTTCCAGGCCATGGTCCATTCTCATGTGCACCGCGTGGTTCAATCGCGTCCCGATCAACCCATCGCCATTGCTACCTCGGGCAACGACCCGTTGTCGGGTCAGCAGTTCGTCATGCTGCAAGACCAGCGTCTCGCCGCCGTCGTTCACGAGCGTCTTGACGAAGTACTGGCCAGTTCCAGACGAGAGGAAAGCCAGTGTGCCCGGTCGAAACATCCGCTCCTCCAACGAAATTGCTCGTATCCGTGCAGGGACCGCGATCGTAGTATCAAACGGCAACACGCAGCTGATGCTAGACCGAGTCGCGGCTGTGCCGGCTGGATTGGCCGGGAAAGGGTAGCACCAAGATCCACTGAGTGCTTCGTTCTTTTTCGACGCACTACTACAAGCGATTGTTTTGACTTGTGCTTTTGGTCAGCCATTGCGATGGCACAACCATGGTACAGACAACGAATCGGCACATGCCACGCCACGTTCAGGAAGTTTGTGAGATCCTCGCCCGTGGCCTGCTGCGCCTGCGCACCCGCACTGCTGAGGCGGCATCCCTCCAAGGCGGCCACAGCACGGCTACCGGAGAGACTTCGCTACACTTCCCGCCGCCCCAGCGCCGACATGCGAACCGTCAGACACGGAGAGCCGCATGACCCGGAAGACGAAGACCGAAGCGACCACAGCGCCGACCATCCCGGCTATCCCGCCGGCCGACGTGCTGGGTCGACTCGACGCCTTGAAGGCCGCCACCACCCCCGCATTGAAACAGCAATGGCGCGAACTGTTCGGCGCGGAACCGCCGCCCTACAGCCGGAAGTTCCTGGAGAGCCGGCTGGCCTATCGGATCCAGGAACTGGCTTACGGCGGTCTGAGACCCGAGACCGTCCAGCGGCTCGAGGCCTTGGGCGAGCAGATCGACGGCAAGAACGTCACCCTGCGCCGCGTTCGGCGGGAACAGCGTCCGATCGCCGGAACGCGACTGCTTCGGGAATGGCAAGGCGTCGAGCACGTCGTGACCGTGCAACGCGATGGGTTCGAATGGCAGGGGCGACCCTATCAGTCTCTGTCCGCGATCGCCCGCGCGATCACCGGTACGCGCTGGAATGGTTGGACATTTTTTGGGCTGCGTCCTCGGGGTGAAGCATGACCCGCCGCCAGCAATCCGGGGCTGCAACGCCAGCCACCGTGCGGAAACTCCGCTGTGCCGTCTACACCCGCGTCAGCACGGACGAACAGACCAACCAGGAATACAACTCGCTCCATGCCCAACGCGACGCGTCCGAGGCCTTCGTCGCATCCCAACGCGCCGAGGGTTGGGTGCTGGTGCATGACCATTATGATGATGGGGGGATTTCCGGCGCAACGCTGGAACGCCCTGCGCTGCAACGGCTGCTGCGCGACATCGCGGCCGATCGGGTCGACGTGGTTGTGGTCTACAAGATCGACCGCTTGTCGCGCTCGCTGATGCATTTTGCCAAGCTGGTCGAGGTGTTCGACGCCAACAACGTGACGTTCGTGTCGGTGACGCAGTCGTTCAACACCACGACCAGTATGGGACGGCTGACGCTGAACATTCTGCTGAGCTTCGCGCAGTTCGAACGCGAGGTGATCGGGGAGCGGGTCCGCGACAAGATCGCCGCCTCCCGCGCCCGGGGCATGTGGATGGGCGGGCCGGTGCCGCTTGGCTACCGGGTGGAAAACCGCAAGCTGCTGGTGGACGCGACGGCCGCCGCCACGGTCCGCCGGGTGTTCGAGGGGTTCGCGGAAACGGGTTCGGCGACAAAGCTGCTGCCTGTGCTGCGCCAGGAAGGCTTGGTCACCAAGACCGGACGGCCGTTCGACAAAGGGTCGATCGCCAAGCTGCTGGCCAACCGGGTTTATCTCGGCGAAGCGGTGCACAAGGGGCACTCATTCCCAGGTGAGCATGAAGCCATCGTCCCTCGCGATCTCTGGGACCGGGTGCATGCGATCATGCAGGAAAGCCCCCGCACCCGGGCCGGACGAAGTCGGGCCCAGACCCCGGCGCTCCTACGCGGGCTGCTGTTCGGTCCCGATGGCCGGGCGCTGTCGCCGACACACACGCGGAAAGGCGGGCGGCTTTACCGATATTACGTCAGCCAAGCGGTGCTTAAGGGCGGTGCCAACGACGCATCGTTCCGCCGCCTGCCGGCCGGGGAAATCGAGGGGCTGGTGATGGAACAGGTCCGCGCGCTGATCCGTCAGCCGGAGATCGTTGTCGGCACCTGGCGCGCCGCGCAGGCAGAAGCGCCAGATATCACCGAAGCCGAGGTGCGCGACGCGCTGACCCGCCTCGATCCGTTGTGGGATGAACTGTTCCCCGGCGAGCAAGCGCGGATTACCCGGCTGTTGGTCGAGCGGGTCACGGTCAGCGATACCGGTGCGGACATCAAGCTGAACCTGGACGGGCTGGCAGGCATCGCACGCGAACTCGGTCTCCCCGGCAGCGAACAACGGAGGGCGGCATGACGAGTGTGACCAGCGTGACAGTGCGGGTGCCATTGACGATCCGCCGGCGTGGCGGGCGGAAGATGATCATCTCACCGGATGGGGTGGCGACTGACGCAAGGTCCCGTACCCCAGCCGACATTGCCGTCATGCACGGCGATCCGGCGCTGGTGAAGGCGCTGGCCCGTGCGTTCCGGTGGAAGCGGATGCTGGACGACGGGCGATACGGGTCGATCAGCGAACTGGCCGCGGCGGAGAAGCTCGACCGGGGATACGTCGGCCGAGTTCTGACGCTCTCGCTGTTGGCACCCGACATTGTGGAAGCGATCCTGGATGGTAAACAACCCGCAGCGATGACGCTGCCGGCGTTGATGGAGCGGTTCGCCGTGGAGTGGGAGAAGCAACGGACATGGCTCCTGAGGCAGAAAAGGGGCATTTGACGATCAGGTCTCGCTTCCGAGCCATGGAAGCTGCCGCGAAAATCGCCCGAACCGCGATCCAATTGACTTGGGTCCGGCACTACGTGACCATTACACGCTTCCGACGGAAGGGATGTTTCCCAGAAGGGGCTGCCCGTGATCGGCCGCCCATTCGATGGGGTCCACCTGAATTGGCGGGCCAAAGCCTGATCACACTGAAGGACTCATGACGACCTCACGCCATATCGTCGCCTTGCTGCGCAGCCATATTGACGGGGACGAGGAGCGATTCTTGTCCGTGGCGACGCAACTCGCGGCTCATGAGGCGCGGCAGGGCCATGGGAAACTAGCGCAGGAATTGCGAGAACTGGTCGATTCCGCTCGAGGCAAGGGTGCTACCGTCGGCCGCCGCGGCGCTGGACCGGTCCCGCTCGCCCAACCCAAGGGTGAACTCAGCACGCTGCTGGCGGCGCGTTATTCCGATATTCGCCTTAACAGCATGGTGCTGTCCGCCGACCTCGAGACACGACTACGACGCATTATCACGGAGCAGCGTCAGCAGCGTCGGCTCCTCGAGCGCGGGCTACAACCGCGCCGCAAGATATTGCTGATCGGGCCGCCGGGTTCGGGCAAGACAATGACCGCCGCCGCCCTCGCTGGGGAATTGAAGTTGCCACTGTTCACAGTCCTTTACGATGGGCTGTTCGGTAAGTTGATGGGCGAGACAGCCTCGCGCCTTCGATTGGTCTTTGACGCCATCGCGGTGCAGCGAGGTGTGTATTTTTTCGACGAATTCGACGCGATTGGCGGGCAGCGTGCGGGCCCCAATGACGTCGGGGAAATCCGACGCGTGTTGAACTCATTCCTTCTATTCCTTGAAAATGATGCCGGGCCGAGCCTTATCGTCGCGGCAACCAACCATCCTGAACTTCTCGACAAGGCCCTCTACCGGAGGTTTGACGACGTCATTACCTACGCACCGCCGGGCCCCGAGATCGTGCGTGGGATTCTTCAGGCCCGTCTGGCAACTTTCACGCTCAGCGACATCGACTGGAAGGCCGTGACGGATGCGGCGCAGCACCAGAGTCAGGCCGATGTGGCACGCGCGGCCGACGAAACGGCGAAAGAGGCTGTGCTGAAGGAGACCGATCGGATTGGGACCGACGCGCTGCTGGCTGCGTTGGCTGAGCGGCGGGCTGCATCGCTTTGAGGATCTTGAGCGACGATGCCCGATCAACCCCGTGACCGGCCACACCTGTATATCGAGGGCGGCGGTGCCAGTGAGCCCTATACCTCACCAAGGAGAGGCAGTACCGACCCGCCACCGGCACGCGATCGCGCGGCACATGCAGAGAAGCTCAAGGGAGCCATGGTCCGCGCGCTCGCGGGGGCGAAGACCAGAAGCGCAAACCGTGACAACGCGATCGCCGAAGGCGAAGCGGGCTTCTACCTGCAGTTTGACATTCCGGCCACGCACGCTGTTGCTGCTGAAAGTCTCGCGGACAAGCGGAAGGCCATCGAATTGGTGGCGGTGCGCGGACGGGCCGAGGGAGAGGCGCTGGTCTCAGCAACGGTGTTTGTTCCAGACCGCGCAGCCGATTTCCTGTCGCGAAAGATCGATGCCTACCGCGACCAGGAGACACCAACAGGCCGCCCAAAGAACGAGAACCTGATCGCGCGAATTGAAGACCTCCGGCTGGGCGCGTTGCGCGCGCTTTTCACTGACGCTCTTGCGCTCTTTCCATCAAAAGGCCGCCCAGCGTGGTGGGAAGTCTGGATCCGCGATGGGCGGCTGGACTCGTTCAAGCGAGTGGCAGGTCGCCTCAATATCGAGGTAAATTTACACACAATCTCGTTCCCGGAGCGCGACGTTATTCTGGCGCTCGCCGATGAGACGACCATGACGCGGCTCGTCGAGAACAGCGACGCTGTAGCGGAACTCCGCATTGCGAAAGACACAGCAACCCTTTTCCTGGAGATGCGTCCGGTCGAACAGGCCGCCTGGGCAGGCGATTTGGTCAATCGGATTGCCGCGCCCTCCTCGATCGCCCCAGCAATCTGCCTTCTCGACAGCGGCGCTACTCGTGGCCATCCCTTGATCGAACCTGGCCTGGAGGCGACGGACCAACACGCGTACGACGATTCATGGGGTGTGGGAGATAGCCCATATTGGAATGGCCACGGTACCCAGATGGCGGGCGTCGCGCTTTATGGCAGCCTTGAGGCCGCGCTGACCCGCGGCGGCCCCGTGACGCTTACTCACCGGCTTGAGACGGTGAAGATTCTCCCACCGAAGGGACAGAACGACCCTGAGCTCTACGGCTCAGTAACCGAAGTCGGCATTGGCAAAGCCGAGTCGCAGGCGCCGCGGAGGCGTCGCGTGTTCTGCATGGCGGTGACAAGCGAAGTCGGGCTGGGTCGCGGGCGTCCCAGTTCCTGGTCCGCAGCGATCGATCAGCTCGCCTATGGCGGTGGCAACCAGCGGCGGTTGATCGTGCTAGCGGCAGGCAACCTACGCGAGGACATACACGCCAAGGAATATCCTGACCGGAATGATCTGGAAGAAGCCGAAAGTCCGGCTCAGTCTTGGAATGCGCTTGTAGCCGGTGCGTATACCGACAAGATCACCATCACACATCCCGATCATGTGGGCTGGGACCCACTTGCACCTGCCGGCGAGATCGCGCCTACCAGTCGCACCTCGGGCATCTGGGACCGCCAGTGGCCCATTCGGCCGGACGTCGTGTTCGAAGGCGGCAATCTCGCTCATGACGGGATCAACCCAGCGAGTGCTATCGACGATCTGCAGCTCATCACCACCCACTATCGGCCGCAGATGCGGCTATTCGATTCCTTTGGCGACACCAGTGCCGCCACGGCCCTCGCTGCAAATATGTCGGCCAAGGTGATGGCAGCTCGGCCGGAACTATGGCCAGAGACGGTCCGCGCGCTTCTTGTGCATTCGGCGGAATGGACGCAGGCAATGCGGGCGCGCTTCGACGCAGCTGGATCACAGGCACAAAAGATGGCGATGTTGCGCCGCTATGGGTGGGGCGTGCCAGATCTGGATCGAGCCCTTCGGAGCGCGGCGAACGACGCCACGCTGGTGGTCGAGGACGCCCTTCTTCCGTTTCGTCGTGACGGAAACGTGATCAAGACGCGGGACATGAATCTGCATCAGCTGCCTTGGCCCCGAGACGAGTTGCTCGCGCTTGGCAATATGGATGTCGAGCTGCGTATCACTCTGTCGTATTTCATTGAACCAAACCCAGGCGATCGCGGATGGACACGCCGCCATCGCTATGCGTCACACGCGTTGCGGTTCGCGGTAAAGCGTTCGCTCGAAACTCTTCCGCAGTTCCGACAAAGGATCAACAAGGTGGCGGCGGCCGAAGAATCTGACGAAGGAGGTAGTGCTGCTGGCGGCGACACCTGGGTGCTGGGTCCCATCCGCGACCGTGGCTCGATCCATTCCGACATCTGGTTCGGCAGTGCCGCCGCGCTCGCCGAGCGCGATGCAATCGGCGTGTTTCCGATCAGCGGTTGGTGGAAGGAGAAGCCAGGGCTGCAGAGGTGGGACCGGTCTGTGCGCTACGCCCTGCTCGTGACCATTCGCGCGCCTGAGGCGGAAGTCGATATCTATACAGCCATCGCGAACAAACTCGTCGTCGCCGTGCCTGCCACGTAAGGCGCGGATCGTGTCCAACTCGGCGAGGCACCGAGCATGCCCCGGCTGCCCTGGATTGGGCTGGCGCGGCGGTGAAGGGCACTGGTCGGGATGAGGGAGGCGCACACCGAATGCCAAGTGATAGCTTGGGGCAGATTGAGCGGTTTGGTGCCGGGTACCTCTTGGTGGGGGATCAGACACTCCAATTTTTCGGAGAGTCGATTTCACCAATTGATTGAAATCACATGATAAAAACCTTGTAGACTAAATCGGCCCAGTCCCAAGCCTTGGAGAAAACCTGCCCCTAAGAGAGAAAATCAGCCGGTCGTTCCGCCTCCGAAGTATCAAGGTTCAGGCGCAAAACCGCGCGGAACCTGGGCTTTTTCAGCCCGGTCGGCCAGGGGGAGAATGGTTGTGGGAAAGAGTGGTGGCGTGGGGAAAGGAACCCCGGTCCAACCTTCGCTGGGGATAGGAAATTCAGTTTATCAATGGGTTGACGACTCTTGACCCGCCGCTCGTGTCGTCAGCGGGTCCATCTCGTCCATCTGACCCGATCACCTTCCCACAATGCCGCGCCCGTGGCATCCTCAACCCATGATGGTTGGCATCTGGCTCCTCCGGTGGCTTCCGATCCTTGCGATCGTGGGGCTCATTGCCGCACCGTTCACCGCAACGGTGAATGGCCCCGCGATGGCGGCTGCCTCTGGCGTGGCAATGTCCGAGATGACGGACGATATGCCGTGCTGTCCGCAAAAGAAGCCAACCGTTCCCGCCTGTCAGAAGACCTGCCCGTTGATGGCCACCTGCATGGCCAAGTGCTGCGCGGTCGTCCCGACCCTCGCCAATCTGGCATCCATTATTTGGGATCAGAGTGATACCTTCCGCCTGGGGACGGACACGGTGGGCGACACACTGTCGATAGAACCGCCAGCCCGACCGCCACGAACCTAGAACATCGCCGGCACCTCGGTGCCGGTTCGTGCCGCCCGGCAACTCCAGGGCGGCCGAGGGAGCGTGGCCGCCGGCCGCGCAAACGCCGGGCCATGCGCCCGGTAATCGATGATTCTGGGATTTCCAATTATGACAACCTCTTCCATGAAGCGTGCCACTGTCGCGGCGCTCGCGGCCGTGTTCTCCGCGCTGACCTTCTCGACCGCCTATGCCGACATCACGGACTACGAATTCCGGCTCGTTCAGACCGACATCAAACAGGGCAACGGCGCCATCGTCGCCGTCCGGCTCGTCGACAAACGATCCGGTAAGGCGATTCCGGACGCTGTCATCTTCGCGACCCGGATCGACATGGCACCTGACGGCATGGAGACGATGGCGGCGCCGATCGAGCCGCTGCCATCGACCGAGCCGGGCCTCTATCGCTTCAAGACCAACCTGATGATGGCCGGCGGCTGGCGGCTTTCGCTCGGCGCCAAGGTCCAGGGCGAGGCAGGTACGATCGAGAACAGGCTGGTCCTGAAAGCCGTGCCGTGAAGCAGCTTGCCCTGACAGGTCTCTCCCTCGCCGCCGTTCTGGTGGCGGGGGGCGGGGGCTATTGGGCTGGCGTCCGGGCTATCCCGGTCGCTGGCCTTCGCGATCGGTTCGGTGCTGAGGGGATCCTTGTGGCTCGGCCCCCCGGCACCGGGTCGGTGATCTACTATCAGGATCCCGACGGCAAGCCAGTCTATTCAGCGACCTCTCGCCAAACAGAGGACGGCCGGGCATTTCGTCCTGTTCGCGCCAGCGAGGACGTGAGCTTCGAGGACAAACCACCGGCGACGGCCCAGGCGACCGGGCAGACAGGCCTGCGACGCATCCTCTACTACCGCAATCCGATGGGTCTGCCCGATACGTCGCCCGTGCCGAAAAAAGACTCGATGGGGATGGACTACATCCCCGTCCACGTCGGCGAGGATGATGGCGGCACGATCATTCGGGTATCGCTTGGCAAGCTCCAGCGGACCGGTGTGAGATCGGAACTGGTCGTGCGGCGGATCGTCGGCGGGCTGGTGCGTGTGCCGGGAATGGTGCAACTCGACGAACGACGCATTTCCGTGGTCGCAACCCGGACCAACGCGTTCGTCAATGAGGTCGCGAACGTCACGACCGGTGACCGGGTGACGAAGGGCCAGATGCTCCTTCGTCTCTACTCACCCGACATTGCCGCCGCCGGGGCGCTGTTTCTCACCGACCTCAACAGCGGCGGTCGCGACGGCGCAACCGGCGGCGCCCGCCAGCGGCTGGAAAATCTCGGGCTGCCGCCGGAGGCGATCGCCGAGATCGAGCGGACGCGCAGGGTACCATTGTCAATGATGTGGCGGGCGCCGCGCGATGGCGTTGTACTGGAACGCAATATCGTCGAAGGCATGAAAGCGGCGCCGGGCGATGTGCTGTTCCGCCTCGCCGACATTTCGACCATCTGGGTTCTGGCCGACGTGCCCGAGTTCGACCTCGGTGCGGTCCGCATCGGGGCACCGGTGACGATCAGGGTCCGAAGCCTGCCTGCGCGTAACCTTACCGGACAGGTGTCGCTGATCTATCCGCAGGTCGGTGAGGCCACGCGGGCCACCAGGGTACGGATCGAGATTGCGAACCCCGATGGCGTCCTGCTTCCCAACATGTATGCCGAAGTGGAGATCGGTTCGGCCGATGCCACAGCCGTCGTTGCCGTGCCCGATAGCGCGGTGATCAATAGTGGCACCGCGCAGGTGGTGATCCTTGATCGCGGGGAGGGCAGGTTCGAGCCTCGCGACGTGAAGATCGGCTTGCGCGGAAATGGCTTCACGGAAATTCGTCAAGGCATCGCCGAGGGCGATCGTGTCGTTGTCGCCGCGAACTTCCTAATCGATGCCGAGAGCAATCTGAAGGCGGCGCTGCGCGGTCTAGCGCCATCGGAGGCGCAACCATGATCGCGCATCTTATCGGCTGGTCGGCCCGCAATCTCGTCCTCGTATTTGTCGCCACGATCTTTGCCGTCGCTGCGGGCCTCTATGCCTTGCGCACCCTGCCACTCGACGCCATTCCCGACCTCTCGGACGTGCAGGTGATCGTCTATACCGACTACCCTGGCCAGGCACCTCAGGTGGTGGAAGACCAGGTCACCTATCCGCTCACGACCTCGATGCTGACAGTGCCGAAATCGAAGGTGGTGCGCGGCTTTTCTTTCTTCGGCGTCTCATTCGTCTATGTGATCTTCGAGGACGGCACCGATCCCTATTGGGCGCGGAGCCGTGTGCTGGAATATCTCAACGCCGCCGCCAGGCGGTTGCCGGTGGGCGTGACGCCAACCCTAGGACCGGATGCGACCGGGGTCGGCTGGGTCTACCAATACGCCGTCATCGCCAAGGAGATGACGCTCGCCGAACTGCGCGCACTGCAGGACTGGGTGATCCGGTTCGGCGCGTCCAAGGCGGAAGGCGTCGCCGAGGTCGCCAGCGTTGGTGGATTCGTCAAACAATACTCCATCGTGGTTGATCCGAACCGCCTGCGTGCGCTGGCAATTCCGCTCGACCGGGTGCGCGATGCGGTCAAGGCCAGCAACGCTGATGTCGGTGGTCGGACCGTCGAGCTCTCCGAGTTCGAGTTCATGGTACGCGGTCGCGGCTATATCCGCGGCGTCGCCGACATCGAGAATGTGGTGCTGAAGACCGACCGCGGCGTGCCGCTGCGGGTAAAGGATGTCGCCCGTGTCGAGATCGGACCAGACGAGCGGCGCGGTATCACCGAGCTCAACGGCGAAGGGGAGGTCGCGAGCGGCATCGCCCTGCAACGCTTCGGAGCCAACGCGCTGACCGTCATCGAAAACGTCAAGGCGCGACTTGCCGAGATTGGGTCAAGTCTACCCAAGGGTGTCGAGATCGTGTCGGTCTACGACCGTTCCGATCTGATCGGGCGGGCAATCGAGACACTGAAAGCCACGCTGATCGAGGAAAGCATCATCGTCGCACTGGTCTGCGTGGTGTTCCTGCTGCATTTGCGCAGCGCGCTGGTCGCCATCCTCATGCTGCCGGTCGGCATACTGATCGCCTTCGCGGCGATGAAGATGATCGGCCTTGGCTCCAATATCATGAGTCTCGGCGGCATCGCCATCGCCGTCGGCGCCATGATCGACGCCGCCATCGTGATGATCGAGAACGCCCACAAGCATCTGGAGCGCGCGCCACCAGATAAGCCGCGCGTCGACATCCTGATCGAGGCGGCGAGCCAGGTGGGTCCGGCGCTGTTTTTCAGCCTGCTGATCATCACCGTCTCGTTCCTGCCGATCTTCACGCTGGAGGCGCAGGAGGGGCGGATGTTCGGTCCGCTGGCCTTCACAAAGACCTTCTCAATGGCGGCCGCGGCGCTGCTGTCAATAACGCTGGTGCCGGCGCTCATGGTCGTCTTCGTACGAGGCCGGATCATCCCCGAGCACCGCAACCCGATCAACCGCTTCCTGATCTGGGTCTATCGCCCGATCATTCGCGG
>WBZQ01002203.1_pt1 | contig 12686 bp, 10 predicted proteins | sample 5204251 | NCBI WGS metagenome assembly WBZQ01 (sample SAMN12412402, study PRJNA552823) | activated sludge metagenome | isolation source: activated sludge from nitrification reactor of wastewater treatment plant... | place: USA: Virginia | collected 2017-09 | reverse complement strand
AGGTAATATGGCTGCTACCTCGGTATCCATCTTTCCGTGAACCTTGCACGCATAGCCATCACATGTTGAGCAAAAAATACATGTCCGATTGGGTCCTATATCAATTCCCCTAGGAATTGAACTCACTTTATGTCCGTTTTGTTTTAATTTATCAACGATAGATTGGATGAATGGTTCGTGAGAAATGGGGCTATAGGGATAGGGCATGGAATGGAAAGGCTCGGTAGGATCTTCATCAAGCGCCCCATGAACTTTGTACAACTGTTCTGCCTTACAATAATACGGTTCTAATTCCTCATAACTTATGGGCCATTGCGGCGATTCTCCATTACTATGCGAAGTGGACAAAAAATCTTGTGCCCTCAGTCTATAAAGAGCAGCTCCATACAGCTTCGTAGCTCCACCGACATAAAAATGGTTGATTGGATTTTTTCTCGTTCTGTATTTTTGGCCTAACGCTCCTTTTTCTGTCCAATTGTCATTTTCTTTAGGTATTGATATGCCACGTTCGACAAGTAAAACACGCATTCCTTTTGTAGCCAGAGCGTACGCCAGTGTGCCGCCGCCAGCACCGGATCCTATAATAACAACATCGTATTTTATTCTTGAGACCGCTTCTAAATTTTGATTTGAGACGTCTAATTTGTTCTTGAGAATCAAATTCATGCTCCTGATTTTCTATCATTAAAGGAAATAATAAGTACGTGCGATTTATCTATTAGTCATCATTAGAAATTGAAAAAAATCCAAAATAAGTGCGATTTCTCACGCTATGGAGATTGGGTACTGTTTTTCAATTTGCACATGTCTACAAAACAATCAACCGGAGTTAATTGTTATTTTACGATCACTCACCACAAGTCTGTGGAAATACACTAAGAAGAATCGTTGGCAGCATTAGAAACACTTGTCAATTGTTTCAACTTTGTATAAACGTTGGGATAGCGGTGCTTTAGGATCAGGTGTATAAGAAATCGGTGGATAATCGCTCAACAGATTTTTGCTGCTGCGGATTTCAATTTCAGATGTTACGTGCGCTTCATTACCGGCATCTTTAATGGTCATTATCCAGAGTCCATTACCATCAGTAATCGGTTGGTTAGTGTTTCCTATAAATCTAGGATCATGTATCTCGGTAACGTAGTAAGCCTTTGCGGTTTCATCGTGCATTTGTGGATAGCCATGCACTTCCACAGCTTCATGGTAAATAAAAAAAGTATTGATATCACGCCATGTGTGACGATGCCATTTCGGTGCATGAAAACCTTCATCACTATTCAGGCATTTGGCAATTTCCAGATAATGTTTGTCGCTGCTGCGGCTGTAAATAACTTTTTGGTTGAGTAATGCCTCTCGAGTTGGCGGTGTCATGCACGCAGGAAGTATGATGGCAATGATTAAAATTATAGCGGGCTGTATTAGCGCAAAGTTCATGAGAAGGCAGTATTTTGTCAGATATGTTTTATTCAGCCGCTGAATATTTAAATTCTTGTGAGCAATCCTAATAATTAATGGTATCAGAACCTGAGTTCAAAGTGACTTATTTGGTATGGTTACAGCGATTATTAAAATTTATTGCCCATCTTGTCTAACTATTTTTTTAAGTACCGTATTAACTGTGTGTGCATCAATTCCTGTATAAACGTTTTTTTAATAAGAAAAGCAAGTACTTATGAAATTTGCTTAGCATATCTATAAGCATATTTTATTGAGCCCCGGTCAGTTTATAGTAAACTCTCAATTCACTTGTTAGAATCAACACTTTTTAAAATAGATCAAATTATATTATTAATTTAGGATTGTTCATGAATACCGAAGATTTTCGTCCCGAAAAAGAAGCCAAAGTTTTTTATCCTCCACAGCGTGTTTTGATGGGACCCGGGCCATCCGATACGCATCCGCGTGTACTGAATGCAATGGCACGCCCGACATTGGGTCATCTTGATCCTGTTTTCACTGAAATGATGGAAGAAATAAAAGGCTTGATGCGCTATGCCTTTCAAACCAAAAATCGCATGACTTTTCCAGTTTCTGGCCCTGGATCAGTGGGTATGGAGATGTGTTTTGTCAATATGATTGTTCCTGGCGACAAAGTGATTGTGTGCCGCAATGGCGTATTTGGTGGCCGCATGATAGAGAATGTGGAACGTCATGGGGGTATTGCGGTAGTTGTGGATGATAAATGGGGTGAACCGGTAGATCCCCAAAAAGTTGAAGATGCGCTAAAGAAAAATCCTGATGCGAAAATTGTTGCATTTGTCCATGCTGAAACCTCAACCGGTGCGCAATCCGATGCCCAAACCTTGTGTGAAATAGCACGTAAGTATAATTGCTTGACGATTGTTGATACGGTTACTTCGTTAGGGGGTACACCAATCAAAGTAGATGAATGGGGAATCGATGCGATTTATTCCGGTAGTCAAAAATGCTTGTCGTGTCCTCCTGGATTATCTCCAGTCAGTTTCTCCGAACGTGTAACTGAGCTGGTTAAAAATCGTAAGGAAAAAGTGCATAGCTGGTTTATGGATATCAGTTTGTTGCTAAATTACTGGGGGTCGTCAACACGTACCTATCATCATACCGCGCCGACCAATGCGCTGTATGCATTGCATGAGTCGTTGCTGATGCTGGCTGAAGAGGGTCTGGAACATTCCTGGGCCCGTCATCGTTACAATTATGAGGCATTAAAAGCTGGATTTGCTACATTAGGCATGAATTATGTGGTTAAAGAAGAATATCGCTTGCCGCAACTAAACTCAGTGTTTATACCTGCCGGAGTGGATGAGAAAGAAGTGCGTCGCCGTTTGCTGGATGAGTATAATCTTGAGATTGGTGCGGGTTTGGGTGATTTCTCAGGAAAAGTCTGGCGTTTTGGGCTAATGGGTACATCCTGCTGCGTAGGAAATGTGATTTTTTGTTTGAATGCACTTGAAACTGTATTATCTGACATGGGTATGAAGGTTGAACGCGGTGCTGCGGCTGCTGCGGCACACCAGAGTTATGCTGCCAATCCGATGTTTTAAGGTTAAATCAGGGCCAGTAGCTGTTTAATCACCTTGTGCCACTTTTTTGTCAATGATGATAAGAAAGTGGCGTATGTTTCTTCTTGACCTACCATGGATGATCAGGTCATTATGGTTTTGGATTTTCCTATATTAATGGTAGCAGCACCATCGTTATCATTTGTCATCGCTTTTTTTTCAATTTTATGGTTGATAAAGCGTAACCCTAATTGGGCTCTAGATCATCCCAATTCACGTTCTCTTCACACAATACCTATTCCTCGTATTGGTGGCTTAGGTTTGTTATTGGGCGTCATAGTTGTATGGCTATTGTTCTCCGTGACAGCATTACCGATTTCGGTCTGGATAGGTATCAGTTTGTTGATAGCCGTTTCGCTTGCTGATGATATTTGGCATATACCTGTCAGCTATCGATTATTGATACAAAGTGTCGCTGCAATCGGGTTTTCGCTCGCCCAGTTGCTTGATAGTCATGGTTGGGCGGTTACCTTATGCGCCATAATTTGGATTATTTGGATGTCCAATTTGTATAACTTTATGGACGGTTCAGATGGTCTTGCAGGAGGCATGGCGGTTATTGGTTTCGGGTATTACGGATTATTTGCATATTTGACGGATCATTATGATTTTGCGATCGTCAATTTCACAATAGCAAGCGCGGCAATGGCTTTTCTGGTACATAATTTTTATCCGGCGCGTATTTTTCTCGGAGATGCCGGCTCAATCTCATTGGGATTCCTGGCTGCAGTACTCGGAATACTTGGGGAGTTGAGCGACATATGGTCTGTGTGGGTGCCTGTGCTGATATTTTCACCTTTTATTGCAGATTCAACAGTGACACTCATTAAACGTCTGGTACGCGGAGAAAAGATCTGGCAAGCGCATCGTGAGCATTATTATCAGTGTATTATCCAAAGAGGTTTTGGGCATCGAAACATGGCCTTATTAGCTTATGTATTGATGTTAGCCTCGGGAGGAAGTGCAGTATGGGCCGGTCTGCAAGATTTGACCGTACAATATTGGGTAGTTGTCATTTGGACGAGTATTTATTTGATATTAATGTTTATTTCTGACTGGAATCAGAAATATTATCCCCATCAAGGATAAACATGTTTGTGAGCAGACTTGGAATTCGTACTTTTATCGCTTTTACTCATGATTTTTTTGCAGTTGCTCTCGCATGGTGGTTTGCTTACTTATTTCGTTTTAATTTTGAAATTCCTTCTGCGGCGCAGGAGTTACTCTCAATAATTCTACCCTGGATAGTACTTATCCAAACCAGTTTCTTTTTATGGTTCGGGCTTTATAGAGGCGTGTGGCGCTATGCCAGTTTACCCGATTTAAAAAGAATTTTTGTCGCAGTATTAATCGGGACAATCACTGTATTGCTGGCGTTGTGGTCCCTCAGTTTCCTGACCAATATTCCTGGTTCGGTTATTTTTCTGGCGCCATTGTTATTGTTGTTAATAATGGGTGGTAGCCGGCTGGTTTATCGCGCCTGGAAGGAACGCCGTCTGTATAGCCTGGAGAGCTATGAAGCGAAACTGGTATTGATTATCGGTGCAGGCAGAACTGCGGTTAATTTGGTTAAGGATTTAGCTAGAAGCCGCGATTGGCATGTGGTTGGGATGCTGGATGATGACCGCAGAAAATTGGGTACTCGCTTACAAGGTGTGCGTGTGCTGGGCATGATCAATGAATTGCCGCATTGGGTGCAAAAACTCAATGTCGGACACGTTATCATCGCAATACCATCTGTTCCCCATCGGATCCACAGGCAAACTCTGGAGATGTGTTCCGAAATGGGTATTAAAGCCATGACTGTACCGTCTTACTCAGACTTGATTAGCGGCAAAACAACGGTATCAAAGATTCGTGAAATAGAGTTAGATGATTTGCTCGGCAGAGCACCTGTTGTTCTGGACAATGATGGCCTTCATAGTTTGCTGACAGGAAAAATTATTCTCGTGACCGGAGCTGGTGGTTCGATTGGCTCAGAATTATGTCGACAGCTCATTACGTTCAATCCTGAACGCATTGTTTTTTTGGAGCTTAATGAGCTTGCATTGTATAACATCCAAGAAGAGCTCGCATTGCGCCATCCTGAGATCAGAATGTCTTTTGTTATAGGCGATATCAAGGATCATGCGCGAATGACACAAATATTTACGCAATTTCACCCGTCTGTTGTTTTTCATGCCGCCGCGTACAAGCATGTACCGCTGATGGAACATGAAAATGCGTGTCAAGCTTTGCTCAATAATGTTTTAGGCACTTATGTTTTAGCACAAGTTGCGATAAATTTTCAGGTGAAGAAATTTGTTTTAGTGTCAACAGATAAAGCAGTTAATCCAGTGAGTGTTATGGGTGCGAGCAAACGCTTGGCGGAAATGGTATGCCAAGCCCTGCAGCAAACGCATCCAACCTGTTTTGTGATGGTACGTTTTGGAAATGTTCTGGGAAGCACGGGTAGTGTTATTCCAAAATTTCGCGAACAAATTGCAAAAGGTGGTCCCATTACGATTACACACCCCGAGATAACGCGGTATTTCATGTCAATTCCTGAAGCTGCACAACTGGTTTTACAGGCTGGATTGATGGGTGGAGGAACTAAAGGTGGTGGCGAAATATTCGTACTGGATATGGGAGATCCGGTCAGAATTGTTGATCTGGCCAATGATTTGATACATTTGTCCGGCCTAAGTGAAGGAGATATTCGTATTGTTTTTAGTGGATTGCGTCCTGGGGAGAAGCTGCATGAAGAATTGTTATCAGCCACTGAAAATACGCTTCCTACGCCGCATGAAAAATTACGCATTGCACAAGCTCGTGAAGTAGATGAGCACTGGTTATCCGAATTAATGATGTGGTTAGTTAAAGTTACGGTTCTGGATGATCAAGAGGTTCGCGATCAGCTTAAGAAATGGGTGCCCGAATATACCAATGGTGATCATAAGGAATTGGAATAATCATTTTATCAATCTTGGGGTATTGAGGATTATTGCGTATAGTGTATTGCGCAACCTATTGAGTTTTATATGAATTTTATGTGATACATCCATTCTTTAGCACAACGATGCGATCGATTTTCATTAATTGTGGAATATGTTGTGCAAAAATAAGTGTAGTACGGTTTTTTATCAAATCTTCTAGAATGGGTAATAGACTGCTTGAATCGGGGTCGTCTGTTATCTCATCCAGAATCAATATCGGTGGTTTTTTAAGCAATGCGCGTGCAATGGATATTTGGTGACACTGTTTTTTTGTGATTATTGCATTTTTTTCATCAATTTTTGTTTGTAATCCTTCCGGCATTTCCCGAATAAATTCAGTCGCGTGGGAAGTGTGCGCCACCGCCGTGATTTTTGCTTCATTGGCACATCGCATTGCACCATAGGCAATATTGCCAGCAACGTTTTCATCCAATAACACACTGTCTTTTGTAATAATCGCAATATTAGCATGCAAGTTATTTAACTGAATGTCGGCTAGTGCGCGATCGTCCAATAAAATTCTGCCTTGGATTGGCTGCTGTAGGCGAAGTATCAAGTCGATCAGTGCATTCTTCTCGGCCGTGATATAACCTGTGAATACAACGGCTTCACCGGGTTTAATGATGAGATCAATATGATTTAATACAGGTTTTGTGAGTGCACGAGCACAAAAACGAACTTTCTCAAATGCTATTTTTCCACAAACCTGGTCAATGTATTGAGTGCCTGTGTCTTGTTCCGAAGCTTGATCAAGAAATGAGAGCACTGTTTCTACGCTTGCCTGTTCATGTTGCATTTGTTGAGGGAGATGGGCGATGCGCTGGATCGGCTGAATCAGCAGTAATACTGCAGCAGTCAGTGCGCCCACTGTATCCACGCCAAATGCGTTATTCAGCGTTTGTTGTGCAATAAAATAAAATGCTGTAACTAGAATTATTGCGGTAGCTGCTTCACCGAGTGGAATAATTGTGGCTTTAATTAATGTTTGTTTTATTTCAGTTTGATAAATAGTTTCAGCAGCTTTACTCAAGCGCTGATTCTCAAGGTTTTGCCCGCCATTTACCCTAATTTCCCTGTAGTTTTTCAGGGTTTGTAGTAATTGCGTAACCAAGTTATCCGTCTCAGGAAAATTTTTTTGCTCTGATTTATTTATGTGATCCAGTGTCATTTGGCTAATCATGATGACCAAGGGTGATATGAACAACAACAGAAAAGTAAATTCCAGATTGAGATATAAGATGCTAATCATCAGACCGATGATGATCAAACATTCCTGAACAAATGTGGCGAAAATTTTAACCAAGTTTCGAGAAGCTTGGTTTGTTTGTGCGATCAATTTATCGATATCGTATTTACTAAGTTGAGAATAATAGTTCACTGGCAGTGCGAGTAATTTATCAAAAATTTTTCTGTGTAAATCAACACCCAGCAGACTACTGACTTTATTAAGCAAATAAATTCTGGCATAGCTTGCTATACCGCGTACGATGAATAGCATGATGATAGCCAGCGATGTAATTTGGATGTGCGATACATCCTTTTGTAGAAAGGTACCGTTAAGCAAAAACTTCACAAGTACAGGTAAAGAGGCGACAGCCGTTGCTACCACTAGCATCGCAACAAGCGTTAGCATCAGTGATTTCCTATGCAGTACGAATCTTTTAAGAAGGTGGAAATAGGGTTGTAAATACGTCATGGTGGATAATTTTACATGAACATTCCGCTGTTATCGCATCGTACAATTATCTGGAAGGTAAAGCGGATATAATACTATTTCGAATCTTTCTAATGAATTGAACGGGTAGAAGTGATTTATTCGCGCGCCTGTAAATATCCGGAATCTTATTTATGTCAACATCAGATATTTCATATATACCAGCAAATTATAATAAACTTAAGATTCCAAAACGGAAGGGCATCGTGCTTGCAGGCGGTTCGGGTACACGGCTTTACCCGGTCACGCAGGCAGTATCCAAACAATTGCTTCCAGTATTTGATAAGCCCATGATTTATTATCCGTTGAGCACGTTAATGTTGGCGGGGATTCAAGATATTCTGATTATTTCGACACCGCGTGACGTTGGAAATTATCGCGAGTTGTTACGTGATGGCAGCCAATGGGGACTCGCCATATCTTACGCTGAGCAACCATCACCGGATGGCCTTGCACAAGCATTTATCATTGGCGAATCGTTTATCGGCAACAATTGTTCGGCGCTGGTTTTAGGTGACAATATTTTTTATGGCCACGATTTTCATCATTTACTGACTAATGCGATGCAACGTGAACAAGGGGCCAGTGTATTTGCCTATCATGTTCACGATCCGGATCGCTATGGCGTGGTTGAATTTGATTCTCATGGCAACGTGATTAATTTGGAAGAAAAGCCCAAGAAACCGAAATCGCATTATGCAGTGACAGGTTTATATTTTTATGATCAACATGTCGTTGATTATGCGAAAAATCTTAAACCTTCGATACGCAATGAATTGGAGATAACCGATCTTAACCGCATGTATCTGGACCGTGCAGCACTGAGTGTTGAGATTATGGGGCGGGGTTATGCATGGCTTGATACAGGCACTCATGAATCTTTGCTTGATGCCAGTCAGTTTGTTGCAACCATTGAGCATCGGCAAGGATTGAAGATTGCCTGCCCGGAAGAAATTGCCTTCAAGCAAGGTTGGATTGATGAAGCGCAGTTGAAGAAACTTGCGATACCCCTGGCAAAGAATAGCTATGGCCAATACTTGTTGCAAGTGTTAAAACGGGAATTTTGACTGCGATTTCAATTATCGGATTTATTATGAAATTTACCTCTCTCGCACTTCCAGAAGTGGTGTTACTGGAACCGCATATTTTTACTGATGATCGCGGTTACTTTTTTGAAAGTTTTAATCTACGCGAATTTGAATCAGCTGTTGGAAAGAAGGTAAGCTTTGTACAAAGCAATCATTCATTCTCGGTTCACTATGTATTGCGTGGCTTGCATTATCAAATCAAGCAAGCGCAAGGGAAATTAGTTCGTGTAGTGACGGGTGAAGTTTTTGATGTAGCTGTGGATTTGCGCCGTTCTTCAGCGACCTTTGGGCAATGGGCTGGTGTGATTCTCAGTGCGGAAAACAAAAAGCAATTATGGATTCCGCCTGGTTTTGCGCATGGATTTGTGGTGCTTTCCGAGTCTGCCGATTTTTTATATAACACTACCGATTACTGGGCGCCAGAATATGAACGTTGTATTGTGTGGAATGATGCCAATTTGGCGATAGATTGGCCGCTCTCGGGCAATCAACCGGTACTTTCTGAAAAGGATGCTCGCGGCGCACTATTTAGTAAGGCGGAAGTTTATGATTAACCAAGTTTAATGGCTAAACAGAAATCTATTTATTCATGTACTGAGTGTGGCGGGCAAACCTTGAAATGGCAGGGGCAGTGTCCGCATTGTCAGGTATGGAATGCTCTGGTGGAAACTATTGCAGAGAAATCGGTGCCGCGTTTTAGTCCTGTATCAGAGACAGGCCAAGTACAAAATTTAAGCACCATCGAAGCCCATGAAGAACCACGCTATCCTACCGGTGTGGAAGAGCTTGACCGGGTTCTGGGCGGTGGCATGGTGCATGGTGGCGTGGTTCTCCTTGGAGGGGATCCTGGTATTGGAAAATCAACTTTGCTATTGCAAGCCCTTTCTTACATGTCCGAGCGCCGTCCAGTATTGTATGTAAGCGGTGAAGAATCGGCGCAGCAAGTAGCGTTACGCGCCAAACGTTTGGCGCTCGATGTCAAGGCTGTGGATTTATTGGCGGAAATTCAGTTGGAAAAAATCCACACCGTACTTTCTGAGCGCAAGCCAACGATTGCTGTTATTGATTCAATTCAGACGGTGTATTCGGAAGCTTTGCAGTCTGCGCCGGGATCTGTCGCTCAAGTGCGCGAGTGTGCCGCACAATTAACGCGCCTGGCCAAGTCGAGTGGCATTTGCATTATTCTGGTTGGCCATGTCACTAAGGAAGGTGCGTTAGCCGGTCCGCGTGTACTGGAACATATGGTGGATACGGTATTGTATTTCGAAGGCGATATGCATTCGAGTTTTCGCATGATCCGCGCATTCAAGAATCGCTTTGGTGCAGTGAATGAACTGGGTGTTTTCGCGATGGGAGAAAAAGGTCTGCGTGAAGTGAAGAACCCATCGGCGCTGTTTCTTTCGCATCACGATGCGCAAGTTGCCGGGTCGTGTATCATGGTCACGCAGGAAGGCACACGCCCACTGTTAGTAGAAATACAAGCTTTGGTTGACGAAGCGCGTACACCCAATCCACGGCGATTGTGTGTCGGACTGGAGCAAAACAGACTGGCGATGTTATTGGCGGTACTGCATCGCCATGCAGGCATTCCTTGTTATGATCAAGATGTTTTTGTCAATGCCGTGGGGGGAGTGAAAATCACCGAACCAGGAGCAGATCTTGCGGTTATACTGGCAGTGGTTTCTTCTTTAAAAAATAAGCCATTGGCGGAAAAAACGATTGTGATCGGAGAGATAGGTCTGGCGGGAGAAATACGTCCAGTGCAGCGCGGACAGGAGCGGCTGAAAGAAGCTGCAAAACTGGGTTTTAAGCAGGCGATCATTCCACTGGCCAATAAACCCAAGCAACCGATTCCCGGCATCCAAATCATTGCCGTTAGCCGGATTGGAGAAGCGGTTGCGCAGATGTATTAGGAATTTCAGCATCATACCGCTGGTTTGCTGAACATGCGGCAGCTTTTTATATTGTGCGGATTATCAATTGCGGTTGTAGTGGCGGCTTTGTTACTGCCTCCCCTTTCTCAGCCTGTTGATTATCATCAGTTTGCCGACCAACGAAATTTCTTTGGTATTCCTAATTTCAGTAATGTTGTTTCTAATTTGGCTTTTCTGTTAAGTGGTGGTATGGGGTTGGTATATCTTTTTCATGTTTGTCGAATGCCTGTACCAAAAGCATTTCACAACAGAATGGAGTGCTTGCCTTATGGCGTTTTATTTTTAAGCGTTATGGCGGCGGCGTTGGGTTCGATGGCTTATCATTGGATGCCGGATAATGCGACTTTGTTGTGGGACCGGTTGCCAATCGCAGTAGCAATAACAGCCTTACTTGCCGCTACACTCGGTGAGCGCGTCAATCCGATTGTGGGATTATGGTCGCTACCCATTCTCACCGGACTGGGAATTTCGAGTGTATCGTATTGGTATTTGACCGAACAGCACGGTGCGGGAAACCTGAATTTTTATATCGTGGTACAGTTCTATTCGATCGTGCTCATCATCTTGCTGAGTTTGTACAATCCATCACGTTATACACATGCAAAACATATCTATCAAGTGATCGCTCTATATGCTGTAGCCAAATCGGCTGAATTGCTGGACATGCAAATTTATAATCTAACCAACCAATTTATTAGTGGTCATACTTTGAAACACTTGGTAGCAGCATTGGCTGTTTATTGGATTGTACGGATTTTGCATAAACGCGTTTTTTTATCAGAATAATGATAGTTGTTTGCCCATTTTTATAGCGAAGCGACTCTGGAGGTGCATATTCTTAACCTGGAAAATGGTTGCGAGAAGGCCTATACTCAATACAAGATTTGCGATTAATACGGGTGTATGAATGATCAAGCGAGTACTTATACCATTGGATGGTTCTGAGCTGGCGGAGCTGGTCATTCCTCATCTATTGCGCTTTAGTGTGCCGCAGCGAACAGAATTTTTACTCATGACAGCGCTGTCGCCATCCATTTTTCCTTCGTTCGATAATATCATCAGGTCTCACCAATCCGAACAGATGGAGATTGCACCAACTCATGAGAATATAGCCAGCGAACGAGTGCATGCGATCTCGCAGCAGCTTAAACAACATGGTTTTAAAGTAGAGAGCAAGTTTTTATCAGGAATGCCTGCTGATAGCATCTTGCGCTTAGCTGAACAAGCTTACGTCGATTTGATTGCCATGTCTACGCACGGCAGAACGGGGTTAGGGTTGGCTCTATTGGGCAGTGTGGCAGACGAAGTACTGCATAACGCACATCCTCCGATATTTCTGGTGCCTGCCCGCGTGGAATTGCAGTCTGATTCTGTACTTCGTACCATTCTTTTGCCGCTTGATGGTACACCCGTGGCCGAAGCGGCGCTACCAGTTGCGCATCAGTTTGCGCAAGACACAGGTGCAATTATCCATCTGCTTCGTGTTGCCGAGCTGTACGATACGAAGCATGAATCGGCAATCGACTCCGCATTTACCTCTTGTGATGATTTTGGAGAACAGCCTGTCGTGCGGCAGGCAACCTGTTATTTGGAGCGAATACATTCACGGTTACAACTTGCGGGCATCGCATCTCGTTGTCAGGTTGTGATTGGAGATCCGGCCGATACCATTGTTCGTATCGCTTGTGCAGATAATGTGGATGTGATTGTCATGAGCACTCACGGCCGGTCAGGTGTGGAGCGCATGGTTTATGGCAGCGTTGTCAGTCAAGTTATCAGTAATACTTTATGCCCATTATTGTTGGTGCGCGGGAAAGTGCGAGCCGAAGTTTATGAAGGCTATGTAGTAATTAACTGTTGAAATTGTCTTGTTTTTCCAAGTGACATTTGGAAACAAAGCGTTGGTGTAACGTTTTGACCGAGACGGTCAATCA
>WBZQ01002202.1_pt1 | contig 12687 bp, 13 predicted proteins | sample 5204251 | NCBI WGS metagenome assembly WBZQ01 (sample SAMN12412402, study PRJNA552823) | activated sludge metagenome | isolation source: activated sludge from nitrification reactor of wastewater treatment plant... | place: USA: Virginia | collected 2017-09 | reverse complement strand
AGGGTGCTGGACGGTCTACGAGCGCAACCTATATAGCTTCATTGACCCCGAGACATCACCCCTGAAGCGACTCGTTGATATTGGCGGATTGGATCAGTTCGACAGTGCTGAATGGGCATTCTCCAAGGATGAGAATCAACGACGTATATTCGTGCAATTGCTCAATAGTGCCCTCAGCGAAGACCTGCCTGGACACGGTGTTCGCCACCACCGTGACCAAGATGTCTACGCCTTCATAGGCTTTCCCGACCAAGAGCCACGCCGTTTTAAATACGGAAATCTTAAAATTCGTAGCACAATGACCGTGGTAGCCCACTATGAAAGCAAGGACAAAAAGGGGAAGGCGTACAAGTTCCTCCGGCACACCGCCTTTCATGGTCGTTTTCGTCTGTTGGGAGGCGAGTGGTATCTAGAGATTAATCCGACGTATCGCTTCACGAGGGACGGTAAGGAGTTGGACCGCTTTCACGAAATCAAGTTGGCAGGAATCAAACGCTTGGAGAGAAATCGATCGGTCTTGAGTCAATTGCTGGTCTGGCAAGCGACGCTCCGCGGACCGTGGACACGGACCGATCGGATGCGATTGCTCGAGTTTGGCCCTCTCGCTTCTTTCCGTTTTTCATCCGGCGTCGATGAGAGCACCCTGACGGCGTTAGATGTTCCTGCAACGCGTCCCTCACTGGACAGGGAGCTTGAGTGATGAAATTGCACATCATCGAGGAGCCCCAGCTCGCGTTTCATCAAAACCAGTTGCACATAGATATCCGGGGAGGCCTCACGGCCTTCGGCCCGTTCGACAAGGGCGCAGCGGAGGTACCATCGCCCATCAGGATTGGAGTCGTGGGCACGACAGCGACGTTAGATGGCGTTCGGGACTGGATCGAGCAATGCAAGCATGGCGTCAAATCGGTTGAAACAAAACTCACCGCGCTACGGCCTTCATTCCCCGGCATGACGCAGGGTATTTTCGGGACGTGTCTTGAAGTATCGGATGCGGCAACCAGAACCATTACTCGACATGAGTTAACAGCGGCGCTCGTCAAGGCCGAGCCTCTACGGCATGTTGTCGAGACCTTTATGGATCATGCCCGTGATCTAGCGGCGAAGAGCAATCTACACGTTCTGGTTATCGCCCCTCCAGTGGAGGTGTTTGCGCTTGGCGATACAGGACATGCTGCCGGACCTGATGCGCCGATCGATGAGTTACAGGAGCCGGCCCCCCAACAAAAGGCCCCGCCTCCTACTGCACTGAACTTTCATGATCTCTTCAAGGCCCAAGCGCTTGATCTCCAACTACCGTGTCAGATCGTGCGTCCGGATACGTATGGGTCTCCGTCGCCCCGCCCTGGCCGTGAACGGCGATTACAGGATAAGGCCACAACAGCTTGGAATTTTCATACCGCACTCTACTATAAGGCCGGCGGTGTACCTTGGAGACTTGCCCGTCAGCCATCGATGCTGACAACCTGCTATGTCGGAGTGAGCTTTTTTCGCAGCGTGTCCGGCGAGAAGCTTATGACCAGCGTCGCGCAAGTGTTCGATGAGCGCGGCGAGGGCCTGATAGTCCAGGGGGGCAGCGCCAGTTATGACAAGGACGACCGTAGCCCCCATTTGACTAAAGACGATGCACAGCAGTTGCTCGCAAATGGTCTGGCTACCTATCGACGGGAGCACAAAAATATGCCAGCGCGGCTGGTGATACACAAGACGTCGTATTTCAACGAAAATGAAAAGGAAGGTTTCAAGCGAGCGGCGAATGAGGAGAAGCTCGAGGTTCTTGATCTAGTTACTGTGCGTCGATCGGAAACACGTGTGCTTCGGGCTGGCGATTCCCCGATGGTACGCGGCACAGCTCTCCTGTTCGATGGAAAGTCCGGGATTGTCTATCTCAAGGGCACAATCCCCTATTTTCAGGTTTACCCCGGCGCCTACATTCCTCGGGCCTTGGAGTATATTCGCGACGATGGTGAAACAAGCGCCTCTGACCTTGCGCATGAGCTTGTCGGCCTTTCAAAACTGAACTTCAACAACACCCAATTCGATACTGGTGACCCCATAACCATCCGCGCTGCGCGACGCGTTGGCGACATCCTGAAGCACGTCCCCAGTGGCAAGAAGGTCAATGCACGTTTTCGATATTTCACGTGAACGAAATGCTGTTCATCTGACTCGAGTGAACTGAGCATATCTCGTACAGCTCTAATAAATAGATCAGCCTCATTTATGCTGTGAAGTCTCGCTAGATTTGCTTGATCGCCTGCTCCGTGCCTTCCATCAGTTGCTTCGCTTCCCGCACATAGTGTGAGGACTCGATGGATACCGCGGCCCAAGTGGACGCTCGCTCGGCATTCTCGTGGTGAGCCATCTTATTTCGCATCGGCCTTCAGATCCACTGGGCGATAGCATAAGTAGCCCGGATCTTCCGATAGACCTTCGGCACGATCTTCACCCCCGTATCCGCCATCTCCTTTCCTTCCGTACCATAGAGCCACCCATACCTGTCAGGATCGCCGGGCTGCAGATTCTGATGCCGCGGCCGGCTGACTTCGATCTCCCGTAAGCCTGTTTTGAGCATGAGATATGCCATCGCATGATTGGGCCGGCGCTGCAGCCCTGTGTGTCGAGGATCGATCGCGATCTGCACAAGAAACTCTCAGGACCGGCGATGCCATTGTCAGGGGAAGTTCGGTGGTTTTGACGAGATCCGGCCGGCCAATGAATTAGACACCTGGTTTCGGCAAGGTGTCAGCCACATTCCGCCGGGCGGCCGCACAGTACGGATAAACGTCTATCTCCGGCAGCCGGCGCAGAAGGAAATGGGCATCAAGGCCCGTGTCCGGAAACCCGGCCTTGAGATGAACGGAATGATTTAGGTGTGGTCGAATGTCCTCGTCATGGAGCCACCGACGGCGCCGATCAAGCTGTTGAGCAAATGGACCAGCGAGACGCTCTCCCTCGAGGACCTCCCGCGAGTGTCCGTTCAGAAGATTCGCTGGCTGGGGAAGTATGAGGTGGCGCCGGATCAGGGTGCGGGAATCCCCTTACAGGACGATGACCGTCCACCAGGCCCTCAGGTAACCAGCTTCGGATCCACGACTATGTGACGAAGTATCTATTGATGTACTTTACGGCCATCATTCATCCCGCATCGCTGTAGTAACCGCTTGATACATCCTATTTCGTCTTGTCCAGGGAATCGCTCCTGAAAGCAACTTCTTCCTGAGAAGCGTCTTGACGAGATTCGCCGCCCGCGAGTCCCAACTCCCCGGGAGCACCAACGAGACGTATGCCAGAGGTTCTTACCTGCCACCACTAACTACCAACCATAATACATAAACGGCCCCCAGATCGCTGGGGCTTTCATGCCGTCATCCCTGTCACCGCGAAGAAATTCCCTTTTCGTTTCCGACAGTGCATGCAACGGCCCTACCCCGTCCTTCACTTTCATGAAGAATCGTTTCACGAACTCGGCTGTACTTGTATCGACAACGGGCCAGAGCGTGAGGACTGCACCCGCGTTACCTCCGGCGTAAAGAGCGAAGGGCAACCCAAGAATCCCTTCCCCCGACACCCATCGACCTACACCTGAATCGCACGCTGAAAGAAAGACGAAATCACTGCGGAAATCCAGAGAAGCCAATTGAGGCGCTCGCAAATAGCCATCCTCTTCGGGCCGCAGGTCTATCTGCGACAGCACGATACCGCTAAGGTCAGGATGCTTGCTATCCAAATATCCATGCGTCGAAAACACAACATACTTATACCGTCCGAGTTGATTCTGCTTTTGCAGTTGGAGGACATTTGCAACAGAGGCATTGTGTTCTGTGAAGAGGTTGATGCCCGATTGCAGTTCGAAGAGACTGGCGAGCGCGGAGAGTTCCGCTGCCGCTCCAGGAAGATCGCGCCAGATTGCTTTCCCTGGCCCACCATTGGTCGACCCGCGCAAGACATCGATCGGCCGGGGTGGCACTGCTGTGGGCAGAGTGAGCGCGCGCGAGTAGGCCGGATTACCAATGGCGAGAAGCGGGTTGCGCGGCAAGGCTGCATATTCCGTCAGGCGATCCTTCGCTAGGCGCAACATGGAAGCTGACTGGATATACGAAATATCATGGGCTTCGACCATCCATTGCTTACCGCTCTTGAGAGTCTCAATCGGCAGGAGGGCCAATGGACCGTCCGGTATGATCACCCAGCGCTGAGCGGACTGAACCTCAGCTGGCAATCGGGACAAAAACCAAGAAGACAAAGCAGTTCGGATTTCTTCAATATCAGGGACGATCGTTGCTTTTTCTATTGGTCCGCTGTCCACAGCTTGCAGCCGATAGGAGCCGTCGGGAAGCTTCCACACGACCTTTCGGGCCGTGCCTAATGGCGGATAGCGCAAACCACTGATCCCTGTGAGACTGGCCACAGCTGCTCGGTACGCTTCAACGGTGGCATCTAGGTTGGGATTGTCCGGGAGCGCAACAACCCCATATCGGTCACTGCCCGTATACCATACAACGATTGTCCCCCTGTCGCTATGGACCACGTCCAAGAGAGCCGTGTTGTTATCCAGAAGTGTGTTGAGGTCGGCGATTCGGAGCAGGCGCGGCTCGACAGCCTCGCGATAGGCGGGGTACTTGGTCTGCAAAGCACTATTCAGCTCGCGGAATCGGGTTGCCAGCGCGCTGCGTTGCGCCTCGAGGTCCGAGCGCGTGGCGACGTCAGGGACGTTGGGAATCTCACGGTCCAGTGCAGCTATCCGAAACTCAAGATCCGACAACTGAGACCGTTCGCTGGGCACTAACATATTGCGCGCGATCCCCCGGCCCGCGGAAGTCTCGATCAGAGTACGGGCTTTGGAGAGCTGAGATATTTTGAATGCGCTTTCGAAATTTCCCTCTTGCGCCTCGATGATCGCAAAATCCTTATAGGCCGGGGTCACTGTAGCGAAGTAGCTCCGACGCAACGAATCGGATAGCCCGCCGTTGCTACGCATTGATTCGGCTGCTTGCAGAATCTTTACGAGGAGCGCTTTGGCATTGTCCGTATTGCCGGTTTTTATCAGTAGGGAGGCGAGTCCACGCATAGAGCTGACAGTGTCCGCATTGTCCGAACCCAGTAATTTGACCCGAGCCGTAACGACTTGTTCGAACAAGTTGCGCGCCTCCGGAAATTCTGCATGATCGCTAAGCGCGGCGGCTAAGTTGTGCAGACTCTTTAAGGTTTCCGGATGTCCTGCTCCGCGGATCTGTTTTCTAAGGGCATAGACTTCACGATGCTCAGCGATCGCTTCCGGGTAACGGCGAAAGGCATTTAGCACGGCCCCACGATTGCTCCGCGAAAGCAGGGTGAGCGAGTGATTCGGCCCAAGCGATACCGTCCGCAGCCTTACCACTTCGTTGATGCCGTTTAGCGCCTCGTCGAGGTGACCGATGGCGAGCTGGGCAGTTGATAAGTTGTTTAGGACACTGAGTCGCTCGGGATTGGCCGGTGAAACTTGTTTATTGAGTGTTGCCAGGATGTATTTGTAGGCCGCAATGGCGTCTTCAGTTCGTCCGATATCGGCCATGATGACGGCGATGCTGTGCAGGGTAGCCAGAGTATCACGGTTCTCATCGTCAAATATTTTTCTTGTTGTGATTAGGATGCGCTGCAGGATGCCGAGTGCCTCTCCGTATTGACCGACCTGGGCAAGGAGGCTGGCGTATTGATGGCCAATATTCATGGCCTCTGGCGCCTCTTCAGTGAGGGTCTCGGTGGCTAGTCGATAGGCGCGCTTGTATGTCGTGCTACCTTCGGAAACCCGGCCGGCCTTAAATTGAGCATCGCCCAGGTCGCTTAGGGCTTGTATGGTTCGAATATCCCGCTCACCGCGTGTCGCCATCAGTGCGTCGGTCAGGGCTGTAGCCTCAGTGACCGCCATCTCATAGGCCGACTTGTCGATGAGCTGACGGACGATCATCATCCGCGTCACGAGCGTATCGGGATGCGTCGGCCCAAGCACATCCAAGCGCAAACTAAGTGCTTTTTGGAATGCCTCATCGGCTTCTTTCATTTGCTTGAGACGTCTTTGTGCAACTCCGTAATTATGGAGACTTTCCAAATATTCGGGGTGGCGTTCGGAGAGCAGTATTAGCCTCCCCTCCTTGGCCGCATCGAATGCTGTAAGAGCACGCTCGAATTGTGATTGTCTTAAGAGGGAGATGCCCAAGGTATTTTCGAATCGGAATAGGTCCCTCCGCGTTTCACCTTGCAGACCCGCCACATGCGAGATGACATCTTTAATGATGGCTTCAGCTTCAGCAGCTTTCGTCGCAGACAGCACCAGAGCCATGCGATCCTTCACTCGGAGGGCACGGAGACTGTTCGGACCGTCGGCCCGACTTGCCAACGCCAGGGCTTGCTCAAGGGTTTTGTCTGGTGAAAGCGCTGGTGATTGCAAGGCCTCGACTCGAGCGAGGAGTAGGAGACTATCGGACCTATCGCCATCAGATAGTTCGGCAGTCTCGGCGACCGCTTGACGCGCCGCGACTAGCGCGGCCTCAAACTTCCCTTGCCCCATTAGTGCTTCAGCCTGGATAAGGTCGATCTGCCTTTGTGTCGCCATCGGGAGTGGCCCGTGCAGGCCTTGCAGTAGAGAGATAGATTCCGAGTAGGCACCCACGTGGAGACGCTCGCGAGCGGCACGAATCACAGTCTGCGAATCGGTTAGTGGATCCGCTTCAGCGGTATACGAAAGTCCGACACAGAGAAGGAGAGCGAGAGCACTCCCGCATATGCGCCCCGGGAAAGATGAAGGAGCGTTCATGTCACTCCAGTAGCCACCACACAGAAGGCGGAGTGCCGCCACGGTCAAGATGACGTTCGTCGGCATTGAAATGGAATGAGAACATCTCGGACATATCCCCAAGTACCTTGATGCTATCTACAACGTACGAGTGTCCGAAGGCCCGGAGAAACGGCGCTGTCTTGGAGGCATCAATGGTCTCAAATCCGGAATAGATCTGGACGCCGCCCACTGTCTCGCCAACCCTGCGATAATCATGGACGAAGGCTGACGCCCGCAGGGCCACGTCCGAGTTCGAGGCATAGATGGTCCGATGTAAACCTGACAGCGTATTGAGGGCGGGAACGATATTCTCCTTGAAGATGTCGGAATTGATGTCAGGGGCTGCCAGCAAGAGTTCGCGGATGGATCCGATAGGTTTACCCCGACTGACCCGATCGCGAAGCACCTCGGTGACAAGACGGTTACCCATGCTGTGCGCAATCACAAAAATCTCGCTTGCTCCCAGAGATCCGAGATCCTCGAGAAACCTATCAAAGGCCTTCTCAGAGAGGCGTACCGTCTCTTCGTCGCGAAGGTACTTCTTGGTCTCGCCGGCCGAGGGCCAACTAAAGAAGACGGCGGTGCCAGGGAAGGAGAGGTCATGTGCCATCTGCGCCGTGCGAAGAGCGGCATCGGCAAAGCTGACATTGTAACCATGTACGAACACCAGGAGCGAGTTTTTGGCGTTCTGCGCCATTGCACTAGCCAACTCGGTTTGTGCCAACTTCGAATTGAGAGGAATGACGCGTTTAAAGATGAAATGCTTATTGGGATCGGGACTTATTTCGAACTTCCATAAGCTGGGAAGATTCAGATCGCCTGGCGTCCGATTCGTCGGGATGGAAATGACGGTTTTGCCGTATTGAAGGAGATCTTGCGGATCTGCTCTCCGCTCGAATCCAAAGAAGGTTTCCGGAGCGTTGTCGCCAGTGGCGACCCGGTTCGTCGCAAAATAGGTTATGACTTCCATCCATGCCGGTAAATTCCCACTAGGTCCGCGTAGGACTTGGACGGCGAGGTCGCGTCGGAAACACTCCCGCTTGAAGACGAGGTCGAGCAACTCTTCTTGAACGTCAGTTGCCTGCCTTTCCACGTCCTTTTTCTCTTCGCTGTCCACAATGAGCCCACGGTACTCGGTTTGAAGTTCGTTCGCCTTGAGTTTCAGGGCAGTTATCCGTGCATCGACCGCCGCTTCGCTGAGGCCAACGTCCTGGCAAGGTTTGGATTGCAGCGTAGCAGACTCTTCAGAGAAGACCGCTGCGTGCCAGCAGAGAGTCAGTGCGACTATTCCGAAGAGAATGTGTCTCGCCATAGCATCCTCATAGAGCAAAGGGTACAGCACTAAGGGTTCCAACCCGATGAGCCGACCATTGTACGTAATTTCTATTCGAATGCAACACGCTCAGGGAGAGGCATGGGTCGGCGAAAACGAGGCGCGTGCACGAAACGCTACTAGTGGGCCATCAAAACATGCCGTGAGCAAGCTATATCAAGCGTCGACTCAAAACGTAAGGTAAAGATTTATGCGAAAATGCATGGCAACGCTCTTCTATCTCCTCTTCGGCTGCCTCTTGGTGGCGCAGCAATCATGCCTTACCGTTATTGATCGCACAATTCCTGGGTCAATCGTCCAGCGGGAAAGCAGCGTCACTTCGCAGGACACACCTGAAGCTAAGCTCCTGCCACATCCAGACCATCAGGGCTGGACCGTCAGTCTCACTCAGCCCCTGCTGCGCCATATAGAGATCGTGCGTTCCGAACAGAAAGTGCAACACTCGTACTACCCCAATCCCCTCGCGATTCCAGCCGGCGTGTTTGCTTGTCCCTCTTCAGTCTGGGGCTGGTTCTGGAACGCGGTTGCGACCATCCCAGATCCCAAACGACAAGTCGAACAACCCAAGGCCCTAGTGGACTTCACGTTCACGAGTTGCCTGATGGCGCTCTCAATCGCCCGTACGGATCGAAAGTTGACCGATGTCGAAACCGTTGCCGAACACAAACTAGCAACCGATTCCCGGCCGCTCACCGACGGGCGTGTCACCCTGTCCTGGCACGGCACACGGGACGCCACCGTTCCGTATCCCGTCCAAGCAGATGGACGAGCCGTCGTGCGGTTAAGTCACCTCGCCACCGCATTACGTCAACAAGGATTGTCGTTCGCGGCTGTGCCCCGTGGCCGCATCAACCTGATCGCCTGGCACCAAGATCAAGAACTTCGTCGCTGGCCACTTGAGATCACCGCTGAGCAGCTCGAGGTGGCGCAGCGGATGGAGGCGCCTGTCATGGCACCTCGTAGCCGGTGGCCCCGCTCCTTGGTGTTCAAGCTCGCAAGTGAATCCGTGTCTCCAGATCTGCGTGATTCCGTCAACACCCTCCAAGGGCTCCTGTTGCAGCAGGGACTCACGGTCGTCACCTCGGAGACCCAGCAATCGCTCATCCGACGCGAACTCGAACAGAACCTCAATGGCATGGTCGAAGACGACTTGGCGATGGGACCAGGCCATTGGCGCGCCGCTACCGTACTGGTCCTGATCAATGGCTCCCGGGGAGTAGACCGTTCTGAGGTCAGCCTCTCCTGCCTCAACATCCAAACCCGAGAAGTGTTGGTGCGGATCGATGTGACTGCTGTGCCGGAGGGGCTGTCGGGTGCCTTGGACGTCCTCGCCGCACGTTTTCAAGACGTGCTCCGTCAATTGGCTCCCTCCACATCCGCTGGCCGCTGATTCCTCCCCATTCTCGGGCAGGGGCCAGCTTCAGATCGTCGGTCATCATTCACCTTTTCTGAGGAGACTGTCATGGACACACAGATGAATGTTGACCCGACAAACGCTCAACCCGTCGCCGATCTCAACGCCCTCACGGTGACCGGGACGCTGGTGCAGGACCCGGAGCTCCTGACTGGGGTCACGGGCGAACTCGTCGCAGTCATCATGCTTGCCGTGGAAGGCAGACTACACGCGAGCCCCTGGGGGACCACTATTCGCCACACCTACTTTATCCATGCGTGGAGCCTCGGTCCCATCGCGGAGTGGTTGGCTACGATGCCGGCCGGCACCCGCGTCCGCATTTTGGGGTCGCTGGACTATCTTTATCGCAGCGACGCACCTACCCCAGCGGAACGAGTGGTCCTCTCGATCCACATCGACGAACTCGCACTGCATGCCTGACCTGATCGATCAGTCGAGCTTTCTTCACACCAATCTGCTCGGGACAGAGAGGGCCCGAGCTCTTGTTCTAAAGCCTATTCCTCCTAGAGGTCCACGATGACAACGTATCCACCATTCGATTCCCTGCGTGCCCGCCTCCGCGAAGCTCGCGCTCAAGGCTGCCTCATCACCCCACCCGGTATTGCAACGCCGCGCTTTCACGCCGTGGCCGAGAGCGTGCTCGGCCCGATGCTCCGCCATGCAGCCCATGTCCTCTGGCCGGAAGGAGTCCCCACCTCGGTGGTCGTCGGCCTGGACGCCGATCCATCGCATCTCGCACTGCGCCTGGACGAACGCGGGGTGGCGGTGTATTTCTGGGTATCGAGCGATCCCGATCAGCTCCTCTGGGCCCTGCATTCCGGAGACGGCTATGGCGAAACTCAGGCCCTGCCCTACGACTTTCTCTCCCCTGCCCGCTTCGCCTCACTCCTCGAACAGGTGATGGTCTCCCTCCTCGGCCTGCCGGAGGTTCGCACGGAATTCGCACCGCGAACACACGGGTCTTCTGCCGCCTCGGAAGGAACGAGCCAACAGCAATTGGCTGCATGATCAGCTGTTCGCGAATTCCCGCGCAGCGACTTCAGAAGGAGAGAGACCATGTCCCAGTTATCCACCACCGATTCCTGTGCGCTCTTGACGGTGCGCGATGTGGCCACCTGGCTCCAGGTTCACCCGAAGACCGTCTACGGCTGGGCGTCTCGTCAAGCGATTCCGGCCCTAAAAGTTCACGGCGCACTGCGGTTCCGGCGCGAGGATCTCACCGCGTTCGTGGAGTCCTGCCGCGTGACACCGCCGGACCGCCTAGCCGCACCGAGGCCTCCGCGCCAGAGCCATCAGCCGGATATCCCAGCAGTCATGGCGCGCGTGAAACGCCTGATCCAGCCGTCATCGAATAATTAACTGAACACAAAGCCATGATGGGCCCCCCGTTGTACTGGCCAGAGTGGGTTCGCTACACTCTTGGCCGTCCGGGAGACCCGCATCGCACGAAAGGAGTGCCACGATGGGGATCTTCCAAAGAAAAGATAGTGAACAGTGGTGGATGTCATTCAGTCACGAGGGCCAGCGGGTTCGGGTGAGCACGGGCACGGCCAATCGGAAACTGGCCGAGAAGATTTACGCCAAGGTCCTGCTTGAGGTGCAGACGGAGACGTACTTTCCCAAACTGCCGGAACACTCGAAGACGTTTGGCGACTTGATCGAGCGCTACATGGTCGAACACTCGGCAATTCAGAAAAACCGAAATCCCACCGTCGGGACAAGAGCCTGAAGACGCACCTGTTAGCAGCCTTCGGGACACGTCTCCTGGTGGACATCGCGCCGGCCCATATTGCGGCGTACAAAACGGCGCGCCGCAGGCAGGGGCATCGGCGGGAACGGTGAGTCGTGAATTGGGCTTGGCTCGTCATGCCTACAATCTGGCCAAGCGGGAGTGAGAGTGAACCAGTCGCGATCCCTTCCAGATGGTCCGAAGCGAAAACGAGCCAAAAGGGCGAGACCGATGGCTGCGCGATGAGGAAGAGGTGCTATTTCTCTCTGCCTGCCCGCGCTATTTGGCCGAGTTGACGGAAGTGGCCATTGAAACCGGCATACGATTGGGTGAACTCCTCGGCCTCGAACGGAAGAATGTCGACCTGGTCCGCAAGGTCATTTACGTCGAGGCAGGACCACCCAAAATGCGCTCCCACGGACGATTCCATTGAGCTCACGAGCGGAAGCGACCATCCGTGAGCTGTATGGGAGAGAGCCCACGAGCAGTCCGTACGTCTTCTCCACGCGAAGATTCCCCGTTTAATTGACGAATCAATCCGTCACCTCAGGGCCATAGATTCCACTGCTTTTAGGTGGTAGGGACTGGTTCCAGAGTGAGACCGGCCTTGGTACCCCGGCGCGGAGCTTCATGACGAAGGGCAAGGCAAGCGTCGGGAGAACTGGGTTTTCGATGATAAAGTCAGTGGCGGCCGCAAATTGCAATCCAAACGTCTCAGCGCTAAGGTAGCCGTTGTTGCTCGTTGTTCGCAGTCCAGACTCTTACTCCCCTGCTACACTTTATAGGCTCATCGCTCGCCGCTCACGACGGACAGTCGTTCTCTGGACCTGCCTGTCGCCGGCGGGCTGCTTTTCCCACCTCTCTCAGTAAAGGAGGCGCTATGCCTCAACAGTCAACCGTTCTGGCTCTCAAACATCTCACCGTGTCCCAGCTCGCTGATAGGCTGGGCGTGACCGAGGATTACCTCAGGAGATCACTCCTGGGACAACCTGACGGCATTCCAGGCCTCAAGATCGGGCGAGGCCAACGTGCGCAATGGCGGATCCGCCTATGCGACGTAGAGCGGTGGGAAGAGAGCCGTATCGCGTGCTACGATGCATCGCCCAATCGGCCTCGGCGCATGCGGTAAACGACGGCAGTGGTCCGGCGGTGATCGATGCCGCCGGACCTTTATTTCACGGGTGGCAACATGTCACAGAAGAAGGTTCGACAGATCGCTCCAACTGCACACCGGGGCGGTCGCATTCAGACTATTGGACCAAAGCTCCATCGCATCACATGGCACCAAGGTAGAGGCGGCAAAAATATTCGCCTCACCGTGCGCGGAACACGCGAGACGGCAGACAAAGTACTGCAAAAGTTGCGCGAGGAATTCTACGCCGGCACTCACGGCATTC
>WBZQ01000480.1_pt2 | contig 12692 bp, 6 predicted proteins | sample 5204251 | NCBI WGS metagenome assembly WBZQ01 (sample SAMN12412402, study PRJNA552823) | activated sludge metagenome | isolation source: activated sludge from nitrification reactor of wastewater treatment plant... | place: USA: Virginia | collected 2017-09 | reverse complement strand
CTTGCTCCAGACCCGCTGGTCGTTCGAGTAGTACAAAAACGCCTGGCTGGCCGGGGCCTCAAAGGTGCCGGCCACGTCGGCGCGCAGGTCGAGGTGCAGTTCCCGGGTTTCCCGCGGGCCCAGGTTTTCAAAATGAAACACCGCGAAGCCGTCCCACAACTCGTAGAAATCGCATTTTTTCTCGTCCATGAGTTTTTTCAACTGCCAGGGTTGCAGGGTCAGGCCGGCGGGAATGCCCAGCACGACCATCGGAGAAGCCAGCGCCTGGTCGCTGCTGTTTTGGATGCTGGCGCTCAGGCGTACGGTTTCGCCGGCTTTGGCCGTCGTGCTGCCCAGTTGGGTACTGAAAGCAAGCGGGCAATCCGGGGTGTTGCGCGGTTTGCGCGAGGCGTATTTGATCTCCAGATCGAACGGGATGACCGCCTTCGGGTTGTCGAAGTACACCTCTACCCGCGGGTCGGCCGAGGTGATGAACTGTTCCAGCCCTTTGATCTCCAGGCGGCGGGGGTTGCGGGTGGAGAACTCCTGTTTGACCACTTCTTTCCCGTCGATGCGGACAATCAGGTTGCCGTCGGCGGTTGCCTGGTTGCCCGTTTTGGCGTATTCCACCAGGGCTTTCAAGGCCATGACGGTGCTTTGCGTACTGCCATAGCCGTACTCGGTTTTGGCCCGCATGATAAAATCGAGGGCTTTGTTCAGAGCCAGGCTTTTTTCGCCCTTTTTCAGCAGCGCCAGGGCCGCCAGGGCGGTAGTTTCGATCTGGAAACAATTGCCGGAGGCATACATGACCGAATGGGTGGCGCCGGTCCAGGAGCCGTCTTCGGCCTGCTTATCCCGCAACAGCGCCAGCAGGTATTCACCGCGCGGATCATGCATGGCCAGCAGCGCGTTGGCGAGCAGGGCCAGTTGGTACGAATCGTTGCTGTTCATGGCCTGTTCGCGGGCTTTTTCAATCTCCGCGGCAAACTTCTTCCCGTAGCCGGCTTCGGCCAAAGCCCAGGTGATGTAGCAGTCCAGCACCGGATCGTTCTGCCAGCCGTGCAGGCTGTTGGGGTTGAGCGTCCAGCCGCCCTTGCCGTCCCGGCGCTGGTCCAGCCAATTCACGGTCCGGTCAATCAGTTTTTGGTCCACTTTGAACACCCTGGCCATGTCCGTAAATTCAAGAATGCCGTAAGCGGTCAGTCCTTCGTGGGCCGGGTCGCGGCCCCACCAGTCGAAGCCGCCGGACTTGCACTCGTAGGCGGTCAGTTTTTTGTAGCCGTCTTCCAGCAGGGTCATCGCCTTGCTTTCGATCTCGGGGCGGGCGGTGCCGGTCTGGCGCAGCAGGTCGAGTACGAGCAGATTGGGGTAGTTGCTGCTGCTCACCTGCTCGAAGCACCCCGAGGGCTGGCGCAGCATCCGTTCCATGCCTTTCAGCACGTCTTCCAGAGCATTGGGATAGGCCGTCAGGGTGACAGAGACGGTGCCTTCCACCGGGTCATTCAGATGAATGTTCCAGGCATTCTGGGCCGCTGTGCCGCTGGCGACCTGCCGCGCCGGGAAGCCGCGGTCGAGGGTCCGGACGGTGGTTTCGAAGGCATCCAGTATGTTTTCGTCGGCGGACAATCGGATGCTGATGGTCTGATCGCTTCCGGAAGACTGCCCAATGGTATAGGAAACGGGAATGATCTTCGTTTCGCCGGGGGCAATGACCCCGATGGCCGGCCCCTCCTGGGCTAAAGACGGGGCGGAAACACTCCTGACTTCCTTCGGAAAACCACTTTTTTCCGCCGGGCTGGAGGCCGGGATAAAATGGGCCGGCACTTTTATGTCCAGATGCCCGCCCACCGGGTATTTGGTCCGGTTGGAAACGGCAACCTGGAGGTTCAGTACATCGCCGGAGATTACCGAGGCCGGCACTTTTACAGCCAGACTAACCGGTTTTTGCACAAAAAACTTTTGTTCGGCGTGGACGACCTGGCCGGCGTTGCCGATCCCTTCCAGGGTGGCGCGGAAATTCGTGATGGCGTCGGAAGTATAAAAGGTGACTTCCGTTTCCCCCTTTTTATTGGTTTCCAGACCGGGGTTCCAGTAAATGGTGGAGCGGAAATCATTCCGCTGGGCAGGTTGGCTCTGGGCGGCATATTGCGGCGTATAGAACATCCGGGCCCGGTCGAAACGCCGGGAGCGGTAAGGGCGGGTGTTTTTTGCCTGAAGTTTGCGCTCGCTCTCCGCCCACACGCTTTTGTTCGCCATAGACCGCGGGATCAAATCATCGCTCTGCAGCGTTTGGCCGGAAGCAGTCCGATCCGCCCGAACCATCGGATCCCTGAATGCGACGACTACCTCGTCCAGGGCCTGCCGTCCGTCCTGGTCCGCCGGTATGCCGCCCGGCAATCCCTGGCTTTCTGCCTCCATATCCTGTACGGGCGGGGCTGCGCCGGCGACCCGGACGCCGTCGACGAAATAGTTGGTGTTATTCGACCGGGCGCCTTTGATTTTTGGCGCATCATCCGCTACGGATGCACCGGCAACAGTAGCGATGATCGCATTAGCATTTTTGGCAGGGAGGTTGCGGATGTTTTCGGAGGTCAGGGTTTGACCTGCGCTGGTCTTGTCCTGCTCTACTAACGGCACTTTGAAGGCTACCACATTTACTTCGCTTAGGACCGCGTTGTCGCTCATGGCGACATCCGTAAAGGTGATCTGGTTGTGCAGGATTTTAACGGCATTGACCTTTTTAACGGCGAATCCGGTATAGGATATTTCCAGGTCGTAAGTACCCGGCGGCAGAGAAGTGAGCCGGTATCTTCCATCAAAATCTGTAATGGTTCCCCGAATGAAGTTACCCTTATTCAACACTTTTACCGAAGCGCCGATCAGCGCTTCGCCGGCATCATCAGATACCTTTCCTTCCAGGTGGCAAGTTTCCAAAGCAGCCGGGGTATAGTAAATTTTTGCCGGTTCCGGTTCCGGCTCGGCGACGGTGTTCAACACGATATTACCGGAATACCAGGGTAAGGGGTAGTACTCCCCGTGCAGGTATCGCAGGTGTGTATATTTTTCGATGTCGACCCGGGTAAAGGCAAACCTGCCGTATTCATCCGTTTTCACCTCCGGGCCGCCGGGATAAAGGGATACGGTTGTGCCTTTCAGGGGTTTGGAATTGCGGCGCAATACTTTGCCGGCTACGGTGGCCGGTTCAGCGACAAAACCGAACGCTGCCGGGGTTTCCTCCAACACTTCTTTCCATTCGAAACGCCGCCAGCCCTGGGTCATCAGCAGGTAATCGAGGGCCTGGGCCGATTTTGGCTCGGCCGGGTCGAAGTAGAAATCGGGTTCTTCGATCTTGCCCTTTACGTCCTGCTCGAGCAACAGACTGGCCAGGATCTGCCCCTGTTTGTCGTCGGCGAAAGTGAGCAGTTTCTCGTCGGCGACGGCCAGGGAGTACCGGCCCTGTACCGGCTGTCCGGCGCGGTCGGTGACCCGGATCTTCATCTTCACCTGCTCGCGCGGCAGGTACTGTTCCTTGTCGGGCCGCAGTTCCACTTTCAGACCCTGGTCGCGGTTGACAAAGACCAGGCGTTCGGCCTGTTCGTTTTTGCCGGCGTCGAACAGGGTAAAGCGCACAATGCCCATGGGCAGATCCCGGGTGGGAACGATGAGCCGTTTCGGCCCCATGTTCCCCAGACTTATTTCCCGGAACCAGAAGATCCGGTCCTGCGCGGTGCCGGTCAGATACACTTTTCCGGGGTGACTCGCCGACACTTCAAACACCAAATTGTCGGGCGCGCGCTCCTGCAGGCGAAGTGTAAATCCCGTGCCGGCGGCTTCCGGAAGTGCGTAGCCGGCGGAAGAGACCACGGGTTTGAGCAGCCGGGCGGTATACTGTTCGCCGGGTTGCGGCAGGAAATCGAAGGCGCCCATGCCGTCGTGATAACTGCTGAACGTGGCTACCGGCCTGCCTTTGCTGTCCAGCACTTCGCCTTCCACATCGGCGGGTTTGCCGAATTCGTTCACGGCCTTGAAGGCCATGCGGCAGGGCAGGGAAGCGACTGCGTCGCCGCCTTCGGGAAAAAATTGCAGGTCGATCTTGTTCAAAACGATGGGAACCGGGCGGGAGATGGCCTCCATTTGGCCTTCGTGCTCGATTTGTACATTGAGCAGACCGTCGGTAGTCGCGAGAGCGTCGGGCAACTGAAACCGGACGTAGGCCCGGCCTTCCCCGTCGGTTTGGGCCGTTCCGGAGGTGAATTGCCGGCCGGCGGCGGCCGCGCTGAATTCAATTTTCCGGCCGGCCAGCACTTGGTTATTCAGGCTGGCGGCGTCGAAGCGGGCGATGGCTACGTCGCCGGGGCCATAGGCTTTACGCTCGAACTCGAGTTTGAGGTTGAGGTTGGGAAGCACCACCTTTTGCAGGGTAATGTCGCGTTCGAAGGCCTCGCCGGTATTGCGCATCCAACTGGTGTAGGCTTTGATCTTGTAGCGGCCGCCCGGAAGTTGGGCCGAAATAGTGAACTCTCCGGCAGCGGTTCCGTCGAGGGCGAGGAAGTTTTTTGTTTGCAGCGTGGTGCCGCGCGGGTCGAGCAGTTCGACGTACAGGATCTGGCTGTTGAGGGCGGGTTGCAGGTCGCCGGCGTTGCGCACGTAGGCGTTGAACCACAGGGTTTCACCGGGTTGATACAGGGTGCGGTCGAGGTGGAGGTAGACTTTTTCGGGGGAAAGTAATTTCTGACGGCGGTCGAGTTTCGTTTGCAGTTCACGGAGAACGGTGGAGTCTCCCTGAACGTAAGGGGGTTGATGGAAGGAGGCCCGGCATGCTGATGCCGGCAGTGTTGCTGCGGAAGGGGCCAGGGTTACCGACAGGAACGCCCAGAGCCAGAGTGTGATTGGGTATAGCATAACAAGGAAGATTTTCCTGTCGGATGCCGGCCAATCGTTTTTTTACATAAATGGCGTAAAAGAAAAACTACGGACTGGGTGAATGTACCCGTTTGGTCCGTGAATACGCCCTGGCAGGAGGTGAGTGCCTCCGGACGGATTTAACAGAAAAAGTGGTTTTCTCAAAAGGTTGATAAGGGTTGATTCAAGTTGATGAAGGTTGATAATCGATCCGAAGAAAGGTAGTTTTTATCCTTTCTTCGGGTCCAAATATCAACCCTTATCAACCCTTATCAACCCTTATCAACCCTTTTCAACTCTAACCAACCTTTTGAGACGGCCTTTTCGACCTGCTATGGAACGGCTCACAGACCGCTCAAATCGACCACCATCGTTTTTTTGTATTTTTTAGCGATGGATTTCTGGGCCGTTTCGGCGGCCTTGCGGTCGGCATAGGGGCCGACAAAAACCTTGTAAGTGGCCTGATTGAGTTCGTCGCGGATAACGTTGACCAGGACTTTGTCGGCGTATCTGGCCTGCAACTCGTTGACAATCGGCAGCACGTTGTTGGCGTCGCTCAGCGAACTGATCTGGATGCCGTAGCCCAGTTTCTCAGAGGAAGAGATGTCGACTTTATACAGGTTGGAAGAAGGCGTGACTTTGACCTGAGTTGCGGTAGTACCACCCTTGGCGGTCGTTTTGGCAAGGGTCGTAGCGGTTTGGGAATAAGTCAACGGCCGGCCGGCCGCAGTGGTGGCGGTGTTTTTGACGGCTATGGCCCGGCTGGGAGTGGCGTTGGTGGAGCCCAGGGCTTCCGAGGCAACCTCTGCGTCGTTGACCCGGCCGGATTCGGCCGACTCGACGATTTCTACCCGGACCTGAGCGGTTCCTTTTCGGATCAGGTCCAGTTCTTCGGCCGCAGCACGCGAAACATCCACGATGTAGCCTTCGATAAAGGGGCCGCGGTCGTTGACCCGTACGACAACCGATTTTTTGTTGTCGAGCCGGGTAACGCGTACTTTCGTGCCGAACGGCAGGGTTTTGTGCGAACAGGTAAGCAGGTTCTTATCGTACTTTTCGCCACTGGAAGTCGGGCGCCCCTGAAAGGAGTCGGCGTAATAGCCGCACTTACCGACTTCTGCGGCGGAAGAAGTTGAAAACAGATCGCTCAGAAGATCGGAATGGGTATGCCCCGGCGTATTTCCGCTCAATTGGAAAGCGCAAAGGCAGGCGATGAGGAATAAGGTCTGGCGCATCATAGTTGAATTTTTAGAAAGTTATCCGTTGCTGATTATTGACAAGAGTTTAACGCCGCTTGCCCCGGTTTTTGTTGCAAAGATGGATTTTTTTGAAACGCATTGAAAATCAGGACAAAGCAACGCCCTTTTTATGAAAAAAACAAATGCCCTCGACCGGCAGCGCGCCGTTTACGTGGCCGGCGCAGCCGGGTTGCGGCAGTTAATTCCTTTCGATCCGCAAGCGCTCGAACAACGTGCCAAAGCCGTCATGACCGCCGAGGCGTTCGGCTACGTGGCCGGCGCCGCCGGACTGGAGCACACCATGCAGGCCAACCGTACCGGCTTCGACCGCTGGCACATCCTGCCGCGTATGCTCCGCAACGTAGAGGAGCGCGACACTTCGGTGGATTTTTTCGGGCAAAGGATACCCGCTCCGTTTTTCCTCGCCCCCATCGGCGTGCTGGAAATGGCCCACCCGGACGCCGACCTCGCCGTGGCCAAAGCCGCGGCTTCCCGCGGAATTCCCTATGTTTTTTCCAACCAGGCTTCCGTGCCGATGGAGCAGTGCTCCGGCCTGATGGGCCAAACGCCGCGCTTTTTTCAACTCTACTGGAGCCGCTCCGACGAACTGGTCGCCCACTTTCTGCAGCGCGCCGAAGCCTGCGGCTGTTCCGCCATTGTCGTCACCCTCGATACGACCATGCTGGGCTGGCGCATCCGCGACCTCGACCTGGCCTCGCTGCCGTTCCTGAAGGGCATGGGCATCGCCCAGTACACTTCCGATCCCGTATTCCAGCGCCTGCTCGACGAGCCGGACGAGGCTGCCGCACCGAAAGCAACCCTCACCTGGGATGCCGTCCGCACCCTGATCTCCGCCAACCGCCGCCACCCCGGCGGCTTTTGGGAAAACCTGCGCAGCGGCCGCGGCCTCAAGGCCGTGCGGAAGTTCGTGCAGATCTATTCGCGCCCCAACATCACCTGGGCCGACCTGCCATTTTTGCGCCAACACACCCGGTTGCCCATTATCCTGAAGGGCATTCTCCACCCCGACGATGCCCGCAAGGCCCTCGACTACGGGGTAGACGGGCTCTACGTTTCCAACCACGGCGGCCGCCAGGTGGACGGCTCCATCAGCGCCATCGAAGCCCTGCCCCGGGTGGTGGAAGCGGCCCGCGACAAAGTACCGGTATTGTTCGACAGCGGGGTGCGCGGCGGCGCCGACGCCTTCAAAGCGCTGGCTCTGGGCGCAGCGGCGGTGGGTATCGGCCGGCCGTACTGCTATGCCCTGGCCCTCGGCGGCCAGGCCGGCGTGGAAGAACTGCTGGACAACTGGGCGGCGGATTTTGAACTGACGATGGGTCTGGCCGGGTGCCGGAGCGTGGGTGAAATAAAGGCGGCGGGGACGGTGGAACAAATATAAGTGAAGACAGCGATGGCGTTTTTTTCCATTGGCGTGGGTTTAAGCGTGAAATTATGGCCGGATTTACCGCTGGTAAATCATCTTCCCCGTCAGCGTTTCTTTCCCTTCCACTTTGTAGAAATACGGACCCGTTTCCGGGAAAATTCCGGCCGCGAAGAACACCATTGCAGCGCCGGCAGTCGGTTTTTCAACGATCAGGCCGCCTTTTTCATCAAAAATCCGGATGTTCTTCGACGATGGCGGGACATGTATCCAAACCCCGGCAGCGCCGAATGGATTGGGCCGTACCTGAATGGCGGCAGACCCGGCGCCGGCAGCATCAAATTCCAGGACGGGTTTCAGAGCCGTTCCGTCCGGGCGGAAAGCGAGGGCCGGAGTGGGGGATTCGCACAGGGTCAGGCTTTCCCGCAGGTGGCCGTCCGTTTTGGCCCGAAAAGCCAGGCGGAAGAGTGGGGCAGGCGGTACTCCGTTTGCGGCGGCAATATTTAATGTTTGGGGAGGAATGAATGCCTCCTGTACCGACGCCGCGAACGGCGTGCTACCGGGTTCGAAACAAACGCTGACCTGGCCCCCGGCTGAACGGTTCATACCGAAATGCTCCCGGGATAAACCCGGTAACAAAGGTTCGATCCGCTCGAATTGCAGTTTTTCCGGGTCAAAATGCACCGAAAACTGGACTCCGGCGATCTCTTCGACCACTGCCGCCCACTCCACGCTTACCGTTTCGCCGGCCCGAAAAGGGCGGTCCTGAACCACAATTGGCCACTGCCCGCGAATCCTTTCCTCAGCCGAAGATTCCTTAACCGGATTAACGGTATTATTCACATCACCCACTTTTATGGCCGTAAAATTCAGGTCGGCGACCGGGGTGGTTTGCAGGGAAACGAGGCGTTCTTCGGGCACCGGCGTCTGGAAGGGGTTGGCCGGGTTGGGGAACACAAAGTCGGCCGGCACGAAGCGCCAGGACTTGTTGTTGAAAAAATTCGTGTCGATGCCGAGAATAACTTTCCGGATGGTCACGACATCGAACGTAGTGATCGATCCGCTGCGGTTGGCGTCGGCGGCCAGCATTTTGTACGGCGAAGCGAGCGGTTCCAGGTTGAGGATGTGCTTGGAGATCAGCACCAGATCGAAGGTGCTGACGCCGTTGAGCGGATTGTCGTTGCGGACGGGCGTGGCCGTGTAGTCCTGACAGCCCGGCACCCCCGCGATGTAGAACGCCCCGCCGCTGCCGGTGATCTGACCGTTGACACTTACGCCGGGCGTGCCGGCCCCCGTTTCCGTTTTGACCACTCCGGCCACACTGACCGTAACGGCGTTTTGCTGGACGAAAACCGAATCGAGCGGAAAGGTCCAGATGCCGCGGGCGTAGGTGGCGGCCACTACTTCCTTGCGAACCGGGTTGTGCTCCAGGTCAAAAACGGGAATGAAGGGCATATTCGCCCCCAGTCGGCCCCATTTCAGACCGCCGTTCCGGCTGAAATACACCCCGGCATCGGTGGCGACGAACAACACACTGTCGGCATGGCCGGGCAGGACGAACAGATCGTTCACCGGCATCTGCGGCAGGTCGCCCGAAATGTCGATCCAGGTCTGGCCGTTGTTGTCGGAACGGTGGACGTGCGGTATGTATTCGCTGTTGCGAAAACCCGAGTGGGTTACGAACAGACGCTGGGACAGGGTGGGGGAGACATGCACCGAAGTCACGTACCGGTCGGGCAGGCCGGCTGTAATATTGACCCAGCCGCCGGTCGGCTCACGCCGCCAGACATTTCCGTCGCTGGTGCCGGCCATGAACTTGTCGGCCAGCAGCGCGGACTCGTTCAGGCAGGAAACGGTATGAAAACGCGCGCCGTAGATATTGCCGTCGGTCAGGTCGCCGGAGATCGGCGCCCAGGCGACGCCGTCGGAGGAAATGTAGGCGCGGTAAGTGGCCGAGAACTGTTTTTCCGGGTTATGGACGCTCATGAAATACGGTGCATCCCAGTTACAGCGATCGGTGGTGCCGAGGCACTCCTGGCCGACCTGCCAGGTTTGCCCGCCATTGGTCGTTTTGTTGATGCTGGCATATTGAATTTCCGCCCAGTAAGTATTGGGGTCGGTAGGGTGGAATACCGTGCGGAAGCCGTCGGCAGGATAGACGTTCAACCAGTTGTTGATGTCCGCAGCGTTGCCTTTTTTGATGCCGTTGTCCTGGGCGCCGCCCCAGTAAATGTTCGGGGTATGGGGATTGTAACTGGTGTGGTAAAACTGGGTGGTGGGCAGGTTTTTGCAGCGCGTCCAGATGTTCGACCCGGGATCGTTGCGGTATACTCCGCCGTCATTGGCCCAGTAGCGCCGCCCGGAAGGCGTAATGACCAGGTCGTGGCTGTCCGCATGGCCCCCGGATGCCGTCAGCCAGGCGTTGCTGTTGGCGGCTTTGCGCCACATGATGATGGCGTGGAAATATATTTCCTCGTCGTTGGCCGGATTCAGGGTGATCTTACCGAAGTACCAGCCGAAATCGGCGCATTTATCTTCCAGCGCGTCGATGTTCACCGGGGTCCAGGTGGCGCCGGCATCCACGGTTTTGAACAAGCCGCCGGGTGTAGACAAGGAATCGATGTAAACCGCATACACTTTATCGGGGTTGGTGGCCGAAATGGCCAGGCCGGTGCGGCCCATGACCCCGGCCGGCAGGCCTCCGCCCAGTTGGGTCCAGTGCTGGCCGCCGTCGGTGGTTTTGTACACCCGGGCGTGCGGACCGTAGACGACCGATTCCTGGTTGTTGCGGAGGCGGTCCCAGAAGGAGGCGTAGAGCACCTGCGGGTTCGCGGGGTTAATGACGAGGTCGCTGGCGCCGGCCTGGTTGCTCACGAACAACACCTGCGTCCAGTGCTGGCCGCCGTCGGTGCTTTTGTAAATGCCGCGTTCGTTGTCGCGCACGAAGGGATTGCCCATGGTGGCGGCGTACAACACCTGCGGGTTGGAGGGATCGATCCGGATTTTTGAAATAATGCCCTGTTGGGCCAGCCCGAGGTATTGCCAGGTTTCGCCCGCATCGGTGCTTTTGAAAATACCGTCACCGTTGAACACGATGGACGGGATATTGGGATCGCCGGTTCCGGCGTACACGGTGTTGGGATCGACCGGGTCGAAGACGATGTGGCCGATGGACAGTTCGATGTGGTCGTCGAATACCGGATGCCAGTTCAGGCCGCCGTCGGTGGTTTTGAAAATGCCGCCGCCGGAAAACCCGGCCAGTACGGTGTTCTCATCGCCCGGCTTTACGGCCAGCGAATTGACGCGCCCGCCGATATTGGCCGGTCCCTGGATCGTCCAGTTGACGGGATTTCCGGAACACCCGCCGGCACCGCGTTCCTGTACCGCCTGGTTGCTGCGGATGTCGCCGAGGGCTTTGCGCCAGCCTTTCCAGTCGAAATCCCGGTCGGGCCAGGAACGCTGAACGGCAAACTGGTCGTTGGGACCGGCTTTTTCGTCCAGTTTTTCAAGTCCTCGGGGAAGCGTTGTCCTTTGGCAGGAAAAAAGGCCGGACAGGAACAGGCAGAGCAGGTAAATTTGTCGCATCGTATCGGTTTGAATGATAAAAGCAGCCGGCAAAAATAAGCGGGAAAGCGGGAGAACCCCGGGCTACCGTTATCCGGGCGCAACCATCGTTCCGACTTTCTGTTTTGAGGGCATCGCTTTCAATTTATTTTTCCATTCTCCGGATCCATGGATCAAAACCAGCCACCGCAGCAAGACGAATTTCTTTTTCATCCCAAAAACGTCATGCTGTTTATCCTGCTCTTCGGGCTGTCGGCCCTTTTTCTGGCGCTGACCGTTTCCTACATCTATACGCGGGTGACCATGCATGTGAGGCCGGTAGAAGTTCCGGTGCTGTTCATTTTTAATACCCTGATCCTGCTCGGCAGCAGTTGGACCATGGTCCGCGCCCGGCGTTGCTACCTGGACGACAACACGGAAGGATACCAGCAGAACCTGAAGTACACCATCTGGCTTTCGTTTTTGTTCATGGTCATGCAGACCATCGCCTGGTGGTGGCTGTTCCGTCACAACATCGGACTGGGCAGTTCCACGACTACGGGTTATCTGTACGTCATTTCGTTTGTTCACCTGGCTCACGTGGTGGCCGGCCTGCCGTTCCTGATGCTTTTTTACCGGACTGCCAAAAAACGGATGGTGGACCCGGTGACCGTACTGGTGTACTTCTCCGATCCGGACAAGCGGCTCAAACTCCGCCTGCTCACCGTGTACTGGCATTTTCTGGATGGGCTGTGGCTTTACCTGGTTATTTTTTGGGGGATCAATTATTTGATTTGAGCGAACTTGCGCCCCAATCCGCCATGACTCTTTCTACGCTTAAATCCCGGCTGGCCTTCGCTTTTCATCTGTTCGTTACCCTGCTGGCCTGGGTGGCGCCGTTTCTGGTCAGTTGGAAGTGGTCCGTGCCGGTGTATGCGGCCGTTATGGTGCAGTTCGCCCTGTTCAGCCGCTGCCTGATGAACGGGCAGCATGCACTGGACGAATCCGATCACGCCACCTTCTACTCCTACCTCTTCGAAAGCGCCGGCTTCCGGCCCGACCGGCGCCGCCTGAAATTTTTCGTCCGCAAGGTTTCGTATCCCTTGCTGGCCACGACAGCCGTGGTATGGCAGGAGGTATTTCACATGGAGCCACTATTGTTTTGAGGACGGCGGCACATCCAGGATATATCCGGCTTCCAGCACCTTGTTCTCATTGTGCTGGTAGAGTACGTAGTTGAAACCTTTCTGGATGGCGAAAGCGCCGTGCCGGCCTTTTTTATCGAAGGCGATGAAGCCCACCTGGTTCTCTTTGACCTGTTGCGGGTATTTGCGGGCAATGCGTTTGACGGCCGTTTCCACCGCTTTTTGCGGGTGGGCGCCCCGGCGCATTTCCTCTACCACCAGAAAACTGCCGAGCGTACGCAGGACCAGTTCCCCCAGGCCGGTGGCGGCGGCGGCCCCGACTTCATTGTCGGAAAACATGCCCGCACCGATCACCGGGCTGTCGCCCACCCGCCCGTGCATTTTGAAGGCCATACCACTGGTGGTGCAGGCGCCGGCGATGTGGTGTTGCATGTCGAGCGCCAGAATGCCGATGGTATCGTGCCGCTCCACGTTGATCTTCGGCTTGTATTCCGATTTTAATTT
>WBZQ01002201.1_pt1 | contig 12693 bp, 11 predicted proteins | sample 5204251 | NCBI WGS metagenome assembly WBZQ01 (sample SAMN12412402, study PRJNA552823) | activated sludge metagenome | isolation source: activated sludge from nitrification reactor of wastewater treatment plant... | place: USA: Virginia | collected 2017-09 | reverse complement strand
TGAAGGAACGTAGCAGCAGTGGTGGCGACTTCTATCACAGTCTAGGTGCACGCACCAGCAAGCGCTTTGCCCGCGCCATCGTGTCCAGCACGCTGGAGGGCTTGACCTCGTTTCCAGACGCCTTTCGCATGCTCGGCGTGCGCAAAACGGCCACGTTCTACGAAGCGGCGCGTGAGCTGGGAGTGACGGAGTGAGCTATCTGCTGGACGCGAATGTGTTTATGTCAGCGAAGAACCTGCATTACGGTCTGGATTTCTGCCCGGCATTTTGGGACTGGCTGGTGCACAAGGGCAACACGGGATCGGTGTTCAGCATCGACAAGGTGGCCGATGAAATCGAGGCCGGTCAGGACGAATTGTCGGACTGGGCCAGAAGCCACAGCGCTGCGCTCTTTCGACGTACGTCGCCGGCACTAGCGCCGCAGTTCACCCAGGTCAGCACTTGGGCCATGGAGCAGCAATACACACCGGCCGCCATCAACACGTTTCTGCAGGCCGCTGATTTCTATCTGCTTGCCCATGCGCTGGCCGGCACTCACGTGGTGGTGACCCACGAGGTTCAGTCTAACTCGCCGGGTCGCATCAAGATACCGAATGCCTGCGTGGGCCTGGGCGTCCGGTTTATGACGCCATACCAGATGCTACGTATCGAACACGCTCGCTTCGTGTTGGGTACACACGCATGAGCGAGCAAGCCGCTTTCACGCTTCGCGGCCGAAACCCGGATGTGTTGACCTGCATCGCCAACCTCTCTAACGACGAGGTCTTCACGCCACCGGAGTTCGCGAACAGCATGCTGGACACGCTGGCCGAAGCATGGGCGGCGGATCACAACGGCGCCAACATCTGGGCGGATAAGACAGTGAAGTTCCTCGATCCGTTTACCAAGTCCGGCGTGTTCCTTCGTGAGGTTACCACCCGTTTGACCAAAGGGCTGGAGAAGGACATTCCCGATCTCCCCGAACGCGTTGATCACATCCTGACCAACCAGGTGTTCGGCATTGGCATCACTCATCTCACGAGTCTACTTGCGCGGCGGAGTGTCTACTGCTCGAAGCACGCCAAGGGCATGCACTCAATCGCCAAGAGCTTCGCCACCGACGCGGGCAATATCTGGTTCAAGCGAATCGAACACGCGTGGGTGGATGGCAAGTGCACGCATTGCGGCGCAAGTCAGAAAGCATTGGACCGTGGGAAAGAGCTTGAAACCCACGCCTACGCGTTCATTCATACCAACAACATCAAGACTCGGCTGGCGGAGATATTCGGAGGAAATATGCAATTCGACGTGATCATCGGCAACCCGCCCTACCAATTGGACGACGGCGGCCACGGTAAGAGCGCGGCGCCGATCTACCACCTCTTTGTAGAGCAGGCGAAAAAGCTCGAACCGCGCTATCTGTCCCTCGTCATTCCCGCCCGTTGGTTCGCCGGCGGAAAGGGGCTGGATGAGTTCAGAGAGTCGATGCTTGCCGACGATCGCTTGCGCTCAATTGACGACTATCTCAGCGCATCGGACGTCTTTCCTGGGGTGGGCCTCAAGGGAGGCATTTGTTACTTCCTCTGGGATCGGGACAATCCCGGCCCCTGCCGAGTCACCACCCACTTCAAGGACTGGCCTCTATCGACCACCACTCGCCCGCTTCTGGAAGAGGGTGCGGACGTGTTCATCCGCTTCAACGAAGGCCTGTCGATCCTCAAGAAGGTCGTTGCAGTCGAGAGTGGGGAGTCTCAATCACTGTCCCTGCCTGACAGAAAGCGTTTCGACCGACTGGTTAGTTCCAGAAAGCCGTTCGGGCTAGAGACAACGTTCAAGGGCAAGGCAACTAAGCGCGCCGGTGACGTTCTGGTCTATCAAAACGGCGGTACGGGATACACACCTAGAAGGTCTATCGCGACTGGCACTGAACTCATCGACAAGTGGAAGCTTTTCGCAGGTTATGCGGCGCCGGGAACTGGTAACAAGGACACTTATCCGCATCGAATTATCAGTACGCCATTCGTCGGGGGGCCAGGGAGCATCTCTTCGGAAACTTATCTTTGCATTGGTCCTTTTAACTCCCAAACTGAGGCCGAGAGCGTTCTGTCCTACCTCTCCTGTCGACTGACGCGCCTCCTCATACTTCTGCACAAGCCATCCCAACACGTAACTCGCAAGGTCTACAGTTTCGTGCCGAGCCAGAAGTGGACGAGGCAGTGGACGGACGAGGACCTCTACGCGAAATATGCTCTGACCGGCAGTGAGATTGCCTTCATCGAGAAGATAGTTCGTCCTATGGACCTCAGCGGCGACGCTTCAGACGAAACGGTTTCCGACGACGATGAGTAAAACCATAGATGAAATCCTCGCACCAAAGGCGGAAGCCCGGCCGCGCATCTATGCATACTCGATTGATGACAAGGCACACAAGGGGCTCCTCAAGGTGGGCCAGACGACGCGCGATGTGAAGCAGCGTGTCGCCGAGCAGCTCAAGACCGCCAATATCAAAAACTACACCATCGAGCTGGATGTGGATGCGGAGCGTGACGATGGCAGCGTCTTCAGCGACCACGACGTACGCGACGTGCTGATCAGGAAGGGCTTCGAGAACGTCGAACTAGAGTGGATGAGCTGCACGCTAAAGGACCTGAAGACAGTCCTCACCGAGTTGCGCACCGGGCAGAGATTCACTGGCACGCACTCTGAGACGTTCGCAATGCGCGCCGAGCAGCGTGCCGCCGTGGAAAAGACCCACGCTTACTTTCACTCAATCTGGAAGGAGGATATGCACGCCGTCCCGCGCTTCTTGTGGAATGCGAAGATGCGTTTCGGCAAGACCTTCACGGCGTATCAGCTCGCCAGAAAGCTCGGTGCTAAGCGCGTCCTTGTAGTGACTTTCAAGCCGGCCGTGGAGGATGCGTGGCAGACGGACCTGGAGTCCCACGTCGACTTCGATGGCTGGCAATACATGTCGCGCAACTCCAACACCGATCCCACGAAAGTCTCTGCCAGGAAGCCTCTCGTCTATTTCGGCTCCTTCCAAGACTTGCTGGGCCGCGACGATGCCGGAAATATCAAAGCGAAGAACGAATGGCTTCATAAGGTGAAATGGGATCTGGTGATCTTCGACGAATACCATTTCGGTGCGTGGCGCGAGACGGCCAAGGAGTTATTTGAGGGTGAGGAAGAAGCGGTGGCCAAGAAGGAAGGCAGGCTTGAATACGATGCGGGGTTGGAGGGCGTAAACGAGGATCTCAGCGAACTCTCAGAGAAGGAAACCGAGTTTCTCCCCATCACGACCAAAGCGTACCTCTACCTTTCCGGGACTCCATTCAAGGCACTGGCTACGGGCGAGTTTATCGAGGAACAGATCTTCAACTGGACCTACACCGACGAACAGCGCGCCAAGGAAGAATTCACGAACAGGAATCCCGCCAAGTGGAATCCCTACGGGGCTCTGCCGCAGATGCGCTTGCTTACGTATCAAATGCCGGATGAGCTAGTTGCGATCGCGACTGCCGGAGAGTTCGACGAGTTTGATCTCAATGCGTTCTTCGAGGCTTCGGGAGCAGGCGCGAGGGCGCAGTTCAAGCACAAGAGCGATGTGCAGAAGTGGCTGGACATCATCCGTGGCGGATACGCGCCCAAGGCCGTCGAGTATCTGAAGACTGGCACGCGACCTCCGTTTCCGTACTCAGATATTCGCCTTCTGCCATACCTCCAGCACTCGTTCTGGTTCTTGCCGAACGTTGCCGCCTGCCACGCGATGGCAAACCTGCTGGCCGAGAAGCACAACACGTTCTGGCGCCAGTATAAGGTCGTCGTCGCAGCCGGCACATTGGCAGGCATCGGGCTCGATGCACTTCCGCCTGTGCGCAAGGCCATTAGGAGTGGATTCGACACCAAGACCATTACGCTTTCCTGCGGCAAGCTAACCACCGGGGTCACTGTGCCACAGTGGTCCAGTATCCTGATGCTGCGCAATCTTAAGTCGCCGGAGACCTACTTTCAGGCAGCCTTCCGCGTGCAGTCGCCGTGGTCTATTAAGAATCCTAACGGCGACAACCCAAATGAGGAAGAGATCCTTAAGCCCGTCTGCTTTGTGTTCGACTTTGCACCCACGCGAGCGCTGCGGCAGCTCTCCGAGTATGGCATCGGCCTATCGCCCAACGAGCCGAACCCGGAGCACGCCGTCAAGGATCTCGTTTCGTTTCTGCCCGTGCTGGCCTACGATGGCGCGAATATGACGCAGATCGACGCGGGTGGGATTCTGGACATTGCCATGGCAGGCACTTCAGCCACGCTCCTGGCTCGCAAATGGGAGTCGGCACTACTGGTGAACGTGGACAACGACACACTTCGCCGCATTCTGGATAACCCCGAGGCGATGGCTGCCGTTGAGCGCATTGAGGGGTGGCGTTCGCTCGGTGACAACATCATCGAGACCATCATTAACAAAAGTGAGAAGGTGAAGGAACTCAAAAATAAGGCCAAGGATAAGGAGTTGACGGCCAAGCAGAAGAAGGAGCTGACAGAGGAGGAGAAGGAATACAAGTCCAAGCGCAAGCTTGTTCAGGAGAAGCTGATCAAGTTCGCTACCCGCATTCCGGCGTTCATGTACCTGACCGATTTCCGGGAAAATACACTGCAGGACGTCATCACCAAGCTCGAACCGGACTTGTTCCTGGCTGTCACCGGCCTCACGGTGAAAGACTTCCACCTGCTTGTGCGGCTGAAGGTGTTCAACACCGAACAGATGAACCAGGCGGTCTTCGCCTTCCGCCGCTACGAAGACGCTTCGCTCCGCTACACGGGGATAGAGAGCCACCCGGGGCTCACCCATTACGGGCTGTACGACACCGTGGTGGCGAGAGATTGAAAGGGATGCCACCACACTTCGAATGCCCGACAAGGTCAAGAAGCACTCGGCGGATTAGATCGAGCGAGTGGTCAAGCATGAAGGGGGCAAGAGCAATATCTGCTGTCTGGGAAATAGTTGATGCCGGCAAAACTTATGAGTGAGGCAACTACAGAAATTACAAATGGGGCGAACCAGGCAATGCCGTCCGCCATTACAGTGTCGGCGAACGAAGTATAGTGCTATGCGCCCAGCCTACGTCAGAGTCGATCTTGGAGATCCTGCCGATAATCAGGCGCCAAAGTTCGTGGTCTCACCGGTTCCCTTCCTCTATCATGAGGGAGAGCTTCAGATGTCAGGGGAGGCAAAGCTATACGGAGCGAGATCTTATTCGGTTTTGTGCGTAGTCCTAAAAGATAACTTTAAAATTCCCGATTCCATGCTCCCGCCAGGAAGGTACTTCAAGCCTAAGAAATCCGAAATCGTAGACGAAGAATGTTACATCTACAGGACCGTCCCGGAGGGGGCCGGGGAGCCTGAATGGCGCATGAAGGCTCGCCAAGCCGTCATGTGGGCCATAGACGAGCCACACGGGGGTTGGCCCGGAGACAGCATCTCCGTCAACGGGAAATCTTGTTACTCAATGGAAGAATTACAGCACGAACTTGAGGCCATTGCTGAGGCGGCCAGCGGCAAGAGGAAAGCCAAAGACGAAGCGTATCAACCGGATTATGATGTACTCGTGAAAGAGGTACTCGCACTCCATCCGTACGTAGTCTGTTATGGAAACCTCCCGAAGAATCGCAAGCGGTGAAAGGAGAGTAGAATATATCCGGGCTGCTGTCCCGCGTGCTGTATTACCTAGGCTGGAAGTTGTCTGTTCCCAGTTCCCGACCCTTTCTTCGGCGGCCACCACGTGGAAGCTATCGCCGTTCAGTCTCCTCCTTTCCCTCTTCCGATATAGTCTCATTCGTAAGAAATCTCGGATAGCAATCATGGAACACCGACTATTGGCCGATTTCCTCAAAATCGTGGCCGTGATCGAACTCGCATACGCGTCATTCCGGTTCAAGTCTCGACAGCATTGCGGCAGCGTTGGCAATAAACAGACAGGGCGAGAGCCTTTCGACGCCCGCCCTGCCTGTCCACTATGTGGAAGTGGAAATACTACTTAGTATCACCACGACCTGGTTTCGGAACCCGCTCCACCTGCGTGGTCCTTGGATGGCTCCGTGCATACTCGACCGTTGTGAATTGGCCGGACTCTGAGTCGCGACCGCGTGGCGTGGTTTTCGATTCTTTGTTTGCCATGGTCTTTCCTTTTGTTAGAGTAAACGGAATGTTCCCCGCGGGATTAACCCGCGGGGGTGTTCGACCACCGCTATTCGTATACCGGCGCGGTTGAGGATCCTTTGACCAACGAGATTCCTGCGAGGCAGTCGGATTTGTTCCAATAGCTTTCGCCGGAATCTGCGATCGTGTTTCCGTTGGCAGACCTAAGCTTCCACCGCCATTGACCCGTGCTGTCCTTATAGAGCTTGTAATTCATCGTCGGACTTCCTTTTCCGATTTTAGTTGCAACGTTTGGGACGGCATACTACAATCGGCCGCCTCCAAGGCGACGGAGTTGGGAATCCCCTCCGCTGCCAACAGGGACGCGCGGCATCCGCCGTGCACCCTTCCTAGGGGTGTGTATCATCGATTTTTCATCGTTGTACCTCCTTTTCTCTAAATGGCCCATGGGTTTGATCTTGCAGGACTCGACCCATGGGCCATTTACATTTGCCAAATTCATTACATCCTATTGGTAATCCAGCGTTTTATGATGGCACGAATTGTGCCACCACCTACTGTGCCATTATAAAACATCCTCGTTCGTAGTCAACTAAAATGCACAGCATGCAGTTGTGCAGAAATTTCCCATACCATATCTAGTAGGTGTCGTTAGCGGAGGGAGCTGCAAAAGTCAAACGCAGGGGGATTTAACCTATTTAGGCCTGGACTTTCCATACCCTGGTTTTGGCACGCGTTCTACTGACGTCTTACTGCTACCTCGCGCCGAGCTGGTAGGCACGAAGGCTCCGGTCTCAGAATCTCGTCCTCTCGTACCACTTCTTGTGCCCGACTTCACGGTGAATGAACCCGCCATAGCTTGGACTGATTGCCTCAGATACTTATCGACTGTGCCCTTCACAACCTGTTTTGTTTGGTCTTCGTTGGCGCCGGTCGAAAGCTTATGTACAAGGTATTGGTTAAGGCTCACTCCTTCATTAGAAGCTTGTCGAACTAACTGACCATGTAGGGTCTTTGGCAGGCGTAAGAGCACTTTCCCGCTGTACTCCATTTGATTGCGGGCATCCGGAATGGTCCGACCTGCATCCTGTTCAGCTTCTATCCATGCGAGGGCAGTCGACTCAAGGTTATTCAATGCTTCATCTGCGGATTCTCCTTCCGCGAAACATCCTTCGAACTCAGATATGTACGCTGAGTAGCCCCCTTCAGCCTCGGGGATAAGGACGCGTTCATAGGGGCGGCGCATGATCTCTAGTGATTTTGAATTACTCATCGCTTGCCTCGCTTTTGGGTTCGGTCAAATACATCTCCCAAGCATCGAGGTCAGCCTCTAATACGTCAAGCGAGCCCTTGGCTGTTCCTCGCTTCATAGCCCGAGGGTGATAGTGAATCGGCAAAGAACGCCTTCCAGGTAACGGACTCACATAAATGGCTGGAGAGCTTCCAGCTCGTTGCGTTCTTCCCAATGCTTTTGCCAATGTCGCAATTTCACCTGGCCGTATATTGCCAAGTCGGCGCCGTAAATTCTCGATCACTTTGCGAACATTGTCTATATCTGCCTGATCCATAGTATCGCTGGTGATATCATAAGGCAACCTGCAAAAAGGATCAAATATAAAAATGCCCCCCTGAATGAGCTTGGAACATTACATGAATAATGCAGGTTCGACGGAAACCAAGTCGGGCATCAGCTCCATACGAATGACATCAGGAACCCGATGTCGTCCAGAACCTAACTGGGACGGCAAGACATGGGACAAAGTTCTCAAAGGATGTGATGGGCCAGCGGCTGCGGCCGATGGTTAGATTGAAAGTGCGAATGCCTTTTCGGTGAGTCCGAGGTTTGTCCTATATAGGACAAGGATTTTGTAACTCATTGTAAATCCTTATTACTCATTGGACAATTCCTCTGAATCAACATGTTGTTTTTCCTCACTTTCACCGGCCCTTTTAAGGCGAATAGCACCCTTCCCGAGATGATGTAGTGATAAAGGTAAGATGGGAAGATTTCTGGTAAGGAAAATACTTGCCGACGCCTGCCGTAATTCCCTCCATTGACTCTGGCCAATTAACTCGAGGTCAAGTCTCCGATCAAAGCTACGGCTGCCATCCTGTTTTCTACTCCCAACTTCAGATACACATGTTCAAGATGTTTATGCACAGTCCGTCGGCTAATCTTCAAGATTAGGCCAATTTCAGGGTTTGTCTTACCTCGTGCTGCCCACCCTAGGACCTCTATCTCCCGTTCGCTCAATCCGAAGCACCTAAACCGATCATACGAAGGGGTCGTTCGCTGCTCTTCGAGGATTAGGACGTCGTATGATTCTTGAGGAATCCGCCGAATAATCAGTCGTCCTGACTCCCCCTTGATGACCAATGGGCGCACCGCTGCAGGGACATCATCACATCCGGCAACGATTTTCCGCAGATGCCTTAGCCAATCCCTCAAGTGCCCCGGGAGTAAATCTGAAGCGGACCGAGTTTGTAGACCATAATCCTTCAGCAATCGCTGAGCACATGCATTCGAGAATCGGATACGTTCCTGTCCTGTCACAACTATTACGCCCTGCTGCCCGCTATCAAATGCTTTATGAATAGCATCTAACTCGCTTTGCATCCGTGTGACAGCGAGAGAATTTGCTAAAGCTTGTTCGATATGTGGGTGAATCGCATTAAATGCCGTCTTGGCCGAATCGGGGAATTCTTTGTCGTCTCGGTGACGGCTAATTGATAGCATTCTCTTGCCGACACGAAGCCCCATAAAGAGCAGGAATGACATCTTAAGCGGTTTATAGAATTCGTTATGAAGCGCAGTTTCTTGGAACTCTCGAGTAGGTAAGAAATCAGAGAAGGTGTAGGCTAACTTGTCTTTAGTTTGAAGGAAGTGAGTTACCACCGGATGCTCATGAAGATGGTACTCGAGGACCTTAGCGTAGTGTGAGGGATTTGGGCAGTATGGTAACTGATCGGATTTGTAAGTGACTTTAGGACTGCCTGCCACAAATTCATTGTAGGACGTAAACTCGCCTTCTGTTATTGACGGAAGGGATTGAACTAGATGGGTTGTAAACTCATCATGAGTACGTAGCTCATACAGCTTGTGAAGGAAAGAGGACAGGGAACGAAGGCCACTTCCTGTGAGCCGCTGCATGACGTGACACCTCCGGTTAGAAATGTTCGGCCATCCAAGAGAATGAACGGTGTTTCTATCTCCCTCTTTGAAATCTGTGAGAGGCGCTCCAAGAGCATGCGGAATGGCAAGCTGCTGTATCGCAGCTTTGAGTCAGCTTTAGTACGTACTTTATCATAGAATATGATGTGTACGCCAGATGGCGTATTTCTAGGCGTGGCAAGATTTGCTACAAGAGGCAAAAGCTGGGGCAAAGAGATGGAGCACGGCGGAACGAAACCACTGGTTCATGAGCATGGATTGAAACCCTTGTGAGCATAGCGGTCTAATAACGACAGCAGGACAAAGGGAGAGCTATGCAACCAATAAATATTCAAATTTTTTTGCTCATGATTGTCGTGATGGTGCTGGGGAAACCTTACATAACCTCAGGAGAAACGCCAGATGCTGAAGAGCAAGTCACGCTTACACCAGAGGAAGCAGCCTTCGTTCGTTGGCTAATCGGCAATGACAAAATGGTAGAAGAGCTAAGCCGAGACCAAAAAGCTCTAAGTTGGATGAACAAGGTAGCTACAGCAGTTCCTGGGCCTGTTGGCATCTTGGCTAAATGGAATATGGGCACGCTTAAAGGGTGGAGAATGGCCAATCAAAAGCTAGCCAAGCTGAAGCAGCAGGTCACTTGTGACCGGATCGATCTGATGTTAGCCAGCGAAACGGAGAATAAGAACTTTTTCGAGCATCTATATGAAGCTAGAGGATGCAACCAGTAACAGACTGATCTCGACACGAAGGCAAATACAGTAATTAACGAGAGCCGTGTCGGACAGATCGTGTGCAGGGTAGGATCTTGGCGTCTACATTGTCCTTCTCATGAATTTTGCGGGGAATTTGCAAAAGGTCTTTCTGTAACTGATAGCCACGCGGTGCTTTCGGGTCGAATCAGTGTTCACTGTATTGGAGACGATACTGCTAAACCTAAGCAAGGGAGACGTCTGTGAAGGAACGGCTGATTGGAATTCTCGGAATAGTTTTAATTCTAAATACATATTTAACAATCCCTGCTATGGCTGCTGAAGAACCAGAACAGCCCACACTATTGGAAGATCTACCGATTCAACCCCAAGCAATCGCCCAATTTGATTATGAAGGCGGCACCTATCCGATCTGGGAGTCGATAGTCAACAAGGCTGCTAAGGCAGAAAATCCAGCGCAGTGGCAATTTCGGTACGACCCCTTGTTTCTTCCCGAAATGAGTTCTTCGGGAAAGCCTAATATCCAAATTGTTGATGCGCCTCAAGGCTTGTTCCGTGTGGTAATGCCCATTCACTTAACCACCGATAAGGCCAAGGCCCAGGCTTTCATGACGGTCAAGAATGCGTTTTCTAGCAATCAAAATTATGCGAACCAAATCATCCCGTCGAATGTGAGTGTTTTGGACATTCGCTCTATTGAGGTGAAAATCGATCAGTTAGCTAATATGCCAGGGGTTAAAGTCCATGAAAAAAGAATGTCGTTCGCGCACACGCCTAACACTTTCTTGGTAAATATCGATGCTCAGAATAAGGCAACAGCAGAGGCTGTGGCAAAGGTGCTACCTAATTTGATCATTGAGTATACATACCGATACGGTGCTAAGCGAATTCAGGAAAACGTAGTGACCGTCAAATTTAGCGACATGAAAAATACTAAGTTGTTTGCAGCCTTAAATGGGCTAGGCACGAATGAAACCTATGTTCACCGAGATGACTTGCGTAAGTTGGTAGATAACTCCTCATCCGAGCTAGCAATCGTGGCGCAATTGGAAGCTCCTGAGAAATTCGACAGCATTCTCTTCAAAGACATTCTGGAGAAAATGACTGCTAAGCAGAATATGACGAGTGCTGCCTTTGATGCACAGAAATTAAAATCCACCTACAACGCTGCCGACCTGACACCTGATGCCGTTACCAAATCCCTGAACAAAATTTTCAAAAAAAATGAAGCCAAAGATCAGTGGGAAAATGCAGGCAGTCATGATGTTAGCGGAAACACTAATTTCATTGACCTTTTTAATGCAGGAGCAAGCTCAAAAGGTACGCACACCACAAAGGGCCTGAAGGAGTTGTTAGAGCAACACGATATTCATGTGGAAATTGAAGGCAATAAAATTGTGGCGAAATCTATAGATCTGCGCCAAGTGAACATGAGCAGCTTTGACAATGCGCAAAAGCTTACAAATCAAACAATGCTAGTCGCAAGTGCCATCCAGTCTAAATCGGGCCATTTTGATCTTGCCTCGTTATCTAACAAATCAGCTAGTGACACAGGCTTGACAGGTAAGGTCGCGTCGCTGAAGAACGAAATTGCCCCGATTGGGTCTATTCTTGCCTTCGCTGGGTCAGTTGGCCCTTCAACAACGCTACCTTACAATTGGAGGCTATGCGATGGCGCCCCTTTAAACAAGAACCAGTATCCTGCTCTGTGGAATGCAATAGGGTCCTTTTGGGGAAGCGAGGGCGATACGTTTCGTCTTCCAGACCTGCGGGGGCAGTTTCTCCGAGGCGTTGATCTGGGAGCCAAAGTAGATCCCGAGGGGGAGAACAGGTTGCTTGGCTCAAGGCAAGGTCACGCCATTGAATCACATTCACATCCGGCAACCGCAGCCGTGAAACCAAAAATTCACAATCAGAAGGGCGAATTCATGGGAGGAAACTTTATAGTCACACAGCAACCTAGGAATTTGAGCGAGACCGAACAGGGTTTGGTCGGGGGAGGATTCTTTCAGGATGGGGTACAAACTGGGCTATCACGCGCTGCGCTTGAAGTCGATGTTACGGTAAACAATTCCTCGGCCTCGAAAGAAACACGGCCTACAAATAGCGCAGTACATTGGATCATTCGCGTTGAATAATTGCCCTTGTTTAAACTGCGTAGTGGTTCTAATTTTTGCATATAAAGGAAAGCCTTGTAAGGATTCCTCTGAATGCGAATCTGATTATTGTAGTTCACGTCTTGTCGAACATGCGTTGCCCGAACCATTTCGTCAATAATTCTACATGAATACCCTGGCACTCAGAGGGTACCTCCTTCCATGAGTTGAGTCGGGCGACGCAATCCAACTGCATGGACGTCCTTAGCCGAAAGCGTGCTAACCCAGTCTATCATTAAGGGTTCACTCCAGGTTCCCCCAAAACCGTGTGCTAAATTTGTGCTAAAAATTTCTAAAACGGACGCGGTTCAATAAAAACCATAGAATCAATGGAAGTGACTTAACTTCTTGATTCGACGATAAAAACGGGGAAACCTTCGCAAAATCAAGCCGCTATAGAAATACTACTTAACGAACTTTTAAGGCGAGGGTCCTGGGTTCGAATCCCAGCCGACTCACCATTCACATTCGTCCTGTCCGTAATCATCGCCAGCACTCCATGACTCACTAGCCGTCGCCCTTTGC
>WBZQ01002199.1_pt1 | contig 12697 bp, 10 predicted proteins | sample 5204251 | NCBI WGS metagenome assembly WBZQ01 (sample SAMN12412402, study PRJNA552823) | activated sludge metagenome | isolation source: activated sludge from nitrification reactor of wastewater treatment plant... | place: USA: Virginia | collected 2017-09 | reverse complement strand
CTCCCTGTGGAAGCGCGCCATTCCGGCAGCATAAGCTGGCGACCAACGTAGCTATAGGTAAGCGATCTTCCTGTAAATTAAAGGGACGAAACGTCAACACTTTCCGGATCCGGCCAAACCTTGTAGAAGGAAAAAAATCCTTAATATCAATGTTGAGCACATAACGCTTCCCAAAGTGATTTTTTGCGTTGGAAGCGATGCTGCGTCCAGGCACAAAGCCATTTGCGGCTTTGTGGTCTTCATACAAACAATACAAGATTTCGACCAGGCACCTTTGAATCACTTTCAGAGTATATTTTGGCGCGGCAATCTCCCGTATGCCACCCGATTTTTTCATGATCTGAAAAGTGTGATAACCTCCCCCCGTTTTTAGGAAATGACCGTAATACATGAGTATGCGCGCATCCACATGAATAACTTTTCGGGGATTGAACAATTTCATGCCAGTTCCACCTTGAGGAGGTCGTACCGCATTTCGGTATACATAGTTCAACAAATCAGCGAGGTCTTCAACCGATTTCATCGATTGAAACTTTGCTTTGACGGTTTCTTTAAACGATTCTTGCATAAAAAATGGCGCCTGCCGGATTTTCATTCTTGATAGCCCATTTACTTCTTTCAGTATTTATGGCTATGGAATTGACTGATTCAACCAATATATGTATCAATGCTTTCATTTATTCCCACTTTATCCGGTCAATTTAAATGTTCCAGGCAATTGAGAACTAACATTGAAATTCTTCGTTGCCAATCGCAACGTAAATCAAAATCTCTTACGCAGGCGCCTTGTTTTCTTCTGTATTTGAGGTTTTGTTAGATGTAAAAATGTAATTGTCTAAAACCTCTTTTATAAAAAGGTACTGTCTTGCCTTTGCCCTGGCCATAAGTAATTCCCATACCAACAAGGCGACAACTATAGCTATTCCAGATTGAAACCACCCAATATACGGATGGTATATTTTGTAGAAAATTACTGGCAAGGCAATCGTATGCGCGACAAAAATATTCCTGGCTCCCAGCCAATGATCATTAAACCCTTTAACGCGCTTACCATCTATCGCATGTCGATATATCTCGCTCCAAATTTTTTCTTTTTCTGTTATTTCCCATTTTCCTTGCCCAAATTTCTCTTTTATTCTTTGAAGGAAGCTATAGTCTTTGCCAGATATTTTTTCGCCGTTTAAGATTTTAACGGTAGGGTTTTTTCTAAAGAATAAAAGATAAAGGTAATTTTGATATCTATAGGCGCATGCATCAATAAGAAAGCCAATAAAATATGAAACAAAAAGATATGTAATATCAGGAAGTTTATCAGGTAAAACAAGCCCGCTGCAACCCACGAATATTATTGATAAAATCCCTCCTGGGATTATCTTAGCAAACAAATCATGTAAATCAAAATTCATAATTACCCATTTTGAAGGTTAGCTAATTACATATGATGTATCTCCTTTGCCTTCTGCCAATTCTTTTTTAAGATCGGTTTGGCAAACGTGGTTTCACCAATTGATGGCTCCCCGGAGAAGTGACAATATTTTTCAGCATAATCCGGATTCGAAAATTTTGCCCAGCTCTGATAAGCCTCATCGCTCATGGGTCGTTTGGACAAGTCACATTGCATTTACGCCCTTGTCCCCCCAATCAACACCGCCCCTACTCCCAACACAACCGGAAGCAAGGGCGGCATATCAATTTGATCTGGAAGCGTGCGGCAAGCGGATAAGATTGTTACCGGACAAAAATAGCCCAACAATCCCTTCCCGCCAAATTTTTTCTACCGCAAAAAAGGGAGGCTGTCAGGCGGGTGACAGTTGGGATCAGGATTGCCTCGATTTTTGAGGGACTGGAAGGATGCGCAGCGGCCTTGGGGGAGTTCTCTCCGCTACACTCCGGCAAGGCAGGAATTAAGCACCAATCAGTGCCTCATCCTGTTTCTTAGCCGGCTAATTTACCCGGCACTGGGGCAACAACTTCCGGATCTCTTCCCGCTTGTCCTGGGGAAAAGTGTGCCCGAGCGTCAATTCTTTTAAGTTCGTCAGGTTCCTGATCTCTGCGGGAAGTGTGGAAAGGTTGTTTTGATCGACCTGCAATCGGGTTAAAGTGACCAGCCTGCCGATGTCGGGCGGCAATGCGGACAATTGATTGCCGCCCAGATAGAGGCCTTCTATACGTTTCAGGTCGCCGATACCAGCCGGGATCCGAAGCAGTTGGTTATTCACCAGCCTCAGGGAAGTCAACGCGTCCAACTGCCCGATTTCTTCGGGCAGGGTAGTCAGTTCGGTTTTTTCCAAAATGAGCGCCCTTAGTTTTTTGAGTTTCCCGATTTCGGCGGGTAAACTGGCCAGTGGCGTATGCTCGATGGTCAGGCGCTCCAGGCTTTCGAGGTGGCCTATTTCAGGAGGGAGGGTGGTCAGGGCCGTGTTGCTCAGGGTTAATTCATTCAGCCGCTTGAGCGTACCGATGGCAGGTGGCAACGCCGGGATACGGTTATTGCTCAAGGTGAGCGTTCGTACATTCGGAATATCCAGGAACAGGTCGGCTAACGCTTTCGGGGTCAGATTGCCCAATCTGTTATGGGAAATATCCAGGGTTTCTACCCCGTCCAAAGGCGGCATGTCATCCGGCCAGGCCGATATTTTATTTTTAGCCAGGTCTATCCTTTTTAAATTTTTGAGCGGACCGATTTCGGCAGGGAATACCGTGAATTGATTGGCCTCCAGATCGATATGGGAACACCAGGTTAATTGCCCGATCTCCGGTGGCAAATTGGAAAGGACATTTCTTTCGAGGCCCAGGTAATTCAACTGTGCTAAATCCCCGATTTCTTTGGGCAGGGTGGATAATTGGTTGGCAGCCAGCTCGAGTTTTTTCAAGGCTTTTAACCGGCCTGTTTCGGCGGGAATCGTCTTAAGGTTATTTCCGGCGATTTCCAGTTCGACCAGGCGTTCCAACCGGCCTATTTCCGGAGGTATTTCGCTCAGCATATTGCCGCTCATGCCCAGAAAAGTCAGGTTTTTCAGGTTCCAGATTTCAGCGGGCAACAGGCCCACCGACGCCGGATCGGTTTTTTTACCGGAATTTCCGGACGATGCACCGGGTTGGATGGCGGCCGGCTGAGAACCGGGGGCCGGCAGGTAGGAGACGAAGCGGTTATGCGAAATATTGAGGTTTTCAAGGTGCTCCAGGTCACCCAATTCCCGCGGCAAGGACTGTAAGTTGTTTTGATTGACGGCCAGGTAGCGCAGCTGCTTTAAATTGCCGATTGTTGCCGGCAGCGATATCAACTTGTTGTCCATGAAACTCAGCGCCTCCAGGGCTTTAAGTTCGCCTATCTCCGAAGGCACTTCCGTCAATTCGTTAAAACCGAGATCCAGTTTTTGCAGATTGCGCAACGCTCCGATTTCAGGCGGCAGCGTATTTAATTTATTTTGCTGGAGGTTCAGGGTCCGCAAATTTTGCAGAGATGCGACAGCGGGAGGTAGAGCGGTGATCTTATTCGAAGAGAGATTCAGAACCCGCAAATGCTTCAGGGAAGTGATTGCGGGCGGTATGGAAGTTATTTGGTTGTTCGTCAGGATCAGTTCTTCCAGTTGCGTATATTTCCAAATGCCTTCCGGTATCTCTTTCAATTGTTTGTTGTCCAGTTTCAGCACCAGTGTATGGGAATCGAGTTGAGCCATGTTTTTAGCCACAGTTTTTTGTGCGGCCAACTGATTCGGACCAGGGCAGGCGAGATTGAAAAGGAATGCGATGATGAATGTCCGGCGGATAAAGGTTGGGTTTTTCATGGTGTTTTTTGCGCTGAGGGGGATGGAAACGGGCGTCATGCGGACCGGGCTTTTATGCCGCGCAAAGTTGGCCTGCCGGTCCGGGATGGGCAAATATTTTTGGAGGGCTGCCGCCGGGCTTCGCAGAAGCCCTTTTTGTCACCCTGTAAGGGTCTGGACCGACGATGCTCCAGATTCCTGCGGAATGACAAAAAGGGGCGGCCGGGGCAAGGTGCGCAACACCTTGCCCCGGCTCAAAGCCCGGCGCTTGTCCGCCTCAGATCTGGAACGTCTTCACGTGCCCGTTCACCGTGACCGTCACCGTGCCGTCGCCGTTGAAGACGAGGGTGCCGTCGAGGGTGCGGGTGTTGCCCTGGCCGTTGGTGGCGACGACTTGTATGGTACCGGTGCCGCCGGTGATCTGGTAGGTGCTTTTGGCGATGCGCAGGTCGGTGATCTGTATGGTGGTGGTGCAGTCGAAACTGGGATCGACGCGCCGCAGGTCGCCGGTGAGGTCGCCGCTGAGCGCGTAGGAACCGTTGACCACGTAGGCCGTTTCCTGCACGCCGAGGCCGGTGAAGGTGAGGGTGCCGGTACCCTGGTCGCTGCCGGACCAGCGGGCGGTGGAGAAGGTGCCGTTTCCGGTCACGTCCACGCTGGCGTCGAGCGGCAGGCCGAGACCGTTGCAGTGGATCAGCCACTCCAGCCCGAAGGTGTAGTTGTAGGTCGCGAAGCCGTTGGCGTTGCTTTTCTGCAGGGTGGTGTCGCCCGGCACGCCGCAGGTTTGCAGGTAGGTATCGATGATTTGGGCCATGTCCACGGTGGGCAGGGTCAGGCCGGCGCTGCGCCCGGAAACGGCGGTTTCGACGATCTCGGCGGCTTCGCTTTCGCTGATGAGTTCGGCGACGTCTTCGGCAGATTTACGGCAGGCGCCGAGGCCGGCGAGCAACAAAGTGAACAGGAGAGCGGTCAGGGGCAGCAGATTTTTGCGAGTGTTTTTCATGTTTTTGAAATAGGAGTGAATAGAGTTTTTGAAAAATGATGGTGGTTGGGTTGGGGATTTGGGGTGTTTGGGTGATTTGGGGTATCTGGTGATTTGTTGATTTGTTGATTTGGTGATCCGGTGGGCCTGCCGAAATCACCAAATCCCCAGGGCAACCAATAACAGGCTCACCCGACGGCCGCTGGAATTTTGGTGACCGGTGCCGCAAAAGTGCAGGCCCGGCCTGGCTCCGGAAAAACGGCATCAACCAGCGGGCGCATCGCTTCAACCAACACCGGCTGCATATACCATTCATTGAATTAAAACTACCGTTCGTTGAACAGGACGACGGCCGGCCCCGCCCCGTCCGTACATTTGTGAGCAACCGGCCAGCGGTACGACCCGCGAAATTTTTCCACCAACCCCCTCTACGTCATGTTCGACCTGTCCCGATTCTCGACCGCGCAGTGGTTTTTTGTGCCCGTCATCATTTTCGGCCGCTACGTGCTGTTCTGCGCCTTGCCTTTCGCCTTTTACTACCTCTGGAAACGCCGGGAACAACTGCACCGGAAAATCCAGCAGGCGTTCCCGCAAGCGTCCGACTACCGGCGCGAGATCGTGTACTCGGCCATTACCTCGGTCATTTTTGCGGTCATGGTCTGGCTTTGCCTCGGCACACCGCTGCGGCAGTACACGCAGTACTACACCGACCCGGCGGAATACGGCTGGGCCTGGCTGCTGCTCAGTATCCCGCTGACCCTGCTGGTCCACGACGCTTATTTTTACTGGATCCACCGCCTCATGCACCGGCCCCGGCTGTACCGGCTGGTCCACCTGCTGCACCACCGGTCGGTGAACCCCTCGCCGTGGGCAGCCTACGCCTTTCACCCGGTGGAGGCGGTGCTGGAAGGCGCCGTTATCCCGCTGCTGCTGTTCGGGATACCCCTGCACCCGCTGGCCTTCTGGGCCTTCGTGACCTTCATGCTGCTCTTCAATGTGTACGGCCACCTGGGCTACGAACTGTTCCCCAAAAAGGTGTATACCCACCCGCTGGGGCGCTGGCTCAATTCCTCGGTGCACCACAACCTGCACCACGAGAAATTTCACGGCAACTACGGACTGTATTTCACCATCTGGGACCGCCTGTGCGGCACCCTGCGCCGCGACAGCCTGGAAAAAGTGGAGGCGCTGCACGAGCGGATGGCGGCGCAGGGGCAGCAGCCGGCAAGACCCGAAGAATCGCAACTGACTTTTTGATCGTATCATCACACCCATGCTCCGCACCCTGCTTTCCGGCCGCGCCCGGCTCGCCGCCCACCTGGCGGGCTGGGCTTTGACCTTCCTGATCTTCTTCTACCTGTTCAGCGGCCTGCGCGGCCCGCAGGAAGGCTTCGCCCGCACCTGCCTCAACGTGGCCTTCCTGCTGGTGGTGTTTTACGGCAACGCCCGGGTGCTCATCAACCGTTTTTTTGAAACGGGGCGGTACCGGCTGTGGCTGGCGTTGAGCCTGGCCTTCTGGATCGGCATGGCTTTTCTGCGGGTGAAAACGGAAGTATGGGTCTTCGGCGACCACGTGTTCGCCGGTATGATCCGGCCGCAGCAGGGCGGCGAGCGGATGTTCGCGCTGTACGTACTGTCTTACCTGATGCTGATGACGTTCAGCGGTTTGTACCAATTATTGGAAAACCGCCGCGAACTGGAGGCACGCCACGCCGAAGCGCAACTCAACTACCTGAAGGCCCAGATCAACCCCCATTTCCTGTTCAATACCCTCAACAACATCTACGCCGCCGCCACGCTGGGCCACCCCCGCACGGCGGACATGGTGCTGCGCCTCAGCGACCTGCTGCGCTACGTCACCTACGATGCGCAGCAGGAGGAGGTGCCGCTGGATAAAGAGATTGCCCAGATCCGGGCCTACATTGAGTTGTTCCGCCTGAAGTCAGAGCAGCCCCTGCCGGTCCGCTTTACCGTGGAGGGCGACACCGGGGGCCGCGCGATAGAGCCGCTGCTGCTGTTGCCGCTGGTGGAAAATGCCCTGAAACACGGCGATGCGGAAGAAAACCCGGACGGCTTCGTGCGCATCCTGCTGCGCAGCGAGCCGGCCCGCCTGCTTTTCGAGGTGGAAAATTCCCTCGACCCCGCCGACCGCCAAAAGGACGGCACGGGCGGCGTCGGGCTGGAGAACATCCGGCAGCGCCTGGCCCTGCGCTACCGGGGCCGGCACCGGTTTGAAACCCGGCAAAGCGGCCATACCTTTACCGCCTCGCTCGAACTTTCCACTCCGCTATGACGCTCCGCTGCCTGCTGGTCGACGACGAGCACTTTGCCCTCGCCCTGCTCGAAAAATTCATCGGCGACACACCCGGACTGGAGGTGGTGGCCACCTGCAAAAGCCCCATCCGCGCCGTGGAGATCCTCCAGGGCGAGGCGGTGGACCTGCTGTTCCTCGACATTCAGATGCCCATTCTGAGCGGCCTGAACCTGCTGCGCTCCGTATCGCGTCGGCCGGTCACCATCTTCACCACGGCCTACCCCCAGCACGCCGTCGACGCCTTCGACCTCGATGCGGTGGATTACCTGCTCAAACCCTTCTCCTTCGAGCGTTTTACGCAGGCCGTCAACAAGGCCCGGGCCGCGCTCGAGCGCCGGCCGCCGGAAGTCCTCGGCGGCCACCTCACCGTAAAAGCCGACCGGCAGTGGGTAAAGATTGCCCTGGCCGACATCCGCTACGTGGAAGGCTGGAAAGAGTACGTCAAGATCGCCTGCGCCGACGGTAAGGTCGTGACGCTCGAAAGCCTGAACAACCTGGAAGCCACCCTGCCCGCCGAACACTTTTTGCGGGTCCACAAGTCGTTCATCGTAGCCCGCAGCCAGGTGCAGCGCCTGGACGGGGATGAACTGGTGCTGCTCGGGGCGGTGCGGGTACCGGTGGCGCGGGCGCGGAAGAAGGAGGTGAAGGAGGTGTTGTTCGGGGGAGGAAAATGAGCCCAGGTGATTGATAGTCTCACTCCAAGTGAGACTATCAATATATGCCCTCCGATTGATAGTCTCACTCCAAGTGAGACTATCAATATATGCCCTCCGATTGATAGTCTCACTTGAAGTGAGACTATCAATATATGCCCTCCGAGTGAGACTATCAATATATCAGGCCGAGCAACTCTTTAGCCAGCAATTGATTGCATAAGGTTCCGCTGCGCATTCCCGCAAAATCACGGGCCGAAGAATACTGCCAGTCAGTCGCAATACTTACTAAACCGGCCTCCGCCGGGTTTTCGTGGATATAATGAAAACACTGGGATGCATAGTCGTTGTCAGTTCCAAAGGAAAAATCGTTGGCACCGTTCTTTCGTCGGGCCGCCTCCGTAAATTCATCTATCCAACCGTCTTTGGCCTTGGTATGTTGCCTGAACAGCGAACCGCTGCGCCGTTCCTGCTTGTTGATGGCGCGCGAGTAGGAGCGAAGGAGTATATTGATCTGATGACTCAACCGTTGACGAGGTTCAGCATTATTCGACTCTCCTGATGTTGTTGGAAACTGGAGATATTCACAAGCGCTTTCTTTTGTGATAATCAGCCAGTGAAAATGATTCGGCATAAGGCAATAGGCCAGAAAATCTATATAGGGCAGCAGGAAATGCCGCATTTTTCTGATAAAAAACAAATAATTCTCGTCCCTAAAAAATACCTGCTGCCGATTGTTGCCCTGGTTATAGACGTGATAGATGGTATTGGGTTGAAATTTCATAATCAGTTGGTTTTGATGTTAATTCATATTCAATATTGATAGTCTCACTTGCAGTGATTGATAGTCTCACTCCAAGTGAGACTATCAATATATAGTGCTCAGCATTGATAGCCTCACTCCAAGTGAGACTATCAATATATAGTGCTCAGCATTGATAGTCTCACTCCAAGTGAGACTATCAATACATAGTGCTCAGCATTGATAGTCTCACTCCAAGTGAGACTATCAATACATAGTGCTCAACATTGATAGTCTCACTCCAAGTGAGACTATCAATGCACCTCACGATATCCGGCTCCACACCCTCGCCTCCTTCCCCTCCGACGCCAGATGCTGCCGCAACCGTACATGCTCCGGCGCGCTCAAACCCGGGTCGGCCTCCAGGATACGCGTGGCGATCTCGCGCGCCGCGGTGAGGATCTGGCCGTCGCGGGCCAGGTCGGCGAGCAGGAAGCGCAACATGCCGCTCTGCTGGGTGCCCTCGATGTTGCCGGGGCCGCGCAGGCGCAGGTCGGCTTCGGCGATGACGAATCCGTCGTTGGTCTGGACCATGGTCTGGATGCGCTCGCGGCCTTCGGCGGAGAGTTTGAAGGAGGTCATGAGGACGCAAAAGGATTGCTCGGCGCCGCGGCCCACCCGGCCGCGCAACTGGTGCAATTGCGACAGGCCGAAACGTTCGGCGTTCTCGATCACCATGATCGAGGCGTTGGGTACGTTCACGCCGACTTCGATGACGGTGGTGGCCACCATGATCTGGGTTTCGCCGCGCACGAAGCGCTGCATTTCGTAGTCCTTGTCGGCGGCCTTCATTTTGCCGTGCACGATGGAGATCTGGTACTGCGGCGGCGGGAAGTCGCGGCTCAGCGCCTCGAAGCCCGACATCAGGTTCTGCAGGTCCATGGTCTCCGTCTCCTCGATCATGGGATAGACCACGTAGACCTGGCGGCCTTTGGCGATCTCCTCGCGCATAAAGCCCTGCACGCGCAGGCGGTGGTGCTCGTTGCTATGGGTAGTGGTGATGGGTTTGCGGCCCGGCGGCAGTTCGTCGATGACCGACACGTCGAGGTCGCCGTAGAGGGTCATGGCCAGGGTGCGGGGGATGGGCGTGGCGGTCATGACCAGGACATGCGGCGGCCCGGCGGGGTTCTTGGCCCAGAGCCGGGCGCGCTGCTCCACGCCGAAGCGGTGCTGCTCGTCGATGATGCTGAGGCCCAGGTTCTTGAACTGCACCCAGTCCTCGATGAGCGCGTGGGTGCCGATCACGATGTGCAGGTCGCCGGCAGCCAGTTGGGCCAGCAGGGCCTCGCGTTTTTTGCCCTTCACCGTGCCGGAAAGGTAGCCCACGTTCACGCCGAGGTCGCCGACCAGTTCGCTGATGTTGGTGAAATGCTGCTGGGCCAGGATCTCGGTCGGCGCCATCAGGCAGGCCTGGAAGCCGTTGTCGAGGGCCATGAGCATGGTCATCAGGGCCACCACGGTTTTGCCGGAGCCGACGTCACCCTGCACCAGGCGGTTCATCTGCTTGCCTTCGGCGAGGTTGGCGCGGATCTCCTTCAGCACGCGTTTCTGGGCGCCGGTGAGTTCGAAGGGCAGTTTTTCCTGGTAGAATTGGTTAAAAAAATCGCCGATTTTGGAAAAAACGAAGCCCCGCGCGGTGTCCTTGCGCCGGGTGCGGATCTGGAGCAGGCGCAGTTGCAGGAAAAACAGTTCCTCGAATTTCAGCCGGCGCGTGGCGGCGTCGAGTTCCGACTGGTTTTCGGGAAAATGGATCTTGTTCAGCGCTTCCCAGCGCGAGACCATTTTGAACTGGCCGACCAGGTACTCGGGCAGGGTTTCCGGCAGTTCGGCCGGCGAGAGGCCGTCGAGCAGGGTGCGGATCAGTTTGCGCAGGCCTTTGGCGTCGAGTCCTTTCTGGGTGAGTTTGTCGGTGCTGGGGTAGACGGGGTCGAAGGTGCGGGGCCCGCGGGTGGCCCCCCCCGGTGGGGGGGAGTGGGTTCCACCCTTGGCATCCGAACCTACCGTCGCCGGACTGTAGCCGTTCTCCCCCCCACCAGGAGGACCGGAGGGGGCTTCCTCCATCTCCGGGTGGGTGATATTGAAGCGCCCGTTGAACTCGTTGACCCGGCCGAACACGATGTATTCCTTGCCGACGGTCAGGCTTTTTTCGAGCCACTGCACGGCCTGGAACCAGACGAGTTCCAGCACGCCCGTCTCGTCGCGCAGGCTGCCGACGAGGCGGCGGGCCCGGCCTTCGCCGAGGGTTTCGAGGCGGCGCAGGGTGCCGCGCAGTTGTACCGTTTCACCCTCGTTGTGGAGGTCGCGGATCTTGTGGAATTTGGTGCGGTCGATGTACCGGAAGGGGAAGTGGAACAGCAGGTCCCGGCAGGTGAAGATGCCCAACTCGCTCTTGAGCGTCTCCGCCCGCTGGGGGCCGACGCCTTTGAGATATTCAATGTTGGAGTCGAGAGAGGGCAAGGTGGCGGTGGATTTGTTTGTTTGTGGATTCGGTTATGCGGTGAATTGGTTATTTGTGGATTCGGTTATTGGGCGGTACGGGCTTTGATTTGGGCGAGGGCTTCTTTGATCCGCCCTTCCTGTTCCGGGGTGAAAGGGCGCAAGGCGCCCACCCCGGCTTTGCGCCGGTCTATTTGTTGCAGCAGGTCGCTGAGCGCGGTCAGGGAAATGTCGTTCATGCCGGTTACCGAAAAGGATCTCGTTAGAAAGGCAAAAATAAAATACTTTGTTTTAAAAAGGGAAAATCCCGTCGCTTTTAGCGCGGCAGAAGCCGGAATTTTTGCCAATATTTCAGAAGGAAGAACCCTATTCGCGTACCACTTTGCCACCCCGGCGCCCGTTCGCGGCCCAGAAATACAGACCGGGGGGCAGACCGGGAACTGCCAGTTCGACCTGGCCGGTGCCTGCCGGGATTTCCTGCCGGAAAACGGCCCGGCCACCCGGATCGTACAGTTCAAACAAAACAGAGATGGCCGGGACCGGGGAAATTTCCAGCCGGAGAAAACCGGGGAACGGATTGGGCGCCAGCGTAATCCGGCCGGTACGGATAAAGGGCGTAGCGGCATCCATGCTTCCGGGCGCGATACACCCCAGGTCGAATTCGTACAGGGGCTCGTCCACGTCCTGAACGCAGGTGGTGACCTCCCATCCCTCAAACGGAATGAACATGGGCGAAAATGCCCCCATCAGGCTGCCCAGACCCTCCACGTAGGCATTTTCAAGAAAAAAGTCGCTCCGGAACTGCTTGCGGACCTCCCCGTTGGCCAGGACCACGGCCGAGACTTCATTGACCGGCCAATCGGCGCCCCAGGGATAATGCAGCGTATCGCCGGCCTCCAGGGTAAAATCGAACAGCACGTACTCAGGCGGATACTCCTCGCTCCAGGCGTACACCTTGCGCGCTGCCGAATCCTCGCGCAGGAAGCGGACGGGGGGTATCAGGACCGCCGTATCGATATAAAACCCGCTGCAGAAAAAAGGCTCCGCAGCCAGGATGGGGTTGCGGAGAATTTGCCGGTACGTCCGCCCGCCCAGTACCGTGTCGCCGCCGATGAAAGCGTGGTAGGCGGCCGTATACGGACAGATCGCCATTTCCGGCGGCGTCTGGAAAATATCCCAACTACGGCCGTCGGCCAGCATGGGATGGTAAGGGTCTTGCGCCTGAAACGTATAGGCGCAAATGAAAAGCAGGAATATTGTAAAACACGGCTTCATAAGGCGGACCGTTTTTCTTACAAACTTAAACCTCGCGGGAATACGAAGTCCGTTTTACCGGGTTTGTTTTGGCCAGTATTGAACAAGCGGGATCATTGCCTCCCGCAGCGCTTTCATGGCTCGGCTTTTGGCTTGTCCATCCGTACATGTATCAGATCAAAAGATGAGTCAGGCGAGCAGACCATACGAAAGGGGATGTCCGTCAGCCGGACATCCCCTCCCAATTTCCAATTTCCAATTTCCAATTTCTATTCATCCCCCTCGAACGCCTCGAAGTCGAACAGCAGCGAGAAGCGCAGCGTGTTGTCCAGCGGGTTGCGCTGGTTGGTGGTGGGTACGAGGTAGGAGAAGTTGAGGCCGAAAATGTTGTATTTCACGCCCAGGCCAAGGCTGAAGTACTTCCGGTTGCCCTTGGAGTAGTGCTCCCAGAAGTAGCCTGCGCGCACGGCGAACTGGTCGTCGTACAAG